>Ga0070665_100004207_pt1 | contig 15145 bp, 12 predicted proteins | sample KBSS13metaG_FD_65862 | JGI IMG/M metagenome (GOLD analysis project Ga0070665, IMG submission 65862) | Switchgrass rhizosphere microbial communities from Kellogg Biological Station, Michigan, USA - KBS S1-3 metaG | ecosystem: Host-associated > Plants > Roots > Rhizosphere > Soil ... | reverse complement strand
CATGATCAGAACTTTCCTCACCGCCGCCCTTCTCGCTTCCGCCGCACCGCTGGGCGCCCAGCGGTGCGGCGGAAGCGAGAAGGGCGGCGGTGAGGAAAGTTCTGATCATGCGGGAACGCCTAGCAAAGCGAAGCACGGAGTCACGAGCCGCGGCCGATAAAATCTGGCCGTTCGCCGATTAAAGAAGGCGCATCTGGTCGCCTTCGGGCGGTTGGAACAGGTCGGTGCGGAGAGCGAACTTGGCCTGGCGGAGGCCATATTTCCTGGCGGCGATCTCGAAGCGAGTCTTCAGCAGCTCGGCCCACGGCCCTTGCCCGCGCATCCGGCTGAAGAAATTGGGGTCGTTGTCGCGCCCGCCTCGCAGGGAGTTGATCGTCGCCATCACCTTGGCGGCGCGATCGGGATAATGCTCGTCGAGCCAGGCCCGGAAAAGCGGCGCAACCTCATGCGGGAGCCGCACCGGAAGATAGAAGCCGCCCGGCGCACCGGCGGCCACTCCAGCCTCGACGAGATGCTCGAGCTCGTGGTCGGTGACTTGCGGCACGACCGGTGCAATGGCGATGTAGCAGGGCACGCCGGCGTCGTTCAGCGCCTTCATCGCGGCCAGGCGCTTCTTGGGCTGCGGCGCCCGCGGCTCGAGCGTCCGGGCGACCTGCGGGTCGAGCGAGGTCACCGACAGGGCCACCGACGCGATCCGGAGGTCGGCCGCTTCCTTCAACAGGTCGAGGTCGCGCACCACGCGATCGGATTTGGTAGTGATGGTAAACGGGTGGCGGGTCTCGACCAGCAGCTCGACCAGCGAGCGCGTGATCCGCCACCGTTCCTCGATCGGCTGATAGGGGTCGGTGTTGGTGCCCATGGCAATGGGCCGGCATTCGTAACCCGGCCGCGACAGCGCCGCGTGAAGCAACTGGGCGGCATCGGGCTTCACGAACAGCCGGGATTCGAAATCCACGCCGGGCGACAGGTCGTGATAGGCGTGGGTGGGCCGGGCGAAACAATAGATGCAGCCATGCTCGCAACCGCGGAAGGCGTTGACCGAGCGGTCGAAGCCGATGTCGGGCGAACTGTTCCGGGTCAGGATCGACTTCGGACGCTCGATCGTCACGGTGGTGCGGCGCTTGGCGACGCCGTCGAGCGCCTCGACCTGGTCGAGCCATTCTCCCTCGGTGACGCGGTCCTGAAGATTGAAACGCGTCGGCGTCGGGTTGCGGGTTGCGCCGCGACCTTGGTTTCGTTCGAACGGCATCGGCAACGATGTAGAACAACGGCGAGAACATAACAAGAACGATAAGCGGCACTAAGTTTGCGATGCGCGGGTCAGAATTCGTCCATCGAAATGTAATTCTTCATTCACCTGCCAGCCAAGTCGTTCGGGCCAGAGGCGCGCCCAACAGGGGCCAACGGCCAAAAGGGAAATGAAGACTATGCGAAAATTACTAATGGCAGCGACGGCGTCGTTCGCCGTGGCGACACCCGCCCTGGCAGCCGCCCAAGGCCCCTACGTCGGGATCGAAGGCGGCGTGACCTTTCCGCGAAGTTCCGACCTGGACGTCATCCTCAACAACACCACGACTTACGACAACGGCTATCGCCTGAAGTACAAGGACGGCATCGATGTCGATGCGATCGCCGGCTACAAGCTCGGTCCGATCCGGCTCGAGGCGGAGGGTGGCTACAAGCGAGCCACGGTGAAGAGCCTCGGCGTCAGCACGCCGCTGGTGACCGACGTTGGCACCGCCGCCGGCACCGTCGCGACCGCCGACGATTTCAGCGCGGGCAACCGGATCGGCGTGAAAACGCTGATGGCCAACGCCCTGCTCGACAGCAACTTCGGTAATTCAAGGTTCGGCGGATATGTCGGCGGCGGCGCGGGCCGGGCCTGGGCCTCGATGGCGGGGGATAAGGACGATGCGTGGGCTTACCAGGGCATCGCCGGCCTGCGTTACGCGGTGACACCCAACGTCGATGCTGGGGTCAAGTACCGCTATTTCCGGACGGGCACCCTCGGGTTCGACGACGCCTTCTCCGTCAACAATGTGCCGTTCACGACCGAGACGTCGGGCCATTACAGCTCGCACAGCGTCCTCGCGAGCCTCGCGTACAACTTCAATGGACGCGCCGCGCCCGCCCCGGCGCCTGAAGCGGCGCCGCCGCCGCCTGCGCCCGAGGCGCCGGCAACGCAGACCTGCGCCGACGGGTCGGTGATTCTGGCGACCAGCACTTGCCCGGTTCCGCCACCGCCGCCGCCGCCGCCAGCACCTGCGACCGGTGAGCGCGGGCGCTAGTCTGATGAAAGGCCCCGGGCCGGTCCGCCGGTCCGGGCGCCTTAGTGATTGAGGCGGGTCATGCTCGTCGGGAAGGCCGGCCAGCGATGCTCGACGAGCGCCTTCAGCGTCGGCGTCTGCTCATGGTTGAGGCCCTGATAGACCCACATGTTCCGCAGCACCGCCGGGACGTAATAGCGCGTCTCCCAATAAGGGATGGACTCGATCCACAGCAGCGGATCGCCACGGTCATTGATCGATGCCCAGCGGGCAACCGGGAGCGGGCCGGCGTTATATGAGGCGATGACCCGCGGGAGCTGGCCCCCCGTGCCTGGGTTTCCGCGCATCATTTCAATGAAGGATTGCCCGTATTCGAGGTTGTAACGCGGGTCCGTCAACGGGCCGAGCGCGGTTCCGCGTTGGCGGGCGAAGTCGCCGGCCGTGCCCGGCCGCACCTGCATCAATCCGACGGCGCCGGCGGGGCTGACGGCGGTGCGACGGAAGGAGGATTCCTGGACGATGTGGCCGTAAGCCAGCGCCGGATCGACCCGCCAGCCATTCAGCGGATTCCACTTGGGGTTGGGATAGCGGTCGGCCGCGTCGGCTCGCGCTCCCCACTGGCCGTTGTTGGCGAGATACAGCTGGGCCGCCGGCAGATCGAGCCGCTTGGCCAACTGAATGATCGCGTGGTGCTCCGATGGCGCGCCGATCTTGGCCTGATGGCGGAGCAGCTCCTCCGCGAGGGCCGGCTCGCCGATCCTGACCAGCTCCATGGCCCGCCTGACGTTGGGATATTGCTCGACCGGCGGGTCGAACCCGACCAGCCGGTCGGGCGTCAATTGCGTGCCCATGCCGAGCGTTTCGCGGGCGAGCAGGCCGTAGAAGCTCTCGGGTGATTCATCTGCCGTTGCAGCAGCCTTGAGCAAAGGCGTCACGGCCCAGGGTTTGCGACACGCCTGCTGCGCCCGAGCGGCCCAATAATAACCGCCAGCGCGCAGCTCGCGCTGCTGGGCGAGCGACGCCGATTGCTGGAACGTGGCTGCGGCCGAAGTGCAGTCGCCCAGCCGCCACGAGGCGAGCGCCGATACCCAGGCCGCCTGGGGCGCCCAGTCGCCGGTGGCACCCGGGCGCCATGTATCGGCGACCCGGCGCGCGTCGAGATCGAGCCCCAGGACGTAGTAGATGAACGCGACCCGCGTCGCCGCCTCGGCGCGTGCCTCGAACGAAAGCTGCGGCGCAAAGGTCAGCAACTGGGCTTCGGCGCCGGCCGCGTCGTCTGCCTTCACCAACGGATCGAGCAGCGCACGCAACTGGTCGGCGAGGGGCTCGCCCTGGATCGGCTTGGCCTTGTAGCGGCCAGGCGCCGAGCCCAGCGACGTCGTCGCTTTTTCCTGTACGTACCAGGGCATCGCCGTTGCGCCGCGATTCCACGCCATGGTCGCGAGTTGCTGCGCCTGCGGCAGTTCGGGCGCCTCGGCGAGCACGGACTGCAACGCGGCGAGGTCGACGGTCGGCGACCCCTTCGCAGTGTAGAGCTCGGCCTTGGCGACGGGGGTGACGATGCTTGGTGGAAGGGTAGCGATGCCGGCCCGCGCCGCCGCCCAATTGCCGGCGTCGATCGCATCGAACACGCCGCGCCAGTCCCTTGGTGCCTGAACGACGAGAACGGGCTGCGGCGTGGGCCGCGGAGGGGGCGGAGGCGTCGCGATGATTTGCGTGTCGGCCTGCGAAGCGTCCGGGGGCGGCAAGGGCGCCAGCGGATCACCCGCGGCCTGGGCGAATACCGGCGCGGCCCAGGCGATTGCTCCTAACGCGAGCAGTCCAGCCTTCACGATTCGTCCTCCATCAGCAGCAGCAGATCCTTCCATGCCCGCGCCTTGTTTGAGGGCTGATTAATCAGGCTGCGCGGATGGAAAGTGGCGACCGTGCGGACGCCCTCGATCTTGTGGACGTGCCCCCTGGCTTCGGGCAGCGGCTTGCCGAGCAAGGCCCGGGCGGGGCCGTCGCCAAACAACAACAGGCGCTTGGGGCGGGCGAGCTGGATATGGCGGCGGGCGATTTCGGCGCAGGCCTCGCGCTCCCGGTCACCCATGCGGGCGCCGGGCGCGTTGAAGCAGGATAGCGACGCGCTGTAGGCCAGCTCCGGCGCGATGCCGATCGCCGCAAGCATGCGCTTGGCGAGCTCCCACGATTCGCCGCCGATCGGCTGGCCCGACGCGAGATCTTCGAGCGCCGGAGCATCGCTCAGCAGCATCACGGGGGCCTCTTCGGGGCCGTGAGGCAGAATTCGGCGCGCGGTGGCCGACGCCAGCGGGAGTTGCGCGCTGCTCGCCAGCCAGGTTTGCAGGTCGGCGAGCGTATCGTGGCTCGGCGGGGCTATGTTCGGCGGTGGCGCTGCAAGTGCCGGTTGGGCCGGCGAGGCGGGCTTCAGCCAGTCGCGGGTGTCTTCCTGGATCGCGACATCGACACCGGCCTGGAGCCACCAGGACAGGGCGCTGCGCGCCTCGGCAAGGCCGATCGTGTCCACATCCCCGCCCATCGGTCGTTAGTTCCTGCCATTGACGGACGCGTCAAGGAATTGGCAGGGCTGCGGAGTCGAATTGTGTGGGTAACGCGGCAAAGAGAGAGATCATGAGCGAACGCGAGTCCATGCAATATGATGTGGTAGTCGTCGGGGGCGGTCCGGCCGGCCTCAGCGCGGCCATCCGGCTGAAGCAGCTGGCGGCGGAAAACGGCCGCGACGTCTCGGTCTGCATCCTCGAAAAAGGCAGCGAAATCGGCGCGCACATTCTCTCGGGCGCGGTGGTCGATCCAATCGCGCTCAACGAGTTGATCCCGGACTGGAAGGACAAGGGCGCGCCGCTGACGGTGCCGGTTACCGAGAACCACCATTGGGTGCTCGGCGAAAAGGGCAAATTCGCCATCCCGCACCTCTTCACGCCGCCCTTCATGCACAACAAGGGGGCGTACACGCTGAGTCTCGGCAACCTGTGCCGCTGGCTCGCGGGACAGGCCGAAGAGCTTGGCGTCGAGATTTTCCCCGGATTCCCGGCCGCGGAGATCCTGTTCAACGACGATGGATCGGTCAAAGGCGTGGCCACCGGCGACATGGGCATCGCCCGCGACGGCGCCCATCGCCCGGACTATCAGCCGGGGATCGAACTGCATGCGCGCTACACCTTCTTCGCCGAGGGCGCGCGCGGGCATCTGACCAAGCGTCTCACCGACATCTTCAACTTGCGCAAGGATAGTGGCCCGCAGGTTTTCGGCCTCGGTATCAAGGAATTGTGGGATATTCCTGCGGAGAAACACAAGCCAGGGCGCGTGATTCACACGCAAGGCTGGCCGCTCAGCGACGCGTGGGGCGGGGGCTTCCTCTACCATCAGGAGAATAACCAAGTCGCGCTCGGGTTCGTCACGTCCCTCGACTATGCCAACCCCTATCTGTCGCCATTCGAGGAATTCCAGCGGTGGAAAACCCATCCGGCGATCCGCGCCGAGATCGAAGGTGGCCGGCGTGCATCGTACGGCGCCCGCGTGATCAACGAAGGCGGTTACCAGGCCATTCCGCAGCTCGTCTTCCCGGGCGGCGCGCTAATCGGCTGTTCCGCCGGCTTCGTGAACGTGCCGCGGATCAAGGGCTCGCATACGGCAATGAAGTCGGCGATGCTCGCCGCGGAGGCCGCCTTCGCCGCCATCGCCGAGGACCGTTCGGCCGACCGGCTCGATGCTTATCCCGACGCCTTGCACAAGAGCTGGATCGTCAAGGAGCTGAAGGGCGTGCGCAACGTCCAGCCGGCCGTGGCGCATTGGGGCGGGACTTTAGGAACGCTCTACGCCGGCATGGATATGTGGTTGAATTACATCGGTATTGGTGTTCCATGGACGCTGAAGCTCCAGCCCGACAATACGCGCCTCAAGAAGAAGGGTGATGCCGGTCCGATCGCTTACCCGAAGCCTGACAACACGATGACCTTCGACCGGTTATCGTCCGTGTTCGTGTCCAACACCAACCATGAGGAAGACCAACCGGTTCATCTGACGCTCAAGGACGCGGCGATACCGACGGAGGTCAACCTGCCGGTCTATGCCGGACCGGAGCAGCGTTACTGCCCGGCGGGCGTTTACGAGTTTGTCGAGGAAGCGAATGGCGAGCCGCGGCTCCAGATCAACGCCCAGAACTGCGTTCACTGCAAGACATGTGATATCAAGGACCCGACCCAGAACATTAACTGGGTCACGCCGGAAGGCGGAGGAGGACCCAATTACCCGAACATGTAAATGGCTGAGCGGTGCGGCTCTCGGGGCCGCGCTGATCGGCGCCGCGCCGGTATCCGCCAAGCTGAGAGTAGCGCCGAACGATCCGCTGCTGGCCTACGTCCAGGCGCGGGCAGCCGCGATGAGCGGCGATCACGCCCGCTCGGCCGTTCTCCTGTCCAATCTCGCGCAGACCCAGCCGACCCAGGTCGATCTGGCGCGCAAGGCGCTGAGCGAGGCAATCAGCGCCGGGCGGATGGACCTGGCGCTCGAACTCGCCCGGCAAATTACGCCGACCAAGCTGTCGCCCGATGGCCGGCTCTTGCTTGCGGCCGACGAGTTGCGCCGCAATCGCCCCGAGCGCGCCCAGCAATGGCTGGCCGTGACCGGCGAGAACGGGTCGCTCGATTTCCTCGCCCCTTTGGTGACCGCCTGGGCAACCGCCGACCGCGGCGATTTGAGCAAGGCGCTGGAGGGGATCGACCAGATCCCGCCCAACAGCCTGCTCGGGCCGGTCCGGGCGGAGCAGCATGCGTTCCTCCTGCTCAAATTCCGCAAGACGGCGGAGGCCGAGCCGTTCGCCCGCCGCGCACTGGCGTCCGCCGGTGCTCGGGAAACCCGGCTCCGGCTGGCCTTTTCGGACGGCTTCCTCGCCGCGGGCGACCATGCACGCGCGCTGGCCATCCTCGACGGGCTCGGCACGGAGGTCGCGCCTGCGCGAGCCCGGGTCCAGGCGCGCAAGCCGAGTGGGCAGGCGATCGACTCGTCGGCCAAGGCCGTAAGCGAAATCCTGACCGCCTTCGCGGCGGACGTTGCCCGGCTTGAGCGCGGGCCGCCGCCAGTCGGCCTGGTCCAGGTTGCGCGCTACGCCAACCCGCAGAACAGCGCCGCCGCGCTGCTGCTGGCGTTGATGCTGGATGGTGACGAGCAACCGGACCAGGCGCTGGCCGTGCTTCAGGCCGTTCCGCCGACCGACGGGCTGATTGCGCAGGTTCGCGATGTCCAGATTCGCATCCTGTCGGATGAAAAGCGGCTCAACGAGGCCTACGGCCTCGCCGCACCGGCGGCGCTGGGGCCCAATGCGACGATCGGCGACCTGTCGCGGCTTGGCGATGTCTATCATTCGATGAAGCGGTACGACGACGCAGCGGCCACGTACGGGCGGGCCGTCGCGCTCGCCCGGGGGCAGGGGTTGAAAGACGAATTGTGGCCACTTCTGCTGCTTCAGGCGAGTTCGCTCGAACAGGGCAAGCGTTGGCCGGAGGCGCGCGAAGCGTTGCAGCAGGGCCTCGCCATCGCGCCACAGCAACCGTTGCTGCTGAATTTCCTCGGCTACGCCAAGCTCGAGCGCGGTGAGGACGTCGATGCGGCCGAAGCGATGATCCGCAAGGCAAGCGAGCTATCGCCCGAGGACGCCTCGATCACCGATTCGCTCGGTTGGGCCCAGTTCAAGCGCGGCAAGACGGGGGAAGCGATCGCAACGCTGCAGAAGGCCGCGGAGAAGGATCCCGACCAGGCCGAAATCCAGGAGCATCTCGGCGATGCGCTATTCACGTCGGGCCGCCGCTACGAAGCGCGGTTCGCCTGGGCGGCGTCGCTGGTGACAGCGCAGGACGAGGTCGCAAGCCGGGTCAAAGCCAAGATCGCCTCGGGTCTGACGCCCGGCAACTCCGCGCCTTGACCGCCAAGGAAATCGCGCCGGCCAAGCTCAACCTCGCGCTGCACGTGCGCGGGAAGCTGTCCGATGGCCGCCATGCAATCGAGACCGTGTTCGCCTTTTGCACCGACGGCGACCGGCTGAGTGCAGAGCCAGCGGACGCGCTCTCGCTGACCGCTTCGGGGCCGTTCGAGGCCGAATTGCCGGCGGCGGATGATAATTTGGTGCTGCAGGCAGCCGAAGCGCTGCGCCGGGCTGCCGGCGTCGACCAAGGTGCAGCGATCCACCTGACGAAGGACCTGCCGGTCGCATCGGGGATTGGCGGCGGGTCGGCGGACGCGGCCGCCGCACTGCGGCTGTTGACGTCATTGTGGCGCATCGACCCAGCGCACGCTTCGGCGGTCGCGCCCGGATTGGGCAGCGATGTTCCGGCCTGCCTGCTCAGCCTGTCGGCGCGCGGCGAAGGGGCCGGTGACCGGATCAGCCAGGTCGATTTGCCCGGCATTTCGGGTGCACCGGCGCTGCTGATCAATCCGCGAGTCCAGCTGTCGACCGCGGACGTATTCGCTGGCTGGGACGGCGTCGACCACGGCCCCCTTGGCGACTGGCGGGAAGGGCGGAACGACCTCGAGCCGATTGCGCGGGCGATGGTCCCGCAGGTCGAGACGGTGCTGGCTTGGCTATCCGTGCAGCCCGGCGCCGGCTTTGTCCGCATGTCGGGATCGGGCGCGACCTGCTTTGCCTTGTTCGACAGCGACGAGGCGCGGGACTCGGCCGTCGACCGCGTGCCGCGCGAATGGTGGCGTCTGGCGACGCATTTGCGTTAGAGGCGCAGCCCATGACCGGGGGCCGCCCAATCCTGACCGCCGAGGCGATGCGTGCCGCCGAGGACGCGACGATTGCCGCCGGGACGAGCGTCGAGCAATTGATGGAGCGCGCCGGGGCGGCACTCGCCGAGGCGACCTACCGGTTCGCCGGGCCGCTGCCGGCGCTGATCCTGTGCGGGCCGGGCAACAACGGTGGCGACGGCTATGTCGCCGCTCGATATCTGGCTGAGCGCGGCATCGATGTGCGCGTCGCAGCGTTGGCGGAGCCGACGAGCGACGCGGCGCGAGCTGCACGGGGACGGTGGAAGGGAGAGGTCGAGCGGCTGTCGGCGGACACCAAGGGCGCGCCGCTGGTAATCGACGCGTTATTCGGCACTGGCGTCAGCCGCGGGCTCGAGGGCGGCACTGCGGCGCTCCTGGCGCGCTTGTGCAGCGAAGCCGTGGTGGCCGTGACCTGCGACCTGCCGAGCGGCGTCGCGACCGACAGCGGCGCCGAGCTGAGCGACGTGCCGCCATTCGATCTCACCGTGACGTTCGGCGCCCTGAAGCCGGCCCACCTGCTCCACCCATCGATGCACAAGTGCGGCCGCGTGGTGCTCGCAGACATCGGCATTGCAGCGGAGGCGAACTGGCACGAAATCGCGGCGCCGGACCTTCCAGCACTCATGCCCGGCGGGCACAAATATAATCGCGGGCTGGTGCATTTGCTGGCTGGGAAGATGCCGGGCGCGATCGCGCTGTCAGCGAAAGCGGCGGCGCGGGCAGGGGCGGGTTACGTCCGGGTCAGCACGTCGCGATCGATCGACGGCCTCCCAGCGGCAGTTGTGCAGACCGACACCGCCCCGCTCGAAGACGACCGGATTGGCTGCCTGCTCGTAGGGCCGGGGATGGGCGACCTACCGCAGGTGCTAACGCTCGCGCTGACCTCGGCAGCACCCAAGGTACTCGATGCGGATGCCATCCCCCTGCTCGGCGACCCCGCGCGGTTGAAGGGCCAGGACGCAATTATCACCCCGCACGAAGGCGAATTCCGCAAGCTGTTCGGTGATGTTGCGGGCACCAAGCCCGAGCGGGCCATGGAAGCCGCGCGCAGCACGAGCGCGGTGGTGGTCTATAAGGGGCCGGATACACTGGTTGCGGCGCCCGACGGCCGCCTCGGCTTTGCGCCGCCGGCACCGGCGTGGCTGGCGACGGCGGGAACGGGCGACGTCCTCGCGGGGATAATCGCCGCGCTGCGGGCGCGCGGGATGACGGGGTTCGAAGCCGCCTGCGCCGGTGTCTGGCTGCACGGGCGGGCAGCGGAGATCGCCGGCCCGGGGATGATCGCGGACGATCTCGTCGAAGCGATCCCGCTCGCCATCGCCGACTTGTGAGCGACCCGATCGTCCGCATCGCGGCGCGCGGCGATGGCGTGACCGCCGGCGGGCAGCATGTGCCGTTCGGCGTACCGGGCGATGCACTGGAGGCGGACGGGACGCTGATCCCGGGACCGCACCATCAAGTGACGCCATGCCGTCACTTTCCCGAGTGTGGCGGATGCCAGCTCCAGCATGTCGACGATGAGGCCTACCGCGGTTACCTGATTTCGCGGGTGGCGACGGCACTTGCGCAGCATGAGTTGGCGACCGAGTTCCGCGAACCTCATCTGTCCCCGCCGAAGAGCCGGCGGCGGGCGACGCTGCGCGCGTTGAAGCTTGGGCAAGGGGTGGTGGTTGGCTTCAACGAAGCGAAATCGCACCGCATCGTCGATATGCGCGAGTGCCACATCCTACGGCCAGAGCTGTTCGCGCTGGTCGAGCCGTTGCGCCGGTTGCTCGGCGGCCTGCTGCAAGCCAAGCGAACGGCGGAAGTCCAACTAACCTTCGTTGATCAGGGACCCGATGTGCTGCTGAAGGGCGTCAGTCCCGAGGGCGTCGAGGCGATCGAGGCGCTGACGTCATTCGGGGCCGAGCAAGGCCTCGCCCGGTTGTCGATTGACCAGGGGCTCGGGCCCGAACCCTTTTACGAACCGCAGCCGGCGACGGTCAGCCTGTCAGGCACACCGGTGCAATTCGCGCCGGGCGGCTTCCTCCAAGCGACGGCGGACGGCGAAGCGGCGCTGGTCGCGTGTGTGCGCGAGGCGGTGGGAGAGGCGGCGCGCAGCGCGGACCTGTTCGCGGGGCTCGGCACGTTCTCGCTCGCCACGGGTGCTGCCTATGCCGCGGAAGCCTCACGCGACGCGTCGGCGGCGCTCAAGCGCGCCGCGCCCTCGCTAGCCGTCGAGCATCGCGACCTTTACCGGCGACCGCTCGACGCGGGCGAACTGGCGCCCTTCGACGCCGTGATCCTCGATCCGCCGCGGGCCGGGGCGGCCGAGCAGGTCGCGCAGTTGGCGCAATCGGCCGTTCGCCGGGTCGCCTATGTCAGCTGCAATCCCGCCACCTTCGCCCGGGACGCGCGGACCCTGGCCGATGGCGGCTATCGCCTCGCCTGGGTGCGGCCAGTCGGGCAGTTCCGCTGGTCGACCCACGTCGAGTTGGCCGCCTGCTTCAGCCGATGATCCCGCAATCGTGAAGGATGCGGAAGCCGGCGTGCACCGTCAGGCCGAGGAGGCAGAAGGTCGCCAGCGCGAACACGGTGAAGCGATAGAGCACGATGTTCACGGTCGCCTGGATGAGGCTGTGGACGATGCGCAGGCCGACATAACCCCACGCCAGCCAATAATTGATGCCGCCGCCAAAGTTCATCATCGCGAGGCTTAGAGCAACCGCATAAAAGATCGTCGGTTGCTCCATCAAATGGTTGTAATTGTGCGATTTCCACTGCGTTTCGGCAGCTGCGGGATTGGCATCGAGATTGGGGCCGCGGGAGCCGCGCGGGATCGTCCCGAGGGTTACGCCCACCTTCCGGAAGTAGCCGAAGCGCGCGACCATCATCCACAGCATCATCAGCAGCGTCCACGCGATGAGCGCGACGACGGGCGCGAGGATTGGGCTGTATTCGTGCATCGGTGAGTCCCCCCGTGGTTTCCCCTTAGGTGCGTCAGTTCGTTTCGGTTAGCAATTGAATCTCCCCGCCGGCCGTGGTTGGTTCGCAACCGGTCGAAGCGGGGGAGATAGCGTGGCCGGACGACCGCCGTTGTCGAAAAAGCAGATCGCGGCCGTCGCCGCCGGCAACGCCTTGGATTTCTACGACTTCGTTACCTACAGCTTCTTCGCGGTCCAGATCGGGCGCACGCTGTTCCCCGGCGATGCCTCGCAATCCTTGCTGCTGTCGCTCGCGACGTTCGGCGTCGGCTTCGTCGGGAGGCCGCTGGGCGGGCTGATCATCGGCCGGATGGCCGACCGCCGCGGCCGCAAGCCGGCCATGATCCTGTCCTTCACCCTGATGGGCATTGGCATCATCGGCCTGGCGCTGACGCCGTCATACCAATCGATCGGTATCGCGGCATCCATCCTCGCGGTCATGTTCCGCTTGCTCCAGGGCTTTGCGCTCGGTGGCGAAGTCGGACCGAATGCCGCCTTCCTGCTCGAGGCGGCGCCGCCGCACCGCCGCGGCTTCTACCTGTCGATCCATCTTGCGACCGCCGACCTCTCGGTGCTCGTTGCCGGGCTGGTTGGACTGGGGCTGTCCTCATGGCTGAGTTCGGCCCAGCTCGACGCCTGGGGTTGGCGGGTGGCCTTTTTGATCGGCGCGTCGATCGTCCCGTTCGGGCTAGTCCTCAGGCGGACGCTGGAAGAGACGCTGCCGCCAGAGGCCCTCGAACCGGCGCTACCGGGCAGCCTGAAGCCATTACTGGTCATTGCCGGGGCTGGCATGCTGATCCTCGGCGCCGGCACGATCAGCAACTACACGCTCGAATATCTCACCACCTATGCGCAGGACACGCTCCAGATGGCGGTCCAGTCTGCGTTTGGTGCGACCGTCGTGCTGGGCATCGTCGGGACATTCAGCGACCTCGGCACCGGCTGGCTGGTCGACCGGTACGGAGCGAAGCGCGTGCTCATCGGCCCGTGGCTTGCGCTTATTGTCCTCGCGGTTCCGACCTTTTACGTCCTCCACGCGCTGCGCACGCCGACCGCTTTGTTCGGGGCGACCGCCCTCCTTACGGTGCTTCACATTTTCGGCTCGTCGGCGGCGGTGCTGCTGTTCATGCTCGCGCTGCCGGCGCGGGTTCGGGCCGGTTCGCTCAGCCTCATCTATGCGCTGGCCATCGCGATTTTCGGCGGCAGCACCCAGCTGATCGAGAAATTGCTGAACCGCTGGACCGCAAACCCGATCGCGCCGGGCTGGTACATGACCGCGGCGGTCGTCGCCGGCCTTATCGGAGCGCTGCTGTTACCCGATCATTCCGGGCCGCCGCGAGGATCGCCTCCGCCATCGCGTCGGCGATCTCGTGCGACGGGCGACGCTCCGTCCTAGCGGTATCGAGGATTTTCCCGACGGTCCCGGCGATCGCGTCGATCTTCGCGATGACGTCATTGAGATCGTAGCTGCCGGTGAAATCGCCGAACGCGTTGATGATGCCGCCGGCGTTGACGACGTAGTCGGGGGCGTAGGTGATGCCGCGCTCGAGCAGCAGCTGCCCGGCACCAGGACCGCTCAGCTGGTTGTTGGCCGCGCCGCAGATGATCCGCGCCTTGAGCCGCGGAATGGTCTGCTCGTTCACCGTCGCGCCCATGGCGCAGGGCGCGAAGACGTCGCACTCCTGATCGTAGATCGCCTCAGGCGGCACGACCGATGCACCGAGTTCGTCGGAGGCTTGCTCCGCGGATTCGGCGCGAACGTCAGCGATCACCACCTCGCCGCCGGCTTCGGTCACGAGCTTCGCGAGATTGAAGCCGACGTGGCCGGCGCCCTGGATCGCCACGCGGCGGCCGGTCAGGCCGTCCGATCCGAAGACATGCTCCAACGCGCCTTTCATCCCCGCGAAAACGCCCCGCGCGGTGAACGGCGAGGGGTCGCCCGTGTGGGTCGAGCCCTTCGTCCGGCCGAGGACGTAGGGCGTGCGCTCGGCGAGGATTTCGACGTCTTCGGCCCCGAAGTTGACGTCCTCACCAGTCCAATATTGGCCAGCGAGCTCGTCCACCGCCTGCCCGAAGGCGCGAATCAGCTCGGGCGTCTTGGCCGATGGATCAGCGATAATTACGGACTTGCCGCCACCGAAGGGTAGGCCGGCGAGGGCGTTCTTGTAGGTCATGCCCTTCGACAGGCGCAGCACATCGCTCAGCGCGTCGCCCTCGTTCGCATAGGGAAAGACCCGGCAGCCGCCCACGGCCGGGCCCAGGGTGCGATCGTGCATCGCGATGATGGCCCGAAGGCCGGTCACGCGATCGGCGATGTGAATGACCCGATCGTGCCCGGCGAACTCCGGATGCTCGAACGTGCCCACGGGCTGCGCCTAGTCGAACAACTTCGCGAAGCGGCGCTTCTCGCGGGTCTTCCAGGCGCCACGATGGTAGGCATCCGAGGTGAGGAGCGGGAGGACGCTGGTCGCCTCGGCGAACACCATCTGCTCCATCGCCGTCGAGACCTTGCCCCAGCTCGCCGCCTCCTGGAGGGTCGAGGACGAGCAGGCGCCGTCGCGGACGTCGGCGACGGTGATCTGGACGGCATATTTGTGCACTTCGACGTCGTCGTAGCCGAGGATCTCGGCGCACACCACGGTGTCCTGGGTGAAGTTCTTCGGCACGCCGCCGCCGATCATCAGCAGGCCGGTGGTGCCGGCCTTGATCTTGATGTCGGTCAGCTCGCGGAAGTCGGCGATGGCATCGAGCACCATGTAGTGGCCGCCGCGCTTCATCGCGTCGACCTGGTGCTTGACGAGGCCGAAGCCGGCCGAGCTGTCGACGAACGCCGGGCAGAAGATCGGCACGTCATGCTCGTAGGCGAGCTGGACGAGGCTGCCCTGCTTCTTGGCGTTGCCCTCGGCGAGCCACTTGCCCATCTCGCGGATGAAGGCGCGGCTCGAATAAGCGCGGGGCTCCAGGCTGTCGGCGATCTGGCCGATGGTGTGGTCGCAATCCTGCAGCTGTTGCTCATCGATATAGGTGTCGTAGATGCGGTCGATGTAGAGCGAGCGCAGCGTATCATCGTCGGGAATTTCATTGGCTTGGTAGTGTTTGTGCCCAAGCGCTTCGAAGAAATCCATGTCGACG
>Ga0070665_100004206_pt1 | contig 15147 bp, 14 predicted proteins | sample KBSS13metaG_FD_65862 | JGI IMG/M metagenome (GOLD analysis project Ga0070665, IMG submission 65862) | Switchgrass rhizosphere microbial communities from Kellogg Biological Station, Michigan, USA - KBS S1-3 metaG | ecosystem: Host-associated > Plants > Roots > Rhizosphere > Soil ... | reverse complement strand
CGACGCGCGCCCAGTCGACAATCGACGGTAGCCCGAAGCGCTGGGCAATGGCGGCGACATCGACCCCTTCACGCAGGCGCAGTCCCATGACCAAAGCCTCGTCCGCCGCTTCAACCGCCGACAGTAATTCTTCCTCAGCGATTCCGTGGCCGTTGCGCCTTACTGCCGCGAGATAGTTTTCGGGCTTCCGGTGTCGCGTCGTCCGCATGCCGGTGCGGCGTCCGTGCGCGCCCGGGCCGACGCCAGCATAGTCGCCATAGCGCCAATAGGTGAGGTTGTGCCGGCTTTCCTCGCCGCGGCGAGCGTGATTGCTGATCTCATAGCCTGGAAGCCCCGCCGCCGATGTCATGTCGTCGGTCATCTCGAACAGCGCGGCTGAAGCCTCGACGTCGAGGGGCTCGAACTTGCCCGCGGCGTGAAGCGCCGCGAAGCGCGTGCCGGGCTCGATGGTCAGCTGGTAGAGCGACAGGTGCCGGGTTCCGAGTGACAGCGCCTGGGCCAAGGTTGCCGACCAGCTGGATTCGCTGTCGCCGGGCAGGGCGTAGATGAGGTCGAAGCTAACCCTGCGGAAGTGCCTCTGGGCGATTTCGAGTGCGGCGAAGCCCTCACGCGCCGAATGGGCGCGGCCGAGGAAGGCGAGCGCCTTGTCGTCAAAGCTTTGCAGCCCGAGCGACAGGCGATTGACGCCGGCAGCGCGAAGGTCGGCGAAGCGCGCGGACTCGACCGAGTTGGGATTGGCCTCGAGTGTGATTTCGAGGCCCTCTGCCGGTGCCCAATGGCGAATGGCGGCGTCGATCACCGTTTCGACAGTGCGCGGGTCCATCAGTGATGGGGTCCCGCCACCGAAGAAGATCGAGGTCAGCTTGCGGCCTGGGAGCAGCGCGGCTTCGTGCGCGAGATCGGCCAACAGCGCGTCGCGCCACTCGTCCTGGTCTATCGACGCCCGCACATGGCTGTTGAAATCGCAATAAGGGCATTTGCTGACGCAAAACGGCCAGTGGACGTAGAGCGCGAGCGCGTCGCCGCTCATTCGTTGAGCGCCGCCACGAGCTTGCGGAACGCATCCGCGCGGTGGCTGATCGAATGCTTCAGCTCCGGATCGAGCTCGCCGAAGGTTTCCTCGTGGCCGACAGGCACGAACATCGGGTCGTAGCCGAAGCCCCGGTCCCCTCGCGGCGGCCAGATGAGTGTTCCGTCGACCCTGCCGTCGAAAGTCTCGGCCTGCCCGTCATTGGGCCAGGCGATGGCCAGCGAACAGGCGAAATGCGCGGCCGGCGCGGCATCGGGCTCGGTCGCCTCGACCTCGCTCCACACCTTCTCCATCGCGCGATTCCAATCGCGGTTTCCGTCCTCGTCTTCGGCCCAGCGGGCGGAGAAGATTCCGGGCCGACCCTGAAGCGCATCGACGCACAGGCCGCTGTCGTCGGCGAGGGCGGGGAGGCCGCTCAAGTCAGCTGCTTCGCGCGCCTTCAGGTCGGCGTTGTCGGCGAAGGTGTTGCCGATCTCTTCGGGTTCGGGGAGGCCAAGCTCATCGGCGCCGACGCAAGTAATGCCGAACGGCTCCATCAGCGCCTTGATCTCGCGCAGCTTGCCGGCGTTGTGGGTCGCAATGACCAGCTTGTCCCCGATCGGCCTCACCGGCCGGTCGCCTTCAGCTGCGCCTGGAAGATTTCGCCGCAGCCGATGCGGGCGAGGCGTAGCAGGCGGAGCAGGCCTTCCTCATCGAAAGTCTCGCCTTCGGCGGTCAGCTGCGCCTCAACGATCGCATTGTCGGCGGTGAGGACGAAATTGCCGTCGCTTCCGGCGGTCGAATCCTCCGCATAATCGAGGTCGAGGACGGCGTTTCCGCCGTGGATTCCACAGCTGACGGCCGCGACCTGCGTGCGGATTGGGTCGGCGGTGAGCGCCTTCTTTTCGAGCAGCTGATCGACAGCAATGCGAAGCGCTACCCAACCGCCTGAGATGGCGGCGGTGCGGGTGCCGCCGTCCGCCTGGATCACGTCGCAATCGACGATGATTTGACGCTCCCCCAGCTTGGGCAGGTCGACCACCGCGCGGAGCGAGCGGCCGATCAACCGCTGGATTTCCTGGGTGCGGCCCGACTGCTTGCCCTTGGCCGCCTCGCGATTCCCGCGGGTGTGCGTTGCGCGGGGCAGCATGCCATATTCGGCGGTGACCCAACCCTGGCCCTTGCCGCGCAGGAACGGCGGCACTTTCTCTTCGACCGATGCGGTGCAGAGCACGCGAGTCTCGCCGAAGCTGACGAGGCAGGCGCCTTCCGCATGGCGGGTGAAACCGGGCTCGAATTTCAACTCGCGCATTTGGTCGGGGGCGCGTCCGGATGGGCGCATGAAGGCAATCTCCTGATACTGGTGCGTCGGCGTCCCTAGACCCCGAATGTCCGCAATCCTAGATGGTTGCACATGACACAGCCCATCGGTGAACTGACGAACCGGATGCGGGATATCTTCGGCCTTGTGGTCGAAGCCTATCTCGAGCGTGGACTGCCCATCGGATCTAAGGCGTTGGCGGGCTCGATCAGCCTGTCGCCGGCCTCGATCCGCAACGTGATGCAGGAGCTGGAGGAGCGAGGGCTTCTCACCCATCCCCACACCTCTGCCGGACGCGTTCCGACCGAGACGGGCCTGCGGCTGTTCGTCGACGGCATCATGCAGGCGGCCGTACCCAATCCCAGCGAACGGCGCGAGATCGAGCGGCAGATCGTCCGCGAACAGCCGATCGAGGACGCGCTCGCGGCTGCGTCGGCGGCGCTGTCGGGCCTCAGCCAGGCGGCGGGCGTGGTGCTCGCCCCGAAACGGGAACTCACGCTCAAGCAATTGAGCTTCGTACCGCTGGACTCCGGCCGCGCCCTTGCAGTGCTGGTTGGCGCCGATGGAAGCGTCGAGAACCGCGTCGTATCGCTGGACGCGGGAACGAGCGCGAGCGCGCTCACCGAGGTCAGCAATTTCGTCAACGCGCGACTGGCGGGCCTGACTCTTGCCGAGGCGGAGGCACGGCTGCGCGCCGAAATCCGCGAACGGAAGGAAGCGATCGACTCCGCGGCGGCCGAGCTTGTCGCTTCGGGGTTGGCGGCTTGGAGCCAGGACCATGCTCGCCGGCCGGTGCTGATCGTACGGGGGCAGGCGAACCTGATCGACGACAGCGCAGCGGAGGATTTGGAACGCGTCCGCAAACTGCTTGGCGAGTTGGAAGACACGCAGGAAATCGCGCGGCTGTTGGAAAGTGCCCGCGACGCGCCCGGCTGCCGCATCTTCATCGGATCGGAGAACCGCATGTTCGCGCTTTCCGGCTCGTCGGTGATTGCGGCGCCCTATCGCGGGAGCGAGGGGCAGGTGGTCGGCGTTGTCGGCGTGATCGGGCCGACGCGGTTGAACTATGCGCGCGTGGTCCCCATGGTGGATTTTACTGCGAAAGCGCTGACGAGATTGATGGCATGAACGACGACGAAAAACTGCACGACGAAGCCGAAGAGCTTCGCAAGGAGACCGCAGACGGCGCGCCCGAGCTGGCGGAGCATGACCGGATCGCCGAACTCGAGAAGCTGCTTGAGGAAGCGAATGCGAAGGCGCTCTACGCTGCGGCCGAGGTCCAGAACACGCGCCGGCGGCTGGAAGCCGACAAGGAGCAGGCTTCGAGCTATGCGGCCGCGTCGTTCGCGCGCGATATGCTGGCGATCAAGGACAACCTCGAGCGGGCCCTCGTTGCGGTCAACGACGAGCTTCGCGCCGACAAGGTCGCGAGCCAGTTCCTGGCCGGCATTGAAGCCACGGCTCGCGAGATCGAAGCGGCCTTTTCCCGCAACGGCATTAGCCGGATCAAGTCGATCGGCGAGGAACTCGACCCGCACCGCCACCAGGCGATGATCGAAATCCCGACCGACCAAGCCGAGCCGGGGACGATCGTCGAGGAAATGCAGGCCGGCTACATGATGAAGGACCGGCTGTTGCGGCCGGCTCTCGTCGGGGTCGCGAAGAAGCCCTAATAGATGGCTCGCTGATGGGCCTCGCTTTTTGATGCGAGACTGAAGCGCAGCTCCGGCTCCACTGAACCAAGCAGACGATCGGCCGCATAGCGACCGACCGCCGGGCCATGCTTGAAGCCGTGGCCCGACCCGCCGCCGACCAGCAGCACATTGTCGTGGCCCGGATGGAAATCGATCAGGAAGTCGCCGTTAGAGCTATTCTCGTACTGGCAGACGCGCGCCTCCGTCAGTTGGGCGTCGCGGAGCAGCGGAAAACGCCGATCCCTGAAGGCGACAACCTCGGCCAGCGCTTCTTCGGTCGCACGCCGGTCCTGCGTGTCGGGATCGACCACCGGCCCGTGAACGTCGTGCGCGAACTTGACCCCGCGGCCTTCGAGGTCGGGAAAGCCGTAGAACATGTCGCCGTGGTTGAAGTCCGCCCAGCACGGCATCGTGCCCGGTGCGAAGCGGCCGCTACCCGCGGGCGGTGCGAAGAAGAATATTTCCTGACGGGTCGGCAAGATTCGCTCGCCAATCACATCGGGGAACAGCTTCGGCAGCCAAGGCCCCGGCGCGAACACAAAGCGATCCGCGGCGATGCTACCACCGGTGGACAGCGAAATGTCGGTGAGCGTGCCCAAATCCGTTCCTGGCGCCTGCACCTCAGCTTCGAGGTAATTACCGCCAGCGCGAACGAACCGATCGACGAGCGTTTGGACCGCGCGCCGGGCCATCAGCGCCCCGAACTGCGGCTCCAGCAGGCCAACTTCGATCCCGTCGAAGTCGATCATCGGGAAGCGGCGCGCCATTTCGGCCTGGCTCAGTACCTCGGTGACCAGGCCAAGCTCCTCATGCGCGGCGACGCTGTCGCGGAAATAGGGCTCTTCGGTGGGGAAGAAGAACAAAACCCCGCACTCATGGAAGATCGGCAGGCCGGCTTCTTGGCTCAGCGCCTTCCACTCGGCGAGGCTGTCGAACGCCATTCGGGTGTAGATCTGGTCCTTGCCGTAGGCGCCGCGCGTCAGGCGCGATTCTCCGCCCGATGACGCCCGCGAATGCGCCGGCGCCCAGGCGTCAATCAGGGTGACGCGATACCCCTGTTGGTGCAGCCGGTGCGCGGTCCAGGCGCCGAACACGCCCGCGCCGACCACCGCAACATGCTCGCTCATGCGATTTCCCCGAATGGCAGCAGGTCGGCAGGCGGAAGGACCGGCGTCGGAACCCCGTGGTCGGCCAGGAATCGGTGGGTGACGATCTGGGCCTGCTGCTCGAGCCCGTAGCGGCCGAACGGCTTCCCCGGCGTCAGCGCATAATCGTAGCGGCAGAAGGGGTGGCGCATCAGCGGCAGGTAAAAGCGGCCCTTGGCCTGCGCCTGCCAGACATGGGTCATTTCATGGATAAAAAAGGCCTGCCGGCGAACGTCCTCATTCGCGAAATCCTCGGACCAGCCGCCGCCGTCCGGATGGAAGTAAATGTTGCCCATCGGCGCCATCGCCGCGTTCCTTGGCTGGAACGGCCACCATTTGCCCTTGATCAGCCGGACACGTGAATAATCGACCGCATCCTTGAAGATCGGCTGCGCAAGCGCAATTTCTCCGGGCGTCAGGGAACGGGAAATCATGCGCGACAGTTAGCCGCGCGGACGACTTGCACCAAGGCCGGCGCACTTGCGGGGCAACATCGCCGCCGCTAGGGCTGCCGCAAAAGCAATAACGGAGGAAGCTTCACATGAGCGAGACTGGCGATCGGGTTAAGAAGATTGTCGTCGAACATCTCGGCGTCGAGGCCGACAAGGTCACCGAAGACGCGAGCTTCATCGACGATCTCGGTGCCGACAGCCTCGACATTGTCGAGCTGGTCATGGCGTTCGAGGAAGAGTTCGGAGTCGAGATTCCGGACGATGCCGCCGAAAAGATCACCACCGTTCGCGACGCGATCGATTATATCGACCAGAACAAGGGCTGATCGGGTCCGAGTTCTGCCGCCCGCTTAACGCCGAAACGCGGCACGAACGGCTTCCCGAACACAATCGGGGGGCCGTTTGTTTTGGAGCCATGACGGAGTTGAAATGATGCGCCGTGTCGTCGTGACAGGTTTGGGTCTCGTGACGCCCCTGGGCGCCGACGTTGAGACAACTTGGCAAAACCTCATCGCCGGAAAGAGCGGAATCGCGCTCATCACTCGCTTCGACGTTTCCGATCAGAAGGCGAAGATCGCGGGCGAGGTGAAGCCGAAGGATCACCCCTACGGTTTCGATCCCGACAAGCGTGTCGACCATAAGGTCCAGCGCCAGGTGGACCCGTTCATCGTCTACGCGATCGACGCCGCCGGACAGGCGCTGGAAGACGCGGGACTCACCGACATGACCGACGAGGAGAAGGAGCGCGCAGGCGTTTCCATCGGCTCGGGCATCGGCGGTCTGCCGGGGATCGAGAGCGAGTCGCTGGTCCTGGCCGAGAAGGGCCCGGGGCGGGTCAGCCCGCACTTCGTCCACGGCCGGCTGATCAACCTCACTTCGGGCCAGGTTTCGATCAAATATGGCTTGATGGGCCCCAACCACTCGGTCGTGACGGCCTGCTCGACCGGCGCCCACTCGATCGGCGACGCCGCCCGCATGATCAAGGACGGCGATGCCGACATCATGCTGGCCGGCGGTGCCGAAAGCACCATCAACCCGCTCGGCGTCGCGGGTTTCGCCCAGGCGCGCGCGCTCAACACCGAATTCAATGACCGGCCAGAGCAGGCCAGCCGTCCCTACGACAAGGGCCGCGAAGGCTTCGTCATGGGCGAGGGCGCGGGCGTCGTCGTGCTCGAGGAATATGAGCACGCCAAGGCGCGCGGCGCGAAAATCTATGCCGAAGTGGTCGGATACGGCCTGTCGGGCGATGCTTATCACGTGACGGCGCCGCATCCGGAAGGCCGCGGGGCCGAACTCGCGATGCGGATGGCGCTGAAGAAGGCCGGCCTCAAGCCCGAAGACATCGACTACGTCAACGCGCACGGTACGTCGACCATGGCCGACACGATCGAGCTCGCGGCGGTAAAGCGAGTGCTTGGCGACGACCTTCACGGCGCGTCGATGAGCAGCACCAAGTCCGCGATCGGCCACCTGCTCGGCGGCGCCGGCGCGGTCGAGGCGATCTTCTGCATCCTGGCGATCCGCGACCAGATCGTGCCGCCGACGCTCAACCTCGACGATCCGGACGAGGGCACGGAAGGCGTGGACCTCGTCCCGCACAAAGCAAAGAAGCGCCCGGTCCGCGCCGCGCTCAACAACAGCTTCGGCTTTGGCGGCACCAACGCCTCGCTGATCCTGAAGGCCGTGTGAGGCGACTGCCGCTGATCGCGGCCGGGCTGGCCCTTGCCGCGCTGATCGCTGTTTACCTTCTGTGGTGGGGTCCGGGCCCGAAGGCTGGCCCGCACACGATCATTGTCGAAGAGGGTTCGACCGTGGGCTCGGTCGCGCGCCAGCTCAATAAGCAAGGCGCGATCCCCGGATCGCAACGTACCTATTACGTGATGGCGCGGCTGCTCGGTTCCAGCGACCCGATCCAGGCGGGAGAGTTTGAAATACCCAGGGGCATGGGCGGCGCGGCGATCCTCGACCTCCTCCAGCACGGAAAGCCCGTGCAGCGCCTGATCACCGTGACCGAAGGCATGCCGTCGATCATCGTCAGCGAGAAGCTTGCCGCCAATTCCTATCTCGCCGGCGCCGCGCCGCCGATCGCGGAAGGTTCGGTGCTTCCAGACAGCTACGGCTATGAGCGCGGTGAAACCCGCGCCTCGGTTGTCGGCCGCATGCAGTCCGCGATGACCAGGACGCTCAATGCGCTGTGGGCCAAGCGCACCTCGGATTGCCCGGTGGCGACGCCTGAGCAGGCGATCACGTTGGCCTCCATCGTGGAGAAGGAGACGGGCAAGGCGTCCGAGCGGCCGATGATCGCCGGCGTTTATTGCAACCGCCTGAAGATCGGCATGAAGCTGGATGCCGATCCGACGGTTATCTACCCCGTGACCAAGGGCAAGCCATTGGGCCGGCGGATCCTCCGCTCCGAGCTCAACGCCGACAACGGCTACAATACCTATCGTCGTGCGGGACTCCCGAACGGCCCGATCGCCAATCCCGGCAAGGCGAGCATCGAAGCGGTGCTTCACCCGGCAGCGACCAGGGCGCTTTATTTCGTTGCCGACGGCACCGGCGGCCATGTGTTTGCCGATACCCTGGCGCAGCACAACGCCAATGTAGCCAAATGGTATGCGATCCGCCGCCAGCGGGGGCAGATGTGAGGAAGCGGTCGTGAGGAATCGGGGGATCGGCCGCGGCCGCATGTTCATGGGCGGCCTGCTGCTCTTCGCGGCGGTTATCGCCTGGGGCACGGCGTTGGGCATGAGCCCTCACGGCACGAGCGTCGCCGAGGGAACCGAGCATGTGCGCGGGACAGTTGTGGGTCTGCTGCAAAAGGCGGCCCTGATTACGCTTTTCATGACCGCGGTTTCCGCCTGGCTGTTGTTTCCTTCGCGGCGGCCCAAGGCCCCGAGACGGGACTATGCCATCCTAGCGGTCATTACATTGCTGATCGTCACTTGCGTTTACGAGCTGGCTTGGCTCCAGTTCTCGGTCCTTCGCTAGCCGCCGACCGCCTCGCTGCGGACGTAACCGACGCGGCCGTCCTCCCCGGCGTAGCCCCACGCCCAGCCGACACTGTCGTCCAGCATCATGAATGGATCGCCGGGCATCAGCTCGCGCACCACTTCGGCGCCTTCCGAGGGTGCATCCCGCAGCAACGTATCCGCGATGATGGTCCGTTGGATCGGCTCGGCATAATGGGAAGCGATTACCCGATGGGTCAGCGCGACGTCGGCCAGGTCCTTGCGGAAGGCATTGAACAGCGCGTCGGGTGGGTCCGACGGGCCAGTCAGCGCGAAATCGTCAACGCTGGTGAGCGTAGGCGGGTGCTTGCCCGATGATTGGACGGTGGGCCGCTGAGTTGCTGTCGCCGTCCTCGCGGAGGTTACGCTTGAAGCCTTCAAGAAATTCTGCCCCGCTGTTGGTGCGAACCACGAACACGTTGCGGCGGTCGTCCTGGTCCCTCTCGCGGCGGAGATAGCCGAGCGCGCCGAGCGTATTCAAGGCGCGAGTGACGACGGGCTTGGACACGCCGAGTACTCGCGCGAGCCCGCGCACCGTGTGGGGGCCGGGGGTCAGGTAAACCATCATCAACAGGGCCATCTGCCGATTGGTCAGATCCGGTTCGCCCGAGCGGACATAGGCGATAAGCGCCTTCATCCAGCCGGTAAGCGAAACTTCGCTCATGACTGCTCGTCTCCGTCTCGTGCCGCGTAGTTCGGGAATTAAACAGGCAAGGACGCGAATTGTTGCAGGTGCGTGACCTTAAAAATCCTTATTTTTCGGCGAAACGGGCCGTCAATCGCCTGAATAGAGTCCTTCGAGCAGGGCAAAAACGGCCCTCAGGCCGAGCGCATCGCCCCCTTTTGGGCGACCCGGCTTGGCCTGATCTCGCCAGGCATAAGTATCGAGGTGCGCCCAGCGCGTTCCCTCGGGCACGAAGCGCTTGAGGAACAGGGCGGCGGTAATGCAGCCCGCCATGGGCGAATTCACGGCGTTGGCAAAATCGGCAAGGTCGCTCTTCAGCATCTCGTCATAGGGTTCCCACAGCGGCATCCGCCAGATCGGGTCCTCGGTGGTGCGCGCAGACTGCTCCGCCTCGGCGGCAAGATCGTCATTATTGGCGAAGAACGCGGGGAGGTCCGGGCCAAGCGCAATCCGCGCCGCCCCCGTCAAGGTCGCGAAATCGACGATCAGTTCGGGGTTCTCTTCCGATGCCCGGGTCAACGCATCCGCCAGAATCAGCCGCCCTTCCGCGTCCGTATTGTCGATTTCGACGAACAGACCCTTGCGCGACTTGATCACGTCGCCGGGACGGTAGGCGCCGCCCGAAACAGCGTTTTCGACCGCTGGAATCAGCAAATGAAGCCGAACGGGCAGGCGCGCGAGGGTGATTAGCCGCGTCAGCGCCAGCGCATGCGCCGCCCCGCCCATGTCCTTTTTCATCAGGCGCATGCCGCTCGCCGACTTGAGGTCGAGGCCGCCGCTGTCGAAGCACACACCCTTGCCGACGATCGCGATGCGCGGGTCGCCTGCCTTCCCCCATTCGAACTCGATCAGGCGAGGGGCGCGTGCGTCTGTGGCAGCACCGCCAACCGCCGCGATCAGCGGATAGCCCTTCGTGAGCTCGCTGCCCGAAGTGACGCGCAAATGCCCGCCGCACCGCTTGGCTTCGTCGGCCACAGCGCGCTCGATCTCCGCCGGTCCAAGGTCCGCAGCGGGCGTGTTCACCAGATCGCGGACAAGAGCAGTTGCATCAGCAAGTCGCACCATCGCATCGATGCGCGCGACCTCGCCGGTCACCAGCACGCGCGGACCGCGCTCCGGCTCCTCTTCCTTCTTCGAGCGATATTGATCGAACCTATGCTGCGCGAGGAGCCAGCCCAGTGCGGCGTTGCCCGGTTCGCCCGCAGCAAGCTTGTAGCTTCCCTCCGGCAAGCTCTCACCGAGCTTTGCAAGGCACCATGGGGATAACTCGGTCGTGTTCTTGACCGCGCTGACCACTTCGAATTCCCCACCGCGCGGTAGGATCACGAAGGCATTGGCAGTCTTTCCGTCGAACCGCATCGCTTCGATGAGGCTGCGGTCTTCCGCCGGACGCTTCTTGAGCCAGGCCTCGAAGCTCTGCTTGTCGACGAGATGGATGGGGCGGGCTTTTTGCTCGCGGTCAGCGACGAGGAGCGAAGCGAAATCGGTCATAGTGGGGCTCTAAAGCCGGCGCCGCGTCAGGGCCACCCGTCAAACTTTCATTACAGTGAGTTCATGGAACGCGCCGCTGCCGCGACCCGTTACGGGGAAGCGGCGGATAGGGAGGCGAGCGATGAAGCGCAGCATTTCCGGAATCATCCTGGCAGGGATCATGGCTCTGATCGGGATCGTGCTCACCGTTGGCGGCGCTTGGCTGCTCGCGCTAGGCGGCTCGCCTTATTACTTGATTGCCGGTCTCGCGATGCTCGCGTCTGCTTTCTTCCTGTTCCGGGGCCGACTGCTCGGCGGCTGGATCTACGTCGGTTTGTTCGCGCTCAGCGCGATCTGGGGCTTTTCGGAAGCGCGCGACAACGCCTGGGCAATGGTCCCCTGGCTGGTCGCGCCGCTCGTGCTGCTTATCGCCGTGCTCTTGGTCATGCCGACGCTCACCCGCGCCCGTAACCGGTGGAAGCTCGCAGGGGGCGGTATCGCCGCCGCGATATTGTTCGTCGCGATCAGTTTTGCCGCGCTCGGCAACAGCGTCAGCGCCATTGCTGCACTCCCCGCGCAAAGTTCGCCGGGGATGTCGGATCCGTCCGGACTCGCCACTGGCGCGGACTGGCCGACCTACGGCGGCACGAATGCCGCCTGGCGCTTTTCCCCGCTGACGCAGGTCAATCCAGACAATGTCGGCAAGCTTCAGAAGGCATGGGAAGTGCACACCGGCGGCATGCCGGCGAGCGCCGATTATCAGAAGCTCTACGGCACCGAGAATACGCCGCTGAAGGCGGGCAACCTGCTTTACACCTGCACCGCGAAGAACATCATCCTCGCGCTTGACGCAGCTACCGGCAAACCCGTGTGGCGCGTCGACCCGCACGTGCCCGACGCCTACATCCCGTACACCACCGCTTGCCGCGGCCTGGCCTATTACAAAGTCCCGGGCGCCGCCCCGAACAGCCTCTGCGCGGCCCGGATCATCGAAGGCACGCTCGACAGCCGCCTGATCGCGGTCGATGCGCTCACCGGCAGGCCCTGCACCGACTTCAACGGTACCGGCCAGCAGGATACGAAGATCGGCATGGGCTGGGTCTCGCCCGGTTCCGCATCGATCAATTCCGCGCCGACGATCGTTCGCGGCATCATCGTGGTTCCACACCAGATCCTCGACGGCCAGTGCCGCTGCGCGCCCTCGGGCGTGATCCAGGGCTTCGACGCCAAGACCGGCAAGCTCGCCTGGGCGTGGGACATGCAGCACCCCGACTGGACCGGCTATCCGCCCAAGGGCCAGACCTGGGCGCGCGGGACGCCCAATTCGTGGACCACGAGCGCGGGCGATGAAAAGCTGGGCCTGGTCTATGTCCCGATGGGCAATACGGCGGACGACTACATCTCCACTGGCCGCACTCCCCTGCAGAACCAGTACAGCAGCGCGGTGGTGGCGCTCGACGCGACCACGGGCCGGCTGCGCTGGACCTTCCAGACCGTCAAGAAGGACGTCTGGGACTATGACATCGGCAGCCAGCCGAGCCTGATCGACTACAAAGGCGCGCCGGCGCTCCTCATCCCGTCCAAGCAGGGCGACCTCTATGTGCTCGACCGGGCGACCGGAAAGCCGCTGGCGCCGATCGGGACGATCAAGGCTCCGCTTGGCGGGATCGAACCGCAGGAACGCTCGCCTACCCAGATCGTGTCGCTGTGGAATACGCTGCGCAAGCCGCCGCTGCTGGAGTCCGACATGTGGGGGATGTCGCCGATCGACCAGATGATCTGCCGCATCCAGTACCGCCGGGCCGATTACCGCGGCTATTTCACACCGCCCACCGCCGACAAATTCACCGTCCAGTACCCCGGCTACAATGGCGGCAGCGACTGGGGCAGCGTTTCGATCGACCCGGTACGCGGCGTGATCATCGCCAATTACAATGACATGCCCAATTACGTCCGGCTCATTCCGCGCGCTGAGGCCGACAAGCTTGGGATCAAGCCGCGGTTCGCGAGCGGCGGACCATCGGCTAACTCCCACCAGACCGACCCGCAATGGGGCGTTCCTTACGCGGTAAAGGTCAATGCCGGCTGGCGCATGCCGTTCACCAAATTGATGTGCAAGCGCCCGCCTTATGGCGGCATCCGCGCGATCGACATTTCGTCCGGCAAGACGATCTGGGACCGCCCGTTCGGCACGGCCCGGCGCAATGGGCCGTTCAACCTCCCGACCTTGCTGCCATTCTCGATCGGAACGCCGAACAATGGCGGCGCGGTGACGACGGCGAGCGGCCTGGTCTTTGTCGCGGCGGCCACGGATGATTTGATCCGCGCCATCGACCTGAAGACCGGCAGGACTGTGTGGAGCGCCGCTTTACCGGCGGGCGGCCAGGCGACGCCAATCGTCTATGAACAGGGCGGGCGCGAGTATCTGGTGATCTTCGCTGGCGGCCATCACTTCATGGAAACGCCGATGGGCGACAGCGTGATCGCTTACGCCCTGCCGAAAAACGCCTGAGACTGATCAGGCCGGGCTGTTCGGCGCCGGGACCTCGTGATGCTCGTTCTTCGTCGCGATGTAGACCATAGTAAGCAACGTCGCGAGCCATACGGCGAGCACGGGAATCGGCGGAGGAGCGAACCGGCCGTAGGCCGAAGGCGGCGGCGGAGGTGCCGGCTGGGCCGCAGCGGTCGCAGCGCCGCCCAAGGCAGCGGTTCCCACGGGCGATAGCATGCTCAGCTCTATCCACGAGCTCTGGGTCTGGAGCGCCGCCGCGGGGGCAGGCGTGTCAGCCAGGGCGGCAGTGGATGTGAGGAGAATAGCAGTAGCAGCGGCAACCGCAGTGAGCTTCGCAGGGGTCTTACGCATGACCGAGTCTCCAGCGCAGTTTTGACGCTTTGCGCCTATTCGGCTCAAATTGCACGCACCAAGCTCAAGATTTAATGCGGATATTCGACGGGCTGCCGCGAATTGACCGCGAAGCGCGGGACTTTAGGCCGGCACCCCAAATAGGTCGTGCTCGTCGGCATCTTCGACTTTTACGCCCAGGATATCGCCCGGCTTCAGCCCACCGGCGTCGCGCAAATGCACTTCACCGTCGATTTCTGGCGCGTCCGCCTTTGACCGGCCGGTCGCGCCGCCCTCGTCGTCGACGGCATCGATAAGGACGTCGATGATGGAGCCGACTTTCGCCTCGAGCTTCTGCGCTGAAATGCGCGCCGACAGCGCCATCACGGCCTCGTAGCGCTCCTGCTTCAAGTCGTCGGGCACTTGCTCGCCCATCGAGGTCGCCGGCGCGCCTTCGACCGGCTCGAACTTGAATGCGCCGACCCGGTCGAGCTGCGCTTCTTCGAGCCAGGCGAGAAGATAAGCAACATCCTCGTCTGTCTCACCGGGAAAGCCCACCACGAAGCTCGAACGGATCGCGAGGTCGGGCACCTGCTCGCGCCAGCTGCGGATGCGCTCGAGCACCTTGGCGTCGTTCGCCGGGCGACGCATCGCGCGAAGCACCTTGGGGCTAGCGTGCTGGAACGGGATATCGAGGTACGGAAGGACCAGGCCCTCGGCCATCAGCGGAATCACGTCGTTCACGTGCGGGTAGGGGTAGACGTAATGGAGGCGCACCCAGGCGCCCAGCTTGCCGAGCTCGCGCGAGAGGTCGGTCATGTGGGCGCGGACTTCGCGTTGTTCGTCGGAGTTCTTGGCTTTCCACAAGCGCGGTTGGTGCCGGATGTCGACGCCATAAGCCGATGTATCCTGGCTGATGACCAGCAGTTCCTTGGTGCCGGCGGCGATCAGTTTCTCGGCTTCGCGCAGGATCGCGTCCGGCCTGCGACTGACGAGGTCACCGCGCAGGTGCGGGATGATGCAGAAGGCGCAGCGATGGTTGCAGCCCTCTGAAATTTTCAAATAGCTGTAGTGGCGCGGTGTGAGCTTTAGCCCGCTTTCGGGGACTAGGTTGAGGAAGGCGTTGGCCGGCATCGGCGCGGCCTCGTGCACGGCTCCGACCACCTGCTCATATTCATGCGCCCCGGTAATCGCGAGGACATCAGGGAAACGCTCGCGGATGACGTCCGCTTCCTTGCCCATGCAGCCGGTGACGACCACGCGGCCGTTCTCGGCGATCGCTTCGCCGATCGCTTCGAGGCTCTCTTCCTTGGCGGAATCGAGGAAGCCGCAGGTGTTGACCAGCACCACGTCCGCGCCGGCATAATCCGGGGACATGTCGTAGCCGTCTGAGCGCAGCTTGGTCATGATCCGCTCGCTGTCGACCAGGTTCTTGGGACAGCCGAGTGAGACCAGCCCGACGCGCGGGGGCTTGGGGAGCGTTGTGACGTTCATCGGAAGGGCCGCGCCAATATAGGA
>Ga0070665_100004203_pt1 | contig 15155 bp, 10 predicted proteins | sample KBSS13metaG_FD_65862 | JGI IMG/M metagenome (GOLD analysis project Ga0070665, IMG submission 65862) | Switchgrass rhizosphere microbial communities from Kellogg Biological Station, Michigan, USA - KBS S1-3 metaG | ecosystem: Host-associated > Plants > Roots > Rhizosphere > Soil ... | reverse complement strand
TTTGAGATGGCCATTCAATCAGTCTCGGTGATCGGCGGCGGCGCCTATGGCACCGCCCTCGCCTGCGCCGCGCTGCGCGCTGGTCGTGACGTCCTGCTATATGCGCGAAGCCGCGAGAGCGCAGCGCAGATGCAGGCGACGCGAAAGAACACAAAGCTGCCCGGCGTCAGCCTGGACGCTGATATCAAGATCACTTCCGACCTGTCCCTGGCAGCGGGCGCGGACATCATCCTGCTGACAACGCCCGCGCAAAGCCTGCGCGACGCTGCGACCGCACTCGCGCCGATCCTGAAGCCGAACACACCCGTCATCGCCTGCGCCAAGGGCATCGAGCGCGGCACGCATAAATTCATGACCGAGGTCATCGCCGAGGCGATGCCGCACGCAATTCCCGCGATTCTGTCAGGTCCGAATTTCGCCGACGATGTCGCTCACGGCTTGCCCACCGCTGTGACGCTGGCCGCGCAGGACGAAAAGCTCGCAAGCGATCTCGTGCAGGCGCTGGGCTCATCGACTTTCCGGCCCTACCACTCCACGGATGTGCGCGGCGTCGAGATCGGCGGCGCGGCCAAGAACGTGCTGGCGATCGCCGCCGGTATTGTCGAAGGACGACAACTCGGCGCCTCGGCATTGGCGGCGCTCACCACGCGCGGCTTCAGCGAACTGGCGCGCCTCGGCCGCGCCTGTGGCGCACGGAACGAAACGCTGGCGGGTCTTTCCGGCCTCGGCGATTTGATCCTGAGCTGCTCCAGCCTGCAGTCGCGCAACTTTACTTTCGGCATCGCGCTCGGCCGCGGCCAAACACCGAGCCGCAAAAGATTGGTCGAAGGCGAGTTCACCGCGCCGGTCCTGATCGAACTGGCGGCTTCGCATGATGTCGATATGCCGGTATCAAAAGCGGTCGCGGCGATCCTGAGCGGCAAGGTCACGATCGACGCCGCGATCGAAGGCCTGCTGACGCGGCCGTTCAAGGCGGAGGAATGACGATGGCGTACTGGCTGGTGAAATCCGAACCCTCGGTGTGGTCATGGGACCAGCAGGTCGCAAAGGGCGCAAAGGGCGAGGCCTGGACCGGTGTACGCAACTTCACCGCCCGGCAGAACCTCGTCGCGATGAAGAAGGGCGACAAGGCGTTCTTCTATCACTCCAACGAAGGCAAGGAGATCGTAGGCATCGCGGAGATCATCAAGGAAGCCTATCCCGATCCGACCGACAAAACGGGAAAATTCGTCTGCGTCGACATCAAGGCCGACAAGAAACTGAAAACGCCGGTGACGATGGCCGCGATCAAGGCCGACAAGAAGCTCACCGGTATGGCGCTGGTGAAATATTCGCGGCTGTCGGTTCAGCCGGTGACGGCAGACGAGTGGAAGATGGTGTGCAAGATGGGTGGGATGTAAGCGGCGCGCGCACGGCACGTCGCGAGAACACAAGGCAACCCTCCATCGTCGTCCCGGCGAAGGCCGGGACCCATACGCCGCGGCCCATCGACTGAGCACTAACGTTAGATACCTTCTTCAGCAACAGACGACCGGGGTTATGGGTCCCGGCCTCCGCCGGGACGACGGCGGCGTCTTTACGCCGCAGCCGCCGTCACCACTTGCTGCAGCAGTGCCTCGCGCTTGGCCTGCGTTCGATAACCCTTCATCGTCGCGGCGAAGCGCTCCAGAATGCCGTCCTCGAACGCGGTGACGATGGTGTCGTGGACGTAGCTCTTGCGGCAAATGGCCGGCGTATTCGACAGTTCGTCGGCCGCCGCGCGCACCGCTTCCAGCACCTGCTTCTTGCGGCCACGCTCACTGGCCGCCGGCGTAACGCGCGACAGCGATTCCAGCACGACCGCTGAAGCCATCAGGGTGCGAAAATCCTTCAGCGAAATCTTGATGCCGGCGATCTCGCGCAGGAACGCGTTGACCGCGGAGGTCGAGGCGGCGCGCACGACGCCGGAGCGATCGTAGTACTGGAACATGCGCTTGCCCGGCACGGTACGCAGAATGCCGATGGCGCGCACCAGCTTGGCGGCGTCGCATTCCTTGCGCACGGCCTTGCCGCCCTTGGCCTTGAACGTCAGGACGAAATTCTCGTCTTCCAGCGTGACGTTGGACTTCAGCATCGTGGTAGCGCCACGGGTGCCGTTGAGGCGGGCGTAGGATTCATTGCCCGGCCGGATCGCGGTGCGGGCGATCAGCTCGATCACCGCCGAGAGCGCGAATTCGCGCGTCGGCTCGTCGCCGGACAGGAACGCCGAAACCTTGCGCCGGATTTTTGGCAGCGCGCCGACCAGCCGCGCCAGGCGATGCGCCTTGCGCTGCTCGCGGACCTTTTCCCAATCGGCGTGGTAGCGGTATTGCAGCCGCCCGGCAGCATCGATGCCGACCGCCTGCAGATGCGAGGTCGGATCGGCCGAATAGCGCACGTCGCGATAGGCCGGCGGCACCGCCATCGCATGCAGGCGGCGGATGGTGCCGGCATGGCGGATCTGCGTGCCGTTGGCGCGATGAAATGAATAGCCCTTGCCGCGCTTGACGCGGCGGATGGTCAGCCCGTTCTGGTCACCCAGCTTGAGGCCGAGTTCCTCGGCCAGATCCTCGACGGAGGTCTTGCCGACGATCTGCGGCTTGGACGACGGCTTGAACTTGACCGGCTCTTTCGGCAGTTGGCCGAGCGCTTCGGCCAAGGCAACGGCGGGATCGGCGGAAACGGGCCGCGTAGCCTCGAAACTCTGCTGATCCATCATGGCCGTTATCGCCTTACTCCACCTGTCTGCCGGCAATGCCCGTTGTTATGGCTTGGTTCCGGGGGGCCGTTCTAGCCCCGGGGAGGCCATTTAGGGGTTAACGCCCGGCTTTGCGAGTCCCGATTCCGTCATTGGAGGTAAAATAAAACCTTCCATGGGAGCCATTCCGGCGATAACGTTGATTTTCGGCTCGGCCGAATCATTAAAAAGCACTGAAAATTGACGCCAGTTTGATCGGCAGCAACACGGCGGGGCGGCGCCGCGACCAAGGTCGCAGACGTTTGCGCCTTGTCCGGGCATCGTCCCGCGACGCATAATCGTCTTAACAATCAGTGCGGGTTGCGGCCACCAGCGTGCGCGCCGCAACGAGTGGGAGGGTGAAAATGTCCGAGAAGATCTACGATGTATCCGCCGACTGGGCCAAACGCGCCTATGTTGACGACGCCAAATACAAGGAAATGTACGCCCGCTCGATCTCCGACCCCAACGGCTTCTGGGCGGAACAGGCCAAGCGCATCGACTGGATGAAGGCCCCGCACAAGATCGAGAACGTCTCCTTCGCCCCCGGCAACGTCTCGATCAAATGGTTCGAGGACGGCGTCTTGAACGCCGCCTGGAACTGCATCGACCGCCACCTCGAGAAGCGCGGCGACCAGACCGCGATCATCTGGGAAGGCGACGACCCCTCGCAGTCGAAACACATCACCTATCGCCAGCTGCACGACGAAGTCTGCAAGATGGCCAACATCCTGCGCACGCGGAACGTCCAGAAGGGCGACCGCGTCACCATCTATCTGCCGATGATCCCCGAAGCGGCCTATGCGATGCTGGCCTGCGCGCGGATCGGCGCCATTCATTCGGTGGTGTTCGCCGGCTTCTCGCCGGACAGCCTCGCCCAACGCATCACCGACTGCCAGTCCAAGATCATCATCACCGCCGACGAAGGCCTGCGCGGCGGCAAGAAGGTGCCGCTGAAGGCCAATGTCGATGCCGCGATCGCCAAGGCCGGCGGCGTCGACTGGGTCGTCGTGGTGAAGCGCACGGGTGCCGCCGTCGACATGAATCCGACGCGCGACTTCTGGTACCACGAAGCGGCCGCCATGGTGACGACGGATTGCCCGGCCGAGCACATGCACGCCGAAGATCCGCTGTTCATCCTCTATACGTCGGGCTCGACCGGCCAACCCAAGGGCGTGCTGCACACCACCGGCGGCTATCTCGTGTTCGCGTCGATGACGCATCAATATGTGTTCGACTATCACGACGGCGACATCTACTGGTGCACCGCCGACGTCGGCTGGGTCACCGGCCACAGCTACATCCTCTATGGACCGCTGGCGAACGGCGCCACCACGCTGATGTTCGAAGGCGTGCCGAATTATCCAGACAATTCGCGGTTCTGGAACGTCATCGACAAGCACAAGGTCAACATCTTCTACACCGCGCCGACCGCAATCCGCGCGCTGATGCAGTCGGGAGATGGTCCCGTGCAGAAGACCTCGCGCGCGTCGCTGCGTCTGCTCGGTTCGGTCGGCGAGCCGATCAATCCGGAAGCGTGGGAGTGGTATTATCGCGTCGTCGGCGACAATCGTTGCCCGATCGTCGACACCTGGTGGCAGACCGAAACCGGCGGCATTTTGATCACGCCGCTGCCGGGCGCGACCAAACTCAAGCCCGGTTCGGCGACGCGGCCGTTCTTCGGCGTGGTGCCCGAGATCGTCGACGCCGACGGCAAGGTGCTGGAAGGCGAGACCACGGGCAATCTCTGTCTCGCCAAGTCCTGGCCGGGTCAGATGCGCACGGTCTATGGCGACCACGCGCGTTTCGAACAGACCTATTTCTCGACGTATAAAGGCAAGTACTTCACCGGTGACGGCTGCCGCCGCGACGCCGATGGCTATTACTGGATCACCGGCCGCGTCGACGACGTCATCAACGTGTCGGGCCATCGCATGGGCACCGCCGAAGTCGAGAGTTCGCTGGTCGCGCATGCCAAGGTGTCGGAAGCCGCGGTCGTGGGCTATCCCCACGACATCAAGGGCCAGGGCATCTATGCGTATGTGACCTTGATGGCCGGCACCGAACCGACCGAAGAGTTGCGCAAGGAACTCGTCGCCTGGGTCCGCAAGGACATCGGCCCGATCGCCTCCCCCGACCAGATACAGTTCGCGCCGGGCCTGCCGAAGACGCGCTCCGGCAAGATCATGCGCCGCATCCTGCGCAAGATCGCGGAAGACGAACCGTCGAGCCTCGGCGACACCTCGACACTGGCCGATCCCGCCGTGGTCGACGACCTCGTCGAGAACCGCCAGAACAAGAAGGGCGCCTCGGCGTAGGTTCCGATCTTCACCCGCCCCTCGAGGGGGCGGGTCGGCTCACATGGAGCGAAGCGTAATGTGAGACGGGGTGGGGTGACAGACTATCCGCGCATTCTCTGTTGGACGTGGAAAGATCGTCACCCCAGCCAACAGACCATGCGCGGATAGTCTGTCACCCCACCCCGCCCCCTCAAGGGGCGGGTGAAGTAAGCGGCAGCCATTTCACCGCCACCTGTTGTTTCCCGGTCATTTACTTTACCCCGAACATTTCCTTTGTTCCGTTCAGCGACCCCCTCTCGCAGGCCGGTATGAAACCCGCCGGTCACTCGCGCGACTAACAATGCACGGGCGATACAATAGGCGCCCAGGCTTTAGCCGGCGCGAAAGGACATTTGAGGGCCCCGGAACGGGGCGGGCATAGTGGAGCTGGGAATGTCGATGAGGATTGCCGTGGCGCTGGCCGCCACGATCGCTGCAAGCGTCACGCTGTCATCCACCGCGCAGGCGCGCCCGGAGCTGGTCGGTATCAACAGCGACTACGCGCCGGGCACCATCGTGGTGAGGACCCAGGAGCGGCGCCTTTATCTCATTCTCGATTCCGGCCGCGCCATGCGTTACCCGGTCGGCGTCGGCAAGGCCGGCAAGCAGTGGGAAGGCACCACGAAGATCGATGGCAAGTATATCAACCCGGCATGGTCGCCGCCCGACGAGGTCAGGCGCGACAAGCCCAACATGCCCGACGTCATTCCCGGCGGTTCGCCGCGCAACCCGATGGGCGTCGCCGCGATGACGCTGGCCGGCGGCGAATACGCCATCCACGGCACCAATGTGCCGGGCTCGGTCGGCGGCTACGTCTCCTACGGCTGCATCCGCATGCTCAACGACGATATCTCGGATCTTTATCAGCGCGTCTCGGTGGGAACGACGGTAACCGTCACGCGCTGATCCGCGAGCTGCATCGAACACAAAAGGCTGCGCGATGGCGCGGCCTTTTTATTTGAGCAGCGTCGCGCCGGCGTTCGCGCACCAGCCGCTACGATGTCCGCCGCCATAGCTGCGGACATGACCAGCCGCCAGCATCGCCGTCGAGACGTTTCCAGTGCGCCGGGTTGCGGCGTCGGCGACGACGCGGCCGGCATATTTGTCCGGACCGACATTGAAGATCGCGACGCCGCCTTCCGCGAGCAACGCACGCAACGCATTCGTCGCCGTCTCCGCCATCTGCAATTCCTGCTGACAGGACGCCTTCAGTTCGGGCGCATCGATACCGCGCAGGCGAATCCGGGTTGTCAGGTTGAGGTCCGGCGGCAAATGAACGCGCGCCTCGAACGTATCGCCGTCGATGGTGCGGATCACATCGACGGCATGACGCGCATCGGAGCCGCCGGCGTGCCGCCACACCATCTCGGCATCGCGCGCCGCCTGGGTATCCGCCGAACCCGGAAGCGACCGCCGCACCCAGTCGCGCACCGGCAGCATCGTCACGGCCGTAACGCAGGCGACGAACATCCAGGGCAATACCGCTGTCAGCCATCGGCGCCGATACGGCCGGCGCGGCGCGCCATAAGCACCGAATCTTTCATAAGGAGGCATGTGCCGACTAAGGGTGAGTCGCGAAAATCCGGCAAGAGCGCATCGCGCTCCTCGATTTCCCCCTTAGACCTCTTCGCCTGGCCTCAAAAATCCGAAGCGATACCGTTGCGCTCCCAGTCGCCGTAGCGGGTCGGTTCCAGCCCCTTCGGACCCTGGAACTCCCTTTGATGCGGCGTGGCGTTGGCATCGGCCGCAGCCTTGCGGCGGGCTTCGGCTTCCGCCAGCGCGCGCTCGGCGGCGGGCGTCAGCTTCTTGCGTTCCGCGGTGGGTGCGGAAGATGATGAGGGACTGTCGGTCATTGCAGCTCTCCTCTTAGCACGGGGATCGGTGCGCAGCTCACATCACATTCGCGAAATTGTCTGTGGCGATTCTTACATTTGGCATATTCGCATGCCAAACGGGCTTTGATTCCAATGGCATGAGCCAGAACCTTTCCGCCTTCAGAGACATCGCCGCTTCATGCCAGCTTCCAGATTCGCAGTACCTTCCGAAGTACCCGGTCTGGCGGCGCGGCGGATCGCGGCCGATATTCTCGACGGCGTCCTGCACAAGCACCGCACCCTCGACGACCAGCTCGACGGTGCCGGCGCCCATCCCGGCCTGAAGACGCTGGCCGACCGCGACCGCGCCCTGATGCGCCGGCTGGTGGCGACGATCCTGCGGCGGCTCGGCACGCTGGGCCATCTGCTGTCGCGTCTGCTCGATCGCGGCGTTCCGACAGATGCGCCGCGCGCGCAGAGCGCGCTGTTGATCGGCGCCGCGCAAATTCTCTGGATGGATGTGCCCGATCACGCCGCCGTCGATCTCTCGGTGCGGCTGGTGCAAGCGGACCGGCGCGCCGCCAAATATGCCGGCCTCGTCAACGCCGTACTGCGCCGGTGCGCGCGCGAGGGACAGCCGCTGATCGACGAGGTCAAAGCGCAGACCCTCGACATTCCGCCATGGCTGCTGGCGCGCTGGATCGCAGCCTACGGCGAGGCGACGGCGCGAGAGATGGCACTCGCCATCGGCCATGAACCTTCGCTCGACATCACCGTGAAATCGGACGCCGCGCAATGGGCGAGCCGCCTGCACGGCGAGACCATGCCGACCGGTACCGTGCGCACCCTGCTGCAGGGTTCGGTGACCATGCTACCCGGCTTCAGCGACGGGCAATGGTGGGTGCAGGACGCCGCCGCGGCACTGCCGGCGCGCCTGTTCGGCGATGTCGGCGGCAAGGCCATCGTCGATCTCTGCGCCGCGCCCGGCGGCAAGACCGCACAACTGGCGCATGCCGGCGCGCGCGTCACCGCGGTGGACCGTTCGCCGGCGCGGATGGCACGGCTGCGCGACAACCTCGCACGGCTGTCGCTGCAAGCTGAGAACGTAGTAACCGATGCCGCCGAATGGCCCAATGCGGCCAATGGAAGTTTCGACGGCGTGCTGGTGGATGCGCCCTGCACCTCCACCGGCACCATCCGCCGCCATCCGGACGTGGCCTGGCTGCGCCAGGAGAACGACATCCTCGCCCTGGCGGCGTTGCAGAAGCGGTTGCTGCAACGGGCGGTCAGCCTGCTCAAGCGTGGCGGCACGCTGGTCTATTGCACCTGTTCGCTGGAGCCCGAGGAAGGCGAGCAGGCCATCGCCGCGCTGCTGGCCGCCGAGCCCGACATGCGCCGGATGCCGGTCCAGGCCGGCGAGGTCGCGGGCCTCGACGAGATCGTGACGTCGGACGGCGAACTGCGGACCCTGCCCAGCCACCTGCCCCATGCCGACCCCCGGCTGGCCGGGCTGGACGGATTTTACGCCGCGCGGCTGGTTAAATCCTGATTTTAAACCACAATTCCCCGATGTTGGGGTGATTCGCGCCTGTTCAAGATGGTGCCATGGCGGCGTTTCCGGATTAAAAGGATTCGTCTGAATTCCCCTCCCTCCTCAACCAAGGCACGGCGTGTCGGTCGCTCAACGCAGACGCATCTCGACGCTTATCATGAGCCGCTCGGCGCGGAGCGTGATCGCGCGGGCGTCGGGGGCGACGGTGGCGGTGTCGCGGCTGTGGCCCGGCCGGGCCGACCGGCTGATCATCGCGCCGCATGACCTGCGTACCGCCGACGCCACCCGCGCCGCCGAGATCTATGCCGGCCGCTTCGTATTCGCCGGCAAGATCGTGACCTGCCACGGCCGCTCGATCTTCGACCTCGAGCCGCCGTCTGAGGATTGGGAAGTCGCCCTGCTCGGCTTCGGCTGGCTGCGCCACCTGCGCGCCGCCGATACCGCGCTGACCCGCGCCAATGCGCGTTCGCTGGTCGACGACTGGATTTCGAACCCCACGCGCAAGCGGCCGCTCGAGCGCCGGCCCGACGTGCTGGCGCGCCGCGTCATCTCGCTGTTGTCGCAAGCGCCGCTGGTGCTCGGCGACACCGACGGAAAATTCTATCGCAAATATCTGCGCGGGCTGACCCGCGAGATCCGCTATCTGCGCTACGCGATGCTCGACATCGCCGACGGCGTGCCGCGGCTGCAGGTGCTGATCGCGCTGTGCTACGCCTCGCTGTGCCTGGCCAACCAGGCGCGTCACATCCGCACCGCGACGCGGCGGCTGTCCGACGAATTGCAGCGCCAGATCCTGCCCGACGGCGGGCACATCTCGCGCAATCCCGGCGCGCTGGTCGAACTGCTCAGCGACCTGTTGCCACTGCGGCAGACCTTCGCTGCCCGCAATATCGCGCCGCCGCCGGCGCTGCTGAACGCGATCGACCGCATGATGCCGATGCTGCGCTTCTTCCGCCACGGCGACGGCAGCTTTGCGCTGTTCAACGGCATGAGCAACGCGCCGTCCGATCTGGTCGCGACGCTGCTCGCCTACGACGACACCCACGGCGTGCCGATGGCCAACATGCCGTATACCGGCTTCCAGCGCCTCGATGCCGGCGCCACCACCGTCATCGTGGACACCGGCCCGCCGCCACCGGCGAATGTCAGCCAGGAAGCGCATGCCGGCTGCCTCTCGTTCGAACTGTCGTCCGGCGCGAGCCGGATCGTCGTCAACTGCGGCATGCCTTCGACCGGCCGCGACAACTGGCGCACCTTCGCCCGCAGCACCGCAGCGCATTCGACGTTGACCTATCACGACACCTCCTCGTGCCAGTTCATCGAATTGTCGGCGATGAAGCGCCTGCTGCAGGGCGCACCCGTCGTCAGCGGCCCGGTCAATGTCGAAAGCTACCGCGAGTCGGTAGAGGGCGGCGATCTCTTGACCACCTCGCATGACGGCTATCTGGCGCGGTTCGGCGTGATCCATCGCCGCGTGCTGATGATTTCTCAGGACGGCACCCGGATCGACGGCGAGGACACCGTGTCGCCGGCGCCGGGCGGACGCATCAAGGGCGACGACAGCGATTTTGCCCTACGGTTTCATCTGCATCCCGCGGTGAAGGCGAGCCGCCTCAGCGACGCCCGCGGCGCCATGCTGGTATTGCCCAACCGCGACGTCTGGACCTTCGAGACGCTCGACGACAAGGTCGACCTCGAGGACAGCGTATTCCTGTCCGGCAATGACGGCCCCCGCCGCACCGCCCAGATCGTGATCCGCCAGGATTCCCGCAGTGCCTCCTCGGTGCGCTGGAGCTTTGTCCGCTCCTCGACCAACGCCGCCGGCACCAACGCCCGCCGCACCGCGCGGCGCGAGCCGGAGCTGCCGTTGTAGGGGTTTTCCCCGTCCGCCAACGGCATTGTGAACCCCGGCAAAAACTGCTAACCAGCCGGCTCTCGCGCGACTGGCGACATCGGATGGAGCACCATCGGGAAGCGCGGGATTTTTCGCCGCGCGCCTGGGCATAATTATCCCCTGACAGAGGATTTGCCCATGACTGACAAGACCCGCCGCGTTACCCGCGCTCTGCTTTCCGTTTCCGACAAGACCGGCCTGATCGAGTTTGCAAAAGCGCTCACCGGGCATGGCATCGAGCTCGTCTCCACCGGCGGCACCGCGAAAGCGATCGCGGCAGCCGGACTGAAGGTGAAGGACGTTTCCGAGCTGACCGGCTTTCCCGAAATGATGGACGGCCGGGTCAAGACGCTGCACCCGAAAGTGCATGGCGGCCTGCTCGCGATCCGCGACAACAAGGAGCATGCCGACGCCATGACGGCGCACGGCATCGCGCCGATCGACCTGCTGGTCGTCAACCTCTACCCGTTCGAGGCAACCGTCGACAAAGGCGCGGGTTACGAAGACTGCATCGAGAATATCGATATCGGCGGCCCCGCGATGATCCGCGCGGCGGCGAAGAACCATGACGATGTCGCCGTCGTAGTCGAGGCTCAGGATTACCAGGCCGTGCTCGACGAACTCGCCGTCAACAAGGGCGCCACCACGCTCGCACTACGGCGCCGCCTCGCCGCCAAGGCCTATGCGCGAACCGCCGCCTATGACGCCGCGATCTCCAACTGGTTCGCCGCACAGAACGAGACCGACGCGCCTGATTTCCGCGCCTTCGGCGGCAAACTGATCCAGTCGCTGCGCTATGGCGAGAACCCGCACCAGAAAGCGGCGTTCTATGCGACGCCGGACAAGCGGCCCGGCGTTTCCACCGCGCGGCAGTTGCAGGGCAAGGAGCTGTCCTACAACAACATCAACGATACCGACGCCGCGTACGAATGCATCGGCGAATTCGATCCGACCCGCACCGCGGCCTGCGTGATCGTCAAGCACGCCAATCCCTGCGGCGTCGCCGAGGGCACCGATTTGCTTTCCGCCTATCGCAAGGCGCTGGCCTGCGACTCGACGTCTGCCTTCGGCGGAATCGTCGCCGTCAACCGCACGCTGGATGCCGAGGCGGCCCGCGCCATCACCGACATCTTCACCGAAGTGATCATCGCGCCCGACGCCACCGAGGACGCGATCAAGATCGTCGCGGCGAAGAAGAATCTCCGCCTGCTGCTGGCCGGCGGCCTGCCCGACCCGCGCACCATCGGCCTGACCGCGAAGACGGTCGCGGGCGGCCTCTTGGTGCAGAGCCGCGACAATGCGGTGGTCGACGACATGGCGCTCAAGGTCGTGACCAAGCGCGCGCCGACCGACGCCGAACTGCGCGACCTCAAATTCGCGTTCCGCGTCGCCAAGCACGTCAAATCCAACACCATCATCTATGCCAAGGACCTTGCCACGGTCGGCATTGGCGCCGGACAGATGAGCCGGGTCGATTCTGCCCGCATCGCCGCGCGCAAGGCGCTGGATGCCGCCGCCGAACTCAAGCTCGCCGAGCCGCTGACCAAAGGCTCGGTCGTCGCCTCCGACGCCTTCTTCCCGTTCGCCGACGGCATGCTGGCCTGCATCGAAGCCGGCGCCGCCGCCGTGATCCAGCCCGGCGGCTCGGTGCGCGACGACGAAGTCATCAAGGCCGCCGACGAGCACGGCATCGCCATGGTGTTCACCGGCATCAGGCACTTCCGGCATTGACGATGCTTTCACCCGCCCCTCGAGGGGGCGGGTGGAGGAACACGCCGTTGCCAAAGCGCTCGCCGCCCACCCATCAGATTGTGCCTTTGGCAAACGACAACCGGCGTCAACACTCTGGTAACTAGTTTTCTTTACCGTCCGCCAACCATAGGCCCCCTGTTGCGGCCTATGGTTCGTGGGTAGCGTCATGTTGCGTTTGAAGTTCCTGGCCTCGGCCGTTCCTCTGGCGATTGCCGCCCTGTTCGCGCGCGGCGAGTTTTCAACTGCACCGCGGGCCTGCATCGAGATCGCGGGCACATCGGTCCAGATCGCTCCCCTCTCCTCGCAGGCGCAGCGCCACGTCAGTTTCACCGACGATCGCGCGCGGGCGACAGTGCGGGTACAGATATCCGACAGCGCGGAAGCCGCCGACTTCACCGTGATCGACGACGTCGATACGGCCGAAGCGGGCGCCTGCGAGGGCCACGCCCCGCCGCTTCTGGTCGCAATCTCCCGTGATTCCTCGGCCTCCGATCCCGTCATCTATCTTTCGCGGGACGGCCCGGCCGACTACCGGATCTTCGTTTCTTCGAAAAGTTTTTCGCCGCTAGACGCCGCAGCCCTGATCGTCAGCGCCCGCGGCGAACGCCACCGCATAAGAGCCGCCTCTCTCTAGGGTTGCGCACGATCTCTCGACCAACCGGATTCTGCGCGCCGAACCACGCCGGTTAGCGGTTCCTTCACCAAATTCTCATCGCGGCGTCTGCGCGCTGAGCCCTTCAAGCACTTTGCAACGTCGACGACGCATCGTCTGTCCGGGACAAACGGCGCGCAACGACTTGGTTCAACAGTAATTTCAGGGTTCATTGGCGATGGGACGGACCTTCCGGATCAAGCTTCGCTTTCGCCGTTTCGGCCGCCGGCACCCCTGGCTGACCTTCGCGTTTCGCTCCTTCATGATCTTCTCGATCGTGTTCGGCGGCGCCTACGGATTCATCGCCGGCAGCAGAACTGAAAATTCCGGCTACGACCCGCACAATTTTGCAATCGGCGCCGCCTTCCTGTTCGCGCTCGCCTGCGTCGGCCTTGCCACCATGAGCGTCCGCTTCCGCCTGCTGCGCAAGAAGATGCGCAAGGTCGCCCTGCACAACGAAACGCTGGCCGACCGGAACTGGGAACTGCAGGAGGCCGAGCAGCGCGCCCGCCGGCTGTTCGAATCGCAGGGCGACCTGATCGTGCTGCGCGATGCCGAGGGCCGCATCAGCTACGCCAACGATGCCTATTGCGACCTCGCGCAAAGGCCGCGCGACGCGCTGATCGGCAGCCGCTTCTCACTCGAAGTGTTGGAACAGGGCGACACCGCGCTGGAGCCAAACGGCACCCGCGTCCACGACCAGCAGGTCTCGGGCCCGCTCGGCCCGCGCTGGATCGCATGGCGCGAGGGCCTCGTTCGCAACGACGCCGGAGGACCGGCGGAAATGCAGAGCGTCGGCCGCGACGTCACCGACCGCACCGAGAGCGAGCGGGCGCTGGCCGAAGCCCGCGACCAGGCCGATGCGGCCAGCCGCGCCAAGTCGCGCTTCCTCGCGATGGCGAGCCACGAGATCCGCACCCCGCTCAACGGCATCATCGGCATGAGCGGGCTGTTGATGGATACGCCGCTGACGCCGGAACAGACCACCTATGTCAAGGCGGTCAAAACATCAGGCGATGCGCTGCTGTCATTGATCGAGGAGCTGCTGGATTATTCCAAGATCGAGGCCGGCAAGATTGATCTCGAACATCGCCCGTTCGCGCTGTCGGGCATGATCGAGGACATTACCGAATTGCTGGCGCCGCGGGCGGAAGCCAAACAGATCGAAATCGCCGCCTATGTCGACGATCGGCTGCCGAAGCGTGTGATCGGCGACGCCGCGCGGCTGCGGCAGGTGCTGCTCAACCTGGCCGGCAACGCCATCAAGTTCACTTCGGCCGGCGGAGTCGCACTGATCGTCGAACCCGGCATCTGGCCCAACGAGATCACCTTTCTGGTGCGCGATAGCGGCATCGGCATTGCGCCGGAAGCGCAGGAACGCATTTTCCGCGAATTCGAGCAGGCCGACGACAAGATCGCGCGCAGCTATGGCGGCACCGGACTTGGCCTGAGTATCTCCGACCGCATCGTCAAGCGCATGGGCGGCCGCATCTCACTGGAAAGCCAACCCGACATCGGCTCGACCTTCGAAGTTTCGGTCCCGCTGGTCGCCGACGATGGCAACCAGGCCACCTTCCCGGTGCCAGACCTCTCCGGCCAGTCGATTATGCTGGTCTCTCCGCCGAGCATCGAGGCCTCGCTGACCGCGCGGCGCCTGCAGCGCTGGGGTGGGCACGCTTGCAAGGTATCGGACGTTGATGTCGCGGAAGCCCTGCTGCCCGAGCGGTCCTGGCACGCCGTGCTGATCGATCACGCGCTTGGCGCGGCCAATATCGAACGGCTCGGCGAAGCCGCGCGGTTGCACGCCACTCAGCGCATCGTGATGTTCACGCCGGCGACGCGGCAGGAATTGCAGCCGTCGGCGACATCGGCCCTGACCGGCTATCTGGTCAAGCCGCTGCGCGCGGCTTCGCTGGCGGCGCGCCTGACGACCGCACCCGAAGTGACCGCGCCCAGCCTGGAGCCCGCGATCGAACCGGCCGAGACGCCGGTGGCGCCGTCGGCCAGGGGCCTGTCGATCCTGGTCGCCGAGGACAATCAGATCAACGCGCTACTGATCCGCTCGCTGCTCTCGAAACTCGGACACCACGCCGTCATCACCACCGACGGCAACGAGGCGCTGGAATCCTGGCTGTCGGCAAAGTCCGCAGGAACGCTCTACGATCTCATCCTGATGGATATTCAGATGCCGAATCTCGACGGCATCGAAACCACCAAGCGTATCCGCGGCCTGGAAGCCGACCAATCTGACCGCCGAACGCCGATCCTCGCCCTCACCGCCAACACGCTGGTCGAAGATCGCTACGCCTGCTTCGAAGCCGGCATGGACGGATTTCTGATCAAGCCGCTCGATCGGGAAAAGCTGGCCGAGGCGCTGACGGTGCTGTCGTCATCGCG
>Ga0070665_100004202_pt1 | contig 15156 bp, 8 predicted proteins | sample KBSS13metaG_FD_65862 | JGI IMG/M metagenome (GOLD analysis project Ga0070665, IMG submission 65862) | Switchgrass rhizosphere microbial communities from Kellogg Biological Station, Michigan, USA - KBS S1-3 metaG | ecosystem: Host-associated > Plants > Roots > Rhizosphere > Soil ... | reverse complement strand
TAGCCCTCTCTTTTCTTTCGTTCCATGGACGCGTCCTGGTCCTGGTCGATGAGGCGTCCGGCGCGCTCGCTGACGCGGGACGAACGGATTTCAGCAATCACCTCGTCGATCGATTCCGCCCGGCTCTCATGGGCTGCCGTCAACGGCCAGTCGCCCATGGTCCGGAAGCGGACCCACAACTCCTCGGTCTTCTCGCCGGATTCGAGCTTCATCCTGTCATCGTCCCGGAAGATGAGCATGCCGCTGCGCCGCACGATCGGGCGCGGTGCAGCATAGTACAGCGGCACGATCGGGATGTTCTCGGCATGGATATAGGTCCACACATCCAGCTCGGTCCAATTGGACAGAGGAAAGACGCGCATGGTTTCGCCGGGAGCCATGCGGGTATTGTAGAGTCCCCACAGTTCCGGACGCTGGTTGCGCGGCTCCCAGATGTGCCCGGGAGAGCGGTGGGAAAATACACGCTCCTTGGCCCGGGCTTTCTCTTCGTCGCGCCGCGCGCCGCCCAGGGCCGCATCGAACTTGCCGGCGTCAAGCGCCTGCTTGAGCGCCTCCGTTCCCATCACCGACATATGAAGCTGGGAGCCATGATCCAGGGGATTGATGCCCCGAGCGATACCGTCCGGATTGGTATGCACGATCAGATTCAGGCCCAGCTCTGCCGCTCGCTGATCGCGAAACTCCAGCATTGCCCGGAAATCCCAACCTGTCGCTATGTGCAGGCACGGGAAGGGCAACCGGCCGGGCGCAAAGGCCTTCAGCGCAAGATGCAGAACGACACTGCTGTCCTTGCCTATCGAGTACAACAGGACAGGAGTGCGAAAGCTTTCCGCAACCTCCCGGATGATCGCGATTCCTTCTGCTTCCAACCGGCGAAGGTGGGGAGAAAGGTGTCCAACGGATCTTGCCTGCATGTCTCGTAGCCCTGCGGATTCTACATGTGCGAATAGTTCTGCTGCCTGTCTCGCACAGACACTTCAAGCATCACTCTCCGCCGGGACACCTAGTAGCACTACACGCCAAGCCATTCGAGTCTCATAGACGAGGAGAACCTCTCGAGATGGGATCGAAAGTGACGCGGCGATCCGCTCAAGGCACTACACGGTTGTCTTGGAAACGAATGCCCGTATAGCCCGAGCGTGGTTCGACGTAACGAATTGCGTCTTCGAAGCTCGGATTGGCCGGAACCTTGGGGCTGGCTTGAGGCGATGGCCCGGCCGCGAACGACATTACGTTATTGGCATACAGGACATCTGTCGGCATCAGCGTGCGTCCGACCTCCGGCTTGGGGAACACGCCCATCGCAATCGGCGGAAAACCGACGTGTTCGAACACATTATCGGCGATCACGATCTGCTTGGATCGCGCATAGTCGGTCTGGCCGTCGGCCAGTTCCTCGTACAGCCCGGCGGACATCGAAATCGGGTAGTGATAGTCGTTGATCGGGTTTGTCAGGTTGCGGAAAAGATTATGGGCAATCCAATGCCCCTTGCCCTGTATCAGAACTCCTCCCATGCCTTTCCGCTCGCTGCCATCGAAGACGTTGTTCTCGATGAACACCCGATTCGTCGAGCGAAGATTCAAGGTGCCCAGATTCGAATAGAAGCGATTGCGGCGAACCATCACATCGCTTGTCTTGAAGTCGACGGTGTTGGTACCGCCATCGGCATATTCAAAGACGTTGTTCTGGATCACCGAGAACGATGAGGCGGTCGCGAAATGCCCTGCCCCGATCTCCATGATCTTGAACTTGCCGCGGGGCGAGCGGCGCTGTCGCACATCCCTGGAGACATCGGAGAAGCGGTTGTTGGTCATCAGCAGGCGCTGATAGCATTTCTCGCCAGGCGCCATCCCGACCTTGCATTGGTGCTCGATCGGGTGGCTGGCGAAGACAACCGGGCCGACATTCATCTTGTGCGAAAAGGTCGAATTGGCGACAGTGATGTCGCGCCCCTGCAGAAGCAGGTAGATGACCACCAAGGTCGAATATCGATCCGGCGCGCTCTTGAAGCTATCTACCTCGATATGGTCGACGATGCAGCGATTGCACGCCTGGTTCGCACCGGCGCCAAACCTCACCACGACATAGGGATCCTTGTCGGCCGTTCCATCGGCAAACTTCAAGTCGCGGAGGATCAGGTTCTCGCCCCACAGGCGAACCGAGGACGTGCCGGTCAAGGTCAGCCCGGATTCGCTCTCCCCCCTGATCAGGATCGGCTGCGACGGAGTGCCCCTGGCCTCGATCGACAAGGTAGCGTTGCGCCAAACGCCGTTTTGCAGCACCAGCTGGTCGCCGGGCTTGAGACGCTTGCCGAGGTTGTTGGCCTCCTGAGCATTGCGCGCAACGTAGACATTCCCGCGGAAGAGGCCGCTGCCGACGATCCCCTTGGCGGCGAGAAGATCGAGATTCGCATCGTTCGTTCGGAATTGTGTGAAATCGAAACTGCACGGCGCACCGGGGTGCGCTGCAACGAGGGCTGCGCAACCGGTCGTGTCCGTCTGAACAGGCCCTGGAGGCGAAGATCCAACGGGCGCCTCGGCCCGTTGTGCGAACGATGCTGGACACCACACGGCGATCGCCAGCAGCGCGGCGGCCAAGGCGCCACCGCCTCGAAGAATGCGGACGGCAGACGCCAACGGGTCAGCCAAAATCGACCCTCCATTTGAGAACTCGCGTCGGCAGCGCGCACACATCGCGCGAACCACGAAAGCTGAAGAACACTCCGTTGCGCGCGGCGGCACTGGCGCGTGAATAGGTAAATCCGGAGCCGCGGTCGCGCAATATCTCGATGGTGCAAAGCTGGGTCAGCAGACCGGTGCCGTTCTTGGCCATCAGATAGACCTGCGGCTCGGGAAGCGGCTTATACTTGGCTTCGGTCGTCATCAGCAGTGCAGGCCCCACGTCGGTGATCGAGCGCACCGGATTGCCGATCCACCCCGCATCGACGGGCTGCAACGGCGTCGTGCGCCGTGAACGAATCATCCGGGCGCCTGCTCGCGGCGCGCCCGCCGGCGTAGCGGGGTCGACGCCCGGCGCACCCGGCGTGCCGAGCCAGTCATCCGTTCCCCACACGACCTCGTCCTGCCCAAGCCAGATATCGGTATAACGGTGGACCGCCTGGGCAGTGCGCATCGCGCTGGGATGCAGCGCGATTTCCGGACGAAGGTTGGTGACTTCACTCCAGGAATCACCATCGTCGGATGACAGCCACACCTTGGATTCATCTGCGCGGTCACCGGACGACAGCCACCACTGGCGGGGCACGCAAGGGTCTGGAACGATCGTGTGAAAGTGACGAATATCCAAGCCATTCTGCTCGAAGACCACTTCCCACGATGCACCACCGTCCCGCGAGCGCCATACGCGCGGATGCTCTGCCAGGTGTTCCTGCCCTCGCGTGTACTTGGCCTTGTTCTCCGGATACTCGGCCCACATGATCGTGTTGCCGGATTGCCCGATCGACCGGCTGCCGTGCCAGCGGGACCGGCCGGCCGACGAACGGCCGCGCAGAGACCAGCTTGCGTCGTAGACAAAGACCGTCCCGTCCGGCACCCCCTCCTGCCCCGACTTGACCTGCAGCAGATGGTCGCCCGCGCTGGTGGTGAAGCAATTCTCGAACTCGATATCGGCCGCACCGGAAAGAGCCGGGCACTGCCAGGACTGTCCCAAATCCTCCGAAACCACGGCGCGGCCGCGAGCCAGCGCGATCACGGTGTCGCTGTCCGGCCTATGCTCCGCGAAGCTGGCATTCCGCCCCTCGAGAGGGACCGACGGAACGCTCAGTTCCAGATTAACCTGCCGAAAGCCGAAGGCCCGGTCGACGGCTACCTTGTGCATCTTGCTGAAGGATTCCGTCATCGCGCCGCGGGCAGGTGGAACCTGCGGAGGCCGCGGTGATTGCTGAGCCGCCGGTGATGGCTGCGCCTTCTCGACCGGGGCCTTTTTGGCTGCCGGGGGCAAATCCTTCCGGGCGCCCGAGGCCATCGGCTTGAATCCCAGAAACCATTCGAGCGACGCGCGGGTGCCGCGATCGAATAGCCGGACCTGCTGAGGCTCGAAACCTGCACCGGCGATCGCCTGCAGCATCCAGTCCTGCCCCACCGTGACGTTGAGGAGCTGGCCGCCGGCGGGGATGTAGTCGAAATAGCCTGGCCGAGGCTCGATCCGCTTCGTGACGCGCGGCGGCGAGGCATCCGGCTTGACCCGCGGGGTGAGCACCAGGCTGAACAGAATCCCACCGGGCGCCAGCACGCGGTACAGCTCGGCAAGGGCCTGCTCATGCTCGGGAAAATAATCGAACAGCAGGATCCCCATCGCGCCGGAAAAGCTGTTCGCCGGATACCGGCTCAGATCGCGGATATCGACGCCTGACTCGTGATCCGCTCCATACTTCCCGTAAAGCGAGACCGACTTGACGGCTGGAAAATGCCGATCGAGCAATTTCCGCTCACCTCCGCTGGCGCCGAAGGCCAGCACCGGCAAATCGGTCAGTCCGGCGGCCCGCATGCCCGGAGCCACGGTGCGCTCCAGCACCTGGCTGAGCGAGCGAGCGCGATCGGGCGAATTACAACCCGGGCAATAGCCACCCGATTTGGCGTCCTGGACATTGTCGAGCGCCGCGCCGCAGACCGGACACTGCGGCACATCGGGGGGCTCTGCAGCCGCTTCGACAACCGGTTGTCTTTCGACAGCAGGGATCGCCACAGCGCCGGAGGAGACCGCAACCGGCCGCGACGGCGCTGCGAGGGCGGGCTCTCCGAGGCGCTTCACGTATTCGTAGAGCGCGAGATCCTCGGCGTTGGCTGCGAGGATTTCGTCGCGCGCCGACGAGTTCATCACCGCCGCATATTTCGCCGTGTCGTCGACCTTTCCGGGTTTGATCGGATCGACGGTCCAGCCAAGGTTGTGGATCAGCAGCTTGCTGAACAGGTCAAGGCGGTCCGTCGGACCGACAATGCCATAATATTCGTCCATGGCCGCCTTCGCCGCGGCGAAGGTCGGGCTGCCCCCGATACGGCGACAGACCAGGTTTTGGAAGTACTGAGGCCGATCCTTCGATCCTTCGCGAAAATAGTCCTCGAAAGACGTCCGATTGGCCAGCTCGTGATAGACATGCGGCTTGTCGCGCTTGCTGAGCGCATAAAGCGATGCGAGGCGGTGCATCGGATGGCGCACCATCCCGAAAGCGACGAATGGCCGGCCGCCCAGGTCTTTCGGCGTGAAATCCGAGAACCCGGCATAGACCCTTGATCCGTCGAGCGTGCCGGACGGCTGGCGCCGCCAATGAACGAAGTCCTTTACGTTGCGATAGAAATAGACCTTCTGCGGAGGCACGGACTGCTGCAGCCAGGCGGTCATCGCATTGGACCCGGTCCTCTGCGTATAGAAAAAGCTCAGCAGTGTCTCCGGCGCGCGGGCGATCTGCAGTTTTTGCCGGTTTACGAACATCAAATGGCCTCAACGCATCGCTGTTTTCAACGGGTTCGCTGGAACACGAACATCGCCCCGCCTATCTGGTAGCCGCCCTTGTCGACCACCTTGCCCCGCTCGATCTTGTGGAGGCCGAAATCGCGAAAATGTTCCATGAAGTAGGCTTCCGGCCAGGCCCAGCCGAGGTTGGCATACCGGACCGGCGGTTCGTGCAGCATCGCGTTGAACGCCAGCCTCGCCCCCGGTTTCGAGGCGATACGTGCCATGTTCTGGAACATTTTCGGCAAAATGTCCGGATGCACGTGGATCACCACGGAATGGGCGAATACGAAATCGGCTTGAAACGCCGCCGCCTCCGCAACCGACTCCTCCGAGATCACCGCGAGGCGCGGGCGCGCCTTCTCGAGCAGCTCCGTTCCGACGTTCGCACGTCCCTGCTCGTAGAAGTCAGCGATCACGTCGAGGCCGAAGAAATTACCGGGCTCGAGCAGCTTCATGAAATGGCCGGCCATCCGCAGGCTGCCGCAGCCATACTCCACTACCCGATACGACGGCTGAACGTCACCCAGCCGCATCAGCCGTTGCGCCTGCTTCGCTCCGGTTTCCCAGAAGTCGCTGACGCCGTCCGTAACGATATTGTTGCCCAGGCTATTATGCTGCTTGCCGGTCCGCACCATGGCAGCAGTCCGGGTCGTATAAAATTTCGAATAGTCGGCGCCCGGATGAGCCTTCTTGTACTCCTCGAAATCGTCGTCGGCTTTCCACTTGTCCGTACCGCTTGCCGAACTCATAGCTGCCTCACTCGGTAATGTGCGCGCCGCGCACGACGTAGTCGTACAGGCGCTCATCTTCCTGGTTGTTCGCCATGATCTCCGATCGAACCGGAGACGCGTCGAAGGCTTGATAGTTCTGCGCGTCAGGCAGTGGATTCTTCTTTTCCATTGGCTTGATTTTCCAAGGGAACTTTTCGAGCATGAGTTCGCTGCCGCGATACAGGTCGTTGGTCGGAATCACCATACCGAAATCGCGTTTCATATTCGCGACCGCCTGCTCGAAATTCGCGTTGCTGCCGCCCCCGATGCGCCGGCTGGTAAGGTTGTGGAAATACCACGCCTTGCGTTGCACTCCGATGCGGTAGAAATTCTCAAAATTCTCAGCCGCCGCAACGTCGTGCAGAAAGTGGCTCGAATGGCTCCGGCTCATCTTGTAGAGCGAGACGATGCGGTAAAATGGATGACGAATTGTCGCCAGCGCAACGAGCGGCCGTCCGAGCGCGTAGTGCCGATACTCGCCGAAGCCGGCAAAGACCTTGAAGCGGTCGAGCACCGAAAAATCGGACATCTTTTGCCAATGTACGAACTTTTCGACGGTGCGGGGCGAATACACGACCTCGTCGGCGAAGTGCTGACGCAGCCAGCGCTGGAAGTTGCTACCGCCAGTGCGCTGCGTATGAAAGAACGCGAACAGCGCCTCAGGGTCCTGCCCCCTGGCCAAAATGGCCTCGTTAACGAACATCGCCACCTCGCATCTGATTTCCTCACTCGCACTGCCCGGCTCGGCGATGCGGCCGCTGGGCCGCGCTGGCGGCGGACGGCTTGCTTCGGCTTCGCTAGTCTGCCCCGAGGAGCGCAGCAGTACGCTCCGCGCGAGACACCATACCGGTCCCGACCAGCTTGAGCTTCCCCAAGGCCTCGCGCGCAGCGTCGCGCCTGCCGACCGCGATCAGAGCTTCTGCCAGCGGCAGATAGGCCTGATTGCCAGCCTCACCGCCGCCGACAGCAGTCTCGAAGAACTCGATGGCCCGACCGATCTGGCCACGCTCCTGAAACCAGCGGCCAACAGCCATGTTCGCTCGGGGTGCGTGCGCGGGATTGGCCACGAGGAACCGGGCAAGCACACCAGTAACCACACTCTCCTCGCCTACCGCCTTCGCGGCATCAAGCAAGGCGTGCCAGAAAGATGCTACGCGCAACTTCTTTCCGCCGGGACCTTCGGTTCGATGGGAAAACGCATCGAGCGTGTCGAATGCGTCCCGGGACTTGCCGAGCCCGATGAGCACGCGCGCACGGATCATCGCAGTCTGAAGATCGGGCATGTCCCGGGGTGCTGCGTCGAGCACCTGCAATGCCCGGCTCCATTCTCCGGCATCGATCAGAAATTGCACGTATTCCGTCACGAACTCGGCCGATCCGGAGAAGCGCGGATAAAAATTGTCGAAAAAGACCGCCGCCTGTTCGCGGGATCCTGCACGCGCCTCGCGTGCCTTTTCGACTGCGACGGCGACGCCACCGGCTTCAATCTGCACTCCTATCGCCTCGGCGTTCTCGGCGCCCCCGATAAACGCATCGACCATCCGGCCAACGTTCAACGCGACGAGCTCGTGCGTGACGTGCAGGAAATCCTCACGCCACGCCTGGCGCCGATCGCTCAAGATGACCGATTCATAGCTCGGGTAATAGGTCACCCATTCGTATTTCGCGACCAAAGTCTCGGCCGCCGCACGCAGAACGGACTTGGAGTAGCAGTTGGCGACAATCACGTCAGTCTGCCGGTGCGTCGCGCCCAGCGGCACCGGCGATACGGTCAGCAGGACTTGCACGTTCGGCAGCCCATGCTTTTGCAGCATCAGGATCGCTCGCTCGAGATAGTCGTATGTTTCCTCGAACGACAGCACGTGCATCTCGAAACGGCCGGGCTCACTGCGCAGGTGCGACGGTCGCGGCGAAACATTCAGATAACAGCCGCTTACTTTATCGTACCATACCTCCACGAGCCCCAGTGTCATGATCACCACCGGGCACTCTGCCGCTTGCCGGTATGCCGCCGTAATCGAGCGGCGGCGCTCCATGACGCGCTCCAGCGGTTCCGGCCGCAGGGTCGGTGACAAATGCAGGTCGGCGAACTTCCCGGGCTGCAGCTCGACAAGATGTTCCTTGACGACGAACGGCCTCTCCCCGAACGCCCACGCAAATTCATTGTAGATCGAGGGCGTGGCGTAATTGTTGAGGATTGCAGTCGGTGCGTCTCGCAGCATCACTCGCCGCATCGGAAGTTCGAAGCCGCGCCGCTCTAGCTCCTCCTCGACATTGCGCGCAAAACAGGACCCCACGGTGAAAATCTTGCTGCCCGGCTGTATTTTGAACGGGACATCAAAACCCGGCTTGGCCACCGGCTCTACCCGGTTTGGCGACGCTCGATCGCCCCACGATCCATACCGATTGGTTTTTCTGTTCTCGATCGCCTGTTCGGCGGAGAATCGGATCAACGGCATCGGACTCTCCCGTCAGATTTCGCCATGCCAGTGCATTGCATCACGCGCCAGCACATGACGCCAATCACCAATGATTGACCTGATTGCAGGACTCTTTGATGCTTTATGCGCGTCGCTGCTGACTTTAGTAACCTGCTGCCGACCTGTCAATTAGCCGCCCGACCGCCATCAAACGTGTCGATGGCACTCCAATCCATACGAGTTCGCAGGTGCACTATATCGTTCGACTGATAAAGTTTCGCGTGGTACGGAGTCAGCTGTCGATTCCGGTGAATCTTGTGGCGAAATCGGTGAAGCGTAATTCCGATGATTTGGCGACAGCATTATGGTGATTTCCGCGCAGGCTTGCGTTGCGGCGACGAGGCCATCGGATGAACGACATAGTTGCCAAGAGCCACGCCGCAATGAACTCGGCATTGACGAGCGACGTCGCCCGTTTTCGCTCGTGGCGGCGGGGGGAGGCTCTCTCCGGGTTTGAGTGCCTTGATACCGAGCCGCGGCGCGCAGCGCTGCGGTACATCAACCGCGCCGACAAGATACTGGCAGGCGGCTGGCGCTGCGGTGCCTTTTTGGTCGGTACTTTGGCGCCGCCGGTGCCGTGGGACGAAGTGCCCCGCTCGATCAGCTTTCACCTTCATTCATGGGATCCCTTCGCCACATTCCTGATGGCGCATTCCGGGTCGGGGGATCCGAAGTATCTAAAGCACTGCCTTGCAATCACGCTCGACTGGCTCGACCGCTGTGCAAGGACCGATGACGCGGCGACTGCCCTCACGATGCGTGAAGGTTTTGCCTGGTACGACATGGCGGTGGGCATGCGCTCCTACCGTCTCGGATATCTGCTCGATGCCCTCGCCCGCGAGGAATGGGCGGATGACGCCACTGTCGACCGCCTCCTGCGCTCCCTGCTGCAGCATCTCGAGGTTCTATCAGACGAAGGCTTTCTTGCGGCCAACAGCAATCACGGCTTCTATCAGGCATGGGGCCAGCTGGCTGCAACATGGCGCTATCGCGCTGCCGATCGGGTCCGGCCGTTCTACGACCAGGCCATGCTCCGCTTGCGGCAGATGCTGCGCCAGCAATTCTTCGACGAGGGCATCCACCGCGAGCATTCGCCGGGGTATCAGTTGGCAACCTTGTCGACCACGCTCAACGGGTTTCGGTCAGGGATCGTCGAGGATGCCCAGTCCAGCGACCTTATCCGGGCAGCAGAAGCGGCCCTGGCGTGGTTCTTTCTGCCGAACGGGAACATCGCGGCGTTCGGCGACACCGATCCATGGGTGCTTTCGCCGCAGAAGGCCGGCGATAGCGGCTTCGAGGACCCCCATACACGCTGGGCGCTCTCGGCTGGTCTGGACGGGAGCCCGCTGCCGCGCACTTTTACGGCCTTTCCCGAATCGGGCTGGTTCGTCGTCCGCTCCCCCGCCTCCGATACGGCGCTTGTGACGGAGCACAGCTACCTGGCACAGTTCGCGGGCTTCCACTCGCGCACTCATAAGCACGCCGATCACGGCGGGTTCATCTGGTATGATCGTGGCCAGGAGATACTCGTCGACACCGGTCGCTACTTCTATTCGCAGCGCACCGAGCCTGGATCGGAAGCCTATGCCGCGGGTTTCTGGTACGGCGACCCGAAGCGGATGTATGCCGAATCCACCCGGGCGCACAATTGCATCGAGATCGACCAGCGCGACTATCCCCGAAAGGGCGTGAAGTTCTTTGGCTCGGCGCTGACGAATTCAGGGGCAGCGGACGGTCTTTACTGGTCCGAATGCACGTTCCTCCATTTTCGGACGATCCGGCATGCGCGCTTCCTGGTGCTCCGGCCCGGCCATTTTCTGCTGATCTACGACTGGCTGGCCTGCAAGGCGAACCAGCCGCACCGCTTCGAGCAATGGTTACATTTCGCCCCGAGCTTCGACCTCGACATGGGCCTGGACGGAGCGACTGCGCGCGCGACGGACAGGGAGAGCGCCCTGGCCGTTACAGTTCTGCCCCTGCTCCCGGGATGCTCCTTCGCCGAGCCGCAACGGGGTTGCGAGACGCCGCGGATCCAGGGATGGATGTCCGACAAGGCCAACAGCATCGTGCCCAATTGGGCGATGAGCGTCTGCACCGAAGGGACCACCGCCAGCCTCGCCACGCTCGTGGTTCTTTCATCCGAAGCGCGCGCCGACCGGGCGTCGAACACGATCAGCCCTTCGGGCCGCAGTGGTCGACTGATCTGGCACGATGATTCTGGTGCTCACCGGCTGAATTTCAGCCGCCCCACGGAAGGTACGACTACAGTCCGCTTCGATCGGGCTCCCTTGCAGCGCAAGGAAGGACTGGAAAAGTAGGATCGAGCGTGCCCAGGGGATTGTACGGGTCCGTAATGAAGCGTTAAGGCAAGGCTGCTAACCCGTGTGAGGGAATTGAACCGTCACGCCTGGGGCACGATGACACGCTATCGGCTGAAGCAGAACGTTGGTCTGGAGAAGAGATAATGAAAAGTGTTCACCTGATCGCCGGCGCGCGGCCGAACTTCATGAAGATCGCGCCGCTTTGGCACGCTTTGAAGGATCAATCCTGGTGCACTACGGTTCTGGTGCACACCGGGCAGCACTACGATGCCGCAATGTCCGACGCGTTCTTCACCGATTTGGGCCTGCCGACGCCTGATTATCATCTTGGGGCGGGCAGCGGCAGCCATGCACGGCAGACGGCGGCCGTCATGACCGCGTACGAGGAGCTCTGCGAGAAGAGCCCGCCAGACAATGTGGTCGTCGTCGGCGACGTCAATTCGACGATGGCCTGCACCATTGCCGCCAAGAAGCTCGTCATTCCCGTCTCGCACCTCGAGGCCGGCCTGCGCAGCTTCGACCGGACGATGCCTGAAGAGATCAACCGGCTCCTCACCGACGCAATCGCCGATCTGCTGTGGACGCCGTCGCCCGATGCCGACGAAAATCTCCTGCGCGAAGGCGTTGCGCCCGAGAAGATCGAGCGCGTTGGAAACATCATGATCGATAGCCTCGTCATGATGCGCCCCCGTATCGAGAAAACGGAATCCGCGCGGACGTTCGGACTGACGCCCGGCGGCTACGGCGTGGTCACCCTTCACCGCCCGGCGAATGTGGACACGCGGGAGGCCCTCGGCGTGGCGCTGTCGGCCATCGTCGAGATCTCCCGCAATATTGCTCTGGCATTTCCGATGCATCCGCGAACCCGGGCCCGGGTCACCGAATTCGGTTTTGACGAGCTCGTCAAACAAGCAACGAACATCACCTTGCTGCCGCCGCTTGGGTACGTGGAATTCATGAGCCTGCTCATGGACTCGGCGGTTGCGATCACCGATTCGGGCGGTGTCCAGGAGGAGACGTGCTATCTCGGCATTCCCTGCCTGACCGTCAGGGAGTCCACGGAGCGTCCGATCACCATCAGCTCCGGAACCAACCGGCTGGTGAAGATGTCTGAGGTGGCGCAAGTAGCCGCCGGCGTGCTGGGCAATTCCAGGACAGCGACGGCTGGCACGAAGACCGTCCCCGAATACTGGGACGGCAGGACCGCCGAACGCGTCGTTGCCTCGCTCCGGAAGACGCTGGGCGTCTGAAGCGCCGTCGTCATGTTCCGCCCCGCGCGCAAGCGCGGCGAGGTGGCGCCGCCTGCCCCGGGCGCAGCGAGGGATCTCGGCGACGGAGGGGTCATGGGCCATCACGATGCTGTGGCCCATGACCCCTCCGCCCCTTCGGGGCATCTCCGCAGCTTCGCCAGGGAGGAACAGAAAGCTTTCCGGCAGAATCGGGAGGTGACGATCAATGCTACAGGAAGTCGCTCGCCGAAAGACTGCTGATACCGTCGAATCGGATGGCCAGTTCGACGGCGGGATCGAGGTCGGTGTTCGCTTCCAGCATCAGGAAGGTGCCGTGGTCGATCAGGCGGATCTCGCCCTGGGCAAAGTCGCCGTTGGTGTCGAGCACGAAGTCCTGGTTCCCCGCAATGCTCGCCCTGGCATCGATGCCGCGCAGGTCGAGCTTGTCGATCCCCGATTCGAAGTCGGCCACCAGATCGGGCGCCGACAGCCGGCTCTCGTTGATCCCGATCCAGACGAAGGTATCGGCGCCGGTCCCGCCGATCAGCGTGTCGGAACCGAAGTTGCCGCGAATGGTGTCGTTGCCGGCGCCGCCGTCGATCTCGTTGCTGCCATTGCCCCCGGTCAGGACGTTGTCGGCGTCCGACCCCTCGATGTCGACATCGGCCGCCGAGGTCACGGTCGCGTTCTCGACGTTCAGGATCGAGGTCAAGTCGATGGCGAGGGTCGATCGCACGAGGTCGACGCCCTCGTTCGCAAGCTCGGTCACCACGTCGCCCGCATCGTCGACATAGTAGATCTCGTTGCCCTTGCCGCCGACCATCGTATCCGCGCCGCCCTTGCCGTCGAGCCGGTCCGCGCCGCCCAGGCCGGTCAGCGTGTTGGCGGCGCTGTTGCCGGTCATCGTGTTGCTGAACTGGTTGCCGGTGCCGTCGATCGCCGCGACGCCGAACATGATGAGGTTCTCGATGGTCGCATCGAGCGTCAGCGAGAACGCCGCCTGGATGGTGTCGCGGCCCGCATTGGGCGCTTCCACGACGACATCGCCGCTGCCGCTCAGGACGTAGAGGTCGTCGCCGGCTCCCCCGACCATGAGATCGTTGCCGGAACCGCCGTTGAGCTCGTCATTGCCTTCGTGACCGTAGAGCGCGTCCGCGCCGCCGAGGCCGGAGAGCAGGTCGTCGCCCAGGCCGCCGGAAATCTTCTGGTCGGCGGCGCTGCCCACCCGCGTCACCGCGTCGACCGGCTTCGCGCCAAACACGACGTAGCTTTCTCCTGCCAGGTCCCTGCCCCCGGGATCGGCTCTGTTCGCACCGATGATCAGGTCCCCGAAGCCATCGCCGTTGACGTCGCCGGCTTTGGTGGCAAGCCGGCCGCTATAGTCCACGGCGTGTATGCCATCGAGGCGAAAGCCGTTGGTGCCGTCGAGGCTCGACAGGGCAATGCTTGCCGGAATGCCGCTCGCCCGACCGAAGACCACATAGGTCTCGCCGGCCCGATCGGTACCGCCCGGATTGGCCCGATGGGCACCGATGATGACGTCGTCGAAGCCATCGCCGTCGACGTCGCCCGCGCCGGCGACGGAGCGGCCGCTATCGTCGCCCGCGTCGGTGCCTTCGATCCGAAAGCCGTTGATGCCGTCGATCGTCGCGAGCTCGAGAGCCGGCGCGAAGCCCGAGGCCTTGCCGAAGATGACGTAGCTTTCGCCCGCGTTCGAGTGACCGCCCGGGTCGCCGCCGACCGCGCCGACGATCACATCGTCGAAACCGTCGCCGTTCACGTCGCCGGCGCTGGAGACCGAGCGTCCGCTGTAGTCGTCGGCGGTGGCGCCAAGGATCTGGAAGCCGTTGCTGCCGTCGAGCGCGCCGAGGTCGATGCTGACCGGGAACCCGCTGGTGCTGCCGAACACGACATAGCTTGTGCCGGCGTCGATACGGCCGCCAGGATCGGCGCGCCAGGCGCCCACGATCACGTCGCCAATGCCGTCTCCGTTCACGTCGCCGGCGTCCATCGCCGAGACGCCGGTCTGATCGTCCGCCAGGAGGCCGGGCAGGCGGAAGCCGTTGCTGCCGTCGAGGCTCGACAGCGCAAAAGTGGCCGGCTGGCTACCGCTTCGGCCAAAGACGACATAGGTCTCGCCGGCCAGGCTCCGGCCGCCGGGATCGGCCCCGAACGCACCGATGATGATGTCGTCCAGGCCGTCGCCGTTTACGTCACCGGCGCCCGACACGAAGCGGCCGCTGCGGTCGGCGATGGCGATGCCGTCGATCCGGAAGCCGCCGCTGCCGTTGAGGCCGGACAAGGCGATGTCGGCGGCAAAGCCTCCCGCCTTGCCGAAGACGACGTAGCCTTCCCCAGCATTGGCCCGGCCGCCGGGATCGCCCCCGCTACCGCCGATGATGATGTCGCCGAAGCCGTCGCCGTTCATGTCTCCCGCGGCGGAGACCGAAATGCCGGTGTTGTCGTCCGGATCGATGCCGCCGAGGCGAAAGCCGTTGTTCCCATCGAGGCTCGACAATTCAAAGGTCGACGGAAACCCACCGCTGCCACCGAACACGACATAGGCCGAACCGGCGTAACCGTCCGCGCCATAGGCACCGATCAGCAGATCGTCGAAGCCGTCGCCGTTGACGTCACCCGCGGTGGCAACCGAAATACCACTCCGCTCGCCAGCTTCCGCACCTGCAAGCACGAACCCGTTCTCACCGTCGAGGGAGGCGAGGTCGATAACGGCAGGAAATTGCGGCACGCCAAACTCCGACTTGCTCCGACGATCGACGTTAGTGTTCAGGAAAGGTGGGCGCCAGCCGCCTCGAGATCAAAAGACCGTCAGATCATACCGCGATGGATCGAGGCCTTGAGCTTCTTTCAGCGACCTGGCGT
>Ga0070665_100004201_pt1 | contig 15157 bp, 16 predicted proteins | sample KBSS13metaG_FD_65862 | JGI IMG/M metagenome (GOLD analysis project Ga0070665, IMG submission 65862) | Switchgrass rhizosphere microbial communities from Kellogg Biological Station, Michigan, USA - KBS S1-3 metaG | ecosystem: Host-associated > Plants > Roots > Rhizosphere > Soil ... | reverse complement strand
CGGCTTGGGCTTCGACCCGCGCGATGCCGCGATCACGCAAGGCCTGTACGACACGCGCGGCGGTCGCGGCAAGCGCGCACAGGAGATGGCCGATCAACTGGCGCAGGTGGGCATTCCCGGTGCCTACGAAGGCGCGCTCACCTTCGTCGGCAATCCCGAACTCATCTCGCGCACGCACTTCGCGCGTTTCCTGGTCGAAAAGGGCTATTGCAAGGACACCTACGAGGTGTTCCGCCGCTACCTGACCGAAGGCAAGCCCGGCTTCGTGCCGCACCGCTGGGCCTCGCTCAAGGATGCGGTGCGCTGGATCACCGAGGCGCAGGGCATTGCGGTGATCGCGCATCCGGGCCGCTACAAGTTCACGGCCAACGAAGAGCACGCGCTCTTCACCGAGTTCCAGGCGCACGGCGGGCGCGGCGTCGAAGTGGTGACCGGCAGCCACAGCCCGGCCGAGTACGTCGAGTACGCCGAAAAGGCCATCGAATACGGCCTGGCTGCCTCGCGCGGCAGTGATTTCCACAGCCCCGACGAAAGCCATTGCGATCTGGGCAAACTGCCCCCGCTGCCGGGCAACCTCACCCCCGTGTGGGAGATCCTGGAACACCGTATCCAGTGAGCGCTGTGCAGCCGGCGCCCCGTGGCGCACGCGATCTCGAATCCGAACGCATCCTGGCCGGCATCGGCCTGGTGGTGTTGTCGGTCGGTTGCTTTGCGGCGCTCGACACCAGCACCAAGCTCGCAGTGACCGCCGTGCCGGTGCTGATGGCCATCTGGTTCCGCTACGCGTTCCAGGCGATCGCGACCACCGTCGTGCTGCTGCCCAGGTACGGCACGGCGCTGCTGCGCACCCGCCACCCGAAGTACCACGTGCTGCGCGGCGGGTTGCTGCTGATGAGCAGCTTGATGGCATTTTTGAGCCTGCGCTACATGCCGGTGGCGGAGTTCACGTCGATGGTGCTGGTCACGCCCCTGGTGATCACGTTGCTGGCGTCGACCGCGCTCAAGGAAAACGTGTCGCTGCTGCGCTGGGCGCTGGTGGCCGGCGGCTTTGCCGGCACCATCGTGATCCTGCGGCCGGGCGGGCAAGCCTTTGGCTGGGCGATGCTGTTGCCGATCGGCCTGATCTCGAGCAACGCGTGGTTCCAGTTGCTCACCAGCAAGCTGGCGCAAACCGAAAACCCGCTGACGATGCATTTCTACACCGGCTGGGTCGGTACGTTGATAGCCTCGTGTGCCCTGCCGTTCGCGTGGGCCGCGTTGCCGTCGTGGCATTGGTGGATGTTGCTCGGCCTGATGGGGCTACTGGGCACGGTCGGCCACTTCCTGTTGATCCTGGCCTACCAGCGCGCACCGGCCTCGACGCTCACGCCCTACCTTTATGCGCAAATCGCGTTCGCGATGCTGGGCGGCTGGCTGCTGTTCGGCCAGGTACCCGATGGCGTGTCGCTCATCGGCATCGCCATGATTGCCGTGTGCGGCGCGGCCGGCGCGTGGCTGACCGTGCGCGAACGGCGCCTGCCGATCGAGGCGCCAGAATCTTGAAGGCGCCGCGTCGCGCCACCATGTAGATCTATGGCCCAGTATTTCGAAGTTCATCCCGACAATCCGCAGCAACGCCTGCTCAAGCAGGCCGTGGCCTTGCTGGCGCGCGGCGAAATCGTCGCGGTGCCGACCGATTCGAGCTACGCCCTCGCCTGCCACCTCGACGACAAGGACGCGGCCGACCGGTTGCGCCGCATCCGGCAGGTCGACGACAAGCATCACCTCACGCTGCTGTGCCGCGACCTAAGCGAACTGGCCAGCTACGCACGCGTGGACAACAAGCAATACCGGCTGCTGAAAGCCGCGACGCCCGGCCCCTACACCTTCCTGCTGGAAGCCACCAAGGAAGTGCCCCGCCGCGTCAGCCACCCGCAACGCAAGACCATCGGCCTGCGCGTGCCCGATCACCGGGTGCTGGGCGAGTTGCTGGCGCTGCACGGCGCACCGCTGCTGGCCACCACGCTGATCGCCCCCGGCGAAACCGAGCCGCTGAACGATGCGCAAGAGATCCGCGAGCGCTTCGAAAAGCAGATCGGCGGCGTGATCGATGCCGGCGCCTGCCCGTCGGCGCCGACCACGGTGGTCGATCTGGTGCCGATGGCCGATGGCGACGATCCGGTCGTCGTGAGACAAGGCCGCGGACCGCTTGCAGTTTTGGGCCTCTGAGACAATTGAGCGCTTGAACTTTCCTGACCTCATCCAGACAGTGCTGATCTACGCACTGCCCGTCGTCTTCGCGATCACGGTGCATGAAGCAGCCCACGGCTACGTGGCCCGCTGGCTCGGCGACAACACGGCGTACGTGATGGGCCGGGTGACGCTCAACCCCATCAAGCACATCGACCCGATCGGCACCATCGCGATGCCGTTGCTGCTGTATTTCGCGACCTCGGGTGCGTTTTTGTTCGGCTACGCCAAGCCGGTGCCGGTCAACTTCGGCGCGCTGCGGCGGCCCAAGCGAGACATGGTGTGGGTGGCGCTGGCCGGGCCCGCCTCCAACTTCGCGATGGCCATTGGCTGGGCGCTGTTCTTCACCGCGCTGGTCGGCTTTGGCATCGAGGAGCCCTTCTTTCGCAAGATGGCGCAGGGTGGCGTGCTGGTCAACCTGGTGATGTGGGCGTTCAACCTGTTCCCGCTGCCACCCCTGGACGGCGGGCGCGTGCTGGCCGGCCTGTTGCCGCGCGGCCGTGCGCAGGAGGTCCTGGCGCGCATCGAGCCTTTCGGTTTCTTCATCGTGATGGGCCTGGTGATCGCCGGCGTGATCGGCAACATCTGGCTGCGTCCGCTGATGGACGCCGGCTACGCGACGATCGGCCTGCTGCTCGCGCCGCTCAATGCACTGCTGCGCTGAACCTTTTCCCCTGACCGACATGGCCTCGCCTTCGCAAGCATCCCCGACTTCCGTGACGCCGGCGGCGCGCCGCGTGCTCACCGGCATCACCACCACCGGCACGCCGCACCTGGGCAACTACGTCGGCTCGGTGCGCCCGTCGGTGCGCATGAGCCAGCACGCAGAGGTGCAGAGCTTTTATTTCCTGGCCGACTATCACGCGCTCATCAAGTGCGACGAGCCGGCGCGCATCCAGCGCTCGACGCTGGAGATCGCCGCCACCTGGCTGGCCTGCGGACTCGACCCCGATCGCGTGTGCTTCTACCGGCAGTCCGACATCCCCGAGATTCCCGAACTGACCTGGCTGCTCACCTGCGTCACGGCCAAGGGCGTGCTCAACCGCGCCCACGCCTACAAGGCCTCGGTCGACAAGAACAACGCCGCCGGGAACGACCCCGATGCCGACGTCAGCGCGGGCCTGTTCATGTACCCGGTGCTGATGGGCGCCGACATCCTGATGTTCAATGCCCACCAGGTGCCGGTGGGGCGCGACCAGGTGCAGCACATCGAGATGGCGCGCGACATGGGCCAGCGCTTCAATCACCTGTACGGCGATCACTTCACCTTGCCCGAGGCCGTGATCGACGACAGCGTGGCGCTGCTGCCCGGCCTGGACGGCCGCAAGATGAGCAAGAGCTACGACAACACCATTCCGTTGTTCGTGCCGCGAGCGCAGCTGCAGAAACTGATCGGCGGCATCGTCACCGACTCGCGCGCGCCCGGCGAGCCCAAGGACACCGATGGCTCGGCCATCTTCCAGATCTACCGCGCCTTCGCCACCGAGGAAGAAGCGCAGGCGCTGCGCGCGGCCTATGCCGACGGCATCGGCTGGGGCGACGCCAAGCAGATGCTGTTCGAGCGGGTCGACCGCGAAGTGGCCCCGATGCGGGCGCGCTATCAGGCCCTGATCGACGACCCGGCGCAAATCGAGGCCACGCTGCTGGCGGGTGCCGTCAAGGCCCGCGCGATGGCGCGGCCTTTCATGGACCGTCTGCGCCACGCCGTCGGGTTGCGCAACCTGACCGACCGACCGGTCGCCGCAGCGGCCCAAGTGCCCGGCAAGACGGTCGCCAAGCCGGCCTTCAAGCAGTATCGCGAGCGTGCCGACGGGCTGTTCTATTTCAAGTTGGTCGACGGTAAGGGCGCGCTGCTGTTGCAGAGCCGCGGTTTCGCGAGCTACCAGGCGGCGGCGAAAGCCATCGCATCGCTGGAACGCGAGCCCGAAGCAGCACTCGAGCAACTGGTCACGAATCTCGAACCGGTCGACAATGTGTCCGCACTGGCAACAATTGCAGCACTGCAGACATTGACACCCATAACACCCACTGGGGATTGAGCATGAGCATTTACGTCATCGACGACCACCCGCTGATGCGCGACGCCATCGTCATGGTGCTGCGGCGGTTGCGTCCGTCGGAATCCATCGTCGAACTCGAGCGCCTGGACAAGCTCGAGGCCGCCGTCAAACAACACGGCGCACCGCAGTTGTTCTGCCTGGACCTGAAGCTGCCCGACGTGACCGGCGTCTCGGGCGTCGTGTCGCTCAAGACCACCTACCCCGACGTGCCGATCGCCGTCTATTCGGCCTCGCCCGCCGCCGACATGGAAGAGGCCTGCATCGAGGCCGGCGCCGACACCTACATCGAGAAATCAGTCGGTTCCGGCGAGTTGGCCGCAGCGCTCAAGGGCTTGCTGCAAGCCGATGCCGAAGGCGATGAACCGGCGCCCGCGTCCAGCGGCAAGTTGTCGAAGCGCCAGACGCAGTTGATCGCGATGCTCGACAAGGGCATGAGCAACCGCGACATCGCCACCGACCTCGAGATCAGCGAGCACACGGTGAAGGTGCACCTGTGGCGCCTGTTCCGGCGACTGGGCGTCAAGAGCCGCACGCAGGCGCTGCATCACGCGCGCAACCACGGCCTGTTGGGCGGCTGACCGAAGGCTCGGCGCGGCCGCTCGCCCGGTGGGGCGCTACTAGCCCACCGACCCCGACACGCGGGTTTGCGCCTGCGCTTCGTCGGCGTCGTTCAGCGCCACCCGGAACACGCTGCCGCGCCCCAGCCGGGATCGCACGCTGACCGGATGGCCGAGCGCGTGCGACAGCCGCGCCACGATCGCCAGACCCAGACCGAAGCCGTCCGACGTGCCGGCGTGGTCGGCCACCTTGTAGAACTCCAGGAACACGTCGCGCAGATGCTCGCGCGCGATGCCGATGCCGGTGTCCCACACCTCCACGCGCAAGCCATCGGCCGACTGGCGCGAGGCCAGCAGCACGCCACCCTCTTGCGTGTACTTGATCGCGTTGGCCAGCAAATTGCCGATCATGCGGCGCACGCGGATCGGGTCGGTCAGCACCGTGCCAGGCGCCATGTGCACCCGAAAGCGCAGGCCCTTGGCTTCGGCCACCGGCCGGTACTGCAGTTCCAGGTCGTGCAGCAGTTGCGCCACGTCGACCCGCTCGATGTGCAGCCGTACCTGGCCCGAGTCGATGCGCGCCAGGTCGAACAGCGAATCGAACAGCGCGTTGACCGCGTGCGTGGCGCGCACGATCTTGGGCGCGATCTCGTTGACCAATTCGGGTTCGTTGCGCAGCCAGTCGGCGTACAACGACAGCGCCAGCACCGGCTGGCGCATGTCGTGCGCTGCGCTGGCCAGGAAGCGGTTTTTCATGGCCACCGCCGACACCGCCGCCTGCCGCTGCTGCGTCAGGGAGTTGATCAGGATGTGGTTGTGGAACAGCAACTCGAAGCTGTTGCGCGCCGTTTCGTAGATGCGCTTGCCCGCGCGCAGCAGCAACCACCAGTGAAACAGCGGCAACAGCAGAAAGCCGTAGTTGAAGTGGGGTCGCGCAAAGTCGAGCTCGATGATGCGGAACATCACCGCGGCCACCATCGTCAGGAACAGCGTGTTGACGTAGCGCCTGAGCAGCGGCGGATGCAGCGCCAGCCCGTTCAGCGGAAATGTGCCGACACCCGCGACGATCAGCCAGCTCATGAACTGGTTGATGAGCGGCGCGCGCTCGAAGAAGATCAGGATCGACAGGCCCCAGGCAAAGGCACTGGCGCTCCACAGGTAGCGGTAGTGCTCGACGAAACGCTGCTGCGCAGCCGAGTCCTTGCTGGCGTAGTGCAGTTGGTAAATGCGCTCGCCCCAGACGCGGCAGGCAGTCGTCAGCACGCCGATGCCCAGCCAGATGAACAGTTGCCAGTGTGGTACGTGGTTCCAGCTCAAACTGACCATGGCCGGCATCAGCGCCGCCGCCAGAAAGTGCGAGCCGCGCGCCGAGCGCATCAGGCTGCGGATCAGTTCGCCGCGAACCCAGGGATCGGCCTCGTCCGCCGAAGCCGGTGCGGGCGTCAGGCTGGCGAAGGATGAGTTGCCGAGGCCGCCGAAAGAAGTGCTTCCGAGGCCGGCCAGGGATGAATTGCCACGCATGGCGCACATCCTAATGACTGGCCATTGAAAAGGCCCGGTAACAAGCGATGCGACTTACGGGGTGTGGTGCGCTTGGAACGGTATCGGCGTCATCGGCGCAGCTTGCACGCTCAATGGATGCCTTCTTCGTCGTCGTCCGCAACCGCAGGCCTGGGCCGCGGCCGGCAAGTCCATTCGTCGATGAAGTCGCGCGCCCTGGAATCGAGTGCCCAGCGCGCGGCCGAGCGATCGGCGCGTGCGGTCGCCAGGGTCACCCGGCATTTGTGCGTGCCATCGAAGCGCAGGTCGGCGTGTCCGGCGAAGCGGCCCGCGTCGGCCGCGGTGACTTCGATCTCGACCAGCCAGCCACGGTACTCGAAGCGGTTGGCGGATGACGGGTCACTGTCCATGGCATGGTCTGCAATTCCAGGCCCGAGGATAGATCTTGTCTATTCGATAGAAAAGCCATCCGGCGGCTCACCGCGTCTGAAATCCCTTGAGCAAATCGAACTCGGGGAACAACACCGCCGCGTCGGACCGATGCCGGGAGTTCGAGGCCGCCACCGGCGGCGGCGACGGGGCGAAGTCCATGAAGTCGGTGGGCGCAAAGCTGGTGTCGCGCGCGGCCTCGACCTTGGCCTGACGCACTCTGGCGGCCCCGCGCAGGCGGGCAATGTCGGCGCGCACGTCTTCGATGGTGCGGGCCACCTTGACCTGGACCGCCGGCACTGCGACCGGTGCCGGGTCGCGCAGGCCGACAGCGAGCGGTGCAGGAGCCGTGTCGGTCGCCGGAGCCGGCCCGGTCGCAGCAGGCGCGCCGATGCGTGCATCCGTGGCATCGGGCGCCGATGCGGTTGCGCGAGGCTGCACCGGCGCGGGGGGTGGTTCCGGCCGCGGTTCCTGGCGTGCTGCGCGGCGCGGGGCCCGACGCAGACCCAGCACGACTGCGAGCAGGCGGGACAACAGCGAAGAGGATTGGATGGCGCTCATGACGTCCTACTAAAGTTCGCATATTGTCCGGCGCTGGTCGTTCCGGCGACCACCGCCGCAACGCATCGCCCGCCACGGTTCGCGCAAGAACGCACGAATGCGCGCGACAGTGCGCCATCGCACACAGCGGCGCGCGCGCAGTCGTCAGCCTGCCGCCCGGCCGTTCTGCATGATGCGCAACACCTCGGCGTCGCTGACCTGATCGAAGTCGAGGTACCAGCCGCCCACCGATCGAAACGGCTCGGGCAAGTGGGCGCACACGACCTCGTCCGCCCGCGTCATGTGCCGGGCCAAGCCGCCGGTGTCGGGTATCTCGCGTTCCGAGACCTCGCGGCGCAGGGCGTTGCAGGCGTCGCTGCTGCCCACCGGTACCGCCACCACCACCGTCGCGGCGCCCAAGGCGCGTGCGGCGATCACGGCGGCGCGCATCGAGGCGCCGGTCGCCAGGCCGTCGTCGACGATCAGCGCCGTCAGGCCAGCCAGGGTCAAAGGCGCCCTGCCCGCGCGATAGCTTGCATCGCGCCGCGCAAGTTCCAGCCATTCCCGTTGCGCGACCTGCTCGATCTCGGCCTGCGCTACGCCCAACTCGCGCGCCGTGCCGTTCATCACGCGGATGCCGCCGGTCGCGATCGCGCCCATCGCGAACTCTTCCTGGTGCGGCAGACCCAGCTTGCGCACCAGCAGCAGGTCGAGCGGCAGGTGCAGGTCGCGAGCGATCGCGGCAGCCACCGGCACGCCGCCGCGAGGCAGGGCCAGCACGATGCCATGCGGTGCATCGCGGTAGCTGCTCAGCGATCTGGCCAGGTCTGCCCCGGCCTCCGCGCGATCCCGATAAATCATCCTGCACGTCTCCGGCAGAAAGCATCGACTCCATCTGCGCGTAGCGCAAGAACCTTTGCGTGAACGTGATTTAAGGCGGCCGTATCGCGGAACGCCTACAGCGGCGGCGCGTTGTTGCAGCTGCGGGCGGCGATCAATGAACTGAACGCGGTCATGCGACAACAACGCGACAGCTTGCGCTGACGCCTCACGGTCCGGATGACGTGGCGCGGCTTGGCTGCTTGATAGTGACTGCACATAATCGCATCCTAGGGCTGCACTGGAAACGCTGGGAGCAGCCGAAAGCCAACGAAAGGGCCAGATGGAAGACGCGCTCGCCGATCGACTCGAACGCTACCGAGCGCAGTACCCACAGGCGATTCGGGACCTGGCGGAGACTTTCTGCTCCTCCACCACGCGCTCGCAGGCGGCAGGGGCGCCGCTGGCAACACCGGACGCGTTGATGCTGATCGCGAACAGGCACGAAGTCGACGCGAAGCTGCTGCACGCGGCGATTGGGGAGTACTCGCAGATCGACGCGGCCATGCACCGCGAGGCCTTGCGAAAACTACCTCGGAAATCGACGCCAAGCGCAGCACCTGCCGCTGCGCGGCGTTGGCGATGGTGGCCTTGGGGCTGATGACCGCGGCACCGTAGAACCGAACCAAAAGCAAAACGGGGCGCTAGGCCCCGAGGATGCTGATTACTTGGCGGAGAGGGTGGGATTCGAACCCACGGTACGTTTGCACGTACGCCTGATTTCGAGTCAGGTACATTCGACCACTCTGCCACCTCTCCTGGTGTCTCTGTCGAAGCCTGCGATTCTAGCGCAGAGTTTTCAGCGCAGGATTTCCAGGTTGCCAAGGTACGGGCGCAATGCGTTGGGCACCGTCACCGAGCCGTCTTCGTTCTGGTGGTTCTCCAGCACCGCCACCAGCGCGCGACCCACCGCCAACCCCGATCCGTTGAGCGTGTGCACCAGTTCGTTCTTGCCTTGCGCATTCTTGAAGCGCGCTTGCAGGCGCCGCGCCTGGAACGCCTCGCAATTCGATACCGAGCTGATCTCGCGGTAGGTGGCTTGCGCGGGCAGCCAGACTTCGAGGTCGTAGGTCTTGGCCGCGCCAAAGCCCATGTCGCCGGTCGACAGCAACACCACGCGGTACGGCAATTCGAGCGCGCGCAGCACCGCTTCGGCATGGCGCGTCATTTCTTCCAGCGCGGCGTAGCTGTCGTCGGGGTGCGTGATCTGCACCATCTCGACCTTGTCGAACTGATGCTGGCGGATCATGCCGCGCGTGTCCCGTCCGCCACTGCCGGCTTCGGAGCGAAAGCACGGGGTGTGGGCGGTCAGCCGGATCGGCAGGGCCGATTCCGCGACCACTTCATCGCGCACGAAGTTGGTCAGCGGCACTTCGCTGGTCGGGATCAGGTAGAGCGCCGAGTGATCCGGTACGTCCTCGCCCTCCTGACCGCCTTTCTTCGCGGCAAACAGGTCGCCCTCGAACTTGGGCAGCTGGCCGGTGCCGCGCAAGGTGTCGGCATTGACGATGTAGGGCACGTAGCACTCGGTGTAGCCGTGCTGCTGCGTCTGCACGTCGAGCATGAACTGCGACAGCGCGCGGTGCAGGCGTGCGATCGGGCCCTTCATCACCGTGAAGCGCGAGCCGGCCAGCTTGACGCCCAGGCCGAAGTCCAAGCCCAGCGGCTCGCCCAGGTCGACGTGGTCGCGTGGCACGAATGCCATCGGCACCGCATCGGCGCCCTCCCCGCCGTGCGGGCTCCAGCGTCGCACTTCGACATTGGCGTGTTCGTCTGCGCCCACCGGCACGCTGGAATGCGGCAGGTTCGGCACCGCAAGCAGCAGCGCCTGCAGCTTGGGTTGCAGCGCTTCCAGACCGACCAATGAAGACTCCTGCTCGGCCTTCAGCGCATTGACCTCGGCCATCAGTTCGTCGACCGATTCACCCTTGGCCTTGCGCGGGCCGATCTGCTTGTTGAGTGTGTTGCGGCGGGCCTGCAGCTCTTCGCTGCGCGTTTGCAGGGCCTTGCGCTCGGCCTCGAGCGCGGTGAAGCTGGTGACGTCGAGAAAGGCCTGGTTTTGTTTGCGTGTTTCGAGGCGGGCAACGACCGAAGGCAGGTCCTTGCGCAACAGATTGATATCGAGCATTGCAAGATTTTAGGGGGCGCCTAGCATGGTGCCCCTGCATTCAAAACACTTCAAGGAGCACCCTATGGAAGCCTATCTTTCCTTCGACGGCAACTGCGCCGAGGCCTTCGATTTCTACGGCAAGGCGCTGGACGGCAAGACGCTGTTTCGCATGACTTTCGGCGAGAGCCCGATGGGCGCTCAGACGCCGGCCGACTACAGGGACAAGGTGATGCACGCCACCTTCGAGGCGCGCGGCCAGAAGATCATGGGCTCCGACATGCCACCGGGCATGCCGTTCAAAGGCTACGAAGGCTTCTCGCTGTCGGTGCAGGCCAAAGACGTCGACGAGGGGCGCCGCCTGTTCGATGCGCTGGCGGCGGGCGGCACGGTGACGATGCCCTATGGGCCGCAGTTCTGGTCGCCCGGCTTCGGCATGGCGAACGACCAATTCGGCGTGCCGTGGATGGTCAACGTCGAAGCGCCCATGCCCACCGGCAGCTGACGCGCATTCAGGTCACGCGAGCGTGGCCGGATCGAGGTTGGCGCCGCAGACGATAAGGCAGATCTTCTCGCCTTCGCGTGGCACATAGGCGCCGGTTTGTAGCGCTGCCAACGGCAACGCAGCGGCCGGCTCGACCGCCAGCTTCATCTCTTTCCACAACCACGACTGCGCGGCGCGGATCGCCTCGTCGCCGAGCAACAGCGCGTCGCGCACGTGCTGCTGCGTGATCTGCCAGGCGATGGCACCGACGCGTCGCGCGCCCAGCGAATCGGCGGCGATGCCGCCAACGTCCACGTCGATCGGCTCGCCGGCTTGCCGCGCCCGAAACAAGGTCGGCGCGCGTTCGGGCTCGAGGGCGACCACGCGGCTGCGCTCGCCGAACCAGGCAGCCAGGCCACCGATCAGGCCACCGCCGCCGACGCTCACCAGCACCGAATCGGGCAGGCCGCCCTGCGCTTCAATCTCGCGCCCAAGCGTGCCGGCGCCCGCCACCACTTCGGGCTGGTCGTAGGCGTGGGTCAACAGCGCACCGCTCTGCTGCTGCCGCACCAGACACGCGGCGAGCGCGTCGGCATAGCCGCCGTCGGAGACAACCAGCTCCGCGCCCAGCGCGCGCAAGCGGGCACGCTTGGCCTCGGATGACGCGGCATACAGGAAGACTTCACACCGCACACCGAGCGCGCGCGTGGCAGTGGCAGTCGCGATGCCGGCATTGCCGCCCGACGCCACCACCACGCCGCTGGCCGGAATGTCATTGGCCAGCAGGCGGTTCATCATGCCGCGCGCCTTGAAGCTGCCGCTGATCTGCAGATGCTCCAGCTTGAGCCAGACCTCGGCGCCGGCCACGTCCACACCGATTGCGGACGCAGGCAGCTTCCACAGAGGCGTCTCCCGCACGAAGCCCGGCACGCGCGCGCGCAAGCGATCGGCCGCCGCCTCGATCCGGGCGCGCCAATCGGTCGCCGTGTCGCTCACGCGATGTGCCCCGGCGCCGCGACGTCGTCCAGCTTCAGCCCTTTGGGCAGCGGAAACTTGGTGGTTTCTTCGATGCCGTCCATCTTGCGCACGGACACGGCGCCGAACGCCCGCAGGCGCTCGATCACCTCGTCCACCAGCACCTCGGGCGCCGACGCGCCAGCCGTCAGGCCAACCCGCGTCTTGCCTTCGAACCAATGCGATTGCAGCTCGTCGGCCGAATCGACCATGTAGCTTTCGGTGCCCAGCCGCTGCGCGAGTTCTCGCAAGCGATTGCTGTTGGAGCTGGTCGGGCTGCCGACCACGATCACGATGTCGACCTGCGGGCTCATCACCTTCACCGCATCCTGACGGTTCTGGGTGGCATAGCAGATGTCCTGCTGCTTGGGCTCGCGCACCTTCGGAAAGCGCGCACGCACCGCCGCGGCGATCTCGGCGGCGTCGTCGACGCTGAGCGTCGTTTGCGTCACCACCGCCAGCTTGTCGGTCTGCGCGGGCTGCACGCGCGCCACGTCCGCCACGTCCTCGACCAGGTGGATGCCGTGGGTGAGTTGGCCCATCGTGCCCTCCACTTCGGGGTGCCCCTTGTGCCCGATCATGATGAACTCGTAGCCTTCTTTCGCCAGCTTGGCGACCTCGACATGCACCTTGGTCACCAGCGGACACGTCGCGTCGAAGATCGAGAAGCCGCGCGCGCGCGCCTCTTGCTGGATCGCCTTGCTGACGCCATGCGCGCTGAACACCAGCGTGGACCCTGCCGGCACATCGGACAGCTCTTCGATGAAGATCGCGCCCTTGGCCTTCAGGTCGTTGACCACGTAGGTGTTGTGCACGATCTCGTGGCGCACGTAGATCGGCGCGCCGAACTTGGCGAGTGCGCGCTCGACGATCTCGATGGCGCGGTCGACCCCGGCGCAGAAGCCGCGCGGCTCGGCCAGCAGGATGTCGTGTTCGTTCATGGTCGATTCCGCGCTCACAGCACCCCGATCAGTCGCACTTCGAAGGTCACGGGTTGGCCGGCCAGCGGATGGTTGAAGTCGAAGCGCACCGCCGAGTCACTCGATTCGATCACCGCGCCGGCATACGTGCCGCTGCCGTCCGGCGTGGGGAACTGCACCACGTCGCCCACCGCGTAGTGCTCGTCGGGGTCGCCCACGCGCGCCAGCAGCCGCCGCGTGACCCACTGCTGCATCTCGGGATTGCGCTCGCCGAAGGCTTCGCCCGCGGGCAGTTCGAACCGCGTGTGCGCGCCTTCGGCCAGGCCGATCAGCCGCTGCTCGACCGCAGGCGACAGCTCGCCGGTGCCCAGCGACAGCGTGGCCGGCTGCCCCTCGAAGGTGTTGATGATGTCGCCCGCCGGACCGGCCATCCGGTAGTGCAGCGTGAGGAAGGAGCCGGCCTGCACGACGACAGGATCGGCGGCGGCAGTGGTGGTGGTCGAAGGCAAGGTGGCGCGTCCCGATAATGAGACCCATATTTTAGGGAGCGGGCCTTCGGCCCAGGGAGTGCATGTCTTTCAAGGATCTGCCGGTCGATGCGCGCCCGCGCGAAAAGCTCATTGCGCGCGGCGCCGGCGCGCTCGGCGATGCCGAACTGCTGGCGCTGTTGCTGCGCACCGGCGTCGCCGGCACCAACGTGTTGCAGATGGCGCAGCAACTGCTCGATAGCTTCGGCGGCATCGCCGGCCTGCTGCACACCAGCGCGGAAGACCTCAAAAAGATCAAGGGCCTTGGCGGCACCGCCAAGCGCGCCGAGTTGATCGCGGTGCTCGAGCTGGCGCGCCGCGCCATGGCCGAGCGGCTGAAGGAACGCACCGTGTTCGATTCGCCCGACGCGGTGAAGCACTACCTGCAACTGAACATCGGCGCGCGCCCGCACGAAGTCTTCGCTGCGCTCTTTCTCGATGCGCAGCACCGCCTGATCGCGATGGAAGAGCTGTTCCGCGGCACGCTCACGCAAACCAGCGTGTACCCGCGCGAAGTCGTGATGCGCGCCCTGCACCACCACGCCGCCGCGGTGATCCTGGCGCACAACCATCCCAGCGGCGGCGTCGATCCCTCGCGCGCCGACGAGGCGCTGACGCAAACGCTGAAAGCCGCGCTGGCGCTGGTCGACGTGCGCGTGCTCGACCACGTGATCGTGGCGGCGGGGCAGACGTTGTCGATGGCCGAGCGCGGCCTTGTCTGAGGCAACCGGACCACGTCGCCGTTCTTCGTGCATCGATCCGGTATCGTTCCAGCGTGCGGCGACCCGCGCGAGTTCAACGACACCAGAAGCCCCAGATATGCCGCCGCCCCCGCTCAAGAGCCTGTCCGACCTGAAGGCCGTGCAACGCGCGCTGGCCGAGGCGCGCGAGCGCGAAGCGGCGGAGACCGCGGCGCGAGCTGCAGCCAACCGGCAACGCGCGGCGGACGAAAACCTCTTCATGCGCGCGATCGGCGCCACGAAACCGCTGCGCCGCAACCACGCGGTGCCGCTCGCGCCCGAACCACCGGCGCCGATCCCGGTTCAGCATCAACTGGACGAAGCACGCGCCCTGCGCGAAACCATCAGCGACGACTTCGACGTCACCACGCTGCTGGACGCGGATGACGCGATGAGCTTCCGGCGGCCCGGCATCGGCACCGACGTCACGCGTCGCCTGCGCGCCGGCGACTGGTCGATCCAGCGCCAGCTCGACCTGCACGGCATGCGCACCGACGAAGCGCGCGACGCCCTCGGCGCGTTCGTGCGCACGGCCCACAAGCAAGGGCTGCGCTGCGTGCGCGTGGTCCACGGCAAGGGCCTGGGCTCGCCGGGCCGCCAGCCGGTGCTCAAGGTCAAGGCGCAGCGCTGGCTGATTCAGAAGAAGGAAGTGCTGGCGTTCGTGAGCGCCAAGCCGGCCGAGGGCGGGGCCGGCGCGCTGGTGGTGTTGCTGGCGCCGGCGGGGCGCTGAACGCGACGACTCAGGCCATGTGGTTCTTCAGCGGGACGGCGATGTCCGCCACCGCTTCCGGCGCCGGGCTGCGCCCCGCCTCCATCAGCTTGCGGCTCATCATGTGATCGACCGGCGCGTTGACCGATTCGACGCACACCAGTTGGCCATCGGCGTAGTGGAACAGCGAGAACGCATCGGGCTTGGGACCGGGGCGCCGCACCACTGCGTGGCCCGGCGTTCCTTCGGCGGGCACCAGCCCCGCCATCTGCAGCCGCATGGCGCCCTGCTCCGACCAGAACCACGGCAGCACGTCGTGCGGCTTGGGTGCGCCGAGCAAGGTGGCGACCGCCGTGCGGGCCTGGTCATTGGCGTTCTGCACCGATTCGAGCCGCAGGGCGCGCGCCGCGCGGCGATCGGGAAAGCGCGCGCAGTCGCCGATCGCCAGGATGTCGGCATCGC
>Ga0070665_100004199_pt1 | contig 15158 bp, 11 predicted proteins | sample KBSS13metaG_FD_65862 | JGI IMG/M metagenome (GOLD analysis project Ga0070665, IMG submission 65862) | Switchgrass rhizosphere microbial communities from Kellogg Biological Station, Michigan, USA - KBS S1-3 metaG | ecosystem: Host-associated > Plants > Roots > Rhizosphere > Soil ... | reverse complement strand
GAATGCCCATCGTCGTGAAGTAGCCGGGCGAGAGCGAGTTCATGAACGCCTGCATGTCCTCGCCGTCCTTGGCCTTGTGCCCCTCGACCGACATGCTGCTGTCCCATTCGTCGCCCGAGAGGATCGACACGCTCGAGAGCGCGGCCGACTTCACCTCCGGCACCGCGCGCAGGTTGTCCAGGAGCTGGTCGAAGAAGGCCACCGCCCGCGGCGACTCGTATCCGCTGAGCGCCGGCGAGAGCTGGAACGTCACCAGGTTGTCGAGCGCCACGCCGGTGTCGGCCGTCTTGAGGTTCTGCAGGCTGCGCACGAACAGTCCCGCGCCGAACAGCAGCAGGAAACTGAGCGCCACCTGCGCGGCGACCAGGCCCTTGCGCAGGAACAGCGATCCGCCCGTACCGGCGATCGAGCCGAGGGTGTCCTTCAGCGTGGTCCACGGATCGGGACGGCTGGCGCGAAGCGCCGGCAGCAACCCGAACACCACGCCGGTCAGGAACGTCAGGCCGAGCGTGAACGCCAGGATCCGGGCGTCCGGCAGCGCCCGAATCATGATCGGCTGGCCGTCCGACGGGACGAACGCGAGCAGCCCCTGGGTGAGCGAGACCGCCAGGGCGACGCCCAGCAGCCCGCCGGCCAGGGACAGCACCAGGCTCTCGGCCAGCATCTGCCGCACGAGCTGGCCGCGCGACGCGCCGAGCGACAGCCGAACCGCAATCTCCTTCTGCCGCATGAAGCCGCGCGCGATCAGCAGGTTTGCAACATTGGCGCACGCGATCAGCAGGACGAGGCCGACCATGCACATCAGCACGAGCAGCGGCGTCGAAAAGTCGTTGCGCAGGGTCGAGTAGCCCATTGCGGCGCTCTCGACCCGCATCCGGCCCTTCATGAACTGCTCCCGGGCGTAGGCGGACCAGTCCTTTGCGCCGGGCAGGGTCATCTCGTTCTGGCGAATCTGCATGAAGAGTCCCTGCAGCGGCGCCTCGGCCGACTTGACGGTCCAGCCGGGCTTCAGGCGCGCGAACACCTGGACCCATCGCGTGCGCGGATCGTCCATGTGGACCCAGCCCCATGCCGGCGCCATCACCGGCTTCATCTGCACCGGCACGCGAATCTGCGGCGATCGCGCGGGGTCGATGCCGGCAAATCCCGCCGCTGAGACGCCGACGATCGTCATCGGGTAGTTGTTCACCTGGATCTTCTTGCCGACGACCGACGGGTCGCGGGCAAAGCGGCGGACCCAATAGTCGTAGCTCAGCACGACGACCGGATGCCCCTGGTAGTCGCGATCATCCTCCTCCGAGTTGAAGACCCGCCCGACCGCGGCGTGCACCCCGAGCATCGAGAAGAAGTTGCCGGACACCATCTCCGCGTCGAGGCGCTCGGTCTGGTTGTCGATGCTCACCGACGCCTCGGTGAGGCGGCGGCACAGGACCTCCGCCAGCGGCTCGGCGCGCTTCTGGTACTCCTGGTAGAGCGGATAGGAGTGCATCCGCTGACCCATGTTGCTGCCGTTGTGCGCGCCCTGCTGGTAGAGCATGACGAGCTCGTCAGGTGCGGCCACCGGCAGCTTGCGCAGCAGGATCTGGTCGATCAACGTGAAGATCGCGGTGTTGGCGCCGATGCCGAGCGCCAGCGACAGGATCGCCACGATGGAAAACAACGGGCTGCGGACCAGACCGCGCACAGCGAAGCGGATGTCGTTGAAGGCGAGGGTCATCGGCTCGTTAGACGGCCTGGACCTGCCAAGGGTTGGCGGTCGGCACGCTTGGGACGAGAACCTTCTGGCCTCGTACCCTCCTGTTCAAGATCGCGGCGGATCGGACGGACTCCGGTGCCGCGGCTTCGAGCAGAACCTCCACGACGGACTCAGGACAGCAAACGCGACAGCGCGTCGGGGTGCAGATGCCACCCGAGCAAACCGGCCAGCCCCATCACCACGCCGCCGACGGTGGCGATCAGCGCCACATTGTAGAGCCACCGCTTGTGGGTCAGTGCGGTCAGCGCCAGCAGCGAGATCGCCAGCGCGATCAGGGTATCTGAGAGATCGAACTGATCGTCCCGGTAGTTCAGCGCGTCGTAGGTCTTCTGATCCTGCTCGGCCTGCAGACGCAGTTCGTCCTTCTTCTTCGCCTGATCGACCACGATCGCTTCGTACGACGCGATCGCGGCACGGTAGCCCTCTTGCTGCGCGCCCTGCGCGCCGGCCGCCGCCAGCTTGAGCTGCGTCACCTCGGCGGCCGCCACCTCCTGACGGATGTTGCGCGCCTGGTAGAAATTCCAGTGATCGAGCCTGTCCGCCTGGGCCTGCTGCATCGCCTGGACGATGTTGTCGTCCTTGACCTTGCAGACGCCGAGAAACGTGGCCAGCAGCGCGACGGTGACGGCCACGCGCGAGTTCAGGCGCGCCCGAGCCCGATCCTGCGAGGCCGATACGTCCTCCGCCGCGCCGGTTGCGGATTCCATGGGATCGATATCCATCTCCTCCCCACTGTACTCGGGCAGCGCCGGCTACCTCGAGCGCCTACCTGTCCGTAAACTTTCTGTAACGACCTGCCGATACTTCATACGGTCCCCCCGACCAGAAGGAGATCCGTCATGACGAGGCTCGCCATCATCGCAGCGACGACCGGCTTATGCCTGCTGGGTGGAGGCCGGACCGTCGACAGCGCCCAGTCACTCAGCCTGGAGGTGTCGCCCGTCGTGGCGCCGGGACCCGCGTTTGTGAGGGTGCGCGCTCTGGTCGAGCCGAGCGACGACAACCGGTCCCTCGACATCGTCGCGCAATCGCCGGAGTTCTACAGAAGCAGTCACGTCGACCTCGATGGCCGCAACTCCCCCCGGGTGGCGATCGTCGAGTACCCGCGCCTGCCGCCTGGCCGGTACGAGATCACCGGCGTGCTCGTCGGGACCGCCGGCAGGCGGGCGACAGCCATGAAGCTCGTGAATCTGGTCGCGGGACCAGGTTCCGGCAAATACTGAGGCGCCCGCTCTTCTACTTGCCGGCGTACTCGGCGTCCGTCACCTGCTCCATCCATCGCGTCTCGCCGCCGAAGCCGACGTTGATCTGCACGAGCGCCTGCCCCGGCACCGCGCCGTGCCAGTGGACGACCTTGGGCCCGGTGTAGTCGCTCTCACCTTTGCCCAGCTCCTTGATCGCGCCGCCCTTCTTCTGCGAACGCATGCGGCCGTCTTCGACCAGGAGGAGCTGGCCGTTGTCGTGCGAGTGCCAGAACGTTCGAGCGCCGGCTTCGAAGCTGCGGCGCGCGGCGCTCAGATCCTTGCCGTCCATCACGACCGACTTGCCGGTAAAGCGCGGTTCGTTCTGCATCGCGTAGCTCGAACCGACGAGCAGCATCCCCAGCCCCATCAGCACCATGATGCGTGTCATCGTTTTTCCTCCCGCTGTTTCTGTTACTTCATTGGCGAGTAGTCGGTCGGATCGGCGAACACCGACACCACCTTGCTGACGATGCGTCCGTTGACCTGGGAGTCGGCGGCGACCTTCACCCACTCGGGATCGGCCTGGAAGTCGGCCCACGCTTTTTTCGCCGCCTCGCGGCTCGGGTGCTCGAGCACGTAGATCAGGGTGTTGGCCGAGTCGGGGGCGTCCTGCGGCGACAGGTAGATCACGCTCTTCATGCCGTGCTTGTTGAAGATGCGCATCGTGTGATCGCGGAAGCGGGTGTGGAGGTCGCCCAGCTTGCCGTCGGGCGCGGTGTAGGTGCGCAGCTCGAAGACGTGCTTGGCCGCCTGCGCGTGGGCGATGCCCGATTGCAGGAGGCTGCCGGCCGACAGGCCGGCGAGAAAGATGACCGTCGATCCGGCGAGCACGACCCATTTGTTCTGCAGCATGTGGCCTCCTCTGAAGATGTCGGACATCGTACGCGATCTCACGCCAACGTGAGCGTAGCCGGTTCGGTCGTGTCCGGCCTCAGCTCGACCCGCTCTGGCCGAGAAAGGACAGGAGCGCTTCGCTCGACGCCTCGAGTTGATCCGTAAAGAAGATGTGGCTGGCATTGGGAATCATGACCAGCCGCGCGCGCGGGATCGCCCCGGCGACGATGCGGCCGTTCTCGGCCGGCACGAGCTGGTCGGTCTCGCCGTGGATGACCAGCGTCGGCATCGCGATGCCGGCCAGCCGATCGTAGGTCCCGGCCCACGCGCGGATCCCCTGCAGCTGGGCGAAATAGCCGTCGTTGGTCACGCTGGCGGTCAGACGGACGGCGATGTCCTCCTCCACCAGCTCCCGCGGCGTGCCCGCGTCGAAGATGTACGGCGCCATCGCCCATGCCGCCTCCTCGCGGGTCATGGTCGAGCGGGCGCCAAGCGCGGCGGCGACCGCCTTCGACGCCGGCACCGACTGCCGCCCGCCGCAGGCGGTGCAGCCGAGGATCAGCGAGCGCACGCGCGACGGGTGGTTCAACGCGAGTTCCTGCGCGATCATCCCGCCCATCGAGGCGCCGAACACGTGCGCGGACGCGATCCCCGCCGCCTCCATCACCGCCACCGCATCGTCTGCCATCGCTGGAATCGAGTACGGTCCGGCGGGCACGTCGCTGCGGCCGACGCCGCGGTTGTCGTACAGGATCGTCCGGTAGCGCGGTGTGAGGACCGGAAGGAGCCGGAACCACCACTCGAGCGTGGCGCCGAGGCCCATGATGAGGAGCAGGGGCTGCCCCTCGCCGCCCTCTTCCCAGTAGATCTTCACGCCGGCGTCGCGCGTCACGTACGGCATCGTTGGAGTCCCCCGCGTTCGGTAGTGTCCGGCTTTAGCCGGACCATCTCAGTAGCCTCGCTCGAAGTCGACGCGATAACGGAGCGGCTCGCCTTGCACCAGCCGGCGATAGTTGTCGATGAAGATCGGGGCGATGTCCGGCGGCGCGCTCAATGCAGCCGTGTGCGAGGTGATGCGCACGTTCGGCAGCCGCCAGAAGACGTGATCGGCCGGCAGCGGCTCGGTCTCGAAGACGTCGAGGACGGCGCCGGCGAGCCGCCCGTCCTGCAGCGCGGCGGCCAGCGCATTCTCGTCCACCACACCGCCGCGGCCAGGGTTGACGAAGACGGCACGCGGCGGCAGCGCGCGCAGGAATTCGTCCCCGATCAGATGCCGGGTTGCCGCCGTGTCCGGCATCACGCTGACGAGATAGTCGAGATCCGAGGCGAACGCCGCGCTCACTTCGGCCAGCGATCCGTGAAAGTACCGGTCGACGTCCGCGCTGTCTTCGCTGGCGCGGGTGTAGCCCTTCACGCCCATCCCGAAATGCTTCGCCGTGCGCGCGAGGGCCGCGCCGATCGTGCCGACGCCGAGCAGGCCGAGCTGTTTGCCGCGCAGGCGCGTCGGCGGCTCCGGATCCCAGCGGCCGGCGGCCTGCGAGGCCTGCTTCTCGAAGATCTTCCGCTCGTGCGCGAGCAGATAGGCAAACACGTACTCGGACATCTGGACGCCGAAGACGCCGCGCGCGTTGGTCAGGATGTAGTCGCGGCGCAGCGCCGGGTCGAGCAGCGGCTCGACGCCCGCCCAGGTCGATTGCACCCAGCCGACGCCGGTCAGCGCCGGCAGGATCTGGCGCAACAGCGCCGGCTCACCGAATGCGAGATCGAATGACCCGGCCGCGTCGGATGCGACGCCGGGATCGGTCGTGGCGGTGATGGCGAGATCGGGAAGACGCGCCGCCTCGACGAGCGCGTGGTAGTCGCGCGCGTGGCGCGACAGGATCAGCAGCGTGTGCATGCGGCCATATCTTCACACGCCATGGCCGTATCCGGGCTCCTCCGGCGGCGGCGCCTCGAACCTCTCGTCGTACCAGGCCGGCCCCGCCGTTTCGGGAGGGCGCGGCGCGGCCGCCGGGGCACGGACATGAGGCCTGCCGAGCGGCCAGTCGGTCTGTGTCACCGTTCGATACGGGTGCGGTTCTCGTGGTGCGGCGAACACGGCTTCTCCTCGTCTGGGTGCAAAAACAAAAGGGCCATCACCCGGTTGGGGTGATGGCCCTTTGGTCGATCGCGTGTGCTGGTCGGCTCTGGCTAGATCACCCCGTGCGCGTCGGCAACTCAATGCCGACGCCAATAAGGACGAGGGAACCCGCCAGGCGGAACATGCGGTGATTATGCCACATGCGACCGTTCGGAGAAAACTGCGGCGGGCGCGTGGTTCGACAAGCTCACCACGAGCGCTCATCCTGAGCCTGTCGAAGGATGCGCTCTCCTACGGTTTGGGCGTGCGCTTCTCGTACGCCGGCTGCGACGGCGGCTTCGGCGCGGCCGCGATCCGCTTCAGGATCTCGTCGATCGCGCGCTGGAGCTGCGGGTCGGTGCCCTTGGCCAGCTGCGTGGGGTCGTCGTCCACCGCGATGTCGGGATCGACGCCGTGCCCTTCGGCGAACCACGTGCCCTTCGGGTCGTACATCCGGAATGTCGGGACGGTGACGCCGCCGCCGTCGACCAGCTGGGGCGCGCCGCTGATGCCGATGAGCCCGCCCCACGTGCGCGTCCCGATCAGCGGGCCGAGACCGGCCTCGCGGAAATAGAACGGGAATGCGTCGCCGCCCGATCCGCTCCACCCGTTGATCAGCATCACCTTCGGGCCGCGGTGCGACACCGGCGGCCACTGCTGCGCCGGCGCGTCGCGCACCGCCCAGTACGACAGGGTCGGCCGGTTCAGCAGCTCGATGAACCGATCCGGGATTTGGCCGCCGCTGTTCCACCGTTCGTCGACGACGAGCCCGTCCTTCTTCCACTGCGCCATGAACTGCCGCATCAGCTCGTTCTGCGCGTCGGTGCCGGTGCTCTGCACGTAGAGATAGCCGGCCTTGCCGCCGGTCGCCTTGTCGACGATCTGCCGCCGCTCCTCGATCCACGCGCGGAACCGGAGCTCCGTCTCATCGTCCAGGCAGGTGACGACCACGTCGCGCGCGTTGGCCGGCGACGGCGTAGCGCTCACCGTCAGGACCACCGTCTTCTTGCCGAGGTCCTCGAAGCTGGCCCACGGATCGGCCTTCGCGTCGAGCGGCCGGCCGTTGACGGCCAGCACGTAGTCGCCCTCCTTCACGTTGACACCGGGATCGTCGAGCGGGGACCGGAGGCTGGTGTCCCACGGCCCGCCGCGCACGATCCGCTTGATCCGGTACGCGCCGCCGGCGAGCTCCCAGTCGACGCCGAGCATCCCGATCGAGCGGCTCGGCGCCGTCTCGAGGTCCCCGCCGCCGTGGTAGGTGTGCGAGGCGTTCAGCTCGCCGAGGAACTCGCCGATGATCCAGTTCACGTCCCACCGCGTGACGGCATCGTCGAGCAGCGTCATGTAGCGCTCTTTCATGGCGTCCCAGTTCACGCCGTGCATGCCCGGGTCGTAGAAGAAATCGCGCTCGAACCGGTAGGTGTCCATGAACAGCTGGTGCCACTCGGCGCGCGGATCGACCGGCACCTCGATGTCGGAGAGCGCAATCGGCTTCTCGAACGTCTGCTTTTCCTTCACCTCGACGAACGCGAACCTCTTCTTGCTGTTCACGAGCATCTTCTTGCCGTCGAACGTGACCTCGCATCCGTCGGCATCGTCGAGGATCGTCTTCTCCTCACGAGCCTCCAGATCGAAATAGACGATCGGGCTTTTCTCTTCGTGCGTGCCGGCGCGGGGCGATCGACGGTAGATCAGCTTGCCCTTCAGGGCTTGCAGATCGGCGTAGCTGCCCGATTTCGGCGGCAGCACCACCGAGCGCTGCTCGAACCGATCGAGGTCGATGGCGACGTCGGCCGGCGGTGCCGGCTTGTCGTCGGCCTTCTTGTCGTCCTTCTTCTCCTCCTTCTTGTCGGTGTCGAGCGCCGGGTTCTCGGCGTCGTTGCGCGCGGCGAGCGGCGACTTGACGTCCTGCCGCAGCGGCACCGCGACCAGCTGCGTCGGGTTCGCGTACGTCCACGTGTTGTCGAACGTGCCGTACACCGGATCGAACGCGCGGTCCGACGCGTAGAAGAGGTACTTCCCTTCCGGATCGAAGGTCGGCTGCGTGTCGTTCAGGTAGCCGCTCGTCGCCTGCTGCAGCTTCCCGTTGCGGGTGTCGAACAGGAAGATCGCGTTGTTGCTCGTGCCCGCCGGCCGCGCGTAGGCGATCCAGCGCGAGTCTGGCGACCACTGGAAGCGGAAGGCCTCCAGCCCGTCGTGGGCGATCCAGTCGGGGCTCTTGTCGACGTCGGTGAGCTTGCCGCCGGCGTCGTCGTAGACGCGGATGCGCATCGCCTGATCGATGAACGCGAGCTTCTTGCTGTCGGGCGACCACTGCGGCGGGTAGCGGAACCCGCGGCCGAGCGACGTCACCTTGCGCTCCGGCCCCGTGCCGTCGGCCGATCGCAGCGTCAGCTCGTACTCGCCGCTGCGATCGCTCCAATAGGCGAGCGTCTTACCGTCGGGCGACCAGCGCGGATACCGATCGGCGACGCCGGAGCTGCGCGTCACGTTGATCGCGGCGCCACGCTCCGCCGGCAGCGTCACGACGTCGCCGCGCGCTTCGAGCACCACGCGGCGGCCGGTCGGCGACGGCGACGCGGCGTTGACCTCTTTGTCGGCTTTCGTCGTACGCGGCCGGAGCGTCGTGGCATCGGTCAGCACGCGAATCTGGACCTCGGTCACCTGCTCGCCCGGGAGGCTCAGCAGGTAGATCCGCCCGCCCTTCTGAAAGACGATGGCGTCCGGGCCGATCGAGGGGAACGTGATGTCGAAGTCGTCGTACCGCGTCACCTGACGCACGGCACCCGTGCCCATGTCCTCCGCCCAGATGTTGTTTCGCTGCTCGCTGCCGCGGTCCGAGATGAAGAACACCGTGTTGCGGTACCACATCGGCTGCGCGTCGTTCGCCGGGTTGCTCGTGATGTTGCGCGACGCCAGCGTCTTCAGATCGAACAGCCACAGATCCGGCGCCCACCCGCCGCGGTACCGCTTCCAGTTCCGGAAGTCCTGCGCCATCGGCATGTAGACGAAGCGCGCGCCGTCTGGCGAGAACGTACCGAACTCGCCGTAGGGGACCGGGAGCTTCTCGGGCATGCCGCCCTCGAGACCGACGAGATAGAACTGGTTGTAGCGCTGCCGCCCGCTCTCGCGGCCGGAGGCGAACAGCACGCGCTTGCCGTCCGGATGCCAGCCGACGACGCGATCGGGCATCGGGTGATGGGTCAGCCGGATGGGCTCGCCGCCCGCGGTCGGGACGACGTAGACGTCGGTGTTGCCGTCGTAGTCTGCGCTGTAGGCGAGCTTGGTGCCGTCCGGCGAGAAGCGCGGGAACGACTCCTCGCCGGGCGGCGAGCTGAGCCGCGTGGCGGCGCCGCCGGCCTTCGGCACCAGCCAGATGTCGCCCGCGTAGACGAAGGCGATCTTGTCCGCCGACACGGCGGGCTGGCGGAACATTCGCGCGTCGACCTGCGCCGCGGCCGGCGCCGCGACCAGGATCAACAGCAGGAACCACATGCGTCGAGCCATCTTCGCCTCCCTGCTCATTTCTTTTCGCGGATCGTGTACGCGCCTGCCTTTTCCAAGTCCCTGCGCACGTCGCTGAAGCCGTATTCCTTGGCTTTGGCTTCGGCGTATGCGGCCTCGCGATAGGTAAGCTGATATTCCTCGGCGGGACGGTTGCGCTCGTACGGGCACATCTCGAGGACGTGGTTCCGCGCTTGCGCACCGGAGACGTGCTGGGCGATGGCGTTGAGCGTGACGGACGGAATCAGCGTGCGCGGATCGGCCTGTTCCTGCGCGTAGGCGATCGCGGCCGCGCTGACGAGGGCGGCTGAGAGCACGAGCACTCGCGGCATGCGCCCGATTGTAGCGCCCGGTCGCGCCACGATCGATGGAACCGCGGAGCACGCGCAGGCGGCGTTAGAAAACCGTTTGCTCTGGTCTTTGCGGTCTCCGCGGTTTCTTCTGGACGTCTACTCGTTGACGGCCTTCGGATAACGCTCGCCGTCGGCGGCGGCGGCGGCGGTAAATTTTTCCGTCTTGGCGTCGGGCTCGCTGGTGAGCCGGCGCAGCTTGTTCACGTCTCCGACTATCTCGATCACGCCGCAGCCGCGGCACATCATCGCCTTGGTCATCACGTCGCCGGTCTCGAGGGTCAGGAACTTCGACTCCTGCGGACGAAACGAGGTGCGGACCGCCGAAATCATCGCGCCGGCCGAAAACGATTCACCGCCACATCGGGAGCAGGTTGCCATAGAAGGTCCCCTTTCGAAGAGAGACTATAGCAGACTCTATATGACAAATCAGCCAAAAAGTCTTCCTTTCAAGGAACCTGCACGAAATTGCTCAGCTTTGCAGCCAATCAGGCTTCGGCCGGTCCCAGGATTCTGCTAATCGCGGCGGCGATCCGGCGCCATTCGCTTTGTTCCCGCTCCAGCTCCTTTCGTCCCGCCTTGGTGAGCGCGTAGAACCGCGCCTTCCGGTTGTTGTCCGATGTCCCCCACTCGGCGGCGATGAACCCGCGCCGCTCGAGACGCTGAAGCGCGGGATAGAGCGAGCCGTGATCCACGATCAGCACATTGTCGGATTCCTGCTGGATGACCCGCGCAATGCCCTGTCCATGCTGCGGCCCGAGAATCAAGGTGCGGAGGATCAGCAGGTCGAGCGTTCCCTGCAGGTGCGCGCTGTAGGCGCCGTCGGTTCGCTTTCGGATAGACATTCGACCCGAGTATCCGTATGCTTCGGGTCGAATGTCAACCAGAGGGCTGACGCGATGGCCTGGACCCGACGTCCCCACGATGATTTCGCCAGCGAGATCGAGTCGCACCTCGAGCTCGAAACCCAGCGCCTGATCGACGCCGGGTTGAGCCCCGACCACGCGCGCCTGGCCGCACGTAAGGCCTTCGGCAGCGTCACCGCCGCCCGCGAGCGCTTCTACGAATCGGGACGCTGGCTCTGGTGGGATCAGCTTCGGCAGGACCTGCGCGGCGCCGCGCGCAGTCTCGCCCGCCATCCGCTCACCACCCTCGTCGCCATCCTCTCGCTCGGCGCCGGCATCGGCGCGACCACGATCACGCTCGTCGTGCGCGACGTGATCTTCCACAAACCGCCTCCCGCCTATGGCCGTCCGCAGCAGCTCTCGCGCGTCCAGGTCGGGCGTCCCGATCGACCGATGATGCCGATCGGCAACTATGTGCCGGGCGAGCTGTTCGGCATCTGGAGCGACACGCTCGGTCCTGCGATCGCGGCGGCCTCGCCGCCCAACGGCTTGAAGGACATCCGCACGGCCGATCGCACGGACACCGTGCCGATCCGGGCCGTGACGCCGGCCTTCTTCTCGGTGCTCGAGGTCAGGCCGGCGCTCGGCGGAACGCTGCCTTCGTCGTCCGCTGGCTCGAATGCGCCGGCGGCGGTCCTCAGCCATCGCCTCTGGCAGCGTCTGTTCGACGGGCGAGCCGATGTCGTGGGCCGCGAGCTCTGGATCGAGAACCGTCCATACACGGTCGCCGGCGTGCTGCCGGAACGGTTCTGGTTCTCGGAAATGAACGCGCCGATCTGGATCGCGATCGAGCCCAACGCGCTCGCGGCGGCGGAGCGGCTGGAGGTCGTGGCGCGGCGGCCGGCCGGGATCACGCACGACGCGCTGGCGGCGCAGCTGCAGCGCGGCCTGGCGCGGTATGCGGGCACGCGTCCGGCCGGCGAGCGTGAGATGCGCCTCAGGGTCTCGAGCATCGAGGGCACACCCATGGGCGGCGCGATGTCGTTGCTGCTGCCCTACGTGCTCGGCGCGTCGGTGCTGCTGACGCTGGTGATCGCCTGCGCGAACGTCGCGATCCTGATGATCGCGCAATGGACGTCGCGCGAGCACGAGATCGCGATCCGCGCGTCGCTCGGCGCCAGCCGCGGCCGGATCGTCCGTGCGCTGCTGACCGAGTCGACCGCGCTGGCGGTCTGCGGCGGCGCGCTTGGGATCCTGGCAACCTTCGCGCTGCGCGGCGTGCTCATCCACCGCACCCGCGGCAGCGTCGAGTTCTTCGATCTCTCGGTCGATCCGGTCCTGTTGCTGCAGTCGGCGTTGGTGACCCTCGCCTCAGGCATCGTGGTCGGTCTCGCGCCGGCGCTCTACGAAACGCGCCGGCTGCACGCCAACCCGCTCACGACGCTCGCTTCGTCCGATCGGGTGCGGCAGCGGTGGCGCCACGCGCTCGTCGTCCTGGAAATTACGGTGACGATCGCGCTGCTGGTGGAAACCGGCGGCATGATTGCCGGCTACCAGCGGACGGTCGCCGGCGAGTTGGGCTTCGACCGGCGGCCGTTGATGAGCGCGCGCGTCGAAAACCTTGGAGGCCTTGCGCCGGCGCGGCTGCTCGATGCCGTCGCGCGGATCCCCGGCGTCGCGTCGGCGGCGGTGTCAACCGACGTGCCGTTCACCCAATCCGCGCGCGAGCAGCGGGTGGCGGCTGACGGCGCCGGCACCAACGCGGTCAATGCGAGAAGCGGCGCGATCAGCCCGGCGTTCTTCTCGGTCCTCGACGTACCCCTGCGTGCGGGACGGGCGTTCACCCCGCAGGATTCGCCGACCGGGCGCATCGCGATCGTCAACGAGGCGCTGGCAGGCCAGCTCTTCCCGGGACACTCCGCCGTTGGCGAGCGCGCCTGGATCGCCCAGACCAGCTACGACATCGTCGGCGTCGTCGCCGACTACAGCGACTATTGGCTCGAAGTGGGGCACGCCGCGCCCAAGCTGTTTCTGCCGCTGGCGGCCGATTCAACGGCGTTGAAACGCCTGCCAGTCGTGGTGCGCGCGGTTCGCGACCCGGCATCGTTGAAACAGGCGCTGCGACACGAGCTGCGCGATGCGGCCGCCGGCAATGTGGTGATGGGCATGTTCACGTTCGACGAGATAACGGAGGTGGCAGGCCAGGAAATGCTCGTCGGGACGGCGCCGCTGGTGCCGCTGATCGCGATCGGCATGATGCTGACGATGGCGGGCGTGTACGGCGTCCTGGCGTTCGCCATCACGCGGCGCTCGCGAGAGCTGGCGGTCCGGGTGGCAATCGGCGCGACCGCAGGCGATTTAATCCGCCTGGTCACCGCGCACAGCGCGCGGCTGCTCGCGACCGGCACCGTCGCCGGTATCGGTCTGACGTTCGCGCTGTCGCGGATCGTCAGGGCGAACGGCGGCGCCGGCAGCATCTACGATCCGCCCTGGCCGGCGTTCGTCGTGCCGATTCTGATCGTCGCGGCGATCGGCCTGCTCGCAACATGGATCCCGTCGCGCCGGGCGCTCACGATCAATCCCTCGGCGCTGCTGCGCTCAACCTAGCTGGCGAGTTTCTCGAAGGAAGCCGCCCCGAGCGAGCGCGCTTGGGGCGGGCGGGCCTTTGTTCAGTCGATCCGAAGCGCGTCCGCCGGCTGAATCGAGGCAGCCCGGTTCGCTGGAATCGCGGCGGACATCATCGCAACGACCAACAGCACCAGGCTGACGGCGACGAGCACGACCGGATCGTTCAGCGTGCCGATCGACCACTGGGCGACAACCTTGTTCAGCCCCACGCTCAATGCGAGACCAGCGAAGAGGCCCGCGACGATGGCCAAGACCGCCGGCTGCACCGCGGCGTTGACGATGCGCCCGCGACCGGCACCGAGCGCCATGCGGATGCCAAATTCTTTGAACCGGCACGACACCGAGTACGACACGACACTGTAGAGCCCGACTACGGCGAGCATCAGCGCAAACGCCGCGAAGCCGAGCAGAAGCAACGTCACGAACCGCTCACGGGCCCAACCCGCGTCCGCCAGCGCGTCTTCCGCTGTACGTACCAAGTTCACGGGTTGATTGGGATCGACGGTCCGCACCGCCTCCCGAATCGACCGGGTCATCGAAAGTGGATCGTGACTCGTCCGCAGGATCACATTCAGGGCATCGCTCAACATCAGCGTGTATGGCACGTAGATCGACGGCGCCGGCGGCTCGTGGAGACCGACATTGGGTGTGTCGCCGACCACACCGATGATCTCGAACCAGCCGTCGCTGCCGGGCGCCGCCAGCCTGAAATAGGTGGACGATTTAATGTACCCGGGAATCAGAACTCGCCGTCCAATCGCGGATTCGTCAGGCCACAGCTCACGAGCCATGGTCTGGTTGACGACGGCTACGTGGGGCGCCCCGGCGCTCTCGGAGTCTGACCACACGCGGCCCCGAATGAGCGGGATTTTCATCGTCGCAAAGTAGTGGGCGCTGACCCGTTGAAGAATCGGCGCCTCGCCTCCTGTCATGTCCCGTCCGGGAACGTCGACCACCGACCGTTCGCCCGACCGAGGTGGGGTCGCGTAGGTGGCGAGCGCGACCGATTCGACCTGGGGCACGTCTGCAATGCGATTCCGCAGGCGCTCGTAGAACGTGAAGCGGTCGGCCCATGTCGTGTAGCTGTTCTCCGGAAGGTTGTTCGAAGCGTCTGGAAGGTTGATCGAAGCGATGATCACATTGTGCGGATCGTAGCCAAGCGATGTCCGGTACAGACCCATGAGCACCCGGACGGCCGCGCCGGTGCCCGCGAGCAACAGCACCGTCAGCGCAATTTGAGCCGCGAGCAGGAGGTGATGGGCTCGCCGGCCTTCGACGCCGGCGGTCGTCCGGGCAGTCGCCGTCAGGCGTGGGCGCGAAAACGACAAGGCCGGTGACAGTCCACAAATCACGGCCGACGCCGTCGCAAGGCCCGCACTGAAGAGCAGGACCGGGACATTGACGGGCACTGCCATGAGGTTCCCGACCGGAACCGAATTCGGGGGCAAGAGCCTGAGCATAGCCGGCAGGCCCCAGTAGCCCGCCGCAACGCCCAGTGCGGCGCCGTTGAATGCCAGGAGCAGCGATTCCACGAGGAGTTGCCCGATCAACCGTCCACGACTGGCCCCGAGGGCGGCCCGCACGGCGAACTCATGCGCCCGCGAGGTCCCGCGCGCCAACAGCAGGATCGACACGTTCGCGCAGGCGAGCAGGAGCAGCAACAGAGACGCCGCGAAGATCAACAGGAGGGTCGGCACAAAGTCGGCCGCCCTTTGAGTCTCCACCAGACTTCGTACGAGCGGACGCACCTGCTTCGGAAAGCGTTGCGGGGCCTCCTTGGCGAACTGGTCGAAGAGCGGCTGGAGTCGCTGTTCGGCCATGCGTGGAGTGACGCCCCGCTTGAGACGGGCCTGGACGCCCCATGCGAAGTTCGTATCG
>Ga0070665_100004198_pt1 | contig 15159 bp, 12 predicted proteins | sample KBSS13metaG_FD_65862 | JGI IMG/M metagenome (GOLD analysis project Ga0070665, IMG submission 65862) | Switchgrass rhizosphere microbial communities from Kellogg Biological Station, Michigan, USA - KBS S1-3 metaG | ecosystem: Host-associated > Plants > Roots > Rhizosphere > Soil ... | reverse complement strand
GCAGCTTTCCACCGGTCATGGCGACCAGATGATCAGCGTAGCGCGCCGCGAGATTGAGATCGTGCAGCACCATGACGATGGTGGTCTGACGGGCATGGTTGAGGTCCGTCAGAAGATCCAGCACTTCCACCTGATGGCTGATGTCGAGGAAGGTGGTGGGTTCGTCGAGCAGCAATATCTCGGTCTCCTGGGCGAGCGCCATGGCGATCCATACGCGTTGCCGTTGCCCGCCGGAGAGTTCGTCCACCGGCCGCTCGGCAAGTTCGACCGTATCGGTGGCGACGAGGGCTGCGGCCACGGCCTCATCATCCTGGCGCGACCAACGCGCGAAAAGGCCGTGATGCGGGTGCCGGCCGCGGCTGACCAGATCGGCAACGACGATGCCCTCGGGCGCAATCGGTGACTGCGGCAAAAGACCCATCCGTCTTGCAAGTTCGCGCGAGGGAAGACGGTGGATCGACTTTCCGTCGAGCAGGACCTGGCCGGCGCGGGGAGAGATAAGCCGCGACATGCTGCGAAGAAGGGTGGACTTGCCGCAGGCATTGGCGCCGACGATGACGGTTATCTGGCCACGCGGAACGACAAGATCCAGCCCTTCGATGATGAGGCTATCACCGTATCCGGCCGAAAGACGGTTCACGGAAAGGGAGTGGCTGGTCATAACGAGCCTCCGCTGCGGTTCACCCGCACGATAAGGTAGATCAGATAGGGCGCGCCGAGCGCGCCGGTGACGACGCCGACCGGGTAACGGCCCGGCAGCAGGAACTGGCCGCAATAATCGCCCACCAGCACCAAGGCTGCCCCAACGAGCGCAGCCGGAATGAGCAGCGACCCATTGCTGCCAACGATGCGCGCGGCAATCGGCCCGGACAGAAAGGCGACGAAAGCAATCGGCCCCGAAACTGCCGTGGCAAAGGCGATCATGCCTACGGCGGCGATAATCACGATGATGCGCGTTCTCCCCACCTGGACCCCAAGCGCCGCGGCCGCATCATCGCCAAGCCTCAATGCCTCGAGATCGCGCGCGCGACTGAGCAGCAGGCCGCCAAAAAGGATGAGCGCAACGAAGAGCGGCAGCGTCTGGGCAAGTTTTGCGCCGTTGACGCTGCCCGTCAGCCAGCGCATCGCCTCCTGCAGCGTCCAGGCCGGTGCAACGGACAGGATATAGGCGATGAAACTTTCGAGCATGGCCGAAACGCCGATGCCGACAAGGATCAGCCGCGTTCCGGCAACCCCGTTGCGGAAGGACAGCAGATAGACCAGCAATGCGACGCCAAGCCCGGCGACGACGGCGAACACCGAAACGAGCGGTCCACTCAGATGCAGGACAACGATGGCAAACACCGCTGCCACGCTTGCGCCGGAACTGATGCCGATAATGTCAGGGCTCGCAAGCGGGTTGCGCAGCATGATCTGGAAGGCGACACCACCCAGCCCGAAGCTCAGACCCGCGAGAACGGAAAGCAGCGCGCGTGGCAGGCGCAACTGCCCGACCGTGAAAGTGACGCCGGCAATGTCCTCTCCGAGCAGCACCCGCAGGACGTCGCCAGGCGGCGTGAAGGATTGTCCCAGCATCAGCGTCAATGCGAAAACCGCGATCAAAAGAGCTGAAAGGGCTGCAATGACAAGGCGACGCCGGCGCTGGCGGTCGTGACGATTGGAAAGCAATGTTTCCATGACGGACGTGTGCATGTTCACAGTTCGCGTACCCGCTGACGTCTGACGATCCAGATGAAGAAAGGTGCGCCGACAAGGGCGGTGACAATACCGACATCGAGTTCGGACGGCCGCGCCACGATGCGCCCGAAAATATCGGCCGCAAGCAGCAGACAGGCGCCGCCGAGCGCGGAAAATGGCAGAAGCCAGCGATTGTCGACGCCAACGAGCAGGCGGCAGAGATGCGGAACGACCAGCCCAACGAAACCGATTGGCCCGCAGATGGCAGTCGCCGCGCCGCAGAGGAGGATAGCGCCAAAGGATGCAATGGCTCTCGCGACCACGACATTCTCGCCAAGACCGGCAGCCAACTCATCACCAAGCGCCAGAGAATTCAGCTTGCGTGCCGAAAGAAGGCTGATGGCAAAACCGGCGGCGAGAAACGGCAGCACGGTCTCAATCCGGTCAAAGGTCGCACCACCGACACCGCCGATCTGCCAGGAACGGATGCCACCGGCAATATCGCTGCGCGGCAGCACGACGGCAATGACGAGTGAGGAGAAGGCGACAGAGGTGGCGGCACCGGCCAGAGCGAGTTTCAGCGGCGTTGCCCCACCGCGTCCGAGCGAGCCGACGACATAAACGAAAACTGCAGCCGCACCCGCCCCGACAATCGCCGTGATGATAAAGGCCTGCGCCGAGGCAATGCCGAACCAGACGATGGCGATAACGACGGCAAGTGAAGCGCCCATATTGACGCCAAGAATACCGGGATCGGCAAGCGGATTGCGCGTAACGCCCTGCATGATGGCGCCAGCGAGCCCGAGCGCTGCCCCGGACAGCAGGGCAAGCAGCGTTCGCGGCAGGCGAACCGCAACAGCCGCTTCCGCCACCGTCTCCACGCGACCGGCAAGCGCTGCCGTGATGTCAGCGAACGTGACGTCACGGGTGCCAATCGCCACGGAAAGCGCACATAGCAGCGCCAGAAGCGCCAGCACGGCGCTGAGCCATGCGGTCCGCATGCGGTTGGAGCGGCCGCTCGGCAGCACGGCCGGACCTTTGGCAGGCCCTTCCATTGTCATTTCGCTTTACCGGAGGACTTATCCGCTGCTTTCGCCAGAAGATCGGCGTAATCCTTCAAAACCCAGGAAATCGACAGCGGTGTGGGATTGGATGCGGTGCCGAGCGGATCACGCCCCAGCATGACGATTGCGTCATCGGCAACGGCGGGCATGCGGGCAAGCAGCGGATCGGCCCGCATCGCCTTGAGCAGTGGCTGGCTGCCATAGGTCACGACGATATCGACATCGTCAAAGGCATCGACGCGCTCGGCGCTGACGCCGGCGGCGAATTGCCCCGGTTTCGTCGCCTCCGCCACGCTCTTCGGCGAGGTCAGCCCAAGATCGGTGAAAAATTTCACCCGGCTGTCATTTGCGGTATAGAAATTGACGACACTGAGATTGGTGGCGTCGAGATGGGTGACGAACATCGCAGACTTGCCTTTCAGCTGCGGATGGCCGGCAACCACCTGCGCGATCTCAACCTCGATGCGTTTGATCAGCGCCTCACCTTCCGCCGCCATGCCAAGCCCGGCACTGTTCAGCCGGATCATCTCGCGCCAGTCGGTTGCCCACGGTGACACGGGATAGGCAACGACCGGTGCGATCTGGCTTAGCGTATCGTAGTCGGACTGGCTGAGGCCGGAATAGGCGGCTAGGATGACATCCGGCTGCGTTGCCGCCACGGCCTCGAAATCGATACCATCACCCTCATCAAACAGAACAGGCTTTGCAGCACCCAATTCAGAAAGCTGCTTCGCTACCCACGGCAGCAATCCATCACCGTCATCATCGCCGAAATTGGCCGCGGCAAAACCGACGGGCACGATGCCGAGCGCCAGCGGCACCTCGTGGTTTGCCCAGGCGACGGTCGCGACACGCTGAGGCTTCCTCGCAATCGTGGTCGTACCGAAGGCGTGTTTGATGACGACGGGATAGCGCGTCGCCTCTTCCGCCGAGGCAATGGTCGGCGCGATCATCGACAGGAAAAACACGAATGCCGGCGCGAGGCAGCGAAACAGGAAAAGCATGGGCGAAGCTCTCAACGGTTCAAAAGTGGACTTGAACTCTCAGCTTCACATGCCCCCGTCAACCCCGGTGAGGAAATGCCGCCACAACAGTGGTGAAATTTCCGGGGTTTTGTACAAAACCGCAAAAACTTACAATACCGGACAAACTTTCTCAAGTTATTGGGCGCTTCGAGAGCGGGCCGTGGAAGCGGCGATTGGGGCATCAACTTCTGGAATTTAGCAATGAAAACTGAAATGAATGGCGTCAACGGCGGGACCGCGCGACTGCGCTACGGGCAGGCAGCCCTTCTTGCCTGCACTGCGCTTGTGACGGTACTGCCCGCTCGTTCGCTGGCACAGGAGGCCGCCAATACGGGCGGTAGCACGGTTCTCGAGCGCATCACCATCGACAGCGGTGACAATGACCAGAAGTCGATCGTCGCCACCCGCACCACAAGCGGAAGCAAGATGGCAACCGACATTCTCGATACGCCGGCCGCCGTTTCGGTCATCACCGCCAAGGAAATGCAGCAGCGTGGCGTGCAGACCGTGGAAGAAGCCTTGCAATACACGGCAGGTGTGACCGCGGATTTCTACGGCTCGGACGACCGTTTCGACTATTTCAAGATTCGCGGTTTCGACGCCTACACCTATCGCGACGGGCTGACGCTCGGCCGTCCCTTCGGCGCGCTGCGCGAAGAGACCTATGCCTATGAGCGCGTGGAAGTCCTGAAGGGCGGCAATTCCACGACCTTTGGCGTATCCGATCCCGGCGGTTCGGTGAACTACTCGACCAAGGTTCCCAAACGCAGCCGCTTTGGTGAGGCCTATGTGACAGGCGGTTCCTATAGCCGCGCAGAAACCGGCTTCGATTTCGGCGACAACATCACCAGCGACGACACCCTCTCATATCGCCTGACCGGCAAGCTCAGAAATTCCGACGCGGAATATGACTATTCCCGTGACGATGAAAAATTCTTCATGGGCGGCCTGACATGGCGGCCAACCGATGCCACCAGCCTCACCGTCGTTTACGATCATCTCAACAAGGACGGCGTTCCCGGCGGCGGCGGCCATCCGGTCGGCTCGCATTTCGACAGAAGCCGTTTCTTCGGCGAACCGGACTATAATTACCGCGGCACCAACCGCAATTCGCTGAGCGTGATGTTCGACCATGATTTCGGCTCTGGCCTGACGCTGAGTTCGAACGCGCGCTACAGCAAGGCAAATACCGATTTCGGTTATGCGTATATCTCGTCCACACCGACCAATGGCTCGACCATCGCCAACCGTTCCTATTTCGGCAACGAGAACGAAACCGAGAATTTCCTGATCGACACCCGGCTGCAATATGACGCGACGTTCGAAAGCGTCGAAAGCCGCAGCCTTGTCGGCGTTTTTTATAACGACTACTCGTCAGGCAGCAAAAGCTACTTCGGTTCTGCGCCAGGCATCAACTGGCTGAACCCGGTCTATACCGGTGCGCCCGCTTCGGTGCCGCTCTACGCCAGCTCGCTGACGGATCAAAAGACAAGGGCAATCTACCTCCAGCAGGACCTGACCTTCTTCGACAGGCTGACCGTCAGCGCCGGTCTGCGCAATGACTGGATCGACACCGACCAGACCAACAGGCTGAACGGCACGACGGCAAGCGGCGATATCAGCGAACTGACAAAGCGCATCGGCATGTCTTACAAGGTCACGAACGAGATCGCGCCCTATATCAGCTACGCCGAATCCGTGGTGCCGGCCTCGGGCCTGACCGTCGAGCCCGAACGCGGCGAGCAGATCGAGCTTGGCGTGAAGTATCGCCCGGATGCCTTCCCTGCCCTGTTCACGGCATCGATCTACGACCTCAAGAAAAACAATATTACCGTCACCAGCCCGATCACCAGCCTGCCCACCACCATCGGCGAGGTGCGCGTGCGTGGTCTCGACCTCGAGGCCAAGGCGGAGGTTACCGACGAGCTGAGCCTGACGGCGGCCTATTCCTATCTCAACGCGGAAATCACCGAAAACGGCATCGCTGGCAATGTCGGCAACCGCCCGCAATTCGTGCCTGAACATCAGGCCTCGCTTTGGGTAAACTACACGCTGGCTGGCAACGACAAACGCGGTGACATGACCTTCGGTCTCGGCGGACGCTTCACCGGCGCGTATTATTTTGATGATGCGAACAAGGTTTCGACCGGCAACAGCGTGACCATGGACGCAGCGTTCAGCTACAAAATCCAGGAAACCACCTCGCTGGAGGTGAATGTTTCCAACCTCTTCAACGAGAAGCACGTCTCTTATGGCGGTTTCGGCGCAGACTTCTACAACCCCGGCCGAGCGTTCTCAGCTACGCTGCGCAAGACGTGGTGAGAATAAGTATATCCCTACTTTTCAACATACTACGTAACCATCCTAACGTTCCACGTCATCCCCTGGGGTGACGTGGAACGAAGCTCAAGGCATGCGCCGAACCCGCTCCGCGCGCACGGCAAGGCGACCATTCAAAGCAGCCTGTGCATGCGCCGCCAGGCGGCTGGCGTATTGCCCACGGACTGGCGGAAGGCTTTGGTCAAATGGGCCTGATCGGAAAAGCCTAGCTGGGCGGCAATATCGGCCACCGTGAGATCGCCTTCGAGCAACAGTTTCTGGGCAAGGCTTATCCGCCGCTCCAATTGCCATTGCAGCGGCGTCTTGCCCGTTGTCTGGCGGAACACGGTTGCGAACCAGCTTTCCGAAAGCCCGACGATGTCGGCCATTTCTGCAACCGTCATGCGGTCGTCGCCGCGGCTTTCGACACGGGCAAGCAGCTTGTTCATCTGCGCCTGCGTCAGCCTGCCATTTACCTGTTCCGGCGAAGATCCGGGAATATCGAGAAGACCGGCAACGATGCTGCCAACAAGGCTTTCCGCATAGACCGCATGTTTCGAAGGCTCGGCGAGTTCATCGACAAGCAGTCCAGCCAGTGTTTCGACCGAACCGATATCCTGTATCTCGACCGGGCGGCGCAAGGCTGTCATCGCCGCCGAACTGCCGACCGATGGCGACAGGAAACGCAGCAGACGGTCCTTGTGGATATGCAGATTGAGATGCGAAAACCGGTGCGTAGCATTGCTGCTCGTCCACATCGGAACACCGGCCGGCACATAGACCGCCCGCGTCATGGGGCGGGAATGCTGCGTGAACTCGCCGTCGCGGTTGGAAATGCTGATGCGCGACGAGACATCGTTGAAAAATATCATGATACGCGGATCGGCGGCCAGGTAATAACCCTTCGCGCCCATCTGGCTCTCTGCCTCCCAGAAAGCGCTGACGAGCCCGTCCAGCTGGCGCCATTTGACCGGCGCAGTGACGCTGATCCCTTCCGTGTGCCAGGTCATGGAGTGCCAGAAACTCAATGCGGGTACCGTTCAGTTGTCGAGTCGAGGTTGTAAGACATGCGCGTTACGATAACGGCGCCGCACGCTCCACCATATGAGGCCGCAATAACATGACTTATCAATTCATGTTAATAGCAAAGATGGTTGTAATGCAAAACATTGCTGTGCTGGCAGTCGATCCCGCTCCAATGTGAGCCTTGGAACCTCTGCCCCGACCAGCCGTTTGATCTCCAGACAAATGAAATCACGAAGGGAGATCACTATGAACGACAAAAAGGAACCCGGCGATTTCGCCGACAAGAAGCGCGAAGAGCAGGGCCGCGGCGTCATCGTCGCTGGGCCGGATGCGCATGAGAATGAAAAGGGCGGCAAGGCGCCGGGGGATAGTGGCGAAAAGCCATCACCCGAAAAACCGGTTCCATCCTCAGACCGCAGATAGAAAATTGCCCCTCCCTGATCGCTCAGGGAGGGGCTTTTTTGGACTAGTCAGCCTTATCAGACAAGGTCAAAACGGTCGGCGTTCATGACCTTCGTCCAGGCGGCGACGAAATCACGCACGAACTTTTCCTTGTTGTCGTCCTGCGCATAAACTTCCGCGTAGGCACGCAGGATGGAGTTGGAGCCGATAACGAGGTCCACGCGGGTCGCCGTATATCGGGTTGCTCCGGACTTGCGATCGCGAATCTCATAGAGATTGCCGCCGGTCGGAACCCAGGAATAGGCCATATCCGTCAGCGTTGTGAAGAAATCGGTGGTCAGAGCACCTGGGGTCTGCGTGAACACACCATGCGCTGCGCCGCCGTAATTGGCGCCAATGACGCGCAGGCCACCGATGAGAACGGTCAGTTCCGGCGCCGTGAGGCCCAGAAGCTGAGCGCGGTCCAGCAGCAGTTCTTCAGGGCTGACGACATAGTCCTTCTTCACCCAGTTGCGGAAACCATCCGCCAGCGGCTCGAGCGGGGCAAAGCTGTCTGCATCAGTCTGCTCGGCTGAGGCATCGCCACGACCGGGTGCAAAAGGTACGGCGACATCGAAGCCGGCTGATTTCGCCGCCTGCTCAACACCGTAGTTGCCGGCGAGAACAATGACATCAGCGATGCTGGCGCCGGTTTCACGGGCAATCGGCTCCAGCACCGAAAGCACATGGGCCAAACGGGCGGGCTCGTTGCCTTCCCAGTCCTTCTGCGGCGCAAAGCGGATGCGCGCACCATTGGCGCCGCCGCGCTTGTCCGAACCACGGAAGGTACGGGCGCTGTCCCATGCGGTCGAGACCAGATCGGCGACCGCCAGACCGGAAGCGGCGATCTTTGCCTTTACGGCAGCGACATCGTAGCTCGTGGAACCTGCCGGGATGGGATCCTGCCAGATCAGGTCTTCTGCGGGAACATCCGGGCCGAAGTAGCGGGACTTCGGGCCCATGTCGCGGTGGGTCAGCTTGAACCATGCGCGGGCAAAGACCTCGGAGAAGTGGTCCTGGTCATCCTTGAACTTCAGCGAAATCTCGCGGTAGATCGGATCGACCTTCAGGGCCATGTCGGCATCGGTCATCATCGGGATGGTGCGGATCGAGGGATCCTCGACGTCAACAGGCTTGTCCTCTTCGGCAATGGTGATCGGCGCCCACTGGGACGCGCCAGCCGGGCTGTGCGTCAATGTCCACTCATGCTTGAACAGCATCTCGAAGAAGCCGTTGTCCCACTTGGTCGGTTCGCTTGTCCAGGCACCTTCAATACCGGACACCACGGTGTCACGGCCGATGCCGCGACCCTTGGTGTTGATCCAGCCGAGACCCTGATATTCGGGGCCTGCGGCTTCCGGATCGGGGCTGAGGTTGGCGGCGCTGCCATTGCCGTGCGACTTGCCGATGGTGTGGCCGCCTGCGGTGAGCGCGACGGTTTCTTCGTCATCCATGCCCATGCGGGCAAAGGTTTCGCGCATCTGCGCGGCTGTCGCAAGCGGATCGGACTTGCCGTTGACGCCTTCCGGATTGACGTAGATGAGACCCATCTGCACGGCGGCAAGCGGATTTTCGAGCGTCTCAGGCTTGGTCACGTCACCGTAACGACCATCGCTCGGTGCCAGCCATTCCTTTTCGTCACCCCAATAGGTGTCCTTTTCGGGAGCCCAGATATCCTCGCGGCCGAAGGCGAAACCGAACGTCTTCAGACCCGCGACATCATAAGCGATCGTTCCGGCAAGCGCGATGAGATCGGCCCAGGAAATCTTGTTGCCGTATTTCTTCTTGATCGGCCACAGCAGACGGCGGCCCTTATCGGTGTTCACATTGTCAGGCCAGGAATTGAGCGGTGCAAAGCGCTGGTTGCCGGTGTTGGCGCCGCCGCGTCCGTCCGTCACGCGGTAGGAACCGGCCGCATGCCAGGTCACGCGGGCCATCATGCCCACATAGCTGCCCCAGTCGGCCGGCCACCAGTCCTGGCTTTCCGTCATCAGGGCGCGCAGATCGGCCTTCAGGGCTTCCACGTCGAGCGTCTTTAGCGCTTCGCGGTAATTGAAGGAGGTGCCGAGCGGATTGGTCTTGGTGTCGTGCTGATGCAGGATATCGAGGTTCAGCGCGTTCGGCCACCATTCGGTAACCGATTTACCGGAGGCCGTATTGCCTCCATGCATGACGGGACACTTGCCAGCCGGTTTTGAAGTTGCGTCCATTTCGCCCTCCGATGGGTTTAGTAATTAAACGACATAGTCAATTCGACATGCGCAGCATGTTGGAACCACAGCCCACAGCAGGTCATCCTTACGGAAAGCGCGCAGTGACGCTGGTGATACCGAACAGCTACATCCTCTTTCTTTCATGATGATGACTAACAGCCGGGTTCCATAATTTCCAATTGTATATTCTAAAGGCTGCGATATGCTCAGCTTATGATTGGACTATCGATGAAACACCTGCGTTATTTCGACGCCTTGGCGAAGATCGGCCATTTCGGGCGGGCGGCGGAGGCGTGCTCCATTTCCCAGCCAGCACTTTCGCTACAGATCAGGGAACTGGAAGAGCTGATCGGCGCGCCGCTCGTCGAACGGGGCAGCCGCCAGATCAGGCTAACCGCTCTCGGCGATGAATTCGCCGAACGCACCCGCCTGATCCTGCGTTCAGTGGATGAATTGCAGGATTTGGCGAGGGCAAGGCACGGCCCGCTCAGCGGCCGCCTGCGCATCGGCGTCATTCCAACGGTCGCGCCCTATCTTTTACCGCAGGTCATCAAGACGCTCACCCGGCATTATCCGGGACTGGAAACGCGTCCGCGCGAAGCGGTGACACAGAAACTGATCGAGGACCTCCTGGAAGCCCGGCTGGACATGGCAATCGTCGCGCTTCCGGTGTCCGAAGCGTCGCTGGAAGAGGTTCCGCTGTTTTCCGAGGAATTCATTCTGGTCCGGCCGATGGAGGATGCGGGGATGCCGGTGCCAAGCGCCGGCAAGCTCGGTGAAATGCGCCTGCTGCTGCTCGAGGAAGGCCATTGTTTCCGCAATCAGGCACTGTCTTTCTGCAGTACAACGAACGCGCCGCCGCGCGTGCTGATGGAAGGCAGTTCGCTCTCGACGCTGGTCCAGATGGTCGGCGCCGGCATCGGCGTCACGCTCATTCCGCAGATGGCTGTCGATATGGAAACGCGGCAATCCACCGTCTCGGTATTTCGGCTGGCAGAGCCAAGACCATCCCGCACCATCGGCATGGTATGGCGCAAGAGCAATCCGCTCTCGGCGCAGTTTACCCACATTGCCGAGATCGTCCGCGAATGCGGCCTGCAAAAACTCGGCCGTGTTGCCGATGCAGCGGAGTGACGGTGTCGAGGGCCAACTCGGATTTGCGGCCTCAACTCTTCGCAGCACTCCCAGCTTTACCCTCGCAAAGCCGGGCGGCCATGGTAAAGAAGGCAAGCTTCATCTTGCTACGTTTGTCCGCGCCCTCGAGGGTTGAAACCGGCACCTGAAAACCGAACACGTCGTCCGGCTCAGCGGAACGTTCCCGCCAGAATGCGTCTATGTCAGAAAGCAACATTTTCTGCCGCCGCGCGCGCCGATAATTGATCGGATGTCGGGCGTGGGAGACTGCGAAATAGGAACCCGCTTCCGTCTCGATTAGGCCTTGCAGCAGCATCAAAACGGCATCCTTCGGGCGAAGACCCGCAAGGTCGCGCGTTACTGCCACCATCTCCTGCTTTGCGGCGCGTGGCCCCTGCATGCCGCCAACGGCAATCGTCCTGTACCCGCCCCCATCCTGCGTCACGAAGATAAACTTCGTCGTCCACAAGGTGACGTCGTCACGAGTTCTGATCAACCGAACCGCGAGAGCGCCTTCGTGGCGGCCGCCACATAAATCCGCAAGAGCAAGCGTGCAGCGATATTCGTCAGCACGGCCGCCTATGGTGCCGATTTCGATCGTTTTTCCACTCCAGAGCGCCGCCATAACCTCTCTGGAAAAACAACCGCCGGCGATGACGAAATTCTTCATGAGAAACTCCAGCCGTCTTCCATAGGAGATTTTGCCGACGAGGAATTTCGACAGGGGTTTCTGAAGAAGCTCGTCATGCGGCGGTGGCAGTTTTTGCGTCGCCGAGAATCGGGACAGAAACCGCCACCACCGCAGGGTTACAAGCGGATGAGCCAAAAAACGCATCCAGAAAAGGAAGCTCCGTTTCCAGTGGGCGCGCATAACGAAGGTCGCAACGCTCCAGGCCAGGGGAAAACGGAGGAGTTCCAGCCCATCGCCAGTCATGGTTTGCGCAGCGATGACCGGCTCGGGTTTCGCCGAGTTTTTTTCCGCAGCGAATGCGGCGATTTCAGTATGCGACATCGTAAAATTCCGGGGAGTATGACTGTTTGGACTGGGGCGTGGAGTGATTTGGCCGGGACTGTGCGCGCCCAGGATGAACCGAATATGAAATCGGATTGGTGCTCTGCTGCGATCATTGGCGCTACGGCATTGCGCGAGGTTCCGGGCCGGCGACGCGCTTTCTACGCGCCGTCTTCTCGCTGGCAATTCGGAAGAAAACAATCCGGTGGGTGTGTCACTGCGTGTCCTCCGGTTGGCACGGTTGATCCCGTGCCCACACATTATGGCTGCGAACGTTGCGGCAGCATTACAATCGCCGCGACCGGTCTCCAGCGCGCAAAGCGCAATCAGAATCGAACCCGGAACGTGCTTCCGGAGGAGTTGCTTTCCAGCATGATACGGCCGTTATGATTGGCGACGATCTTCTTGACGAGGCTGAGGCCAAGTCCGGCACCCGTGCTTTTCGGGGTGACCCGATAGAAAGGTTCGAATATCCGCTCCTGGTGGTCCTCGGGTATGCCCTGCCCCTCGTCGGAAATCGCGATTTCGCCGTTTGCGAGAACCGAGACATGGATCAGCCCCTTGTTTCCACCATGGTCGATGGCGTTGCGCACGATATTGCTGATGGCGCGCGGCAGGGCAAAGGGATTGCCTTGCATGTCGTATTTTTCGATCTTTGTTTCGAAGGAGATGTCGTAACCTGCCGAAAGCGCAAGCGGCGCGAGCTCTGCCACCACCGTGCGGGCGATATCGACCAGGTCCACCGCCTCGCGCCGGTCGTTCACCTGATCGTTTCGCTCAAAGGCCAGAAGCTGCTCGGCGGTTTCACCGAGCCGCGCGACATCCCCCATCAGGCGCTGCTGGTCCGGTCCGGGCAGGCCCTCTATCCGGGTCTGCATGATCGCAATCGGCGTCCTCAATTCGTGCGCGGCATCGATCAGAAAACGTTGCCGCGCTTGGAACTGCTCTTCGAGCCGCTCGAGAATGCTGTTGAAGGAAACGATCAACGGAACGACTTCGCGCGGCACATCTTCGACGGGAAGCTTCGAACCCGGTCGTCGCGGGTCGATCTCCGGTGCTTTTCTGACAACGGAACTCAGGCCGGCAAGCGCCCGGCGCACAATGTGCGGCACGGAGAAAAACACCGCAGGCAAAAGAACCGCCAGCAGGGGGACATAAATCGGATAGGTGCCGGCAAGAAGCGTCAGAAACGACGCTCGTGCATTTGAGGTTCCGCCGAACATGATCCTGACGGGTCCCGACGTCGTTTCGATACTTTCAGCCGAAGCAACCTCGGATATGCCGCTGCCGCCGCGAATATCGGCGTCCGTCATCAGATGAACGTAGCGCGCCAGTTCGGCATAAACAGCCGGCACGGTTCCGAACGTCGCCGCGTGACCGTCAGGCGTCGAGACCACGAACCACAACGTCTCATTCTTCGCTTTCAAGGCGCGTAATGCCGGTCCTTCGGTAATGACCAGACCCTTTTGCGGATCAAGCGAAAGCGACTCGTCAAGCGTCGCCGACAAATCGTTCCAGAGACCGATATTGGGCGAGAGCTTCATCACCCCGTAAACGCAGAGCCCGACAATGACGACAGCGATCATGGAGGAGACGACAATGCTGAGCTGCCAGCTCAATTGCCACCACAAGGACGGACTGGACTTGCCCTGCGCTTTCATGTGTCTTCCCTGAGCAGATAACCGATGCCGCGAATATTATGCACGCTGACCCCGGCGGAAGCGTCGAGCAGGCGTTTGCGCAGTCGCGATATATGCGCATCGAGCGCATTGGACTGGATTTCCTCCTCGTAATTGTAGACGGCGGCCTCGAGCGTCGAGCGCAGCACGGATTTGCCTTTTCGTTTCGCCAGTGTGATGAGGACCATCAGCTCGCGCCTTGGCAGATCGAAGGGAAGCGAGTTGATCGTGACGCTGAGATGAAGCGGATCGATCACGATGCGACCTGCAGCGATCTGCGACGGGGCGATGCTTGCCGGCCTTCTCAAAACCGCGCGCAGCCGCGCCAGCAGTTCGCCGACGAGAAACGGCTTGCCGAGATAGTCGTCGGCGCCGCCATTCAGCCCCTCAATCCGCTCCTCCGGCTCGTTCATCGCCGTCAATAAAATGATCGGCGTATCGATACCGGTGCGGCGCAGCTTTGGAATGAAGGTAAGTCCCTCCCCGTCCGGCAGACGACGGTCGAGCAGAATGGCATCATAGACATGCTGGCGCGCCAGCTCCATCGCATCGCCGAGCCGCATCGTATGGTCGATGACGATCCCCTGCTTGCCGAGCGTCGTCGACAGCGCATCCGCCATTTCCTTTTCGTCCTCAATCAACAGAAGTCTCATTTGCCACCGTCCCTTCGCCCCTCCTTGTCTGCCAGAAAGGTTGCGGCAGTATTGCGGCGCAGAAGATGCGGGCGGGTAATGCTGCTGCAATTATGAACACTTATCCAGAAGCCATCAGCCTGCAAGACAGGCGACATGACCGCTCGATCGGCGGTCACAGGATGAGTTTTGCCTGGAAGGATTATGTTATGTGGGTGAAAAGAACGATCAAGGCGGGGATCGCGCTTGCGGGCTGCGCTCTCGTTGTCACGGCTCTCGATCCGGCGCGCGGAAGCGTCGATGCGAACGAGCGCGTCAAGGGGATCGTGGCGTCAACCTCGATGAGCCCGGCCGGTATCCCGTTCGAACTGACGGCTGCGGAAATCGCAAGGATCGGCACACGAGCGATGGCGGAGCGGCTCAGCATCAGTGGCGAACTTCAACCGGTCAGCCGTGTCGTGATCCGCGCCCGCGAGGCTGGAAAAATTCTGGATATGAACGTCCGGGACGGACAGGCGGTGCGGGCGGGCGACCTGCTGGTACGATTCGAAACCGAGGAACTGCAATCGACTCTCCTGCTGCGGCAGAGCGACCGGGATGCGGCCGAGGCCGAACTGACACTGGCGATGCAGGCCCTCACCCGAACCGAACAGCTAGCGTCAAAAAACATCGCATCGGCTGAAAATCTCGACAAGGCGAAGAGCGATGTCGTTGTGAAAACGGCAAGGCTGCAGAGCCTTTCGGCGCAGGTGGATATCGCCCGCCTTGCCCTTCGCAATGCCGAAATTCGCGCGCCTTTTGATGGCACCATTACCCGCCGGCAGGCAGAAGCCGGCTCCCGCGTCAGTGCCGATGGTGAACTCATGACGCTGGTCGATACAAGCATGCTTGAGGCGAAGGTTCTCGTTGCCACGCGCGACATCCCACGTGTCGCCGT
>Ga0070665_100004196_pt1 | contig 15164 bp, 7 predicted proteins | sample KBSS13metaG_FD_65862 | JGI IMG/M metagenome (GOLD analysis project Ga0070665, IMG submission 65862) | Switchgrass rhizosphere microbial communities from Kellogg Biological Station, Michigan, USA - KBS S1-3 metaG | ecosystem: Host-associated > Plants > Roots > Rhizosphere > Soil ... | reverse complement strand
GCCACCTCACTTCCAGTGATGAGGTGGCAGGATCCATCTGGCCAGGCCGGGTGGATGAACGCATGGAACGCGTGGAAGTGTTCTTGGACTACCGGTCGCCCCTCCCCCATCGCACGACCGCGTCCACGGGATCCAGTGAAAAGGCCCGCATCGTTCATCCGCCCGATTCGTTACCCCGTTCAGTGTGCCCTGCCCCCGATAACTGGCCTATTATCGCCACTACCCGCACCATTCCGACCTCATTGAATACTTCTGGTAACCCACCGCGAGGCGTATCGCGCAGGCAGTTCCTGGCACTGGCTGCTGGTACCGGGGCGGCTGTCGCGGTCGGGCCGATGTTGCCGGCGGTGTCCACTCCTGCGCCGGGTTATCGCCTGGTCCCCAGCGCTCTTCGGATGGAGTCGGCTACGACTCCGCTGGGTGTGGACATCGCCCGGCCACGCCTGGACTGGCAGCTTCTGTCCAGCCGCTGCAAGCGGAGGTCAGAAGGTGACTACTTCGTGCGCGCCAGTGGCGCTACGAAACAACCGCGAAAACGGTATCGACGCCGCCACGAAACTGTCTCCCAGTCAGACGTCGAATCGCCACAGAAAAGCACGTCCGAGAACCGTGAGTGCGGATCAACGGAGCATCAAAGGTCAATCAGGGTTTAGTGTCGTTCTGAACCGGGCTTCCTGTGTACTGGCGATATACATCGTATCGATTTGCCCCAAGCCATGCAGCCATCAGAAATATCCAAAGCAGAAGACCTATCCAGGCAGATGACTTTCTCAGTTTGAATAACATCAGGGCAAGCCAGATAATATTCACGATGAAACAAACGGCAAGAAACGGGAAAGCGGATATGACCCATATAAATGGGTCTCCTGGACCTCCCTCAAGGCCTGACTCACCAGGAGGCGCCCATATTCTCGATGCAAAGTATAGATAGAGAACAATCCCGACAATGTTGACCGCTATCCATATTTTTTCTCTGGATAGACTCTTCCAAATCGACGCACTCGCTGTCATAACGAAACCGGCTCCTCTTACTTATCGCAGCTGCATCCGAGACTGCCACTTTCGGCGGCCTTATATCCTCTGTCCCACCAGGAGCTCTGACTCGTCGCATTCGCATTTGATGATTTTACGAACGAATAAATACCACCAAGTACATGCATACCATTCTGGGAGAAGCCCGCTCCATACATGTAAACTCCTACGCCAAAGTTTGCCGCATTGGTGTAGACCCGATGGAACCTCCCATCGCTTCTCTGGTAATCAAACTGGCCGCTCTGTCCGATAGCGTCGTTCATTTTGCCCGGGTCTGTTCCGTTATTGCGAGCCGCTTCTTCCTCTGCGCAAAAATCTGCCCAAGGAGGAGCGTTGAATTTCTGTCCATCAGGGGCTGTGTATGTCACCGACGCCGGCCCATCCTGTGAAAACGGGCCCATTGGCTGCTGCGCGCCCGGAGGCGAAAGCCCCGCAGGATCGACAAAATTAAGTGGGTTGTTCGTGACATAGGCATAGCCGTTTATACCGGCCGCAAGGCCTGCGGGGTCTTCACTGATGAATCGAGCCATGGCTGGGCTGTAGTACCGGGCCCGGTAGAAATAAAGCCCGTTCCCATCATTCTCGCGCCCCGTGAATTGATAGGGATTGCCTGCTGCCGGTGTCGACGGCTGGTTACCGTAGGCGTCATAGATGTATTGCTGAGTGATTGCTCCGCTCAGATCGGTTAGCGCCACCGTCGACTGCAGACCGTCGCTCAGGAAATAGACGCGACCTGAGGACTCATTTCGCGCAAACCGCTCGTCCACGCCTGGGCCTGCGAGAACAGGGTTAATCACACTCCCTTGCGTCTCCTGCGCAACGGCGTCTCCGTCGTAAAGGTAGGCCGTACCCGCAGCAGTACCAATTTGCCGGGATGTGCGCCGACCGAGTGCATCATATGTGTACGTTGCCACAATGCTCGTCCCCTGTTTGACCTGCGCCAATTGGTTGCGAGCATTCCAGACATAGGTGTTTGTACCATCGAATATCAGGTTGCCGTTGGCGTCGTAGGCGAGAGACGTCCCATTGAAGACGGTTGCCCGGTTGTTGGCATCGTGCGACGCCGTCGAAACACTGGAAGCAACCGCGCCTGCCAACGCTCCAGTCCGGCTAGTCACGCTGCCAGAACCATCGTATGTGTAATTGACCGAACCCAGGGATACACCGGTCTTCGTTGAGTAGGCAATACCAAGTAGCTGGTCGGCACTATCAAAGGCGTAAAGCCCCTTGACGCCATTGGGAAGAGTCAATGAAGACCGGCGACCGGCATCATCGTAGTCAAGCACGACGTGTTCGGCGCTCTGGATGATGTCTGTCATCTCGTTTGCGTTGTCATACCCATACGTTATGGGGGCCTGCGCTCCCACGTTTGTCTGCGTCCGCCTTCCCTCCGCATCATATTGGTATGCAATCGCGCCCTGTGGACCTGTCTCAGACGCTAGACGGTCGAAGTCGTCGTACCCACGCGTAATAATCCCATTGACTGAGTCCGTCATGCTTGTCAGCCGATTGGCCGCGTCATAAGCCTGGGCAATCGTGGACCCATCAGCAAAGGTGACGAGATCACGACGACCCAAGATGTCGTAATGCAAGGTAGTTGTCTGGCCCTTCCGGTCCTTGGCCGTGGCGATGTTCCCGAGCGTGTCGTAGGTAAAGTACGCAATTTGCCCCAAGGCATCCTTGCGTTGCGTTGCTCGGTTAGATGTGTCATAGAGAAATGAAGTGACCTGATTGCCCGGCGCCGTGACAGACAGGACGTTTCCATTATTATCGTACGCGTATTTGGTCACCTTGCCCCGGGGATCTGTGACCTGGACAATTCTGTCGTCGACGTCGTAGCTGGCCTGAGAAAGGTTTCCAAGCGAATCACGTATGCCGACGAGGCGACCCAAGCCATCAGTAGTTAAGGTCGTGATTCGACCGAGCGAATCGGACCGACTACGAATATCTAGACCGGAGTAGCCAAAGGTGAGGCCATGCCCGAGTGGGTCTGTCACAGTAAGTGCCTGCCCCGCCGTGTTGCAAGTGGCGTTAATCACCTTTCCAAGCGGGTTGGTGATGGAAGTCAGGCAGCCGTTGGAGTAGCCAAATTGCGTGACGTGTCCAAGCGCATCGGTGATGCTGGTGATGAGGTTAAGGTCTGTCGAGTAGGTAAATGATCGCGTAGCCGCCTTGGGGGTATCTGCCATCTCCGTCAGGGATTTCAGGTTGCCCAGTGAGTCGTAGACCATGGTCGACTTGCGGCCCAGTGCGTCGACCATACTCGTCACGTTGCCGACGGCATCTCGCGTGTAGGTGGTCGTCTGCGCGGACGACGTACCGAACGCAGTGATTTCGGTCAGGGGATAATGTGTTGCTGGGTCGAATGTGGTGACATCGATGGTCCCATTTGGCTCGGTGACTGTGGTCTTTGTACTGTATCCGTCCGTGCCCATCACATAGGCGAGATTAACTGTGGTGTTGTCCGCGAAGGTCTGCTGGGAAACCCGACCTGACGTCCACTGGTTGGTCAGCGACACATTCCCACGGCGGTCAGTGATTGTAAGGAGCTCTCCGGTCCCGTCGTAAGTGTATTTCTCGTGTGTCGCATCCGGGTAGTCGACTTCCGCCAGATAGCCGGCGGTGTTATAGATATAATCAACCGTGCGGCCAGCACTGTCGAATGCACTGGAAATCCGGTTGTTATCATCATAACTGAACGAAATCGTCCGCCCGCTCGGGCTGGTTACCGAATCAAGCAGCCCGCTTGAGAGGTCAAAGCTGGTTGTATTGCCGAATCGGTCAACTATCTGGTTGAGGCGGTTTGATTGTTCGTTCTGGAACCAGTACTGCATTCCATTGCGCATCTGGATGATCCAGTGCTCTTCAAACTGGTTGTGGGTGTAGGCCACGTGCTGCAATGTAGCGCCTTGAAACGAGCTCTGGTGGCCACCGTATGTCCATTCGGCAAGCACGTCATTGCCCGAGTCTGCGGGGTCGCCAAGGATGGGATTGAAAGGCAACTCCGCAAGGTTGGGCAGCACCAGTTTTGGCTGGGAGAAATCGTCTTTTTCATCGTATAGATACCAGTCAAAGCTCGATGACATGCCAACGCCAAAGGCCCTTGGCGTGTCGTCTCCGCTTCGATAGGTTCGCTCAAGCGACAGTGGCACCACGTCGGTCATGCCCATATCGCGCCAGGTGTGGACAAGCGCGCCGGTAACCAGGTCTACCGGGTCGCCCGCGCCGTTGCAACCACAGTCGGGGTTTCCATTCTTTCCGCCCTGGTCTGCCTGAAGGGTAAAGCTTCCGTGGATGGTCGTCGTAAGCGCCACGCCGTCATCCGGTACGAACTGGGTGCCATCAGGAGAGACCTTGCCTTTGCCGTATACCTGCCAGCCCTTGGTGTCGTCGTAGTTCCAGAACTTGGCGACTGTGGCGGGCTTCTCATGGCTGTAGTTGGGGTACTTGATGCGGATGCCCTGGCTTGCCTGACCGGACAGATTCTGGATAACGGCGCCGCCGGGAATGATGGAGAAGTAAACGGGGTAGTTGTTGTTGGTGGGAAAGGGTGCGCGGTCGACCGGGGTTGGTACGACGGCGAGGTCGGTGACCACCTTGCCGTTGCGGTCGTGAATCACCGTACCTGCAGGAATGTCGATTTCCAGCCCCGGAATGTCGGGGTGGGTTATGGCAAGGTCCTGGGTCGTCGGCGAGGCGATGCGCACCTTGTCCCTGGGCAGCACTCGCGGCAAGTACATGTTGTAGGGAAGCTTCAGTGCGCCAGAGTCTGGTACAGCCGCCCCAACCTCAAATGAGCCAAAGTCAAAGCCATCCCGGTTGGCTGACGCGCCGTCGACAAACAGGACCTGCTGGCCGATGGGCAGGCCTTTGAGGGTGAATACGCCGTCGACACCTGTCCGCGTTGTCGCCTTCTCCGCGCTCACCGTCACGTTGGCAACGGGATTGCCGTCGATGGTCAGTACACGACCCGTGATGCTGCCCGGACCAGTTCCGGTCGAACTCGCAGCAAGCAGTTTCGGCCGGACCTTCGAGCGGACGAGTTTCTGAGGCTTGCCCACGGCATCAACATGCCGCAGGTAGGTCCTCCAGTGGCCACCATAAGTGTTAAGCGCCGCGTCCCGGCCAGGGTAGAAGGCGCCGTCCCGGACTTCGGAATGGGCACGGCACAGGGTGAGTTTGCTCGACCCCGGTTTGCAGTCTTCGTTGGACCGGATGACCCCGTTGGCTTGCGGGCCCGTTGACAGGTGCAAAACAGGCTTTGCCGACGCAGACCCTGACGCGGACTGGGCTATTTCTGTTGCAACTGAAACGCCGGCCGCACTTGGCGCGCCTGTCGATGCGGTCAGGCTCTGGCCTGACGTAGTACCCAGGCTCGCGGTGGCGAATCCATAGCTGCCAAAGGGCATTTCAACACCAGTCGTGCTGCGCAACCCATTGAGGAACACCGTGTAACGTGACCCCGGAAAGAGCTCGCGGGTGGGTGACACCACCAGGAGGCGTCCATCGTCAATCAGGATGACCGAAGCCGGCGCGGCGCCACCCGGCCCAAACAAAACGACGGTGTCACTGGTGACAGAGTCCGCATCGATAGCTTTCGACAGGGCCACAGTTATGCGCTGGCCCGGCGCTACCGCCTCGCCATTGGCTATCGGTGCAACGGCAGTCCAGGCAGGCACTGCAGATTCAAGGTCAGCCGCCTCACTGGAAGACAAGGCTCGCTGAATGCCGGACGCAGGGTCAATGACCTGGCTGGCAGGAGATGTGGGGCCGCCATCGTTGAGCAGCGCCGCACCATCCCGGAGCAACATGAGGCTGTCAACCGGATGGATGGCCCCAGTTGCCACCGGAGCAGACAGATGCGTTACTGGATTCCACACACTGCCCACTGAGCCATCACCAGCGACCGTGAGCACCCGCCCGTCTGGAAGGGCGAGATATTGCGCATTGGGATATTGGGGCAGACCATCGTCTGGTGCAGGTGAAAGCCGACCGCTCTCGGAGTTAATGAGCTGACCGCGCATACGCGCGCCAGCTGAATCTTTGAGGCCTTCAAGCCAAACGCCTCCATTGGGCAGTTGCAACAGCGTGGCTTGCCCGGCACCGGACAACTGCAACGTCGATTCGCTGCCAGAAGAATGGGTCACCCTCACCTGACTTTTTGAACGGTCAAGCTGGACCAGACCACCATTAGCGAGCCGCGCGGATTGCAATGTCGCCTGCGATACGCCAAAGGTGATGTCCGTCTGGGGCGTAGACGCTGCACCACCGAAGGCAACCAGCCCCATGATCGCCGCGGCCAACCGCTTCGCTTCAATCCACTTGAACATACAAAACTCCGGAGGAATTGGATGGCTGCCGGTTCAAGGCGAAGTCACCTGAACTGTTCCTGCAAACGTGGTATCAAACGAGTACACCTTGATGGTGTAGGTCGCCGACGACGGCACAGCTGAAATGGTGACGTTGCTCGATGAACTCCCGCAGTAACCTGTACTCGAGCCGGGTGCATTGAACCCATTGGCGTCATACGCTTCCAGGGCAACATACGAAGCGGCCGACGTGCACTTGACCGTATAGCTCTGTCCGGCGACAGCGGTCACGGTCACCCAGGCCGCTTGTCCAGCAACCGTGCCGGACACAGGACTGCCTGCTCCGTTGACGCTTGCCATCGATGTGGCATCCTTCAATATGGCGTCGGCAAAGGTCGACGGCAGGCCATACTGCGGTTGGATATAGAGGGTGTATTGCCCGGTCTGAGCGAGCTTCGGAAGCGAAAAAAGTCCGGCTCCTGAAGTCGAGTTGGTGTAGACACTCACACCATCAGGCCCGTAGAGGGAAAAGCCCACCTGATTGCCCGATGGCGTCGTCGTGGCAGACGTGACCGACACACTGATGTGGTCACCCGCACTACCCTGAAAGAGCTGCTCGGCCTGCTGGCCGACTGTCGGCATCTGAACCGTGCTTGATGTTCCCATGACTGGCTGACTGACCAGGTCCGGCACCAGCTTGAGCGTCGCTGAAGATTTCGATGTCGCCTCGGAATCCAGCACGACCTGGCGCCACCCAGCAGGTGAGAGTGAAGCATTGACCGGATTTACCGCAAAGGCTGGAAAGCCATGAGCACAGGTTGTGATGTTGGAGTCTGGGCGGCAGTATGTAAATTCATCCGCCTGTCCGTTCGCATCAAATCCTGTGACATTGGTGCCATATCCGGGTTTCGAGTTGACAAGACTGGTAAGGCCAAGACCGAAGCTTTGACCGGCCGCCATTGAGAACATGACCCGCTTGCTTTGTCCGGGGACCGATAGACTCACCGGAAGTGCGACATTGGGCGTCAGAACCTTGTCACGTTCGAGGGACAACCCAAAGGTTGCCGTACCATCGGGCCATACAACCAACGTGTATGTACCCGTTGATGGCAACTGCATCAGGTGCAGTGAGGGGGTCGCCCCTTGCAGGAACTTCGAGCCGCCAATGGCGATGCCGCGAGGGTCATAGAGCAGCACCTGGCCACCGAATGAATCAGTGAGTTGCGAAGCCTGCAAGGTCAACCAATCTCCGGCTGCCCCGTCCAACAGGAGCTCGAGCACATGGTTGTCATCCGATATGGAAGCAGGCACAGATGCGCCATCAATACTGATGCGCTTGGGCACTACCGTATAGATACTGTTGAAAGCAGGGACCTGGGTAAAGAAATCCTGCGCTGCCGTGGCCTGACCATACGGAGTGGTAACCAGGAAGCGGCCGCCTCCCAGTTGTGCTGGCGTTGAGAACGACAACGTCGTGTCCGTCGCCGTGGTTAGTACTAGCGGCACCCCATTGAGCGTCACGCTGGTGGCGCCTGCAACTGGATCAAGATGTGTTCCAGCAATGGTCACCGTCGCCCCGGCGGAACCAACCAGGGGCGAGACCGATGTAATGGAAGGAGCGACGCCCGTACCATCAACGACAAAGGCATCTGTGGTGCTGGCCTGCATCCCGCCCACAGCCACTGAAATGGGCCCGGTCGTCGCGCCGGCCGGAACCGTGACTTGCACCTGGTTAGCGTTGCTCGACAGCACCGCGGCCACCGTACCGTTGAACTCGACGGTATTGCTCGCGGCTGTGGTCGAGAAGCCCTGGCCAAAAATGCTGACCGGAGTGCCCGGCGCGCCATGCTCGGGGGAGAATCCCAGGATGGCAAACTGCGACGGCGCAAGGCTGTCGGTACGGACCAGATTGCCAAGGTCATCGTAGACGTAACGGGTCGAATTACCGGTCGAATTCAGCACTCCGACCAGGCGGTGGTTGGCATCGTAAAGGTACGTTGCATCGAAGGCTGTTGCGATCCCGGGTACGGTCAGCGCCATCCAAAGCGCCATTCGCAAGATATTGCGATGTCCGTTGCCTGATAGCTGTCGCCTCTGCGACCCCGACGGAAAACCATCCTTCCCCTGCCCCACCGCCTGCGCAAACGACATGCACTGCTCCCTGGCTTCGGACTTCTAAATTGTGTTGCGCGAGTGGCGCAAATTCCCCGGGCCGTGACACTATCGCAATGGACGTCCGAACAACAAGGTCCTGCGAGTGCGTCGAAGGTTTCTAACATGCCTCCTTTGCAATTTTGCGACGTGGTTCGTCCTCGCATCGGACCTTCACGCGCAGACCGAGTTGGCAAAAATCGAGCTTGGGCGCGCGATTTTTTCGGATACAACACTCAGCGCCGACGGCACTAAGTCATGCGCGTCATGCCACGTCCCAACAATGTTATTTGCCGAAAACCGCCAGACCTCTGTCGGTGTTTTCAATCGCTTGGGTGCGCGCAATGCGCCGAGCCTACTGAATGCCGCGAACAGCAAAACGTTTTTCTGGGATGGCCGGCGCACGTCACTCAATGAGGCAGTGACGGACCCGTTTTTCACGGCATTTGAGATGGGACTGAACAACAACGAAGAATTGTTCAGTCGCCTTGCCGCCAACGGTTATGCAGCAAGATTCCAGGATGCATTTGGGCCCGGCAGCCAGCTGACGGAAGCCGAGGTGGCCGACGCACTCGCGTCTTTCATCCGAACCATTTCAAAGATGAAAAGTATTTCATCCGGCGCTACCGCCAGCAATGCCGAGTCAGTGCGGCGCGGACGCCTGGTCTTCTTCGGCAATGGCCAATGTGCCTCGTGCCATCAAGGCGGCACCGGACAAACATTCACCGATGACGCGTTCCATCCCTCTGCTTTGGGAATGCAGGAAATCGCCGCCGACCTGCCTGCGCTGACAACACAAGCCATGTCATTGCCTTCGCAGCCCCGCGCCATCGCCGCTGCAATTGGCCAGACACCAAAGCTTGCCGAGCTTGGCCGCTTCCTCGTGACCCGCGCACCTGCCGACCTCAACACCTTCCGTACACCCTCTTTGCTGCATGTGGCGCGAACGGCGCCCTACATGCATAACGGAACGGTCCCCACGCTCGACAAAGCCGTCGACATGGAAGTTTATTACAGGGGGCTGGCTACCGGTGAGCCACTCCAGGTTACCGCTGCCCAGAAGGCAGACCTCGTTGCTTTCCTGCGAACCCTTTGAGCTCTCGCCTGAGGGCTTCTAGCCAGTCGGTCGCTCCCCGGCATTGAGCTCGGACTCATTCCTCAGTCTCGCGTGCATTCGGCGCGGCAGTTCATGCCACATCCAGGCATGCTAACCGGACATATCGGACCGATAAATCATCCCGCCGAAAAGCAATAGCCCCCAGCGCTACTGAAAATCCCTGCAAGGTGGCTATACGCAAAGACATCCGAAAAATACTCACCCCGTGCTACTTCAAAACGTGGCTATCAAGTAGTGCAAATCTGTCTCAGATACCGAGACCAGGCGAACATGAGGGCAACCAGAGGGGTCCCTGGAGCCCGGCCTTACCCTCGATAACGCTTCCTAATCACCGTTAGCGGCGGACTCATTCGTCATCAGGTAAATAGCACAGCGCCTCGAATCCGCATTCAAAACGAACCCGATAGACTGCTGGATGCGCCACCCTCGCCAGCACCCTCCCCCAGCCGTGGTCCAGATTCAGGACCCACTGCCCAACCAGCCTGTCCCCTGCCGTATCCTCCGGTCTGACCGGCATGATCCGCCGCGACTCGATCAACGCCTCAAAGGCCGCCCAGTCCTCGATTGGATCAGCCGGCACGGGTGGTAACTTGTCTCTTGTCATCGCAACGCTCCGCACGGTAGAAGTGCGGCGAGCCTGGATGGGCATGGGGAGGGGAAAAATGGAGAAACGGGACGAAACGGGTAACCCACCCCTTTTGGCCGTGGAGGCGTTCGCGCGCTGGCTGCGCGAAGAGAACACCAACGTCAAACCCAGGAACGTGCTGGCCATCGTGGCCCGGCGAACCGCCGAAGCCCTGCGCCGAGGCGATGAGCCGCCGGCCTTTGAAGCGGCCTCGCTCATGCAGCAGTACCTGGACGACTTTGGCGGGACGGTCAGTGAAGGCACGATCGCCAGCAAGTGGCTGCGTCGTGCCGAAATTGTGCAATGGTGGGAATCCCGACAACGCTCCGCCGAGCAAGCCCTGCAGCGTGCCGACTGCACGGTGTCTGTCCAGCTAAGGGCGGAGCCTGGTGGCGGTCGGGGCAACCAGGGCACCTATTCGCTTACCTTCCCGGCTATGTCCGACGTTGAGGAGGCGGAGCTGCCCATCGACTCGATGGCGGAGCGAGCGCCCGTGACCAACGCGATGGTGCTCCAGGTGCGCTACACCAAGTCTGCCGCCCAGGCGGCCTGGGCCCTGCGCTGGCTGTCAAAGGAACCCTTCCGGATGCGTTCCTGGCGCGGAAGGCTGCTCGTGGGGCTACTCCTCACAGCTCTTCTTGGCGTCGCCGTGCCTGTATTCCTGCTCGCTACGACCATCCTTACTGCGTGGCACCCGTTGGGGCACGGCGGAATCACGTTATGTGCCTTCTTTGCGACTCTGATGGCATGGCTTCTTCGCTCATGGGCGCCCCTTTGGAGGCTCCCTTGGCAACGTCTGACGGTTGCCACCGACGAGCTGCTTGCCCTGAACCAGGATTACGGTCAATTCCAGCTGACCCGAGACAAGACAGGGGAAGGCGGGGGCTGGTTCGCTTGCGTGTGCCATTGGGCGCCCTGCCCCATCTGCGCCGCGCGCATCAATATCCAGGAAGGGGCGCCGTCCTTTCCTGGGCGATTGGTGGGGCGTTGTGGGGATGAACCGCGGGAGCACGTCTTCAGCTTTGATGCCGTGACATTGACGGGGACGTTATTGTTATCGCGGTGAATACTTGCTAGGTCATGCCAAGGTTATGTATCTGGACCTCTGCCAACCTTTCGATCTTCCAAGTCCACAACTATTCCAATTATGCTGCGCGATTCTATCTGTTGAGTCACAGCCACAGGGGGCATATGAAACTCTTCATCAGTTGGAGTGGCGAAAGGAGCAAGGCTCTGGCGTTTGCGCTTAAGGACTGGTTTCCTCTCGTTCTGCACTACGCGGAACCTTGGCTTTCTGAGGCGGACATTGAGGCCGGACAAAGGTGGGCGGACGCTGTCGCTAAAGAGCTTGAAACGTGCAATTTTGGGATTCTCTGTGTCACAAGAGAAAACTTGAACTCTCCTTGGGTTCTCTTTGAAGCAGGTGCGTTAGCGAAATCTTTAGAAGGCGGCAGGGTTATACCTCTTCTTCTCGATCTCGACTTCCGCGAAATAAGTGGTCCACTTGCTCAGTTTCAGGCAAAAAAATGTGACAAGGCGGGACTGCTTGAAACCATCCAATCCATCAATCAAAGCGCGCCAAGTCCTATTCCTGAGGACCGCTACAAGCAGCTTTTTGGAGCTTTGTGGTCGGACTTAGAAAAGAAAATAACCGATTTACCGAAGTCAAGTACACACATCAAACAAACGAGGTCACAATCCGAAGTTCTTGAAGAGTTAGTTGGTGCTATTCGGACAATGGAATCCCGAGTGCGCGATTCTTCGGACGAGCCAAGGCAATTCCGTAGACGGAAGCGAATGCACCCAATGATGTTGCGAGACCTTTCCCAGATGGTGTCGGAAAAGCCCAGCGATCCGATCCTTATTCTTATGATCGCGAGTATCTTTCGCGAAGATATTCCGTGGCTATATGAAATGGGTGTAGACGCCTATCGGCAGGCCTCTGGTGGCAACCGAAACTCCGCTGGCAAAGCAATCCATAAATTTTTGCGCGCGATTGAAGCGGCTCAACACTTCCCTTTCAGAGATGAACTTGACATCGATATGAAGATGTTTCGACCTTCACTTTTTAAAGAGATAGAATTTATGCTGCATGAGTCACTGATTGGGGAAGAATCTAGAGCTGATAAGGCAATAAAGTCCAAATAACCGGACTGGTATCAACTACGTGAAACCGCGAGGGTAAGGGCTTCGCCAACAATAACCTCATCAACGGCAATGACCCGATTGGGAGTTACAACGCCGTTCATCAGCTAACTGACGCGGCGTAAAGGTCATTGCTACGGTGAAGCGGAATAGCGTGCTTCAGTACGCCGAAGAGCACTTCTCACAATGGCACGGATCATGATGACCACGTTGCAGCTACAGCTCGTACCAAGCATTCGCCTAGTCATGTGTCGGTTAGTATCATGAACCAAGTAAGACACTTCTTCGAAGCCAGCGACTTCACGGATCACGAAGTACTTCGCCCCTTGTCCCACATCAGGCCAAATTGGGAACTTGCTATTGATAGTACGACGGGCATTTATGTCGACGAGGAAGGTAGTTTTGCTTGGTTGTTGAGCCATTTGATCGACGAACTGACATTGGCGGTGCCGCCATCCAGATATCACGACACTGAAGATCGCCTTGGCGAGCACGTTCAGAAGAGCCTCAATTGGAATATCCGCAAACACTGCGGCATCTGGGTGAACGCGGATGGCGTGCGGCTTAATCCATCCGACTATCTGGCGTTGCTTGAGCAGGGCGCGTACAAGAAAGATGGCGATGCAGATCTAGTAGAGGCTGCCTCTGGTCGAGTGTGGGCAGCAATACTTCGGGGACAAATCTGCTTTGACGAAATGGAAAGGTCCCACCAGGTAATCCTAGCTGGTGTATTGGCCGCCATTCTTTATCATCGTGAACCTCACGAGGGAACGTATCGGGAGCGGGCAACTAAACAAGTTTAATGGCGGAACCGCACGATGATGGGAAGGTGACAGGTGAGCTGACGAGACTTGCAAGAATCACTTGCCGCCCGCCCTATGCAGTGATGGGCGATTCGCGACACTCCGATCCCTTCCATAGAAATCTGCCCCCAACTTTACGACGCTTACTATGGAACCACGCCGCACTGTCAGCCATCATCTCCCTCGTTGCCGGCGAACACCGGTGACCGGGTGTCAGAACCCGTTTTAGGTCGATCTTCTACCGCAGGGCAATCCTGCGGTAGCGGAGGTTCCCCCGCCTCTCTGGCGGGCAGCCAGGCGGGCTTAGGCCCGACCGTTTCGACCTACGGTTTCTGACCCTGGCTTGCCCGCCACCTCACTTCCAGTGATGAGGTGGTGGGATCCATCTGGCCAGGCCGGGTGGATGAACGCATGGAACGCGTGGAAGTGTTCTTGGACTACCGGTCGCCCCTCCCCCATCGCGCGACCGGGTCCACGGGATCCAGTGAAAAGGCCCGCATCGTTCATCCACCCGATTCGTTAGCAACGAGCTCACTCGTTGACCGGCAGACAGCACAGCCTCTCTTGTGATCCACTGATGGTTCGCCGTGACAGGGGAAACAGGATGGATGACGAAAAGGCCGGCATCGAATCAACCACGTCGATAACGACCCGCTTGATGTCCGCATCGATCCGGCCAGCCATGACCTTGGCCCTGCTCCTGTGCTGCGCTCTCACGCACGCGGCCGAACCCGCCACCGATAAGGCGCCGCAGCCCAGCCTCACCTTGTTTCAAGGCGCCACCCTTATAGATGGCACGGGCGCTCCCCCCCGGGCCAACATGGACGTCCTCGTCGAAGGTGAACGCATCCTCCGCGTCATGCCGGACTCCGAACTGGAACCAGCGCTCCGCGCCAAAGCAAAAGCAATCGATCTGCACGGACAATTCCTGATGCCAGGGATGATCGACGCGCATGTCCATCTGGCCACCCCGCCGAATAGGCGCCAGGCCGAAGCGATCCTGCGGCGCGACCTGTACGGAGGCGTGACGGCGGTTCGCGACATGGCCGACGACCTTCGCCCGGTGGCAGAGCTCACCCGTGCCAGCCTGGTCGGCGAGATCCCCGCTCCTGACATCTACTATGCCGCACTGATGGCCGGTCCCGACTTCTTCACGGACGAGCGCACCAGCCAGGTTTCCGTGGGCGGCACACCGGGCCACGTGCCCTGGATGCAGGCCGTCACCAAAGACACCGATCTGCCTCTGGCGGTCGCGCGAGCACAAGGGACCTGGGCGACGGCGATCAAGCTCTACGCCGACTTCCCCGCCGATCTCGCCGCACGGATCACAGCCGAAGCCCATCGACAGGGGCTGCTGGTCTGGGCCCACGCAACGCCCTACCCCGCCAAACCCTCGGACATGGTGGCAGCGGGAGTCGACGCGATCTCGCATGCCTGTTTGCTCATCCGCGAGCCCGACGCGCACGTCCCCGGTTGGAACGAACCGCATGCGCCTGTCGACCTGAAGCGATTTCGTCACGGTGACAATCCGGCATTGGCTCGTCTTTTCAAGGAAATGGTACGGCGTGGCACGATCCTCGATGCCACGCTCTGGGCCTACAGTACAGATACCTCTGGCTCAACCACCATGCCTCCCCTGCCCCCGGGTAGCTGCGACGACACGGTGGGCGGTGCGATCACTGGTCAGGCTTACCGCGCCGGCGTATCGATCGACGCGGGAACCGACTTCACCGCTGACTGGACCGATCCATGGCCGGATCTGTCTCACGAACTCGCCACGATGGCGACCAAAGCCGGCATGCCGAACGATGCGATCCTGAAATCGGCCACGCTCATCAGTGCCCAAGCGGCAGGCCAGCAACGCGATATGGGCAGCATCGAGCCGGACAAACTCGCCAACATGGTGGTGCTCACCCGCAATCCGCTTGCGGACTTGAAGAATCTTAAGTCCGTGCTGATGACCGTTAAGCGGGGTCGCGTTT
>Ga0070665_100004194_pt1 | contig 15167 bp, 10 predicted proteins | sample KBSS13metaG_FD_65862 | JGI IMG/M metagenome (GOLD analysis project Ga0070665, IMG submission 65862) | Switchgrass rhizosphere microbial communities from Kellogg Biological Station, Michigan, USA - KBS S1-3 metaG | ecosystem: Host-associated > Plants > Roots > Rhizosphere > Soil ... | reverse complement strand
CACGGACGCTTCTCTCGCGCCTTCTCACTGCCGGAAATTATTGATGTCGATGGCATCACCGCCGACCTGAAGGACGGCGTGCTGACGGTCACGATCCCGAAAGCACCCGATCGAAGCGCGCGTCGAATCGACGTCAGCTGAACCTCATTTCGAGCTTATGTTCCGACGTCTCACATTGTCCCTGACGCTCGTCGTGGCCGGCTTCTTTGCCGGCCTGGTCGTCACCGGCCGCATGCGCACGGCTGCCGACTCCGCCGCTGCCGAACGCGTACACACTGTTCCCGAGGCCGCGCCTCGTGTTGCCGCCGCTCCCGCGAACGAGGCGCCAGCACCCGTTGCGCCGGTCCAGACCGCGGGGTTTTCGAGCGGCGGCCCCGACTTCACCCGGGTCGCCGGAATGGCAGTGAAGGGCGTCGCCAACATCTCGTCCCTTCAAGTCGTCCGGACACGCAACTCCCCGTTCCCCAACGATCCGTTCTTCCGCTACTTCTTCGGCGACGACGATCAGTTCATGCGCGATCGACGGTCCATGAGCCTCGGCTCGGGCGTCATCATCTCCGCCGACGGCTACGTGATCACCAACAACCACGTCGTCGGCGAGCACGTGCGCGAGATTACGATCGCGCTGCCGGACAAGCGCGAGATCAAGGGCAAGGTGATCGGCACCGATCCGACGACGGATATCGCGCTGCTCAAGATTCCGGCGACCGGCCTGCCGGTGATCGCGTGGGGCGATTCGAGCCAGCTGAAAGTCGGTGAATGGGTGCTCGCGATCGGGAGCCCCTTCCAATTGAGTCAGACCGTGACCGCGGGCATCGTCAGCGCCACGGGCCGCGCGAACATGGGGTTTGCCGACTACGAGGACTTCATTCAGACCGACGCGGCGATCAACCCGGGCAACTCGGGCGGCGCCCTCATCAACAGCCGCGGGGAGCTGGTAGGCATCAACACCGGCATCTACAGCGAGAGCGGCGGATATCAGGGCATCGGATTCGCAGTGCCGAGCAAGCTCGCGCGGCACGTCGTCGACGACCTGATGCAGTACGGCGAGGTCCGGCGCGGATCCATCGGACCGCTCGGGATCGAAAAGCTGACGCCGCAGCTCGCGGAAGAAGTCGGGGTGAAGGGGACCAACGGCGCGCTCGTCTCGCGCATGTCGCGCACCTCGGAAGCGTTCGATGCGGGTCTCCGGCCTGGCGACGTCATCGTCGGCCTGAACGGTCAGACCATCGACGATCCGTCGCAGTTCCTGCGGCTCGTGGCCGACTCGAAGCCCGGTACGACGGCCGTCGTGAAAGTGCTGCGGCAAGGTCGAACGATGGAGTTCAAGCTCCCCATCGTTTCCACATCCACTGCACGGGTCCGCGGCTAGCGGCCATCAGCCACGAAACTCACGAAACGCACGAAAACGTTTTGGGGTTTCGTGAATTTCGTGTTTTTCGTGGTGGTTCGAACGCCAGTCGTGAAGCAATCGTGACACTGCACCAGGTGTAGCGCGAAGGCTTCAGCCGAGCGTCCGCTCACGCCAGCGCCTCCCGCGACGAGTGCCACGCCTCGAACTCTTTGAACGCGCGGCTCAATCTCACCGGCGGCGTCAGCTTCCCTTCCACGACCTCCGCGGTCTTGTAGCCATTTCCCGTGACGCAGACCACGATCGACTCGTCCCTCGGAATGATCCCGCGTTTGATCAGCTCGATGGTGGCCGCCAGCGTCGTCCCGCCGGCGGGTTCGGTGAAGATGCCCTCGGTTTCCGCGAGCAACCGGATGGCGCCGACGATCTCCTCGTCGCTGACAGCTGCGCCGGCGCCGCCGGTGGCCTTCACGCACTGAATCACCTGATAGCCGTCCGCCGGGTTGCCGATGGCGATCGACTTCGCAATCGTGTTGGGGCGTACGGGTTCCGGATACTCGAGGCCGGCTTCAAGAGCGTTGACCACCGGAGAACAACCGGCCGCTTGGGCGGCGTAGATTCGCGGGAGCTCGCCGTCGACGAGGCCAACGGTCCGAAGCTCCCGTAAGCCGCGCACGATGCGCGGCAGCAGCGTGCCGCCCGCGACTGGCGCGACCAGGTGCTGTGGGTACCGCCACCCCAACTGTTCCACGATCTCGAACCCCATCGTCTTCGCGCCTTCCGCGTAGTAAGCGCGCAGGTTGATGTTCACGAAGCCCCATCCATAGCGGTCGGCGACCTGCGTGCACAGTCGATTCACGTCGTCGTAGTTGCCGTTGATGGCGAGAATCGTCGGGTTGAAAATCGCGGAGCCGAGCAGCTTTCCGGCTTCCAGGTTGTCCGGTATGAACACGCAGCACTCGATCCCGAGGCGCGCGGCGTGAGCCGCGACGCTGTTGGCGAGATTTCCCGTCGACGCGCATGCCAGCACGGTGAATCCGAGTTCGGCCGCGCGCGTCGCCGCGACCGACACCACGCGATCCTTGTACGACAGCGTCGGATGATTGACGGAATCGTCCTTGATGTAGAGCTCGTCGACGCCGAGCCGATCCGCCAGCCGCGTGCAACGCACCAGCGGCGTGAACCCGGAGTTGAACCCGGTCCGCGGCTCGCCTGTAATCGGCAGCAGCTCACGATAGCGCCAGAGATTCTTCGGCCGGCGCCCGATCTCATCGCGCGTCAATCGAATCGAGCCGTAGTCATAGACCGGCTCGAGTGGACCCAGGCACTTGTCGCAGACGTAAGTCGCCTCGGCCGGAAACGACGCCCTGCACAGATGACATTGCAACCCGATCAACGCAGTCACGAAGCCTCCAACAGAAGAGAGTTGAGCATCCTGAATTCGGACGTGAGAACCGGGGCAGGGACGATGGCGTGTTTGTCGCGCGCGATCGCGCGAACATCGCCAATCATCGCAACCGCCGTCGCGTCGCCACCGGCGCCGGCGCCGAAGATGCCGATTTCGCCGGAATGGGCGCCCGTGATCAGCGCCGCGTTCTGCGGTCCGTGCACCCGGGCGAAGATCGACGACCGATCGACGTCGATCGGCGCGACCCACGCGGTGAGCCTGGCTGCCGCGCGGTCGTAGTCGGCAAACGCAATCTGGCGAATGGTCGCGGCGCGTCTCTTTGCACGAGCGAAGTCGTCGGCGCCAATCGCTGCCGCCGATCGGAGCTCGATCTGCGACGGGTCGACACGCAGTCCGAACGCGAGCCTGCACAGGATGGCGAGTTTTGCAGCGGCGTCGTGGCCGTCGAGATCCGCGGACACGTCGGCTTCCGCGTATCCGCGATCGCGCGCCTCCCGGATCGCCTCGTCCAGCCCGCACCCCGTCGCTTCGATTCTGGAGAGCGCGAAGTTGGTTGTGCCATTCAGGATCGCGACGATTCGCGTGATGCGATCCCCGGCCAGTCCCTCGCCGATGGCGCGGACGATCGGTATGGCTCCCCCCACGGCGCCCTCGAATCGCAGCTGCCGTCCCTGTCTCGCCGCCAGCGTCGCCAGGTCGGCGCCGTGGCGGGCGATCACCTGCTTGTTGGCGGTCACCACCGATTTGCCGGCGAGGAGAGCGGCTCGAATCCACTCGACGGCCGGCTCGAGACCGCCGATGGCCTCGACGACGACGTCGACATCGCTCTGCAGCACGTCGTCGATCGACGATGTCCACGTCAACGAATCGGCATGCAGCCGACCGCGTTTCTCGCCGGCGCGGCGGTCGAAGATGTGTGTGAGTTGAGGATCCGAGGGGGACGACTCGGTCGAATTGAAGCGCCGGGCGATGGCCGAACCGACGGTACCGAAGCCTAGCAGTGCGACACGACAGCGGGAACTCACGAAGTTTCTCTCCCTCATCTCCCCCCGCGCAATGCGGGGCGGGAATTGGCACCTGAACCGCGGCGGGAGTCCGTCGCGTGGTTGCCGTGGCGTCACAGGGCCAGTCCCTCAGCCACTCTTGATGAAGCGCGTCTTTCAGTTGTCGCGCCGACTATAGCAGACGACTCACGCACATGCAAATCGACGCATACGCATACGTCGATTAGGCCGAGCACTCGCCGTCCAGCACCTCGGGCGCGAACTCGGCTTCCTCGGCAAGGTCGATGAAGTCCGCGAGGACGGCGTCGCCGGGTCGGAGGGTCTCGAGATCCGCGAGCCGGCTTTTCACGGCGGCCAGGTCGACCCGTCCGAAGAATTCCGTCGCCGTCTCGCCCGGCCGGCGCTCCGTCGCATACAGGTCGATGAGCCGCTCGACGGCCACCGGTATCCGGCGCGCCGGAATCTTCGCCGCCAGGCGGCCGAAGGACGCGCCGCGGTCGTGCGCGCCGCCGCCGACCATCACGAAATACTGCGGTACCGCGCGCGAGCCGAGCCGCCGAACGCTACCCTGGAAGCCGATGGTGGCGATGTGGTGCAGGCCGCATCCGTTCGGGCAGCCGCTGATCTTGATCCGTGCGCCGTCAGCCGCTTCGATCAGGTCCGGGCGCGCCCGCAGGTGATCCTCGAGCAGGCGGCCAAGCCCTCGTGATTGCGTCACCGCGAGGCGGCAGGTCTCTGCCCCGGGGCAGCTGGTCACGTCCGCCACGGTTCCGGCCTCGCTCAGCCCCAGGCCGGCCGCGGCCAGGCGACGATACAGCTGTCGCACGTCGCACGTGTTTACCCAGCGGAACAGCAGGTCCTGGTCGGGCGTCACGCGCACCGTCCCGTCGCCGTACGCGCGGGCGAGCTCGCCCAGGAGGCGCATCTGCTCGCTCGTCAGGTCTCCGAGCGGCACGGTGGCGACGGCCATCACGTAGCCGAACTGCTTTTGGGGGCGCACGTTGGTCGCACGCCACCGGGCGTACGCTTCGTCTCCCGCCTGGAACACCGGAACGACATTCGGCGTGATCCCGGGGCCCGAGACGCGTCCCGCCGACACACGAGACACGATCTGGCCGACCGACGGCGATGAGTCCTTCACCCAGTCCGGACGCGACTCGTTCGCCGGCGGATCGATTTCCAGCGTGGGGACCTGTCCGCGGAGCCGGGCTGCCGTGAGCTCGCGATCGTATTCCTCGCGCCACCGCGTCCATCCCAGCGTTTTGATCATGAACTTCATGCGGTTCCGCTGCTTGTGCTCGTAATCACCCAGCCGCTTGAACACGCGCAGCACGGCCTCCGCCACCCGCAGGATCTCCGAGGCCGGCAGGAACTCGTGCAGCAGGCCGGCCGACGTCGTCATGATGGCGGTGCCGCCTCCGGCCGTGACCCGGAAGCCGCGGCCGCCATCGGGGCCGACCACCGCCCGGAATCCGAGATCGTTCACTCCCGTCGCGACGTGATCGGTGGCGCAGCCCTCGAAGGCGATCTTGAACTTGCGCGGCAGGGTGGAGCTCAGCGGATGGCGCAGCAGAAAGCGCGTGAGCGATTCCGCATACGGCGTGACGTCGAATCGCTCGTCGGCCGCGACGCCTGCGTACGGGCACGCCGTGATGTTGCGCACCGAATTGCCGCAGGCTTCGCGCGTGGTCAGACCGTCCTCGGCCAGGCGGTGCATCGCGCGCTCCGCATCGTGCAACTTGACGAAGTGAAACTGCACGTTCTGCCGGGTCGTAATGTGGCCGAAGCCGCGCGAATACCGCTCGCCCACGTCGGCCAGCGCATCGAGCTGCCCACTGGTGAGCACGCCCTGGGGAATCTTCACGCGCAGCATCTGCGCGTCTTCCGCCTGACGCTGTCCGTAGGTGCCGCGCACCAAACGGAACGCGCGCCACTGGTCCGGTGTCATCTCGCCGCGCTCGTACCGCTCGAGCGTGGCCACGAACTCGTCGATGTCGGCGACGCTGGCAAACGACAGCCGCGCGCGCCCGAACGTTCTTGAATCGTCAACGACTGACATATCACCTCAATGAGATTTCGTGCTTTCGAATATCTGCGTTCGCAGGTGCACCCTGCTCGCGATTCTCGTGTTGCGCGTCCTGCAATCCGACGGCGACGACGTCGCCAATCACGATGGTTCCCGCGGCGGCGGCGGCGGTGGCCATCGGCGCGGCCGACAGTTGATCGAGGGTGCCGCGCCACACCTGCTGCCGGCGCGTCGACGCGTCCACGATGACGGCGGCCGGCGTCCCGCGCGACCAGCCGCGATCGATCAGCCGGCAGGCGATGGCCATCGATCGGGCAAGTCCCATCAGCACGACGACCGTGACGCCGTTGGGCTGCAATTGAGCGATCGTGGACGCGAGCGTCTCTTCGTCATGTCCGGAGACGACGAGGAAACCGGAAGCAAGGCCGCGATGGGTCACCGGAATGCCGGCCGACGCCGGCGCCGCGATCGCGCTGCTGATGCCCGGTACGACGTCGAACGGGATGCCGGCCTGCCGCAACGCCAGCGCCTCTTCCCCGCCACGCCCGAACACGAACGGGTCACCGCCCTTCAGCCGCACAACCCGCTTGCCGCGGCGCGCGGCACGAATCATGAGCGTCTGAATCCCCGCCTGCGTCATCGCGTGACGGCCGGCGCGCTTTCCGACATAGAAGCGCTGCGCCCGCCTCGCGTATTTCAGGATGCGTTCGTCGATGAGCGCGTCGTAGAGCACGAGCTCGGCGGCGCGGAGCCGCGCAATAGCGGTCCGTGTCAGCAGGCCCGGATCGCCGGGACCCGCGCCAACCAGCGAGACATGTCCCGTCACAGCCACGAGTCCTCCGGCGCGTTCAACCACGGCACGCGCGGTCCGCGGTCCGCTGAAATCGCGGCCACCGGGAACCGGACATGCTCGGCCTGTTCCCCGCGCTCGCCGGAGTCGGTGTAGAGCGCGTTGAGCGCACGAAGCAGGTGCGGCTTGCGAGCCTCCATCGGCACGCCATCGCGCCGCCACGCCAGCCGCTCCACGCGCGCCTGCCAGACCCAGCTCGCCAGATCGCGCGGCAGCAGCGCATCGAGTGCCTCGCGCAGCAGCGCGGCGAGCGCCGGCGCAGCGCCGCTCGTCGAAATCGCCAGCGTCACCCCATCGCGCCGGACGACGCCGCTCAGATACGCAGAGGCGTTTGCGGGATCGTCGACGGCGTTCACGAAGATCCGCCGCGCCTCGGCCGCTTCGGAGACCTGGCGGTTGACGTCCGGCGTGGCCGCCGCGACGACCAGCCACGCTCCGTCGAGGTCTTTCGGTTCGAACGGCCGTTGCAGAAGCGTGACCTCGCTTTCCGCCGACAGCGCCGTCTGCCAGATCTCGCGCGTGACGTCGGGGGCCACGACACGAACCGTCGCATCGGCCGCGAGCAGTTGTCGCAGCTTGGCGGTCGCCACGTGACCGGCACCGACGAGGACGACCTGCCGTCCGGTGAGGTTGAGAAACACTGGTAAGAGTTCAGACATATCGATTAGCTCTGCCTTTGCACTCTCAATCGCCGCGTTTTCACGGCAAAAACAAAAAGGCCCGGGAAGCTGAAGAGCCTCCCGGGCCTTGGGTCTGAGGTTCGGTTACGGGACTAGATCATCGTGTGATCGTTGAACCGCAAGTGAAGAGACCGCTGGCGCAGAGGCTCATGGAGAGCCCGCAACAACAACAGCCCGTACACATGCAGGTCAATTGACCACTCAAGACGAAACCTTTTTAACCCGCGACGCGGGCCGGCGTCAAGTTTCTCGGTACACTTGAGGCATGCGCGCAACCTCTCTGGCTGTTCTGGCTCTCGCTCTGCTGACGGCGCTCCCCGCCTCGGCGCAACGCCTTCCGACCATCGTCACGCCCTCGCACTACGACCTGGCATTCGTCGTGGACCTCGGCCGCGAGCGGTTCGAGGGCACCGAAACCATCCGGGTGACCGTCGCCGAACCGACGGCCAGGGTGGTCCTGAACGCGTTCGAGATTCAGTTCCGCGAGGTCACCATCGGCAGCGGCGCCGCGGCCCAGACCGCAACCGTCACGCTCGACGAGTCCGCTCAAACAGCCACGCTGACCGTCCCGAAGCCGCTGGCGAAGGGCGACACCGAGATCCACGCAAGATTCAGCGGCATCCTGAATACGAAGCTGCGGGGTTTCTACATCAGCAAGACGAAGCTCAGGAAATACGCGGTGACGCAGTTCGAGTCGACCGACGCTCGCCGCGCCTTTCCGTGTTTCGACGAACCCCACTTCAAGGCGACCTTTGCCGTCACGCTGACCATCGATCGCGGCGACATCGCCATCTCCAACGGCAAGGTGTTGTCCGACACGCCGGGGCCGGCGACCACGCAGCACACCATGAAGTTCTCGACGACGCCCAAGATGTCGTCCTACCTGGTGGCGATGACCGTTGGAGACTTCAAATGCGTCGAGGGCGCCGCCGACAACATTCCGATCCGCATCTGCGCGACGCCGGACAAGCGCGAGCTCACGCACATCGCGCTCGACTCGGCACAACAAGTGCTCCGCTTCTACAACTCCTACTACGCCATCAAATATCCGTTCGGGAAGCTCGATGTCGTCGCGGTGCCCGACTTCGCCGCCGGCGCGATGGAAAACACCGGCGCGATCTTCTATCGCGAGACGGATTTGCTGGCCGAGTCCAAATCGGCATCGGTCAACACGAGGAAAACGATTGCCTCGATCCTGGCGCACGAGATGGCGCACCAGTGGTTCGGCGATCTCGTGACGATGCAGTGGTGGGACGATATCTGGCTGAACGAAGGGTTCGCGACCTGGATGGCGAACAAGCCGGTGGCCGCCGCGCATCCTGACTGGAACGTCGACGTCGACGAGGCCCAGGAGAACCAGACGGCGCTGGCGCTCGACTCGCTCGCTACCACCCGGCCCATACACTCCGACGTCAACACGCCGGCGCAAATCGACGAGGCCTTCGACGCCATCGCCTACCAGAAGGGTGCGGCGGTCCTGCGCATGCTCGAGAGCTATGTCGGCGCGGACACGTTCAAGAAGGGCATCAACGCGTACCTGCAGGCGCACGCGTACGGCAACGCGACCTCGGAAGATTTCTCGAAGTCGATCGCCTCCACGTCGGGGAAACCGGTTGAACGAATTCTTCCGACGTTCGTCAACCAGCCGGGCGTGCCGCTCCTCGATGTGTCGATCGCCTGCACGGGCAACCAGACGGCCGTGACGCTGAAGCAGCAGCGATTCGTCATCGACGCGGCGCGGGCCGAGACCGGCCGCTGGCAGATTCCGATCTGCGTGAAGGTGCCTGGCAGCTCGACGCCCTCGTGCGACGTGATGACCGACGTTTCGAAAACGGTGAACCTGCCGGGGGCCTGCGCTCCCTGGGTGTTCGCCAACGCAGGCGCGCACGGCTACTATCGGACCGCCTATCCGTCCGACATGATCCGCGCGATCGCGCCGCGCGTCGGCACCGAGTTGACGGCGCCCGAACGGCTGGTGCTGCTCGACGACGAGTGGGCGCTCGTCCGGGCGAACCGTCATACGGCTGGCGACTACCTCACGCTCGCCGCCGGCTACGGCCGCGAGCACACGAGCGGGGTGCTGGAGGAAGTCACGCGCCGGCTCGCCGCCATTCATGAGGACCTGACGACGGACGCGACCCGTCCGCAGTTGGAGTCGTTCACGAGGTCACTGCTCCACCCGCTGTTCGAGGAGGTCGGCTTTGCCGGTTCCGCTGCGGACACCGACGAGCGCCGGTCTCTCCGGGCGGTGCTTATCGGGACGCTTGGCACCTTCGGCCGCGACGCCGATGTCGCGGCGAAGTCGCGGGCGGCACTCGACCGCGCGCTGGCTGGCGGGCCGGCGCTCGAGTCCACCGTCGCGGGGGCGATCGTCAAGGCCGCCTCACAGTCTGGCGACGAGAAGCTGTTCGATGCGCTCGTGGCCGCGGCCGAGCGCGCTTCTTCGCCCGAAGAGCAGTACCGCTACCTGTTCGCGCTCGCAAACTTCCAGGATCCGGCGCTCATCCAGCGCGCCCTCGAGCGATCGCTGACGCCGCAGCTGCGCAGTCAGGACACGGCGATCTATCTCGCGCAGTTCCTCGTGAATCCTGCCTCGCGTCCCCGGGCCTGGGCGTTCGTCAAGGAACACTGGTCGGCGCTCGAACCGAAGGTCGTCATTTCCCTGGGCGACGTGAATTTGACCCGGTCGCTCGGGGCGTTCTGCGAGGCGGGACCGCGCGACGACATCAAGGCGTTCTTTGCGGCGCACCCGCTGCCGGGTGCCGCGCGGACGCTGACGCAGACGCTCGAGCAGATCAACAACTGCATCGCCTTGCGGGACAAGCAGACGCCTGCGGTCACCGCCTGGCTCGCGGCGCGTTGACGCGTCAGCCGCTCCTGTAGTGCGGGCCTTCAGGCCTGCGACACGCGAGGATATCGCGTCAGCCTCTCTCGTCGTGCAGGCCTTCAGGCCTGCGATGCGAAGATGTCCTGCTGAGCAGATAACTTTACATTAGAGAGTTCTTTTCGTATGATGCTTCCCCAGAGGCGTCATGCACCGTTTCATGCTGCATCTCGGCATCGGCATCTCGATGATTGCAGCATCCGCCTGCGGCGCGGAGCCGGCGCTGCCGCTGGCCATCGCGGCCGCGCGGAATGCCACCGACCTGGTTCGCACGCTGCTCCTCCAGCATCACGATCCCAACGAGAGGGAGCCCAACGGGCTGACGCCGCTGATGTGGGCCGCTCGCTCCGGCTCCATCGAGGCGATGACGATCCTGCTCGATCGTGGCGCCGACCACGGTGCTCGCGATGCGATCAATGGATGGACGGCCCTGTTTCATGCCATCCACAAGCGTCAGGCCGGCGCGGTGCGACTGCTGCTCGAGCGCGGCGTCGATCCCAACACCGCGGCGCGCAGATTGAGACCGCTGGCGATGGCCGCCGCGGATCGCGACCCGGCGATCCTCGAACTGCTCCTCGCGCACGGAGCCGATCCGCACGCGCGTGGGATCGGCGGATCGACCGCGCTATCGGTCGCGGTGTCGGGCGGAGCGCTCTCCGATCTGGATCGTCCGCTGCTCGGCGGCTGCCACCCGGCCACCGTGCGTGCCCTGTTGAAGCACGACCCAACGCTGCGCCTGCCCGACACGATCGCCGGCCGCGAAGCGCTCTGGTGGGCAAGGTTTCACGGATGCGCCGATGTGTTGAAGATGATTGGGGAGTGATCGCTACGGGCTTTCGCAACGCTACGGCCGTTTTGGTTCGTCAGCGGCGTGCGCCCTGCTGGAAACAAAAGCTCACACGGAGAAACAGAGAAACCGAGGACGCGCAGAGGCTGGCTCGGCGTTCGGCGGGCGGGCCTGCGGAGCAGGCCCATGTGCACGGCCCGAGAGCCGCGAGAGACACGAACCGCTGGAGCGCGGATGGGTTCGTGTCTCTCGTGGCTCACGGACCGTGCGGCCGCTTCGCGGCGCCCGCCGAACCGCGACGGCTCTGGCGCACGCGTTCGATCGGCTGGCAGCCCCGTTCGTCCTCCGCTGCTTCGTTCCTCCTGTTAAAACCGTGGGCTCGATCGTGCAGACCTTCAGGTCTGCGAAGAGATCGCGATCTGCGTCGCGGACACCGCGGGGTGCCCGGCGATCCACGCTCGCCATGGTGTTGAAACGCCGACCCGGATCCCGATGCGCGGACCCCACGCGATCGGGCCGACCGCGAGGCGTCGGTCCTCTATCCAGAGTCGGTTGCCAAGCAGATCCAGACGGTTCTCCGCCAACGTAATTCCCAAGGCCATCGTCAGGTTTCCCGGACCGCGGCACAGGTCGTGGTCGGCGAACGTCCTTCCAGTCCGTGACGTCCGGCCTTTCGCCGCTCGCGCGCGTCGGCGCCGCATGGCGGCAATCCCGTCGATCGGATCGAGCGCGCGGATCAACACGGCGGCTGGTGATCCGTGGGACTCGGTGACGACGTTCACCAGGCAATGAATCCCATAATTCAAGTAGACGTACGCATGACCGGGCTCACCGTAGAGCGGCGCGTTGCGAGCTGTCGGGCCCGGCGCGGCGTGGCACGCCGGATCGGATTCGCCGATGTAGGCCTCGACTTCGACGATGGCTCCGCTCGTCTCGACGCCATGGCGGCGATGGACGAGGACCTTGCCCAGCAAATCGCGGGCAACGTCGAGGGTCGGACGATCGTAGAAGGCGCGGAGGAGTTTCACGGGCCGCACGCGGCCGGCGGCGCCTGACGCGGTTCCGATCACGGCTGCGGCGCGGGCTGCCCCAGTCGCGCGACGGCACGCTCGGCGGCGCGGCCGACCTGCGGATCGACATCCTTCCTCAACGGCTCGAGGACGGCGATCGCGGACGGATCGCCGGCGAGGCCGAGCGCGTCGATCGTGTCGATGCGAATCTGCGGATCGGAATCGAGCAGCTGGTGGGTAAAGGCTCCGGTGCGTCCCGGCGCGATTTCGATCACATAACGCTTCGCCTGATCGCGCAGCCTCGGACGGCTCAGGGAATCGGCGACCTGATCGGTCGTTCCGTTCCCGAGCAGGACCAGTGCGAAGGCACCCGCCAGCGTGACGTTCTGTTCACGCTCCTTGTCGAGCATGTCTTGAATCGCCTTCAGGTTGGCACGATCGCCGAGACGCGCAAGACCCTCGATCGCAATCCCGCGCAGCGACGCCGTTTTGCTCGACAGCTGCGCGATGAACAGCGGCGCGCTGGTCGGGTGCGCGATCTGCGACAGCCCATACAAGGCGGCCTCAGCCAGCTCGCCTTTCCCGTAGTACGAGAAGAGATCCGTCAGCGCCTGCACGCCGCGCTCGTAGCGCATCGCGCCGAGCGCCAGCATCGCCGCGACCTTGACCGCCCGATCCTTGTCGTTCAGCGCCGTGATCACCGCGTCGCCGACCGTCGAATCCAGAGGTTCGTCCTTCGCGCGCTTCGCGAACACCCGTCCGATGACGCGAACGGCCGCGTAGCGCATCGCGGGATCCGAGGAACCGATGAACGCGGCGATGTCCGGTCCGGCAGCGCGCAGCAGCGTTCGTCGAGCATCGCCGGCCGGCTGGATCGCCAACGTGCCGAATGCATACAACGCTTCGACCGCCACACGAGGATTCTCGTCGCGAGCCGCGGTGCGCAGCCCGGTGAGCACTTCGATCGGCACGGCCCGCGCGCCGAGCGCGTTCGGACCCGCCGCAAACGCCGGCTCCGCCTGCACGGCGCCGCGGACCTCGACGACCAGCGCCACCCGCTTCTTCGGCACGATCGGATCAGACAGAAAGATATTCAGTTCCGCGGCGATCGCCTCGAGCTGGATGTCGTCCTGGGCGTCGGTGAGCAGGCGCGCCAGCGGAAGCGCCGCCTCGGGATATGCGGCGCCTTTCAACAACTGCACAGCGTGCAGCCGAACCTTGGCATCGGCGCTGGTTAGATCCGCTGCAGCCTGTTCGAACGAAACCTGGGCGGATCCGGAAGCGGCCTGGGCACGAGATGCCGGAGCGATCAGCGCCAGAACGAGCGCCAACGCGAGGCTGCTCCAACGACGTGTGCGTGAGGAGTCGGCGTTATCGCCCGGCGGCGTACGCATGCGATCGCCCTTCAGCAAGGACGGGACGCAGGTAGCGTCCCGTGTGCGACGCCTCGACCTGGGCCACCTGCTCGGGCGCGCCTGTCGCGACGATGGTTCCACCGTCCTCGCCGCCCTCAGGCCCCAGATCCACGATGAAGTCGGCGGTCTTGATCACGTCCAGATTGTGCTCGATCACGAGCAGCGTGTGACCGGCCTCGAGCAGCTTCCTGAAGGCCGTCAACAGCTTCGCGATGTCGTCGAAGTGCAGGCCCGTCGTCGGCTCGTCGAGAATGTACAGCAGCCGCTCGCCGCCGTGCGACGACAGGTGCGCCGCGATCTTGATCCGCTGCGCCTCACCGCCCGACAGCGTCGTCGCCGGCTGACCGAGGCGAAGATAGCCAAGACCGATCTCGTCGAGCACCTGCAGGCGCCGCAGCACCTTGGGCGAACTGCTGAAGAACGTGAGCGCTTCGCGAACGGTGAGGTCGAGCACCTGGTGAATCGAGCGATTCCGGTACCGGACTTCCAGCACCTGCGGCTTGAAGCGCTTGCCGTCGCATTGATCGCAGGGAACGAAGACGTCGGCGAGAAACTGCATCTCGACGCGCACCTCGCCCTCGCCCTGGCACGCCTCGCAGCGTCCGCCGGGAACGTTGAACGAGAAATGACTCGCGGTCAGCCCGCGCGCCTTCGCATCCTTGGTCGCCGCGAACAGCTCACGAATCGGATCGAATGCCTTGAGATAGGTGACCGGGTTCGACCGCGGCGTCCGGCCGATCGGCGCCTGGTCGACCAGGACGGTATCGGTGACGTATTCGATCCCTTCGAGCTTTTCGAACTTGCCGACCGGCTTGTCCCACCCGCCCTTCGCGCGCTTGATCGCCGCGTAGAGCACGTCGTGCACGATCGTCGACTTCCCCGATCCGCTCACGCCGGTGACGACGGTCAGCGTGTTCAGGGGAATGGTGAGATCGACCTTCTTCAGGTTGTGCTCGGCCGCCCCCGTCAACTTGATCTTCTGGCCGGTTCCGCGCCGCCTCGTGGTCGGCACGGGAATGGCGAGCTCCTGGCGCAGGTACTTCGACGTCAGCGAGCGCGGCTCCAGCATCAGCGCGTCGAGCGTGCCCGAGAACACCACGCGTCCGCCCTGCTCGCCGGCGCCAAGACCGAGATCGACGATGTGGTCGGCGACCTTGATCATGTCGGCGTCGTGTTCGACGACGAGGACGGTGTTGCCCTGATCGCGCAGCTGCCTCAGGATCGCGATCAGCCGGAGATTGTCGCGCGAATGCAGGCCGATCGAGGGCTCGTCCAGGACGTACAGCGTGCCGACGAGCGCCGACCCGAGCGACGTGGCCAGGTTGATCCGCTGCGCTTCGCCGCCGGACAGCGTCGAAGACAGACGATCCAGCGTCAGGTAGTCCAGGCCCACGTCGCTCAGGAACGACAGGCGCCTCTGGATTTCCTTCAGCACCTTCTCGGCGATCGACTGTTCTTTCTCGCTGAGCTGAAGGCTGCTGAAGAATGACTGCGCTTCGCGCACCGTCAATGAGGCGACGCGATCGATCGTGCGGCCGGACACCTGGACGTCGCGCGCTTCCCGCCGCAGTCGAGCGCCGCCGCAGTCCGGACACGTCAGATAGCCACGGTACCGGCTGAGAAAGACCCGTACGTGAACCTTGTACTTCTTTCGTTCCAGCCATCGGAAGAACCCGCGGATCCCCCCGTACTCCTTGGGATCCTCGGCGCCTTCGATGACGAAATGCTTTTCCTCGTCGGTCAGGTGCTCCC
>Ga0070665_100004193_pt1 | contig 15168 bp, 10 predicted proteins | sample KBSS13metaG_FD_65862 | JGI IMG/M metagenome (GOLD analysis project Ga0070665, IMG submission 65862) | Switchgrass rhizosphere microbial communities from Kellogg Biological Station, Michigan, USA - KBS S1-3 metaG | ecosystem: Host-associated > Plants > Roots > Rhizosphere > Soil ... | reverse complement strand
GTTCGAACGGCATCGGGCTCGCCACGGCAAAACTCCTCGGCCAGGCGGGAGCGCGGGTCGCGATCACGGGACGAGACAAGAAACGGCTGGCTGCCGCCGCTGAAGCGCTCGGCGCCCATCCCATCCATGCGGACGTGGCCCGGGAGGCCGACGTCCTGCGAAGCTACCAGGAAGTGTTTCAGGCATTCGGCCATCTCGACGTCTTGATCAACAACGCCGGCTTCGGCGTGCTCAAGCCGCTCGTCGACATGGATCTCGAGAGCTTCAGTCGCGTCTTCGCGACCAATGTGACCGGGGCCATGCTGATGGCGCGAGAAGCCGCAAAGCATTTCATGGAACGGAAGAGCGGCCACATCATCAACATCGGTTCGACCGCGGCCGTGCGGGGCGCGGCGAAGGGCACCGCCTACTACGGCAGCAAGTTCGCGCTGCGCGGGATGACGGAGTGCTGGCGCGCGGAACTGCGGCCGTACAACGTCCGCGTCATGCTCGTCAATCCGAGCGAAGTGTTGACCGACTTCTACGCAACCGCCGGGCTCCCGCAAAGCAAGGAGAACGCCACCAAACTGCGCGGCGAGGACATCGCCCATGCCGTCAAGTCGGCGCTCGAAATGGACGATCGCGGGTTCACAATCGAGCTGACCGTCTTTGCCACGAACCCGAAGGACTGAAGCGGAGTTCCTGATACTCTCAAGCATGGCCAAACAATCCCCGCGGATTCTGGAAGTTGCCAAGCGAGAAGCTGAAGCCCGATTTCAAGACCTGCTGCACGAGGCGAAACTGCTCGTGGAGCTGTTCCCCCATCTCCGCGATTCGTTCGACCCGGACGAACTGCCCGTCTCGTTCATCGTCGCGAAAGGCTCCGGACGGCTGAAAAAGAAAGAAGCGCCGGGGCGACCCAGGAAGCTGCCGAAGAAGGGCGGCCGTCCTGGCCGGGGTTCGCGATAGCGTAAGGCAGGCCTGAGCGCCTGCACTTTTCCATGCGCATATTCATCCTGCTCGTCCTCACCACCGTCGCCGCCGCCACGATGGCGGCGGACACGCCGGCCCTGACGTTTCATCCGCAGGCCGGCTGGCCGACGCTCCCGCAAGGGCGCGAGAAGATCGGCAACATGCACGGCGACGTCGCCGTGAGCTCGGCCGGCGAGGTGTACGTCAGCGTGCAGGATCCTGACGCGGGGCTGCAGGTATTCGGCGCCGACGGCCGTTTCCTGCGCAATGTCCCGAACGCGCCCAGCGACTTCCACGGGTTCGTGATCAATCGCGAACGCGACGGCGAATTCCTCTACGGCGTCCGCCTCCGCGAGCAGTCCGTCGTCAAGATGAGGCTGGACGGCACCGTCGTGCTGACGATCCCCTCGTCCGCGTTTCCCGAAGCGCTCAAAGTCCGCAATGCCCGCAGCGGCCAGCTCGCGCTGGCGCTCACCGACGTCATCGTCGGGCCGGGCGGCGACCTGTACGTGTCGGACGGCTACGCGAGCGATGTGATCCACCGGTTCGATCCTGCCGGCAAATACCTCACGTCGTTCGGAGGCAAGAAGGAGCCTTACGGCTTCAGCACGCTGCACAAGCTGGCCCTGGACACGCGATTCACGCCCGCGCGTCTCATCGCCTGCGATCGGGCGAACAACCGCGTCGTGCACCTGTCGCTCGACGGCGAGTTCCTCGGCGTCGTGGCGAAAGATCTGCTGCTGCCAGCCGCCGTCGTCATCTACCGCGACTACGCGATCGTCGGCGAGTTGCGGGGGCGCGTCACGGTCCTCGACAAGTCCGGAGCGGCCGTCTCGCGCCTGGGCATGAACACCGATGCGGGGGTCGGCGGCAACCAGATTCCTCCGGAGCTCTGGCGCCTCGGCATCTTCGGCGCCCCGCACGGCGTCGCCGTCAACGATCGCGGCGATCTCTTCGTGTCCGAGTTCAACGCCTCCGGCCGCGTGCACCGGTTCAACCGGCAGTAGCCTCAGCGGCGGGGGGTCGGAATCAACCCTTTCCGGGTAAGCTGATTTCTCAAAGCATCTGCGCTCGCGCCGGCGCCGCCGGTATCGACAACCTGCCAGTCGTAGCATGCGCCCGGCCAGGACGGCGCGTTCAAAACGGTGAGGAAGCCGATGTTACCGATGGCCGGGAATGCGGCGATTGGCACGTTGAATGACACCGCCGGCCCAATCGCTGGAACCGGCACCGACCAGAGGTTAACCACGCCGTTCTGGTGCACCAGCCAGGTGCTGAAGGTTGCCGGCGTCGAGCTGGCCAGCGAGAAACCCAGGTTCAGCGTGCCGGCACCGTAGGTGGGCATCAGCGTATCCGTGCACGGCGGCAGCGTGACCCGATACACGACGCCGCCGTCGCTGAGCGGACCGCCGAATTCCGTTGTGCCGTACAGATTCCCGTCCGTCGTTCGAATGAGGCCCGCATGAGGGTGCGCGCCGTCATCCCCCGCGAAAGAGTGCACGACCAGAAAACCGCCGGCCGGCGTGATCCTGAAAATCGTCCCCAGATCGAACACGCCACCGTTCTCCGTGGTGCCGTAGAAATTCCCGTCGTCCGCCTGAACGAGATTGCCGGCTGGCCGGCCGCCGCCTGAGCCGCCGGCGAACGTATGCAGCTGCGTGTACGCGCCGGACGGTGTGATCTTGAAGACCGTGCCGGCATCCGCGTTACCGCCCGATGCCGTCGTGCCGTAGATCTGGCCATCCTGTGCTTGTACAAGCGGTGCAGCGGGATGGGTGCCGTCGGCTACGCCAGCGAAGGAGTAGAGCGGCGTCAGGTCGCCGTCGAGCGACATCTTGAAAATGGCGCCGAGATCGAACGCGCCGCCGGCGGCGCCGGTTCCGTACAGCAGTCCGTCAAGACCCTGGATCAACTCGGCCGCCGGCGCGCCGGCCTCCATCCCGTCAAACGAATGCTGGGTCGAGAACAGACCATCGGGAGTCATTCGAAACACCGTTCCCTTGATGCCGAAGCCGTCGCCGAATGTCGTGCCGTACAACTGACCGTCGTTCGCCTGGAGAAGCGAGGCCGCCGTCGGGTACCAGGAGAACGGCAAAGCGAAAGTGGTCTTGGCGCCGCCAGGAGTCAACCTGAAAGCTCCGCCGAACGTGGTTCCGTAAAAGTCGCCGTCGTTCGCTTGCATCACGGGCGTTCTCGGATTTGCCGCCGTGATGCCGTCGATCGGTTCAAACGCGTGTACGACAGACATGTCGCCGGCCGTCGAAACGCGAAAAATAACGCCGCCGTTGAAGAGGCCGCCGTAGGCGGTCGTCCCATACAGGCTGCCGTCGGAAGCCTGGGTCAGAGACGCGACCGAACGCGCCCCCTCCGTGCCGGCCGAGAAATGGTGCAGGACGGTGACCTCGCCGGCAGGCGTCATCCTGAACGCAGTACCGAAACCGAAATCCCCACCGGCACCCCCGGTCCCGTAAAAATTGCCGTCCGGCGCCTGGATGAGCGAATTCAACTCGGAGCCTTCTCTTGCGGAAAACGAATGCACCTGGCTGAAGCCCGCCTGACCAAGTTTGAACACGCCGGATACCGACGGCCCGTAAAGACTACCGTCTGCCCCGAGGAGCAGGCCGCCGACGATGTAGTTTGCCGGTTCGTGAGGGTCCACTGAGTACACGGTCGTGAAACCGCCGGGGCCTGCCAAAACGAAAACGGATGTCGGCGTCGCGCCGAAGATGTAACCACCAGGTCCATGGACGAGTGGTCCGACTACCCTGTCAAGCGAAAAACAGGGCGCCGGGAACGGAACGCCGAAGCGGTGGAGAATCTCAAATGCGCCGGCCGCCGTCACGTGAAAGATAGCCGCGCACGAGCCACCCCAGGCTCCACTAGGTGTGCTCCCATAAAAGCCGTCGACGTCTTCGAGCAATCCGTTCTGGGGAAACGAGCCCATCGAATCGTTGAGATGGAACGTATGGATCGCGGTGACGGCGCCTGACGTTGTCATCCGGAAAACCGTGCCAGGCAAGTCCCCGTTGGGGCCAACGGCTGTCTCTCCATAGAAGTTTCCATCCGCGGCTTGAATGAGCGCGCCTGACGGGCTCGCACCATCCAGACCCGTGAACGAGTGAACCGAGGTGAACGTGCCGTCGAGCGCCATCCGGAATATCGTCCCGTAGCCGTCTGCATCCCGGGGAGACCCGATGCCCGATCCGCCATTGAGAGTCGTTCCGTACAGATAGCCGTTCGCAGCCTGCACGAGCGAAGCGATCGGGTTTGCGCCGTCGGCTCCATTGAAGTCATGCAGCGATGTGAAGACGCCGTCCGGCGTCAGCGAGAATACCGTGCCGGCATTGCGCGCCCCGCCGAACTGTGTCGTGCCATAGAACTTGCCGTTGGAGGCTCGCAACAGCGGCGCCGCAGGCTGAACGGCACCAGTTGACGGGAACCCGTGGACGACGTCCACTGCAACCTGCGCATCAGCGCGGACCGCAAAAAGGAGTATCGCAACGGTCATCACCCTCATTGGCATTCCCCTCTGTCGCGTACCTACGCGCGGCAACCGTGGCACGCCAGACAATGCGGTAACATCGTTTTTCCTGCAAGCATGAAAGTCAACCTTTTCGGCGGCCTCGCAGTGGCGGTGCTGCTTGCCCTGCCGTTCGTCGTGCCGGTCGTCGCGGGCATCGCCACCTGGAAGGTGATCCTGGGCATCGCCGGCTTGTGGATCTTCGTTCGCGCCGGCATGGGCCGGTGACTGCCGACTGCTGACTGCCGACTGCTGACTGCTGACTGCTGACTGCTGACTGGTCGCGTGTATCATCGAGGGATGCGATTCTGGGCGGGTTTCGCACTGCTCGCGGCGATGTCCGCGCTGGTCATCGGCCCCGCGAACCCCGTGGCGGCAAGGCCTGAGTACACGCGTCGAACGTCGAAGGACTGCGCCTTTTGCCACGTCCCGCCCGGCTACAACCTGAACGAGGCCGGCAAGTACTACGCGGAGCACCAGCACTCGTTGAAGGGCTACACCACCCCCGTCAAACCGAAGCCTTCGCACTGATTTTCGAACCACCAAGATCACAAAGAACACAAAGAAGAATGTGTATCTCCTTTGTGAGCTTCGTGACCTTTGTGGTTCTCAGAATTCGTGGGCGCAGCTACGGGTCAGTGTAGTTGGGCTTGACCGTTCCCAACCGCTTGGCCACGTCGAACAGGGTCGGGTAGAACTGGACGAAGGTGCGTTCGACGGCCGTGTGCTGCGTGTGGCACTCGATGCATCGGGCCACGCGGTCGCCGGCGAGTGGAGGGACGCCGCCTGCCGGGGCGGTCTGATCGAACGCGTAGAAGGCCCAGCCGTCGGGGAAGCGCGCATCCTTCACCTCGGCCTCGATGCCGGCGAGGCCTGACTGGAATCGCCCGTCCTTGTTCACCGACGCCGCCGCGGCGGACTGGCGGAACTCCAGCACGAAGATCGTCTTGTCCGGCCACTTGCCCGTCTGCATGAAGCCGCGGTAGGACGACCGGTTCACGAAGACGTTCTGGAACTGCGGCGCCGCCGGCGACGCGGGGGCTCCTGCCGCGGGCTGGTACGTCAGGCCGAGGCTCGAGCTGAGGAACACCCACTCGCGGTAGTTGGCGGGACGCATGAGGTTCGTCGTCCCGCCGGAATACTGCGGACCAACTTCGACTGCGTCCACGGCGGGCACATCGGACGCTGGTGTATTCGCCGGACGCTGCGCGGAAACGGCCAGGCCCCACGCCGACGCGAACGCGAGCGCCGCCAGCGCGACCGCCGCGCTAGTTCTGCGCTTCATGCGTTGCGAACTCCCAGTGCTCGGTCGCCCGCTTGACGACGGCCGGCACGTCGCCGGCCAGAAGATATCCCTCCTTCACCAACGCGGCAGCGGACTTGTTGATCGCGTCCAGGTACTGCTGGCGCGACGTGTACCGCTCCTCGATAGACGGCCTCGGGTCGTGGCGCGCGTCGCGATCGGCTTTCGTCCGTGCCAGCGGGACGTAGGAGCCGAGCAGCGGCACGAGCTGATGCGTCCCGCCGGTCGCGGCGCTCCGGAAATTCCAGCCCGTGTAGGTCGCCAGCGGCACCGCCACCTCCGGCAGCTTGATCCCCGCGCGCTCGTTGCCGTCCGCGTCCACTTGCGGCACGAGCAGTGGCAGCGGCGTTCCCGCGCCCGCGCCGCCCGCGACGAGCGGGTTGGCGGAGCGCGAGCCGGCGGTCAGCGTCCTGGGACTCTGCACGCCGGGCAGTTCCGGAAACGCGACGTCGGACACTTTCGTGAGCGTTCCGTCGGACAGGTGCGGAATCCGGCTCGGCGGCGGCGCCGCGCCTTCCCTCACCCACTTGTCCATCGCCACGAAGAGCGCGCGCATGTTCCACCAGTAATCGGTGGGGTTGCCCTTCTGCTGGCCCGCGCCGGCCGCCGGCGGAAACGCGCCCGGCCCATGCTGGTTGCCCGCGAAGAAGTACACGCGGACGTTCGCCGGAATCGTGAGGTCGGTCAAACCGTCCGCGGAGGTGTGGACGAGCGCGGCCGATCGTCCGCCGCCCCAGTACTCCACGCCGGTGTTCGTGTAGAAGATCTTCGGCAGGTTCTTCCGCGCGCGGTCGTTGTCGAGCAGGCCGTCGGTGGCGCCGCTCGCCGCGTCCTTCTGCGCGCGGTCTGCGAAGGGAAAGAGCGTCGCGTCGTACTGGCCGAGCCCGGTCGGCGTCGCCCACCGGCGGTTCAGATCCAGCTGCGACGCCCCGGCGATGTGCACCATCATGCCGTCGAACACCTGCCGCTGCTTCTCGTCGGTGTTGAACCCCTCGTAGAGGTAGTCGCGCAGGAACCGGCCGCTCTGCGAGACGCCGAGCGCGTACACGAACTTCACGGGCGCGAGCGCGTCCGGCGTGTGCTTGAGCCACGTCGCGGCATCGCGTACGGCGGCGAGCCCCAGGCCGCTGACCGGCGGGTTCCCCGCGCGGTACGCGATCTCGTAGTTCTTCCCCGGTTCGAAGCCGCCGGTCATCGTCACGACGTTGCCGGCCAGCTTCCACTTGTCGCGCGGCACGGGCTGGCTCGTGCGATCGGACAACCGATCGCGGACCGTCAGCGCCGTATCCGCCCCGTTCGCGTCCACGGGCGCGTAAGACGCCAGATCCCCGACCGTGAACGACGCATCCTTGTTGTTCGGCGTGAACGTCGCCCTGACGATGCCGGTGATGACAGCGCCGTTTTCGGTCGCGACGGGCACCTCGATCCGGATGGCGCCATTGCGCGCCGGGACGTCGAACTCCCAGCCCACCGCCATCACCACGATGCCCATCTTGCGCAACAGCCCGTCGTCGGCGGGGTCGCCCGTCCGCGTCGACCGGTTCAGTCGCAGCGCTGTCGTGCCGCCGCGATTGACGACGTCGATGAGGGCCGCGCCGTTGCCGCCGGAGATCGGGCGCTGCAGCGTGAAGTCCGAGGAGAACTCGACGAGGCCGGCGGGATTACGCGGCGCCTTGTCGATGTCCGCGATGACGGCATTGCGCGGGTTCTTCGGGTCCACCGCGAACCGCAGGCGGCCCACCACCTGTTCGTAGCCGCCTCCGATGTCCGTGCGCGAGATCACCTCGACTTTGGTGACTTCAGCGTTCGCGGACGGGACGTTCGCGGCGAACATGCACGTCGTCAGGGCAACGAGCACAGGGCAAAGCGCAGAACCTTTCTTCATGCTGAGGATTCTATATAATCTGGCGCCATGAAGAAGATGATTCTGCTCGCCGTCATATCCGCCTGCGCGCTCGACTCCGGAAACGCCCTGCTGGCACAACGCGCGGCACCGCAGGGGTTCATCGGAGGGGTCGTTCGCAGCAGCACCGGCCCCGAAGCCGGCGTGTGGGTCATCGCGGAAACGAAAGATCTGCCCACGAATTTCATCAAGATCGTGGTGACCGACGACCAGGGCCGATACATGGTGCCTGAGCTGCCGGCCGCGAGCTACCGCGTGTTCGTGCGCGGGTATGGCCTGGTCGATTCCGCGCCCGTGCAGGCCAAGCCTGGCGTCGCCGACCTCAACCTGACGGCGACGCTCGCGAAGACCCCGCAGGAAGCCGCCAGGGTGTACCCGGGCGACTACTGGCTGTCCCTGTTCGAACCGCCCGCGGCCAAAGACTTCCCCGGCACGGGACCGGCACCGGAAGGCAACGGGCTCGGCAAGGGCATGCTGACGCAGAACCACTACATCAACTCGCTCAAGTCCGACTGCAACTTCTGCCATCAGCTCGGCAACGAAGAGACGCGGACGGTCGACCACGTGCTCAAGGCCAAGCCCGAGCTGAAGACCCACGCAGAGGCCTGGGAATGGCGGCTCGGCACCGGCGTGCGCGGCACGTCGATGTACAGCGTGCTCAACAACCAGGGCAAGGCCCTGCTCAAGAACTACGCCGGATGGACCGAGCGCATTGCCAAGGGCGAGGTCCCGCCCGCGCCGCCGCGCCCGAAAGGCGTCGAACGCAACATCGTCGTCACGCTGTGGGACGTCGGCGACGATCACTCGTTCATGCACGACGAGATCTCGACCGACAAGAATCATCCGACGGTGAACGCGGGCGGAAACGTGTACGCCGTGTCGGCCGGCCACGGCCAGCTTGTCGTTCTCGATCCCAACGAGAACAAGACGTTCGCCCTCGACATCCCGACCCGCGAGGCGAAGGAAAAAGTTCCCTCGCGCTTCCCCGCGCCGAACCGTCCATCGCTCCACTGGGGCAACGAGCATCTCTGGGCGAATCCGCCGTACGATCCGGCCGATCCCCACAACCCGATGCTCGACAGCAAGGGCCGTGTGTGGATGACGTCGAAGATCCGCAGCAACCAGGACCCGTCGTGGTGCAACAGCGCCACGAACAAGTTCGCCGACTGGTTCCCGCTGCAGAGCAGCGGACGCCAGGCGTCGTACTACGACCCGCAAACGAAGAAGTTCACGCTGATCGACACCTGCTACTCGACGCACCATCTGCAGTTCGACAACGACCCCGACGAGACCGTCTACTTCAACGAACTGGTCGGCCCGGTGTTCGGCTGGATCGACACCAAGGTGTACGAACAGACGAAGGACGAGCAGAAGGCCGGCGGCTGGTGCGGCCAGGTCCTCGATACCAATGGCGACGGCAAAATCACGCGGCCGTGGAACGTGGCCAGTGCCAGCGGCTCGGCGCTTTACCAGGGCGACACGGCGGCCGGCGGCGGCGGAGGCCGGCGCGGCGCGGCGGCGCCGTTCGACGCGAAGCTCGACACGATGGTCAGCTACAGCCTGTACGCCGTCATCCCGAGTCCCGTGGACGATTCAATCTGGGGCGTCAGCGAGCAGTACCCCGGCTTCCTCGTGCGGCTGCAGCGCGGCGCCAACCCGCCATCGTCCTGCAAGGCGCAGGTCTTCAAGGTGCCGGAGCCGGGCTTCGATCCCCGCGGCGTGGACGTGGACAGTCACGGCGTCGTCTGGACGGCGCTCGCGGCCAGCAGCCATCTCGCAAGCTTCGACGTGCGCAAGTGCAAAGACCTCAACGGGCCCGCGAAAATCGACGGCAGCCAGTGCCGTGAAGGCTGGTCGCTGTACCAGACGACCGGACCGAAGCTGAAGGGCACGCAGATCCCGGCGGACTTCCACTACTACAACTGGGTGGATCAGAAGAACATCTCGGGCTTCGGCGCCGACACGCCGTTTGCCACCGGGTCGAACTCGGACGCGCTGCTGGCGCTCAACCCGCAGACGCGAGAGTGGACGACGCTGCGCGTGCCCTACCCGCTCGGCTTCTACTCCCGCGGCATGGACGGCCGCATCGACGATGCGAACGCCGGGTGGAAGGGCCGCGCGCTGTACGCGAACTACGGCACGCACTTCGTATGGCACATCGAGGGCGGAAAGGGCACGAAAGGCAAGGTCGTGAAGTTCCAGGTCAGGCCCAATCCGCTCGCGAGATAGACACCAGTCGTAGTGCAGGCCTTCAGGCCTGCCACCCACGGCAGACCTGAAGGTCTGCACTACTCCTGACTATCGCCGTTTGTACCGGAAACCAATCACCGTTTCCTGATCGACGACCAGGGGCCGTGCGAACTTGAACGACGTGCCGGCCCTTGGCACGTCCACGCGTACCGGCAGCACCCCCGCGGCACGTTTCTGCAGGTTGATGACATTCTGCGAGGGCGGCACGAACCGCGGCGCCGACTCGACACTCTTGCGCGGTTCGAAATCGTCGTTGCCGAACCGAACGGTTTGCGTCGCGGACTGGGTGTCGATCAGCGGCCGCTCGGCGCTGACGGTGACAGATTCGGCCACCTGCCCCACGCGCAATGTGAAATTCACGCTCAGCGGCTTCTGATCGAATGAGAACTCGCGGCGCACGGTCTGGAACCCGGTCAGCGTCGCCGTCAGCGTCACGCGCCCCGCGGGAACGTTCGCAATCGCGAAGATCCCCCTGGCGTCGCTGACAACCGATCGCATCGAATTCGGCAGTTGCGCCGTCGACAATTCGACGGTGACGCCCGGCAGACTCGCGCCTGACGTGTCCGCGATCCGGCCGCGAATCTCACCGGCCACGCCTTCGGCAATCGCACTGAACGGCGCGCCTGGCGCCACGGCATCCGTGACTCCCCCGCTGACGCCGCCCGCCACGAGGTGACTCCGACCTCGGGCGGGGATATACACGTGATCGAGGACTGTTTGTTCGACGGCGTTGCCGCCGGTGGTTCGCAACGAGTAGCTTTCCGGCGCGAACACTTCCCACTCCACCTCGCCGACCGGCACGTCCATCTTCGGCAGCGTCATCTCCAGGTTGCCCTTGCGCGCGAACGGCGTCCCGGCGTGCAGGTAGACGAAGGAGACGGAGTACGGCCCGTGGGGCCGGAAACCGGGTCGCAGAAGCGGGACGCGGACGCCGTCGGCGCCGAGCACTGGTTTTGCGGCCTCTCCCGCCACTTCAACCGACACGATCGACGCGCCCGCAGGCAGCGAGACCTTGAGAAACGACTGCGCGCGATTCTGCAGCGTGAGCACGACTTCGGTCAGCGCACGCCCTTCGGCCGTGATGAGCGTGGTCGCCGTCGCCCGTTCCGCGAACGCCGCGAGCACCCCGGCATCGGCAAATCGCTTCGCCTCGAGCGTCAGCCCCGGGACCATCCCGCCGGTCCGCTGATACCGGAACGCCGACAACAACGGCTGGCGAGCCAGCGACTGCAGGGCCGGCAGCAACTCGCGAACGTCGATGCGGTGCATGCCGTCGCGGTCCGCCGCTGTGAGCTCCAGCGTGCCGATGCCCTCGACCGCCACCTCCCCGCGCTCGCGCTGGACGTCGGAGACGGAGACGAACCCCGTGTCGAGCGCGAACGAACCGCCGGCATGCGGGCGTTCGAGGCTCACCAGGAACTGATGGCGCCGGGCGGCCGGCTCGCCCACCGTGAGCGTCACGGTGCTGCCGTTCTGATCGCTTTTCTCGAGCGAGCCTCCGGCGATGCTCGTGAGCTCGTACCCGGCAGGCAGCTGGATGTCGATCGTACGCGGCTCGCCCTGCACGACCGTGACGTCGATCAGCGCGACCATGCGCACGTCCGAATCGCCAAGCGTCACGAGCGTCATGACGTCGGCCACGGTTCGCGCCTCTCGAGCGGCCGCTGTCGGCGCGCTGTCGCGCATCGACCACCAGACCTCGGTGGCCGAGCCGGGCGTCAACGTCGCTTCGACCACGGTTCGCCCGCCGGCGGCGGTCCGACGCGTCACGAGGCCTGACGAGAGGTGGACGTCGGCCTGTTCGCCAGGCAGGTCGATCGTCGCCCGGACGGTGCCGGCCGGCGGCGCCGGCAGCGCGAACGATGCGCGGCCTGGGGTGAACGTCAGCGGCGCGCCCCACTCGAGCGTGAGCGCGAACGGGCCGGGCCCCGGCAGCAACGCCGTGTGCGCCTCCCCTTCAGCGACGAGCGGCAGGGGCCGGCCGCCCGCGGTGGCGTCCACGAGCGTGGCGCCGGCGAGGAGGTTGACGCGAGCCACGCCAGGACGCAGGACGTCGCCAACCACACTGAACGCGCCGTGCGCGGTGTCGCGATCCACGCGTACCCGCAAGTCCGCGCTCGACAGCACAGCCGCCACGGGTGCCGCCGTTGACGTCTGCGGAGGCCGTCCCGCGAGATCGATCAGCCTGTTGTATTCCGTCACGGAGAGCGTGACGGTCCGCGGGGACTCGACGGGCCTGAGCGGCTGCTGTGCGGCGGCCATGTTCGCCATCGCCGCGAACGCCGCCGCCAACGTTGTCGTCGTCAGTCTGGTCATAGGACACCTCTACCTTGCCCGCTTGTACGCGAGTTCGACGGATGGAGAGCTGGCTTCGGCGGTCAGCTCCGATGCCATGAACACGGATGGTCCAAACGCCGGGAACGCGACGTGAACCGGCAGCGATCCGACGACCGAGTGGCCGCCGGACTGGTTCCTGAACTTGTCGGCGAGCGCCTGCAGGCCCGCGGCCGCGCGATCGCCGTCCTTCTTGTCTCCCGAAGGCTGCGCGACCAGTTGGCGGAGCGCCTCCGCGAACGGGCCCGGATCGTTCTCGACCCGGAACGATCCGGTCTGCGGCTCGACGCGGAAACGCGGCGGGTAGTACAGCTCGACGCCCGTGCGCGAAACCGGCAGGTCGAGGGCCGGAAGTTCCAGGCGGTCGCGTCCCTTGTCGAGCCAGGCGGCTCGCGTCCCTCCCTGCAGGTAAACCAGTCCGACGACGAACGTCGGGGCCTCGTCGCCGGCGCGGCCTTTCTCGAGCGGCAGGAGGATCGACCCGGCCTCGGCCACGGCCGGACGAATCGGCCGGCCCGCGACCTCCGCGCTCCAGAGAATCGATCCCGGCGGCATCACGACCTTCAGGAAGCTGCGCTGGTTGTTGCGCACCGCGTAGCGCGCCTCGACGAGCAGGCGGCCGTCCTCCGAGACGAGCGTGCGGTACCGCGCTTCCTCGACGTTGGCGATGAGCACGGCCTGCGGCGTGTAGCGGACGACCCTGACCGTGAGCGCGCGCGCCTCGGTGCCCGCCAGCGGCCGCATGCGGAATGCGACCATCGACGGCGACTCGCGGCCGGCCACCACGTCGCCGAGCTCTGACGGATCGGCCGGCTCGAGGGCCCTCGCCTGTCGCCCGGCGATCTCGCCGGCGCCCACCACGTCGACCGCCACTCCGCCGGTTTCGCGCTCGGCCGCCGGCACGCGGACGAGCGGCACCGGAATCTCGCCGTCGCGCGGCACGCGCACCTCGCCCGAGATCACAAACGACGCGTCCAGCGTCACCGGATCGAGCAACCGGACCCGCAGCAGGCCGCCTGCCACGTCCCAGTCGCCGACGGTTGCTCCCTTCACCTCGTTGACGACGAGTCCGGTGGGCACCGCGAGCGCGAGCTCGCGGGCCAAGCCCTGCACGACCTCCACCCGCACGGCGACGGTCACCTGCCCCGACTCCTCGCCGAGCGCGAACATCTCGCTCAGGCGCGCGCGAAACCGGAGCGGCAGCTCGCCCCGGCGGTCGGCGACCTTCCGCTTCCACGACAGCGTCAGCGGCTGATTCGAGCGCCCGAGCACCGTCCAGCGTGTGTCATTCCCGGCTTCGGCGCGCTCGGTCACGAACCCGCCATTCACCGAGAGATCGACTTCGCTCCTCGGGAGCGCAAGCGTGGCCGTCGAAATCGGCGACGCCGACTGCGGGAGCGAGATCGACTCTGCGCCTGCTGAGGAAACGAGCGGCAACGCGAGCTCGAGCGCGAGCACGAAGCGTCCCGCGCGCGACAACAGCACATGCGGGGACGGTCCGCCGACGAACGACACCGGCTGGCCGTCGACCTGCGCATCGCGCACCAGCAACCCGGACGGAATCTGCACGCGCGTCCAGCCGTCGCGCAGGACGTCGATCGTCAGACGCGCGCGGCCCGTGACCGTCTCGCCGTCGACGCGAAGGTCGTAGTCGACGCGCGTGAGCGTGGCGTCCACTGGAGGCGGCGCCGGCGGCGACGTTGCCGGGTTGGCTTTCTCGCGAAGGAGCTTGTACTCGTCGAGGGGCAGGACCACCCAGCCTTCAGGCGGCGCCGTGGTCTGCGCCGCGAGATGTCCGACATTGCCCGCTGTCCACACCACGAGTGCCGCCACGAGGATCCGTGCTCGACGCATTGGGCCCTCCGTCCGCCAGCGGAGCTGCTGGCTCTCCGTTAAGACGCGAGACGTGCGTCTCTCGTCTGGACGCGCCGTCGCTGCAATCGCGCGGCCGTGCGCCGCAAGACGCCGACGACAAAAATCTCCAACGATCGCGCGCGCGCCTGGTGAATCGATTCACATTGATCCACGCGAATGGAGAGGCCATCCAAAAGTACGACTTACAGTTTCGTGCGCGTGCTAGGATCTCCGCGCATCAGTCGTAGCGTCCGGCTTTAGCCGGACGTCCTCTGGAGGGTCAGTGGGTATGAGAAGACTGTTGGTCGGCTCGATCGGTGTTCTGCTGGCGGCCGCCGCCGGCTCGCAAATCGGATTCGGTCAACAGAAGGTGGAGATGATGCCGGGCTTCCCCATTCCGGTGGCCCCGCGCGGGCTCTGGGGCAAGAAGCTCCCCGAAAAGCCCGTCGAATTCGACACCGCCGAAGGCCAGCGCATCCGCGTCGTCGCGGTGACGAAGGCGCTGTCGTTCCCCTGGACCGTCGCGTTTCTACCCGACGGCGACATGCTCGTGACCGAACGGGCGGCCCGGCTGCGCATCATCCGCAAAGGCGTGCTCGATCCGAAGCCGATCGCGGGCGTTCCCATCGGACGGATGCGCGGGATCTCCGGCGAGCCTGGCGCCGTCCACGGCTTCATGGACGTCGTGCTCCATCCGCAATTCGCGCAGAACAAGCTCCTCTACATCTGCTACACGAAGCCGATCGACGACAAGCGCGAGACCACGGCGATCGCGCGCGGCAAATGGGACGGCAGCGCGCTCACCGACACGAAGGACGTGTTCGTGATGAGCGGAGACACCGGCGTCGCGCGGATCGCGTTCGGCCGCGACGGCATGCTCTACGTGACGACGGCCGGCAACGGCGCGCAGGATCCGAACAGCCAGGGCGGCAAGGTGCTGCGGCTCAAGGACGACGGCACGGTACCGAGCGACAACCCGTTCGTCGGAAAACCGGGATACCGCCCCGAGGTGTACACGCTCGGCCACCGCAGTTCGCTCGGCCTCGCGCTCAA
>Ga0070665_100004191_pt1 | contig 15170 bp, 15 predicted proteins | sample KBSS13metaG_FD_65862 | JGI IMG/M metagenome (GOLD analysis project Ga0070665, IMG submission 65862) | Switchgrass rhizosphere microbial communities from Kellogg Biological Station, Michigan, USA - KBS S1-3 metaG | ecosystem: Host-associated > Plants > Roots > Rhizosphere > Soil ... | reverse complement strand
GTCCAGGAGCTCACTGACGCTGATTGAAGTCTTCACCTGGTAGTGCTTTTCGATGTTGAATGGGTAGCTGCATTCTGCAGCATCGAGCGGGTTTGCTCCAGCATGGGCGGCCGCGTTCGCTGGCCGGGCCCGTTTCATGAGAGGAACACCCTGTTCCACCGGGCGACCCGGTGATTGAGGGTATGATCGGGGGCGAGCCTGATATCCGCTGTGGAGTGGTGTGATGAGTGAATCCGACACGGTGCTGATCGTCGGCGCCGGTCCTGTTGGTTTGTGCCTGGCTCTGGATCTCGCCGAGCGGGGCGTCGAGGTCATTGTAATCGAGCAGCGCTATGCGGGCGAGCGCCCCAGCGTCAAGTGCAATCACGTGTCCTCACGGACGATGGAGACCTTCCGGCGGCTCGGACTGGTCAAAGCGGTGCGTCAGGTCGGTTTGCCCGACGATTATCCGAACGATGCGGTCGTTCGCACCCAGGCGACCGGCTATGAAATGACTCGGATTCATATCCCCTGCCGGCGCGACCGTTATACCGACGTCAGCGGGCCCGATGGCTGGTGGCCCACACCGGAGCCGCCGCACCGGGTGAATCAAATCTATTTCGAGCCGATCCTGTTCGCACGCGCCGCAGCCCATCGACACATCCGCATCTTGAACCGCACGTGTGTTGAACAGGTGGCGCAGACGCGGGACGGGGTCTCACTGGGTGCACGTAACCTGGACAGTGGCGAGGTGATTGACCTGACCGGCGGCTACCTCGTCGGCTGCGACGGCGGGCGCTCGATGGTGCGCAAGGCCATCGGCGCGAAGCTGAGCGGAGATGAAGTCATTCAGCGTGTACAGTCGACCTACTTCCGGGCCCCGGAGCTGCTCGAGCGGATCACCAAACCGGATGCCTGGATGAGCTATCTCTATCATCCCGAGCGCGCCGGGAATCTCATCGCCATCGATGGTGACGAGCTATGGCTGCTGCACAATTATCTACTGCCGGATGAGGCGGATTTCGACAGCGTGGATCGCGATGCCTGTATCCGGCTGCTGCTGGGTGTTGGGCCGGAATTCCAATACGAGCTGCTGGCCAAGGAGGACTGGGTCGGCCGGCGGCTGGTCGCGGATCGGCTGCAGGACGGGCGCATTTTCATTTGTGGAGATGCGGCTCATCTTTGGGTGCCGTACGCCGGTTATGGCATGAATGCAGGGATTGCGGATGCCATGAATCTGTCGTGGAAGATGGCTGCCCATCTGAAAGGCTGGGCCCCGCAGGCCATTCTTCATGCCTATGAGGTGGAGCGTCTGCCGATCACCGACCAGGTGTCGCGCTTTGCGATGAGGCATGCATTAGGGGCTATCAAGGAGCGCACCAGTGTGCCGCCGGAAGTGTTGCACGACACGGCGGCCGGCGAGGCCCAGCGCAAAGAAGTTGGCGCAGCCGCATACGATCTGCATGTTCAGCAGTTCGCCTGTGCCGGCCTGAACTTCGGCTACTTCTACCCGGACTCGCCGCTGATCGCATACGACGGTGAGGCCGCGCCCGGGTACACAATGTTCAACTACACACCTTCGACCGCTCCGGGTTGTCGCACGCCGCACTTGTGGCTCGAGGACGGACGCTCACTCTATGACGCTGTAGGACCGGACTACACGATGCTGCGCTTCGATGTTGGAGTCGAGGTCGCGCCATTGATGGCGACCGCTGCGCAGGCTGGTGTTCCAGTTGCACTGCTCGATGTCAGGGCCGCTGATGTATCTGGTGTTTACCGCCACAAGCTCGTGCTCAACCGCCCGGATGGGCATGTGGCCTGGCGCGGGGACGCCTTGCCGGCCAATCCCGCGGAGCTGATTGCGTTGATTTCGGGGCGCAAGGTCACCAGCTAGACCTGGAAAGAGGAGCATCAATGCGCATCACTCGACGGACATTGGTGAGCTCGATGATGTCATCGCTCGCGGCCGCGCCGTGGATTCCGCAGCTGGCGTCTGCGGCGCCGGAGTCGGTGCTGGCGAAGACTCGCTCGGGACCGGTCAGAGGAGTGCGGGTCACGGGGATCAATACCTTCAAGGGGATCCCGTACGGAGCCGACACGGGCGGACCAGGGCGGTTTCTGCGTGCCAAACCGCCGATTCCCTGGCGGCAGGCTCGGGATGCGCTCGAGTACGGGCCTGCCTGCGCACAGTCGGATCCCTCATCAGCGCACCGGCGGATACAGGAGCCCGAGAGTGAAGATTGCCTCACGCTGAACGTCTGGACGCCGGGGCTTCGGGACGGCGGGAAGCGGCCTGTCATGGTGTGGTTCCACGGCGGCGGTTTATGGCGGCTCTCCGCGGCGGGCGACAGCCAGGCGGGCCACCACATCAGCCGACGCGGCAATGTCGTGATGGTCAGTCCCAATCACCGCATCGGCGTGTTTGGTTTTGCCGCCCTGGAAGAGCTCGCGCCGGACACATTCCCGGCAGCTTCGCACCTGGGAATGTTTGATCTGGTGATGGCGCTCGAGTGGGTTCGCGACAACATCGAGGAATTTGGGGGCGATCCGGAGAATGTGACCATCATGGGCCAGTCGGGCGGGGGCCAGAAGGTCTCACTCCTCATGGCCATGCCCGCCGCGCGCGGCTTGATGCATAAAGCGATCATCCAAAGCGGCCCGATGCCCTTGTCGTTGAGTCGCCCATACGCCCGGTCGTTGGGCGAGCGCCTGCTCGGAAAATTGGCGATCCAACCCGCGCAGGCGCGCCGGATGCAAGCGCTCACGACCGCAGAAATCCTGCGGGGCTACTACTCCCTGTTCCATGAGATGGGCGGCTTCGGGGTGCTCGGCATCGTGCAGGATTTCGCGCCGGTGGTCGACGGGGTCAATCTGCCGCAGGAGCCGTTCTGGTATGGCGCACCTGAATCATCCGCCCGGGTGCCGCTCCTCATCGGCACGACGCGCACCGAGATGACCGAGTACACGTTGGATAGCGACCCGAATGCCTTCAGGATGGACTATGGGCAGATAGAGCGGAAACTGGCGAAGCTTTTTGGTACGGACGCACGGGACATCGTGGCCGGCTACCGGCAGCGCCATCCCGGTGCATCGGCCTGGGAGGTGTACTCGCTGATCCTGTCTGACTGGCCGACCCGGCTGTTCTCGATTCGTATTGCCGATGCCAAGGTTCGCCAGGGCGTGGCTCCTGTGTTTGTCTATCGGATGGATTGGAAGACACTAGAGCGGGACGGTTTGCTGATGTCGCCGCACGCCATCGACATCCCGTTCGTGTTGGATACGACGGATGCCGAGCCCGGGGTTGTTTCGCAGTCGGATGAGCGGCGCCACATGGCGGACCAGATGAGCGAGGCCTGGATTGCGTTTGCCCGGACGGGCAATCCACAGCATCCCGGCATACCGAAATGGCCTCGCTACGATTCTGGTTCTCGACCCACGATGTTGTTCAACATCAACAGCCGCGTCGACGGCAATCCGGACGGCGCGGACCTTCAGGCGCTGCAGAAGAATCTGTCGAGTTATACGGTGATCGCAGGTGGGCCGGTGCAGCCCGGCGAGCAGGGTTGACGAGCATGAGCCAATTCCCCGCCAAGCCAAACTTCCAGGGACTGTTCGCGCCATCTCGCGTGGAAGCGGACATCAAGGATCTGGAGGTCGAAGGCGTGCTGCCGGCCGAATTGGACGGCGTGTTTTTTCGCGTAGCGCCGGATCCGCGGTTTCCGCCGGTATTGCAGGATGACATCTGGTTCAATGGGGACGGCATGGCGGCGCGGTTCGAGTTTCGGGGCGGCCGTGTCGACTTCCGCCAGCGCTGGGTGCACACGGAAAAGTTCAACCTGGAGAACGCGGCGGGACAGGCGCTCTTCGGCGCATACCGCAATCCCCTGACGGATCATCCATCGGTGCGCGGACGAGTCCGGGGTACCGCAAACACCAACATCGTCTATCACGGCGGTCAGCTTCTGGCGCTGAAGGAAGACAGCCCGCCCGTGGCGATGGACCCAGAAACGCTGCAAACGCGCGGAGGATGGTCCTTTGAGAGCGCGCTCGAAGGACAAACATTCACGGCGCATCCGAAGATCGATGCCGGTACGGGGGAGATGGTTGCGTTTGGATATGCCGCGCGCGGCATGATGACACGAGATATCGCTGTATACCGCATCGACAAGCACGGAGCGCTCACGGCGACGACATGGATCGAGGCACCTTATTACGGCATGGTTCACGATTTTGGCCTCACCGAGGACTACATCGTGTTTCCGATCGTGCCCATCATCGGGAGTTGGGATCGGCTCGAGTGGCGTTTGCCCCATTTCGGCTGGGATGGGGCGCGGCCGATGTATATCGGCGTCCTGCCACGCACGATGGAGGCAGGTGCCCTGCGTTGGTTCCAGGCGCCGGCACGATTTGCCACGCATGTCATGAACGCATTCAACAGTGGCACCCGGGTGTATCTGGACATGCCGGTCGCCACGGGGAATATGTTTCCATTCTTTCCTGACGTGACAGGCGCACCCTTTGACCCGGTGCGGGCGGCCGCGCGCGTGACGCGGCTCTCGGTAGACGTGAGCGCGCCGGAGAGAGGTATTGCGTGCGAGGTGTTGAACGAAGCCGTCGGAGAGTTTCCTCGTATCGATGATCGGTATACCGCTCAGCCTTATCGGCACGGCTATCTTTGCGCTCAGGACACCAGCCGGCCGATGGGAGTCAATGACCCGCGCAGTGCGACAGGTCTGATGATGAATACGCTCATCCACATGGATCACAGCCAAGGCCGCACGCGCTCCTGGTGGTGCGGTCCGGGCGTCTCCTGTCAGGAGCCGGTGTTCGCGCCGAAGGCCGCGGGGGCCCGAGAGGGTGCGGGATATTTGCTTGCAATTCTAAACTTGTTGAATGAGCATCGTTCCGCGCTCGTCGTGTTGGACGCCGAGCACATCGACCAAGGCCCGTTGGCGACAGTGCAAATACCTTTGCGCTTGCGTCCAGGGTTGCATGGCAACTGGGTGCCGCGGTGGCAATTGCGCGCACAACAGGGGCTTGCGTAGTCTGAGCAGGGGGAAACATGTTTGTCATCGCTGACATGCTGCGTGGCGGGCTGCTGCTGTGTGTGATTCTTTCGGTCGGATCGTCGCTTGGCGTTGCGGCCTCTAAGAGCGATGCCGCGTCCGGCGCACAGGCTAATCTGCGTATGACGCCGGAGAAATACGCGCAGTACGTGCACCGCTTCAACGCGGAGGATGAACGATATGCGGAGCTCTACTCGGATGACGTGGTGTTCGACCATGGTCCGGTGTTCGGGGTGCTCCGCGGGCGGCAAGCCATCGTCGATTTCTACAAGGATTTCTGGGGCAAGATGCACGAAACCCTCGATGTCGGTGCTGTGGTCATCGATAACGAGCACGGTCTGATGGCCGCCGAGCTGAGCACACATCTGGTGGCACGTAAGCCCGGCATGACCCTCCCGTCGCACCCGGCAGGCATGCATGTGGGTGATGAGTTTGTGACCCGTGGTGTGGTCATTTACACCCTGCGCAAGGGCAAGATCGTGCAGATCCGGGGCGCCGTCGAGGGGGATTCTTTCACCCCCGCGGCGGCGAGCGCGAACGGGCCGGACAGCGCGGCCTGGCTGTTGGGGTCAACGCGCGTCGTGGTTGAATTGTGCCGCAATCAGCTCGAGGAGAGCGCGGATGCGCGTGGGGAGATATCTGCGCTCGAGGTAGGTCGCCGCGGGAATGAGCGGAGGAATCCGCCACGTGCCCAAGAGCTGCACGAGCCTGCCCTCGGCGACGTCGCGGCGGCAAATTGCATGCGGAAGGATGGCGACACCCACGCCGGCGGTAGCCAGCTCGTGCGCGATGACGATATCGCTCAACCTGGCGTGGGGTCTGATGGCGATCTCCTTCGTGCCCCCGGGCTCGCGCACGCGCCACAGGCCATCACCCAACTGTTGTGTCAGGACTATGCAGCTATGGGTCAGCAGATCCGTGGGTGTTCGCGGCGGTGGCCGGCTCGCCAGGTACCGGGGGCTCGCATATACCCCGCGTGAGAGCTCTGCAAACCGCCGCACCGGAAGCCGCTCGTTACGGATCTTCCCGAGGTGGACGACAATGTCGTACGGTTCTTCGCTGACGTCTATCCACCGATGAGTTTCATCGATAACGAGCTCGATGTTCGGATATTCGAGGGCGAAGCTCGCCAGGGCCGGATTGATCCAGGGGCCGAGGCCGAAGGCGGTGGCGATCTTCAGTTGACCGGACAACTGGGTTTGCATTTCCGCTACTGCGGCGCGCGCACCTTGTGCTTCCGCGAGGATTTTCTCGCAATGTTGGAACAAGGCCGCGCCGCTGCTGGTCAGGGAGAGTTTCTGGGCGCCTCTTTTCAGCAGCACGGCGCCGACATGCTGTTCGAGCCGCCGCAGCCGGCGGCTGATGGTGGCCTTGGGAGTTTTCAGCGCCGCGGATGCCTGGTTGATGCTGCCGGCATTGACGACTTCATAGAAGAGCAGCATCGAGTTGACGTCGATGCTCGCAGATCCGGTTCCGGCGGTGGCGGGCGGTACCGCTCGTTTCATGAAGTTTCGCATGGGTACAGAAATAGCCGCACATTTGTCGGCGGGGGATCATTATATGACTACTGATCAGGTACGGGGCCCGCGGTTCGAGTACGCATTCACGATCGCTCTGACCCTCGGTGAGGTGTATTGGGTGAAGCCGACCACCCAGGGCAGTACGCGGGCTGCGGTTTACGTCAAGGCAGGCACCATCGAGGGCCCCGACATTCGCGGCATCGTGATCCCGCAAAGCGGGGCGGACTGGCCCTTGCTGCGGCCGGATGGCGTCATCGACTTCGATGCCCGTTATCTGTTGCAGACCGACGATGGCACGGTGATCTATATGCAAAATCGCGGATTTCGGTGGGGGCCACCGGAGGTCATGGCGGCGCTGTCGCGCCGCGAGCCGGTCGATCCTTCCGCCTACTACATGCGTACCGCACCGAAATTCGACGCTCCTGAGGGTCCTTACGCGTGGCTCGGCCGCTTCGTCTTCGTAGGTGTCGCGGAGAAGACCCCGACGGGCAATTCGATCGCTTACTTCAAGGTGCTCTGACATGGCGTTGCGGAGTAAACAGATCTCGAGCGGGTATTTTGGCGCGGGCCTTTTGTTGCCGATCCTTCTGCTGGTGGGTGGCGTCGTTGCGCGCGCTCATGCGGATGACAGGGCGGCTGGGATTGCAGCGCAGGAGTCGGCAGGCAGACCCGTTGTGTTGATTTCCCGCATGCGGGCCAAGCCGGGCAAGCAGCCCGAGTTGGAAGTTGCGTTGCGCGAGTTTTACGAGCGTGTACGGCTCGAGGAGCCGGGATGCCTGATCAATATCATGCATACTGTGTCAGCGCCCCCGCGGCCATCCGGGCCCGCCGCCGAGCCACCGGGGAAAACTGCCGGCGATCTCGCCTTTTCCGCAGCCCCGCCGGTAGCGGGTGAGCTCGTGTTTTACGAGGTTTACCGCGATCCGGCCGCAGCCGCGGCGCATACGAGGACCCCTCATTTCCTCAGGCTGAAGGAGCGCTTGAAGGAACTGGTCGAGGGGCCCATTCAACTCGAATTCCTGGCTGAGATCGCTGGAGTGCGAACTCCGTACTGACCGAGTCGACAGCACTGTGCGGTAGCGCTTGCACGTTTAGGAGCACAGATTAGACTGGGGTGTCGGTCCAAACTGGCGGTGTCGCATGTTGAGAGCCGACTCGGGGCGCGGTATCCCCGTGCTGCTGGGCTCCAGTGCTTTGTGCACTGCGATATGGTTACTGTCGATCAACGGCGGGGTCGCGCCGGGCACGTTATTCTGGGATAACGTTCACTGGACTGTCTCGGGGGTGATTTCTTCCTGGATGGTCCTTGATGCAGCGCATCGCACGGCGGCGGGCGCGCTGCGTCGCACAAGAATGTGGTTCACCGCGGCCATGCTGGCCAATCTCGGCGGCAGCATCATTTACGATGTCGAATGTGCGGTCGGGTATCACAAAGTTCCCGGCTACAACGTCATCCTGTTTGTTCTCATCGGACCCTGCCTGCTGCTGGGATTCATCGAGCAGTTGCGCGAGAAGCTGCCGGGTACGCTGCGCAACGTAGTGCTCATTGACCTCGGAGGATTCACGCTCTCCGTTCTGGTCCTGGTGATGAGCATTTACGTACCCTTTTTTCCTCATCTCATACAAGTGTCGGCGTTTGACCTGCTCCTCTATGCCTCCTATCCGGTGGTGCAGTTTGCAGCCGCGGTGGCCGCGCTGGTCCTCGGTCTGCACATACGCGAGCGGTGGACCCTCCAGTGGCAGGCACTGATCCTGGGTGTCTGCGTCCAGGGCGTGGTCTGGGCCTCCTGGAACCTCGGGGTGATCAATAAGGAGTTCGCGCCATGGAGCGTTGTCGACCTCGTTTTCTCGGACGGCATTCTCGCGCTGGCTTGGGGCGCGGCCATCTGGGAACCCCGGGTGAATACGGACGAGGGATTTGACCGGCTATGCGAAGGACTGCTGCGGGTACTGCCTTTGCTCAATGTCGCGCTTGCGACGACCGCGATCACCTTGTTGTCGGCAGCGCGCGCTCCCCCGGAGCCGATACGGGCCGTTCTGCTCGGTTGCGCCCTCGCTGCGCTATTGCTGGCTGTGTTGCGCCAGACACTGCAGCTGCGCGAGCGCGATAAGCTGATCAATGCGGAGCGGGTCGTTGCCGAGAGTCAGGCACAACTGCAGTACCTGGCGCATCATGATCCCCTCACCGGATTGCCGAACCTGACGCTTTTGCGTAATCGCGTCGAGCACGCCATCCAGAGTGCCAAGAATAAACATCTGCGCGCTGCGCTGCTGTTCCTCGATCTCGACCAGTTCAAAGAGGTGAATGATACCTTCGGGCACGCGAAGGGGGACGCACTCCTGTGTCACGTGGCCCGTCAGCTGCGGGGCTCTCTGCAAGGAGTCGATACTGTCAGCCGGCAGGGTGGGGACGAATTCACCCTAGTGCTTGCGGACGTGCGCCGGGTCGCCGATGTCGTGGCGATCGCCGAGAAGATCATGACGATTTCGGGCACCACCGCGCAGGTCGACAACATGGAGCTGCCGCTGTCGGTATCGCTCGGTATCGCGCTGTATCCGGACGATGGGAGCGATTTCGATTCGCTCTTGCAATGTGCCGATGCGGCCATGTACCGCGCCAAGGCGGCAGGGCGCAACAGTTATCGCTTTTATGACGCGCAGATCCACGCGGAACTTACGAGCCGTATCCGTATGCGCCATGCGCTTGCGCATGCCATCGAGCGCCAGGAGTTGCATCTCGTTTACCAACCGCAGATCGAGCTGACAACCGGGGCGATCTGCGGGGCGGAGGCGCTCCTGCGCTGGGAGGCGGCAGAGTTAGGATCTGTGCCTCCCGCCCGCTTCATCCCGGTGGCGGAGGAGAGTGGTCTCATTGTCGATATCGGCGCGTGGGTGCTGCAGGAGGCCTGCCGGCAAGCGGCCCAATGGCGTGAGAGCGGTATGCCACCGTTGGTGATGGCGGTGAACATCTCGGTCGCGCAGTTCCGCCGAGACCATCTGTTGCAACGGATTACCGAGGCGCTGCGCGACTCGAATCTGCCGCCCGAGTTCCTCGAGGTCGAGCTCACGGAGTCGGTGCTGATGCAGGAGCAGGATCGGGTCATCGCAACGCTCAATCGATTGCGTAGTGTTGGCGTGAGCGCCTCGATCGACGATTTCGGCACGGGCTATTCGAGTCTTGCATACTTGCGGCGCCTTGCGGTGGGTAAGCTCAAGATCGACGCCTCGTTCGTGCAGGCCGCCGTCAATGACGAGCGTGGTGGGGCGCGCATCGTGCGAGCCATCATCGATATGGCGCGCGCGCTCGAGCTGCAGACGGTTGCGGAAGGTGTTGAGACTACGCAGCAACTTGCGTTGCTGAGGTCGGCTGGCTGTACCATCGCCCAGGGGTATGCATTCAGCGCGCCGCTTGCGCCGGAGGAGTTCGAGGCGTTCGTCGCCAGGAGTTTGTGGAGTGTCGCGGGTGCGTCTGGTTAGGTTGTTTCGTGCAGCCACAGGCGTGCGGCCGCAGTGGCGGAGTTGGAGAGGCGCGCATCGTAGGCGTGCCCTAGCACGAAGCCGGAGAGGGCGAAAAAGAAGTCTACCGCCAGGTGTGCGTGCCGTAGCGGGTTGTGGGCTGCGTCGGCCGAGGTGATCTCGGTGATCCGGAACAGGAGGACGCTGAGCGCGGCGGTGCCGCGCAGGCCGTCGAGAACTTGGAGATGGGACTTCACCGGCGGCTGCCTCCCATCGTGATGCCCGGCACTCTAGGGGTGCCGACAGGGGCGACCAATGAAATTTTGGCGGGGGGCCATGTGCTCAGGGGTGGGGTCGATGCCCCGACGCTCGTGCCCCGTATGCTGCGTTCGACGGGTGCCCGCACATCTGTGATGATCGGTACTCCTGGAATATGGGGAGGGCGAATGGCCGGTTATTACACCCCGCTGGCGGGGTAGCTTCGCGTGAACGGCCACCCGATCGTCCATTGGATGGAGAGCGGCGCGGCGTGCAGCGCTCGCTGGCGTTCGGAAAGCGACGCGCCGCCCGCAAAACGCGTCGTCATCGCGAATGATGCCATGACCGCCGATCATGCTTATGGCCTCGCATGCCAAGGCGTAGGGCTGCTCTGGCGCGGTGACTTTCAGAACGCGCGTCAGATGTCAGTTGCGTTGGGGCGTCGCGCCGACCGGTCATCGGGCCTGTCTGAAGAGTCGGTGACATCTGGCACGCCTGGGTCACTTGCCGAAGCCTTCCACCTCTACCGCCAAGCGCGGTCACAGCGCTCCCGTACGTTGGGTTCGCTGCTGGTCTCGCTCGAAGAGGATTATCGCGTTTTGTTGCGACGTGCACCCGACGTACGGCAGGCCTGTGTGGAGGTCTTCGGGCCGGGCGAGGGTCCTTCGGTTCTCTCGCTGCGCTCGCTGTTAGGTTTGATCGGTGCACACGAGTGGCGCGCGAGCGGAATCGAAATCGCCGCGATCGGCGGCCGGATCCATCCGCACTACGGTGTGTTTGCGCCCATTCGGAGTGAATATGTGCATTTGGTTGCCACGGCGCCGCTACCGGATTTCGGGTCTTCTTCCAGTGTGGCCTTCGATATCGGCACAGGGACGGGTGTGCTGGCTGCCGTGCTCGCGCGGCGCGGCATCAGGCGGGTGGTAGCCACCGATCAGGATTCTCGTGCGTTGGTGTGCGCTGCCGAGAATCTGCGGCGTCTGGAGTTGACGCAACGGGTGGAGGTTGTACAGGCGGATCTGTTTCCCGAGGGGCGCGCCGCGCTCGTTGTATGCAATCCCCCATGGGTTCCTGCTCGTCCCAGCTCCCCGATCGAGCGCGGGGTCTATGATCCTGATAGCCGCATGTTGCTCGGGTTCCTGCGTGCGCTGCCGGCGCACCTGGAGCCAGGGGGCGAAGGGTGGCTGATCCTGTCGGATCTCGCGGAGCACCTGGGCCTGCGAACTCGGTCCGAGCTGCTCGCCGCATTTGAGGCCGCGGGGTTGATGGTCTTGGATCGAAGCGATGTACGGCCGAAACACCTCCGGGTGTATGACGAAAGCGATCCGCTCCACGCCGCGCGCGCAGCCGAGGTGACATCGCTCTGGCGGCTCGCCGCTCGCTGAGTTGGCATCGAGCCCACCCACGCAGATGGTTGTCACAGATGCGTACGTGGGGCAAGAGCCTCGGGGTGACGACTGCAGGGCGAGCGCTAGGCGCGGCCAAACACCGGAATCAGTGCACCTGTTATGGCGGCGGAGTCTTCAGAGGCGAGGAATGCGATGACCCGGGCTATCGCCATCGGGGTTACCCAGCGCGAGAAATCTGCTGTGGGCATGTCCGCTCGGTTTTGCGGTGTGTCGATAGTTCCGGGGAGCACGGCATTCACCGTGATGCCTCGATCCTTGAGCTCGTCTGCGAGACTTTCGGTGAGCTTGTGTACGCCGGCCTTGGAAGCCGTGTATGCGCCCATGCCGGCGCCCGCGGCTTTGGCGGCGGCGCCTGCTCCGACATTGATGATACGACCGGCAGAGCTGCGCAAAAGGTGCGGCAGGGCTGTTTGGGTCGTGACCAACGCCGTCTTGAGGTTTACCTCATACATCGCGTCCCAGGCGGTGAAACCTCCCTGCTCGAGAGTTTGCCAGCGAAATCCGCCGGCCACGTTTATCAGGACATCGAGCTTGCCTAATGAGGCAACGAGCTTCTCGATGGCCGGCGTCACGGTCTCGGAGTGAACCTGATCGACGCCGCCGAGCAGGCAGTGGGGCGGAACAAACTCGGCTGATAGCTCTTTCGGTGGCTGGGACTTGTCGAGCAGTCCGATCCGGGCGCCACGGTCGCGCAACAGGCGCGCGACGGCGGTGCCTAGATTGCCGAATGCGCCGGTTACTACGATCGACTTGTCCTTAAGGGAGTCTGAGTATGACATGCAGATGTTCCGAACGGTTTAGTGCGTGACCAGATCCGCCATGAAGTCGCTCACCAGCATGCTATCCAGTCTGGCGGGGTCTGTGAACAACGAGGTGATTCTGGCGGCCTGTTTGGGCTTCATGGAGTTCCCGCGACGGCGGGGGACCTCAGTCGCTCCGCAGCAGTTCGTCTCCGCACAAATGTAGGACCTCCCCCTGTTTGATTTGCTCCGCGAGCTTGCGGTCTTTGATCGTCGGCGAGCTCGTAAACACGGCCAGGTGCACCTGCCGGATACCTCGCAATTCGCGAGCGATGATGTCTCGCCTGCGCTGTAGCAGCTCCACGTCCTGATGTGTGGCGTTGCCCCACTTACATTCTCCGAGGAGTACCTGACCCTTGGGGCCAAGTGCCACGACGTCGATCTGATCCTGTTGATCGTCACTCCACCACTCCCCGACACGGTCGGGCAGGAAGGGCAGACCGGGATGCGCTGCTCGGGAGACGAAGGTACGGCAGATATTTTCGAATACGGATCCCATGTACTCCGACAGACGGGGAGAAACATGCCGTTCCCACAGTTGCGTAGGAGTGAGCACCTCGATGGCTCCGGTAGAGTTGGTTACTTATGTGTAACTTACATCAGAGTAACGAAAATCGACGGGAATGCCCGTGTAGTGATTGGCTCAATGCCATGCCGGCAACCGGCATTCTCGACAGCTTCTGGTTTTCGGCACTGGGGGACCCGCCGACTTTCGCCGGTTGGCGAGCTTAGGCTCGAACGGGCTGCTCTTGGCACAGCCCTGGCTCACGAGATAAATCGTAGCCGGAGAGGTATAGGGTCCGGTCTGTCGATAAGAGGGCATTAATGGTCTGATATGAACCGGTAAAGGATTAGGAAGGTCTAATAAGACCTATTAGTGCAGACCACTGCGCAGTCCGCAGTGCTCAGTGTGCTAAACTGGCCTGATAAGACCAGTTATCTTTCTTTTTATCGCAAATACGACCTCCTATGGGCTTTCCTGCTTCGCCTCCGGTCATTCGGGCCATCGCCAAGCTTGGCGAGGATATCTCTCGCGCTCGGCGGCGAAGGCGGCTCACGCGCGCTTCGCTTGCGGAGCGCAGCGGGGTCTCGGAAGCCACAGTGAAGCGCTTGGAGAAGGGTGACAGCCGGGTTGCGCTCGAAAGTGTCGCGCGCGTTCTGTACGTGCTCGGAGAGATCCGTCGCCTCGAGCGCCTGCTCGACAGTGCAAGCGATGAGCTGGGAATTCAACTCATGGATGAGCAATTACCCAAGCGGGTGCGCCCGCGGCGTGGCTCCGCAGCACTGTGAGTTCGCAGGTTCTCAAACAGCATGTGCAGGTGTGTATCGGGCAAGTCGGCTCGCATGTCGGTGAGCTTACTTTCGTGCGCGATGGGCGACGCGAGTACAGCGCCTTCGTGTATACGCGCAGTTGGCTCGAACACTCGGATGCCTTTGAGGTTTCGCCCGATCTCCCACTACGTGAGGGTCACTTTACTCGCCGAGCGCCGTCGGCCGACGACTCACCTTTCCCGCAAGCACTGGCCGATACTGAGCCGGATGCGTGGGGTAAGCGTGTCATACAACGGGCGCATGCAAAACGTCGACAGCGCGATCCATCGCTAGCCCCACTCACCCGCTTCGACATCCTGGCGGCGGTCGATGACTTCAGCCGCGTGGGGGCCTTGCGCCTGCGCGACAAGCAGGGAGCGTACTTGCAAGCAGCCGCTGCTGATCGTACGCCGCAGCTGCTGGATCTGGAGAGGATTTACGCGTCGACCCGGGCAGTCGAGCAGGGTACTGAAACCGAGGCGGATCTGGCATTCCTCCAAGGCAAGGCAACATCCTTGGGTGGATTGCGACCCAAGTGTACTGTGCTGGATGCGGATGGGACGCTTGCGCTCGGGAAGTTTCCGAGCATTACGGACATGCGTTCGATCGTGCGGGGTGAGGTTTTGGCTCTGAAGCTCGCTCGGCTGGCGAAGTTGGATGCCGCCGAGTCGCGTATCGAGATGATTGCGGGGACACCTGTTGCGGTGATCCGTCGCTTCGACCGGCTAGCGCAGGGACGCATCGCTTATCTTTCGGGTGGCTCTTTGCTGCAAGCCCGTAGAGATGAGGATCGTGCTTATACCGAGCTCGCCGATGTGCTACGCAGAGTGAGCGTTCGGCCGACGCAAGACGTGCGCGAGCTGTGGCGTCGGTTGTTGTTCAACTTGTTGATTACGAATGTGGACGATCACCTCTGGAATATCGGAGTGTTGTATGCGGGGGAGGGGCGGTGGAGGCTCGCGCCGGCGTTCGACCTGAATCCTTTTCCAGACCGGGTGCGTGAGTCCAAGACCTGGTTGTCGCAAGACAGCGGTCCTATCACTTCAGTGGAGCAACTGATCGGGGAGGGCGACTATTTTGGGCTGCGACGCGCGGAGGCGCGGCATGAGGCGGCGGCGATGGCGAGAACTCTGAGTAACTGGCGGGACATTGCCGTCTCCAAGGAGGTCGGCCTCGATGAGGCGGAGCTTGCGGTGTTTGCGCCGGCATTCGAGCATGCGCAAGCGCAGGCCGCGCGCGGGTTCGAGTGAGCGCTTCGGGCTGGCCCGGCGCCGCCCGGCACGCGCTGCAACGCATATCGATGTTTGTTCGAGTACGGCCCGCCGGTTTAGTGCGTCGCCAGCTCCGCCATGAAGTCGCTCACCAGCATGG
>Ga0070665_100004189_pt1 | contig 15172 bp, 12 predicted proteins | sample KBSS13metaG_FD_65862 | JGI IMG/M metagenome (GOLD analysis project Ga0070665, IMG submission 65862) | Switchgrass rhizosphere microbial communities from Kellogg Biological Station, Michigan, USA - KBS S1-3 metaG | ecosystem: Host-associated > Plants > Roots > Rhizosphere > Soil ... | reverse complement strand
CCGGCGCTCGGCCACTATGGGGCCACCGTCCGCGACCTGGAGCCGTGGTTGCTCGCGTGGGTTCGCGATGGCCAACCGTCGGTGCAGATCAGCGCGGAGCACCGGGCAGCGACGCGCATGGGAGCAGCGATCGCGCTCCACAGGCTCGGCGACGCTCGCGCCCTTGCCGACGCGCTCGCCGAGACCTACGCCGGCGGCGACGATGCGGTCCGCAAGATCGTGCTGCGTGCGATCCCCGATCCCAGCCTGCTGGTCGCCAAGCTGGCTCCACGCTGGCGCGCGATCCTCGCAGGGACCGATAGCACAGCGATCTCGGAAACGCTCTGTCGGATCCGCGACCTCGGTGCCGCGGCGGTGCCGCTCGTCGACGCGGTCGCTCCGTTCATCGATCGCGACTACCAGGCCGTCTTGCTCGTCGGCGAGCTCGGCGAGGCGGCGCGACCTCTCGTGCCGGCGTTGATCCGCGCGCTCGACAACCCGAACATGTCCACGTGGGCCTGCTACGCGCTGCGCGATCTCGGGCCCGACATCGCGGCTGCGGCGATCGCGCCGCTGGAACAGATCGCCGTACGCGATCGCGAGCGCAAGAACCTCAACTCGGCGGCACGAAGCGCGCTCGAGGTCCTGCGCCGGAGCTGAGCGCTACTGCGCGGAGCCGGCGGCCGGTGCCGGTGCTTCGGTATCGGTCGGGGCCGGCGTCGGCGCGGCCGTGTCGCCGCTGCCAGCGGGCGTCGCCGGCTTCGGCGCCATGTGCGGCGCCGCGTGGTGATGAACCGCGGGCGGAACTGGCGTGGGAGGAGGCGGCGGTGGCGGCGTCGCCGCGGGCGCGGCGGAGCCTGCGGGCGCAGCGGCGGCGGAACCCGACGGCGCGGCAGCCGAGCCGGTATCGGCAGGCGCCGACGTGTCGAGGCCGGCGTAGGTGACGTCGGTGCCGGTGTCCGCGGCGTCAGCCGGGCACTCGATCTCGGTGGCATTCGGATCGACCGACGAGACGATGCACGAGATCGACTTGCCGTCCTTGGTGGAGAGCAGCACGTGCGCACCGGCCGTCGCACCGTCGGCCTTGGTGAACTTCACCGTGCGGACCGCGGGACGCGTCAGCGCGAACACCGCATCGTTCGGCGTGACCTTCGCGCCGACCTTGGCGCGAGCTTCGAGCGTGCCGTCGGTCGGAGCCTTGAGCTCGAGCTTGTCGAGCTCCGCTTGCTTCGCCGCGAGCTTGCTCTGCTTGTCGGCGAGGCTCTTCTGGCGATCGGCGAGGTGCGCCTGCGCGGTCGCGAGCTGGTTCTTGTTGTTCGCCGCAGTCGCCGCGTCGACGTCTTTCTGCGCTTGCGCGATCTCGGCGGGCAGTCGCTTCTCGATGTCGCGGGTCAGCGCCGCCGCCTCGGTCTGAAGCGGCTTGGCGCCGACGAACGTCGCGATCACGGCGCCAGCCTTGACTGGACCGTTGGCGACGACCGTCTCGATCTGACCGTTGCCGGTCGGCTTGACCTCCGCGGTCTGCGGCGGCGACGTCGCGAGCTTCTCGCTCTCGACGGGCGGCGGCGCCGGCGGAGGCGTCGGCGTGACCGCGGCCGGATGCGGCGGCGGCGCGGGCTCGGCCGGCGGCTCGCTGGACTTCAGCACCTTCGTGTAAACGAAGAAGCCGATCGCGGCGAGCACGACGATCACGAGCACGACCATCAGCGGACGGCTGCTCGACGACTCGGGAGCAGGCGGTGCGGTCGTCGGCTTCTTCGCCTCGACGGCCGTCGCGGCCTTGGCCTCGGCAGCCGCTGCCTTCACCTCGGCCGCAGGCTTCTTCGTCTCGGTGGGCTTCGCAGCCTCGGCGGGCTTCGCCGCCTCGACGGGCTTCGCCGCCTCGACGGGCTTCGCAGCTTCGGCCGGCTTGGCAGCCTCGGCCTTGGGCGGAATGCTCGCCTTCGCGGCCTTCGCGTCCGCAGGCTTGGCGGCCTTGGCGTCGGCCGCCTTGGCTTCAGGCACCTTGACGACGGGCATCGGCGGCGGCGTGTTGCGACGAGGCGCTTCCTTCGCCGCGGGCTTGGGCTCGTCGAGCGCAGCCGCCAGCTCGGGCGGCACGTCGACGGCCTTCATCACCTGCGATGCGCGAACCGCCGCTTTGACGTCCTCGACGCCGATGCCGACCGAGTCGGCGAGATCGGTCGAGACATCGCTGCGACCGGGCGAGCCGAGCGCGATGTCCCCGGCGGCCGGCTTGGCCGAAGCTGCGGGACGACCGACCGCGACACCGGGCGCGAGCTCGATGTTCGAGACCGGCATCGGCTTGTTGTTCGGCGCCGACGCGGACGTGCCGGCGTGACCGAGCTCGACGTCCGGCGCGGGCGTGTGCACGCGCTTCTGGCCGACCACCACGCCGGGCTGCAGATCCTCGGCTCCAGGCTTGTCGAGGTACCCGAGCTCGCCGAGCGTGGCGATCACGCTCTGGACTTCCTTGGCGCTCGGCGCGAGCCCGAGCTCGTCCTTCGACCACTGGATGATGCCCGGCACGTCGCGCTCGCCATCCATGGCGCACGCGAGCGAGTATTCGACGTCGAAGAACCGGAACACGTTGCCGCTGTCCGGGTCCATCACGTCGATGAAACGAGTGCCGCCGTCTTCGATCGGCTCGGCGACGAGATCCTGGCGAAACCGCGGACGATCGAGCTGCATCAGCCGCCCTTCCTGAGCTCGGTCAGCACGAGCTTGGCGACCGCCTTCAGCGTGTCGAACACGCCGTGGCCCTTTGGCGCGACGGCCTCGAAGCTCGGAACTTTGGTCGGGTTGAGCGCGGCCTCGAGCTCGTCCATCGGGATCGCGTTCGGCAGGTCGCGCTTGTTGTACTGGACGACGTACGGGAGCTTGTCGAGATCGTAGCCCTGCTCTTGAAGGTTCGAGCGCAGGTTCTCGAGCGACTCGATGTTCGCTTCCATGCGCTCGAGCTGCGAGTCACCGACGTAAACCACTCCGTCGACGCCCTTCAAGATCAGCTTGCGGCTCGCGTCGTAGAAGACCTGGCCGGGCACCGTATAAAGGTGGAAGCGCGTCTTGAACCCTCGGATCTCGCCGAGCGAGAGCGGCAGAAAATCGAAGAACAGCGTGCGCTCGGTCTCCGTGGCGAGCGAGATCATCTTGCCCTTCGCCTCGGGATTGGTCTTGTTGTAGATGTACTGCAGATTCGTCGTCTTCCCGCACAAGCCGGGCCCGTAGTAGACGATCTTGCAGTTGATCTCGCGCGAACTGTAATTGATGAAGCTCATAGCTCGCGACGCTCAGTCGTTGAAGAGGTTGTCGATGTCGTCGTCGGTGATCTCCGAGAACACGGACGGCTGAGTGCCCGACGCGCTCTTCTTTTGGAGGACGTCGAGCACGTTGACGAGCTCGGCAGTCGCCTTGCGCACGCGAAGCCGCACGAGGCCCAGCGAGCTGCGCTCGTCGAACAGCACGACCATGATCACGCGCTGACCAACGATCGAGATGTGGACGTTCGTCTTCTCGCCTTCGTGGAACTGCCCCGCGAATTCCTTCTCGGAGAGCAGCGACGCGATGGCACCGGTCGCGGCGACGTTGCCGGCGGTCAGCGACGACAGCGACGTGACGTCGAGCTGGTCGACCTCGCCGGCTTGCGCGAACGCTTGGCCGTTCTTGTCGATGACGAGCACCGCCCTGGCGTTGGCGTCTCGATGAAGGATCTCGCAGATGTTGTTGATCTGCGAGAGCTCCTCCTCGTACATGACGAGCTGTTGGATCATCCGGCTGTGGCTCCTCGACAGAAGGTCTCCCTGTCGGGCCCTCCGTCGTCGGATCCACGGTAGCAACCCCCCCGATTTCGTTCAACTTCGCGAGGGCGTTTTCCGGTGGGACTAGAGCACTGCGCGTCCGGCAAGCGCGCGCGCGATCGTCGCTTGATCCGAGTATTCCAGCTCGCCACCCACCGGTAACCCAGTCGCGATGCGAGACACCTTGACGCCGAGCGGTTTGATCGCTCGCGCGACGTACATCGCGGTCGCCTCGCCATCGACGCTGGGGCTGGTGGCGATGATCACCTCACGCACCGTATCGCCGAGCCGGCGGATCAGCTCCGCGACGCGAATGTCATCGGGCCCGATGCCCTCGAGCGGGGACAGGAGCCCGTGCAGCACGTGATAGCGGCCGCGAAAGTGCCCGCCGCGATCGATCGCCACGAGGTCCGACGGCGAGGCGACCACACAGATGGTTTCGGAGTCCCGCTGTGGGTCGCTGCACAGCCCACATGGATCGTCCTCGGTCATGTTCATGCAAACCGAGCAAAGCCGAATCTTGTCGGTCACATCGACAAGGGCCTGTGCGAGGTCGCGGACGCGCTGGCGGTTCTCGCGGATGAGGTGGAACGCGAGTCGGGTCGCGGTCTTCTCGCCGATCCCGGGTAACCGAGACAGCTCCTGGACGAGCCTTCGGATCGGGTCGACCGCCACCGGGTCAGAACATCCCGGGCATCCCCGGAAGCCCTCCGAGGCCGCCCATCACCGACGACATCTTTTCCTTGCTGGTCTCTTTCATCTTGGTGGACGCCGCATTGATCGCGGCGGTCACCAGATCCTCGAGCATGCCGACGTCGCTGGGGTCCACGACTGACTTGTCGATCTTGACGCGTACGACCTCGAACTGGCCGTTCACGGTCGCGGTGACGAGCCCGCCACCCGCGGCGCCATCGCAGGTCATCGCCGCGAGCTCGGCTTGGACCTTCGCGACATCGCCCTGAAGCTTTTGCGCCTGCTTCATCAGCGCGTTGAGGTCGGGCATTTTTCCTTGGCCGCCGTTAGACATCGGTCTTGATCTCCTTGATCTGCGCTCCGAACGTCTGGAGCACGTGCTTGGTGATCGGGTGTTCGCGGGCCTCGGCCTCGCGTCGTGCGCGGTCCGCGGTCGACGTCGCGCGCGTCGATTCGACGAGCGAGCGCGCCGGCGACTTGGCCGCCTCTGCCACGTCGAGCATGCGCGCGGTCAGCTTGACCTTCTGGCCGAGCTCGCCGAGCACGACGCGCAGCTCGTCGACGTTCTGCTTCTCGACGGCATTCTCGCCGGCCCACTTGCTCTCGGCCTCCGGCGCGAAGCCCAGCTCGAGCTCGTCCTTGGTCCACTTGAGCACGCGCGCGAACTCGTAGTAGCCGCGCAGCGAGATCTTGCGCTGCTCCTCGAGGTAATCGATGACCTTGCTCCACGCGGCGAGCGCCTCCGCCGGGTTGGTCGGCGTGGCCAGCGACGGCGCATGCGGCCCCGATCCCGACGCGACCTTGTCGCTCGCGGGCGCGACCGGCACCGGGCTCGACGGCTGCACGCTCGGCATCGGAACCGGCGCGCTCGGCGGAGCGACCGGCATGGCGACCGGCGCGCTCGGCGGAGCGACCGGCATGGGAACCGGCGCGGACTCGATCGTCGTCGCGAGCGCGACGTCACTGCGCTTCGGCGCGGGCTTAGATGTTGGAGCCGCCGGTGGTGCCGCGTGCGTGGCAGGCGGACGCGCCGGACCAACGCGCGTGCCCGGCGTGGTCGACTTGAACGGCTCGCCGCCACCGCCGCCGCCGCTACCGGCGTGTCGGGCCGGAGCGCCGCGCGAGACGCGGCCTTCGAGCTCGCCGAGCCGCTCGATCAGATCGCCGAGTGGGACCAGCGGCTCGATCGTCGCGACGTCGATCAGCGCGCAGTCGAGCACGAGCCGCGGCTGGAGCGTCTTGCCGAGCTCGTCGCAGCACCGCAGCATGCGATCGAACATCTGCGTCACGCGCGAGCGATCGATCGCGCCGGCCTCTGCGACCAGCTCCGCGCGCTCTTCATCCGAGGCATCGACGAGCTCGCTGCGGTCGGGCGCGACTTGCAGCACGGCGAGGTCGCGCAGGTAGCGCACGATCGCGCGCGCGAGCTGGACCTCGTCGACGCCGCGCTCGATCGCCGATTCGACGGCCGACAGCGCCGCGCCGGGCTCGCCGCCGGCGAGCGAGGTGACGAGCGTGCGCGTCAGCGAGCGGTCCGCGACGCCGAGCACCTCGGCGACGTGTTGCTCGGTGATCGTCGCCGCGCCGACGTACGAGATGATCTGGTCGCACAGCGACAGCGCGTCGCGCACGCTGCCGCCGGACTCGCGAACGAGCAGGCTCACCGCGCCGGGCTCGATCGCGAGCTGTTCCTTCGCGAAGATGCTCGTCAGGTGCTGGGCCAGCCGCGACGCCGGCACGAGCTTGAAGTCGTAGCGCTGGCAGCGCGACAGGATCGTGTTCGGCAGCTTGTGCGGCTCGGTCGTCGCGAGCACGAAGGTGACGTGCGGCGGCGGCTCCTCGAGCGTCTTGAGGAGCGCGTTGAACGCCTCCGTCGTCAACATGTGAACTTCGTCGATGACGTAGACCTTCTTCTTGAGCACCGCCGGCTGGTAGCGCACCGCCTCGGTGAGCTCGCGAATCGCATCGATGCCGCGATTGCTCGCGCCGTCCATCTCCTGATAGTCGACGGCGCTGCCGTTGCCGATGCTCGCGCACGCATCGCATTTGCCGCAGGGCTCGCCACCGGGGCTGACCGTGCAGTTCAGCGCCTTCCCGACGATGCGCGCGACCGTCGTCTTGCCGCAGCCGCGCGGGCCGCAGAACAAGAACGCGTGGTGAACGCGCTGCGTGGCGAACGCGTTTCCGAGCGTGCGCGTGACGTGCTCTTGCCCGACGACCTCCGAAAAAGTCGACGGCCGATACTTGCGGGCGAGAACGAGATACGACACGCGTTGGGACTATACCCGCAGGGTCTGTCGCTACAACGCGATCGTCTCGCAGATCTTCTTGGCGGTCGACACGACCTTGTCGCGCAGATCCGGTCCGAGCGCGGTCGCTTCGCGCGTCTTGTACAGCGAGCCGCCGCACACGAGGCGTTTGCCGCCGTACAGCACCAGATAACGGAATGCGGGCTGGCCGGCGGCGTCGTTGCCCTCGAGGTACCAGGCCGCGCCCTTCTGGCGATCGAGCGTCACGTCGAGCACGCGGCGATCGCCGAGGAACTTCTTGTACGCGTCGCGATCGCTCGGCGCGCCGGGATAGTCGTAGCCGTAGTTGAACGAGAACACGCGCGTGTCGCCCGAGCTCGGCACGCGCAGCACGAACGAGATCGTGCCGGCCGTCGCGAAGTCGCGATCCCAGTTGGGCTCCATGTCGAGCTTGATCGCGGCGATGTCCGGCGGCGGCGCGACGTGCACGTACTTGTCACCGGGTCGCGGCGGCCCGGCGGCGCCGGTGTCGGACTTGCTGATGTCGTGGTTGGTGACCGGGCTGGTCTTGTCGATCACCGGCCCAGCAGCCGGGCCCGTGGTCGGCGGCGCACTATCGGCGAGCCCGGAACCAGCCGCGGCCGGTGACGGGCCTGATGCTGATCCGGCCGGCGCGACCGGCGCCGATGGCACCGGCGGTGAGCCAGCCGGTGCCGCGGGCGTGCCGTTGTCGGCGGCGATCTCGGCGGTGAGGCTGGCGGTGAAGCTGCCGCCGGATCCGTGCGCAGCCGCTGCCGGTGCGGCCGAGCCAGCAGGAGGCGCAGCGATCGTCCCGCCTCCGGACGAGTTGCACGCGACCAGCAGCAGCGCTGCGAACTGGACCCTCACTCCGAAACAATGACGGCAGGCCGAAAAGAAATCGAGCGACGATTCCAATGAATCGTCGCTCGATGAAAGGTGGCCCCAGGCACCCACTATTTCCGCTACCGTTGCTCCCTTCCGGGCCTGGCGGGGTTCACAGCTTTCGCGTCACCCGGGACCATAAACTGTCGTCACGCAAGTGTGGCGGAGGGAGAGGGATTCGAACCCTCGGTACCTTGCGGTACACACGCTTTCCAAGCGTGCACCTTCGGCCACTCGGTCATCCCTCCCGAGGGAGGTCATGTGAATTGCGACCGCCGGCGTAAGGCCGGTGGAACGCGGGGATTGCGCCCGCCGGCGGAGGCCGGTGGAACACTGGAATTGCGGAGGAGGAGGGATTTGAACCCCCGGTACTTTCGTACATCTGATTTCGAATCAGACACCATCGGCCACTCGGACACTCCTCCAGAACTACTTCGTCCGCAGCTCTCTGAAGAACTCGGACAGGACCGCGGCGCACTCGTTCGCGCGAACACCGCCAAGGACCTCGGCGCGGTGATTGAGCCGCGTGTCGGTCGGGATCGCGAAGAGCGTTTGCACCGCGCCCGCCTTCGGGTTCGTGCAGCCGAACACCAGTCGCTTGACGCGTGCATTCACGATCGCACCCGCGCACATCGGACACGGTTCTTGCGTGACGTACAGCGTGCCTTCGACGCGCCAGTGCCCGAGCGACTTCGCCGCCTCGCGCAGCGCGACGATCTCGGCATGCGCGGTCGGGTCTGTATCGAGCTCGCGGCGGTTGCGGCCGCGAGCGACGAGGCTCTCGCCGATGACGATCACCGCGCCGACCGGCACGTCGCCGAGTGCGGCTGCTGCTCGCGCTTCTTCGAGCGCGATCGTCATCCATTCGTCGTCGGACATCTGTTCTCTAACTCTGTAGCGGATCCGAGAGGGGTCGAACCTCTAACCCCCGGTTCCGTAGACCGGTGCTCTATCCATTGAGCTACGGATCCGTATCGTGCGTGGAGAGAGAGGGATTCGAACCCTCGGTACCAGTAAAACCCAGTACGCCGGTTTAGCAAACCGGTGCCTTCAGCCACTCGGCCATCTCTCCGGTGGTTTGCCAAAACTCCAAAAACAATCTGTGGCGCGGGACGTCGCCGTATCGAAACGGAACGACGTCCCGCCCATGACCACTTGCGTGACACTATTCGATTATCAAGCCAGCGCGGAGGAGGAGGGATTCGAACCCCCGGAGCTTGCGCTCGGCGGTTTTCAAGACCGCTGCCTTCGACCACTCGGCCACTCCTCCTGGTGGGGTCCCGGGAGGCACGGGTATTTATAGAGATCGAGCCGGCCTTGTAAAGGAGGATCTCGGTTTTTTGCCCGAGCACGCCTACTTGGCGATGCGCTCGAGCCCACCCATATAAGGTCGCAGCGCCACCGGAATCACGACGCTGCCGTCGGCCTGCTGGTATTGCTCGAGGATCGCGACGATCGTGCGGCCGATCGCGATTCCGGAGCCGTTGAGCGTGTGAACCGGCCGCGCCTTGTCGCCGGCGTTCGGTTTGTAGCGGATCTTCGCCCGCCGAGCCTGCCAGTCCTCGAAGTTCGAGCACGACGAGATCTCGCGGAACGTGTCCTGACCTGGCAGCCAGACCTCGAGATCGTAGGTCTTGGCCGACGTGAAGCCGATGTCGCCGGTGCACAGCGTGACCACGCGATAATACAAATTTAGGCCCTGGAGCACGCGCTCGGCATCGTCGCGCAGCGCCTCGAGCTCGTCGTAGCTGTGCTCGGGCGCGACGATCTTCACGAGCTCGACCTTGTCGAACTGGTGCTGGCGGATGAGGCCGCGCGTGTCCTTGCCGTGCGCGCCAGCTTCGGCGCGAAAGCATGGCGCGTACGCGCAGTACTTCCGCGGCAGGCTCGCGCCGTCGAGGATCTCGTCCGCGTGAAGGTTCGTGATCTGGACCTCCGCGGTCGGCGACATGAACAGGTCGTTGTCGGCGACGTGATCGGGCCCGACGGGCTGATCGATCTTGAAGAGGTCGGCCTCGAACTTCGGCAGCTGGCCGGTTCCGCGCAGCGAACGGCGCGCGACCATCGCCGGCGGCCACACCTCGGCGTAGCCGTGTGCGGTGTGAAGGTCGAGCATGTAGTTCATGAGCGCGCGCGACAGCCGAGACGCGGCACCGCGCAGCACCGTGAACCGCGCGCCGGCGATCTTGGTGCCGGCGTCGAAGTCGAGGATGCCGAGCGCCTCGCCGATCTCCCAGTGCGGCTTCGGAGCAAACCCGTAGCTCGGTTTGGTTCCCCACACGTGGTGGACCGGGTTGTCGGCCTCGCTCGCGCCGGTCGGCACGCTCGCGTGCGGCGCGTTCGGAATCACGAGCAGCGCGCGCTCGCATTCGGCTTCGACCCGCGCGAGCTCGGCCTCGCCGTCCTTGACCTTCGTCGACAGCGCTTTGAGCTCGTCGCGAGCGGCGGCGAACTCCGGCGATTTCTTGTCGAGCTTCGCCATCCGATCGCTGCCTGCGTTGCGCTGCTGGCGAGCGGTGTCGAGCTCGTTCTGGAGTTTCCGGCGGTGTTCGTCGAGACTCTTCCAGGCTTCCACGGCTGGGCCGACCTCGGCACCACGGCGAAGCACGTCATCCATTCGAGCGGGATCGAGCATAGTTTTCCAACGATGATCAGGGGTTGGGACACGGACCCTACCGTGCGGTTAACCAGCGAGGCAAGCCCAGGGTCAAACGTCTCGTGGAAAGCGTGGCGCTCGCTCCGCTCCTGGCAAGGCCGGTGACCGAGATCATCGATCCCGATCGTGAGCTGGCCGAGCGTTTTCGCACCGGCGACCGCGACGCGTTCGATCAGATCGTGCGGCGGCATCAAAAAGGTGTGTGGCGGCTTGTCCGTCGCTACCTGCGCAACGATGCCGACTCGTCGGACGTCACGCAGCAGGTGTTCGTGCGGGCGTTCAAGGGCCTTGTCTCGTTCCGCGGCCAGTCGTCGGTGCGCAGCTGGCTCTATCGGATCGCGATCAACTGCTCGCTGAGCTGGATCCGCGACCATCGCCACGAGACGGCGAGCGAGATCGCCGAGGACGCGCTCACGGAGGCGCATCCCGGACCCGAGCGGATCGCCGGCGATCAAGACAACGCCCAGCTGCGCGCCGCGATCGCCCAGCTGCCGCCGAAGCAGAAGCTCGTGCTCGAGCTGCGCGTGTTCGACGATCTGTCGTTCCGCGAGGTCGCCGAGCTGGCGGAGTGCAGCGAGAACACGGCAAAGGTGAACTTCCACTACGCGGTCAAGCGTCTCCGTGACATCCTCGGAGGCACACGTGGCGACTGACGAAGAGCTCTTGACCGCGTACGTCGATGGCGTCGGCGAGCTCTCGCCCGACGAACGGCGCCGCGTCGAGCAGACGCTGACTTCGGCGCCCGAGCTGCGCGCCGAAGCCGATGCGATCCGCGACGTGCTCGCGAAGTCGCGTGCGATCGTTCCGTCGACGAACGAGCCCGATTGGTCGGCGCTCGAACGGCAAATTCGAGAAACGGTCGGCCCCGTCGTGCCGCTGCCGTGGTGGCGGCGCACGCGCTGGCTCGCGCCGGTGGGCGCACTCGTGACGACGGCCGCGATCGCGCTGGTGTGGCTGCACCACGTGCCGGCCGATCACGCGTTCACCCCGCGCGATGCAGGCACGCTCGCGCTCGCCGTGCCGACCGCGCCGTCGGTCGCTGCGGAGCCACCGGCACCGGCACCGGCACCCACGACGATGTACATCGACGGCCAGGTCATCGATCTCGGCAACGTCGATCCCGAGAAGCTGTTGATCGACGACGCCGACCCCGACGACACCGCCGACGGCGACGGGCTCCTGCCCGTGACGGACTACGGCTGGGTCGACGGACTCGACGACAAGGCGATGGAGCGCGCCGAGCGCTGGCTCGCCCGAAAGAAGGGCTGATGCGGGCGCTCGTCGTCGCGCTGTCGCTGCTGGCCGTTCCGGCGTTCGCCCAGGCGCCCGGGCAGACGACGCCGGCCGGGCAGACCGCGCCGGGGCCGCAGGTGCAGCCGCCGCCGGGACCGCAGCGTCCGGTGCTCGCGCGGGCGCAGAGGATCAAGGAGCGGATCCGGGAGCGCCGCGCGTTCGAGCTCACGGATGCGCTCGATCTCGACCCGCAAACCGCCGCGCGCATGGCCGCGGTGTTCGCGCGCTACGACGACGAGTTCGACCGGCTACTCGCCGCGCGCAACGAGCTCCAGCGCAAGCTCACCGGCGCCGACCAGATCAAGGATCCGCGGGCGCTCCAGAAGCTGATCGACGACGCGATCGCGAACCAGCACTCGTTCCGCGACGTCGAGGATCACCGGCTCGCCGAGCTGCGAACCATCCTGACGCCGCAGCAGACCGCCCGGCTCATCGTGGTGCTGCCGCAGCTCGAGCGCCGGCTCCAGAACCAGCTCCAGAAGGCGATCGCGAAGGGTAACGCGAAACCGCGCCGCGCGAACCGCCGCCCCGTCACCGATGACGATGACGACGACGAGTAGGTTACGGCTCGGGTAGGAACCGGCACGCGACTCGCCGTCGCGGTATGATGATCGCCGGATGATCGAGGCGACCTGCGCCGCGTGCGGGACCGTCAACCGCATTGCTGAAGCCAACGTGCCTCCCGGCGCAAAGTCCGTGACGTGCGAGAGCTGCAAGGCTCGCGTTCCGCTGCCCAACGCGAAGTTCGCGATCCCGGCGATTCCGAAATCGGTCCCGGCGGTCCCGCCGGTGCCGCCCGTGCCAGCCGCGGCCAAGCCCAAGCGCGCCGAGACCGGACCGCTCAGCGACTTGCCGGCGCCCAAGCGCACCGGGCCGCTGTCTGGGCTCGAAGCCAGCAAGCCCGCGCCGAAGTCCGGGCTCGATCTAGCCGATCTGCCCGCGCCGAAAGCGAAGGCCGGTGGCCCGCTCGATCTCGGCGACGTCGGCGACTTGCCTGCACCCAAGCGAGGCCCGCTCGACGACGTTCCGGCGCCGAAGCGAGCGGGCGCGCTCGACGATCTGCCCGCGCCGAAGCGCACGAGCGCGCTCGACGATCTGCCGGCGCCCAAGCCCGGCAAGACCCCGCCGAAGGCCGCGACGCCGCCGCGCGGCACGCCGATGTCGCGCGCCGCTGCCGACGATGCCGATCTCGTCGCGCCGAAGCAGCGCAAGTCGCAACCGGTTCCCGTGCAACGGCCACCCGCGCCGACCCCGCCGGTCGCCGCGCCGGTCGTCGCCGCACCGGTCGCCGCGCCGCCCGTCGCCGCGCCGCCGGTCGCCGCGCCGCCGCTCGCGATGGATTCGCTCGAGCTCGATCCGCTCGGCGATCTGCCGGCACCGAAGGCCGGCATTGCCGATCTTCCCGCGCCGGTGCTGGGCGCGAACCTCGATCTGCCGGCGCCGAAAGGCTTCTTCGACGATCTCCCGCAGCCGAAGCGAAGCTCCGGCAGTGATGGCGTCGATCTGCTGGCGCCGAAAGGCTTCTTCGACGATCTCCCGCAGCCCGTCGCCGCCAAACCCGCAGAGCTACCAGCCCCCAAGGGCTTCTTCGACGACATTCCGCAGCCCGCTGCGGCCAAGCCGCCTGCCGCGGCCAAACCGCCTGCCGCCGGCAAGTCGCCTGCCGTCGCGCCGCCCGAGCTGCCCGCACCCAAGGGCTTCTTCGACGATCTCCCGCAACCCGCGTCCGCGACGTCGCCGGCTCCGCCCGCGCCCAAGGGCTTCTTCGACGACATTCCGCAGCCGGCGAAGTCGGCGGGCGCGAAGCCTGCGGCGGCCGCGAATGTCTTCGATGACCTGCCGGAGCCGGGTGCGCAGGAGCTGTCGTCGGCAGATCTGTTCAGCGGCTCGGGCGCGCACGACCTCGACCTCGGGCCGACGAACGCGGGCGTTGCTGCGCCGCTCGATCTCGATGCACTGCCCGAGCTCGATCTCGGGCTGGCCACCGAAAGGGCGGCGCCGCCGCCCGATTTTGCCGATCTCGATCTGTCGACGCCGACCGTGCCGCCGACGTCCGCGGCGTCGCTCAAGAGCGGGATCACGATCAAGTCGTCGCCCTCGACACCCGCCGCGCCGCGCTCGTCGACGGCCTCGGCGATCTCGCTGAAGTCGGGCGACATGCAGCTCGATCTCGAGGACGAGGCATCGCGCGGTGCCGTCGCGGCCTCGCCGGTCGCGAAGCAAGCCGCGAAGCAGCGCGAAGCCAAGGCCGAGGCAACGGCCGATGCCAACGTCAAGAAGCAGCGCCGCATGCAGCGCGTGCTCGGCGCGTTGCTCGCGGTCGTCGCCGCCGGCGGCGCGGGTGCGTTCTTCTATCAGCGCCATCACGCAGCGCAGCAGCGCACCGAACAGATCCACGAGCATCTCGACGAAGCGCGCAAGGCGATCCACGCGGCGACGCCCACGCACTGGACGCGTGCCGCCAACGAAGCGACCGAGGTGCTCTCCCTCGACGAGCACAACCTCGACGCGCTCGGAGTCCGCGCCGAAGCCTTGCTCGGCGGCGTGCTCGACACCGGCGTCGGCGGCGACACGCGCATCGCGATGGGCCGCAAAGTGCTCGCCGACGCGCTCGAGGCCGGCATCACCGGACCGCAGCTCGACGCCGCACAAGCGCTCGGCATGATCGGCGCGCACCAGGCCGATCGGGCCGTCACCAAGCTCCAGAGCATGGTGCAGCGCGAGCCCAAGAACGGGTTCTGGCAGCTCTACCTCGGCTGGGGACTGTCCGCGAAGGGCGATCCCGCCGGCGCCGTGAAGGCCTTCGATGCGGCGATCGCGGCCGATCCAGCCGTCAAGCTGCCCGCCCTCTACGCGCGCGGTCGCGCGAAGCTCCAGCTCCTCGATCTCGAGGGTGCGAAGGCCGACTTCGCCGCGGTGCTCGATCTCAAGAAGGATCACATCGGCGCGCAGGTCGGGCTCGCGGCGGCGCTGCCGGCTGCACAAGCGTCGCAACGCGAGAGCGACTTGCTCGCGATCCTCGCGCGCAAGGACATCGCCGCCGGCGATCCCCGCGCGGTCGTGCAAGCGTGGACGCTCGCCGCCGATACCGCGCGCACTGGCGGGCGGCTCGACGTCGCGCGCGACCGCTATCAGAAGGCGCTCGCGCTCGCGAAGACCGATGTCCCGGCGATGGTCGGGCTCGCCGACGTCGAGATCACCGATGGCAAGCTCGACGTCGCGGCGGATCTGGTCGCGAAGGCGATCGCGCAGGCGCCCGATAGCCCGTCCGCGCAGCTCGTCGCGGCAGAGCTCGACGTCAAGCAGGGCAAGCTCGAGGATGCGCAAGCGATCGAGCAAAAGCTCGCCTCGCGCGTCCCGCCGCTGCCGCCGCTCCAGCGCGCGACCATGCAGCTGTTGCTCGGCAACATCCTCGAGGCCAAGGGCAGCGACGACGACGCGATCGCCGCGTGGACCGAAGGCGCCAAGCTCGCCGGCGATCTCGATCTCACGCCGATGATGGCCGCGGTCACCAAGCTCGGCGCGCTCGCCAAGAAGGCGACCGACAACCACGACGACGCCAAGGCAAGCGCGTATCGCGCGCAGGCCGATCAGCTGCTGTC
>Ga0070665_100004188_pt1 | contig 15172 bp, 13 predicted proteins | sample KBSS13metaG_FD_65862 | JGI IMG/M metagenome (GOLD analysis project Ga0070665, IMG submission 65862) | Switchgrass rhizosphere microbial communities from Kellogg Biological Station, Michigan, USA - KBS S1-3 metaG | ecosystem: Host-associated > Plants > Roots > Rhizosphere > Soil ... | reverse complement strand
TTACCAAGCTTTTTAGCGAAGTATAAAGTGAAGTAGGATAAACAGAGACAGTTTAAATAATTTTTAGTATTATGTCGTATTTTTTAATAATTTAACTTTTAGAAAAAGGATTGCATCTTTTCGCAGTCAAAATTATTATGACCTTATGAGTATGTTTTGAACTTAGTTTTAAATGATGAATATAGCCTTTGGATCTGTCTTAACCTAACGTCTAATAGAGATCTCCAAATTTTTGAACATATCAAGTAGCTGATGCCAGATTACAGTCATTATATGTTGTTTTTAGTCTTTCCATGCGCTTGCTATGGGAAATAGTTGCAACTGAGAGAATGTATCTCTAATTTTTCCCTGTTTATCTTTACGTTTAATTGTTATTTTATTAAAAAATGCGTCAGTTAAATCTTTATAGGTATGTATATCTTCAAATACTTGATTAAGAGGTATTTCGTGGAGTTTTCCATAACCATGTCCATACGAGCGTGCTTCTATAAGCAAGTTTTTTATAATATCAGACACTATCATCACGTGCCCTTTGATAAGAATAATATCTCCATTGCAGAGAGTTTGGTTTGGTTGCAGTAATGTCAGGCAATGTGCGATGGTGGATGTGTTTTTACAAAAATAAGGAATTCCACATATTTGCGTTGCCCGCAGAATTACTCCGGAACAATCAAAACCACTTTTTGGAGAAGGTGTACTTGTTTCATATTCATAAAATGAGTAATCGCTATGGTGAGTTGTTTTGGTGATTTCTTTAAAATTGCCATGTGTTGTATGAGTAAAGCTTGTTCCTCCCCATGTGTACGGAATGAAGGTGTTTTGTTTTCTATGAGCCCATTTTTTGAGCACATTAATATAGTCGGTGATTTTGTCTGAGCGGATTTTTGTGGTGTTACTTATTATACATTTATAAATAGGTATTTTTATGTGATATTCTTTGTATGTTTTATAATTAATTGCAAAAACTGTATAGGTAGAGGTTCTTTTTTTTTGTAGTGGTGTTGCTTGTATAAAACGAGTTCCTGCAGAAAATGTCATCTGTGATGTTGGATCAAAGTGTGGTTCGCTCAGCGTGATAATATTGTTCTGGTTGAGCCCTAGATGGGAACTATCATTGAAATTAATTGGTTCTGGTATATGATGTGAGGGGATATTGTGTGCGGTGATGTCATCAAAAAAGGTGACATTTTTTTTTAACATCCAGTAGTAGGTTTGGGGGAGTGAAGATGAAGGATTAAGGTAATACGCATTGTTAATTTGTATGCAAACTTCTTCATCGGTACTTTTTATTACATCAACAGTTTCGTTATAAAGAAGTTGATGTAAGCGAGGACATGAAGCGGCAGAATGTATTTGGCTACTACAAAAAGGTATTTCTTCATAAGCACATTCTGTTTTTTTATCAGGATAGATGGTAGTTATTGATTGCCCAAGTAAATCAGCGATAGGGACATTTATAATTGCTTTTTGGAGGGAGTATAGATTTTTTGATGGAAAAATGGAAATTAAATGTATGAATACAATTAAGAAATATTTGTAATTCATTTTTTTCCTTTATTCAATGTTTCTCGTTTTAGTGTAATAAAAATAGAATTTATTTAGCTATAGTTAACAAATTGTTTTTATTTCAATTTAGAAATATTGCTTGATGGAAAGATGAAATGCTATTCTTAATATAAATGATACGTAAAGAGCAAGGAGAAGGGATGGCTATAGTATTGTTACTATTAAGTATGTGGGTTCTTCCCTTATGTGGTAGCCATAATGAGTCAGTTACTGATTGGACGTGGTTGTATCGTAAAAATTTCTCCCACAATATGCAGTTAAATAGTAAGAAAAAATCATTGTTTTTTATACAAGAAAATTTATTGCCATTTACGCAGCTTGTTTTTTCCTGGAATGCGTTAAGGCCTGAAGAAGGCTATTTTTCTTTTTATGTACAGATACGGGATGCGGAAACAAAAAAGTGGGGTTTATGGCATCATATGGTTGATTGGGGAAAAGATTTACAGCAATCATATATGAGTAAGAGCGATGGTTTTTCTTCTTATGTGTATGTGAGGCTTGAAACTAATGATAAAAAAGGTGCTGATGCCTTTCGGATAAAAATTATTCCTTATAATAATGCTTCATTATCGTTAATTCATGATGTGTTTGTAGCTGCTTCTGATTTTAATTCTTTTGTTTCAGAATCATCCGTACGTAGTGATAACTCTTTTTTAAAGACCGTGCATTTGTCTGATGTGCCTTTAGTTGCTCAATTCGCACTTGATCATGAAGATAAAGGTCGTATTTGTTCTCCTGTTTCATGTAGCATGGTTGTTCAATATGTAACGGGAAAAAAGATCAATCCTTTGCAGTTTGCAGTAGGTGTATTTGATAATGGTCTTAAAGTATACGGTAGCTGGGGGTGTAATACAGCCCATGCTTTTGAACAAGCTCAAGGTAAATTTAATTTTTTTGTCAGACGTATGAATTGCTTTGCGGATATTCATCAACAATTATTACAAGGAATGCCGGTGGTTGTGAGCGTGAGAGGTAATTTGCCAGGGGCATTAAAGCCATTTCCGCATGGGCATCTTATGGTTGTTGTGGGATGGGATAACGATGTGCGTGAAGTGTTATGCAATGATCCTGCAGCAGAAAGTAATGAGACGGTATTTAAGCGGTATGCATTAGAAGATTTTTTACGAGCATGGGAATGCTCTCATCGTCTTTCTTATATTGTGCAACCAATTAGTTGTATGGTGGGAAATGGCTAAAAAGGCACCCGGTTGACAGATGGTCTTCAGAGGTTTATCTTTATTATTAGTTAGTACTAACGCGTTATAAAAAAAATGAGAGCAGGAAAATGATAGCGTGTATTACTGCTATAAGTTATGCTTAACTATTTTACATAAAGGATTTGCTATGAAAAAAACAGCAAATACAGTGTTGGCAATTGTGATAATCACTATGGTAACATCAACGCCATTACAAATATCAGGAAATGTACGAGTGGTTGAAACAACTACTACTCAGGTATATACTGATGAAATTTCTCTTCTGGATAATATCAAAGAACATGCAAGAAACGCTTATGAAGGTGCTGCTGACATGAAGGATGCAGCAAAAGAAAAGCTGAGTTCATTGATGAATGATAAAAGTCTCAGCTCAAAGATTAAATCTTCAATTAGCGATGATATTAGGATTATCCAAGAAGGATTTGATAAGCATGTAGCATCCAATGTCCACAAAGCATATGAGCGTGTGCAAAACGCACTTGATAATAGAAGAGCTGAACTTTCTGGTACTCCATCTGGTAAAGTGCAAAAAGTGATAGATTTTGTAACAGAAAAATTTACAGCAGTTAAGCTTGGTATTAGGAATATGTATAATTCTATGAGATCATAATTAAAATATTTTGTAGAGAATTTTAAATAAAACGAATTAAGGGGTCTGCTTACAAGCAGACCCCTTAATTCGTTTTTGCGTATTAATAGTTATTTTTAATATTTATAAATATATTATTGACTATTTGATATTGCAACTGTTATTCTTTTTGCAGAAAAGGAGAGAATGAATGAGTTAAAAACAAAGGGGATGAGATGACTAAAATCATAGAAAACTTTTTGGTGCCATTATTTGTTATCATAAGTATTTTATATGTATTTAATTCCTTTGGTAAGCAAGATATATTATTGCATAAGGCATATCATCATACAACGCAGAATCAGCTATGTCTTGAGCGGGCAAACATATCATTTTATTTTTCATCTGATCCGGAAATACAAGAAATTAAAAATAAAACAAATTCTGAGTTAGAATCTTTTTCTTTTTTTTTTCCAAAAGCGGCAATCAATCAAGGTGAATGTCAAGAAATGGTTAACCGGTTAAATCAGCAGAATGATTGTTATACAATTCAAATGACTGAAGTGGTAGAACCAACAAAAGGAATTATGTTAGGGTTTGTTATTAATCCCAATAAATTAGCCCTGAGTTATGAGCGGTTTGATTCTATTGGATTGCAAAAAGGTATAGTATTTAGATTATATAATAAAGATTTATTAAAAAAGATTGAACAAGTAATAAATAATCAACCAGTTTTGCGTACGTTATGGCATACTAATAAACCTTGTATAGCAATTGATCCGGGACATGGTGGAAGGGATTGTGGAGCCATAGGACAGCTTGGCGTTAAGGAAAAAGAAGTTTGTTTAGCGATTAGTAATAATGTTGCTAATTTATTAGAGCAACATGGATTTTCTGTGGTGATGACAAGAACGCATGATTATGGAGTATTGCTGGATGAGCGTACAGGATATGCGAATAATAAAGGTGCCGATTTATTTGTTTCTATTCATGCAAATTATGCTTCTAATTCTCGTGCTATTGGCGTTGAAACGTTTTGTTTGCAACCATCTCTTTTAAAATCTGATTTTTCTCAGTTATCAATGCAAGAAAATAATAGAATTTCTTTTATGAGAAATCAGCGTGCTTATTGTTCTGAAATGTTAGCACAATCTGTACAACGTAATGTCTGTAATGCAATATTACCATTTCATGAGGAATTGATTGATCGTAAGGTAAAACATTCTGTATCACAAGTCTTGCTAGCAACACAGATGCCAGGTATTCTTATTGAAGTTGGTTTTGTTTCCCATCCCAGGGAATCCATATTGTTGAATAATAGTAGCTATCAAAATTGTATTGCTCGTGGGATTTATAATGGTATTTTAAAAGCTATTGAGTGTTAATTGTTTTTAAAAAAAATTTTCTTTATTGTTGCTTATGCAAAAAGATGGTACTATACAAAGCTAGTTAGGGATTTTTTTATTAATAATTATTTTTAGGTGGCTTGACATTGGTGATGCATTTTATTTGGGAAGATTTTTTAAAAATTGTTAAAGATGAGCTGGGAAGCCGTGTGGTAGAAACATGGTTTAAAGCTGTTTCTATGACCAAATGGGATGACATAGAAAAGGTTATTTATTTACAAACGCCTAACGATTTTGTATGTAATTGGCTGGAAAAGAATTATCGGTCTGTTTTTCAAATTCATCTTGGACGGTTATTAAATGTCGTGGAACCAAAAGTAATTTTTTTAACTGGTTCGCCTAAAAAAAATGATAAAATTAGAATAAATAGTGAGTTTACCGGAGAGGTTCAGGAAGGTAAAGTTTCCGAATTAAAAACTTATCGACCTGCTCATATGATTCCTTATGATTCTAAGGCCGGATTATTAGCTTCAAAGCTATCAGAACGTTATGGATATATTAATAGTCAGTATGTATTTGATACTTTTGTTGTGGGGCCAAGTAATTCACTTGCGTATGCAGCTGCGTATGCGGTAGCTCAAAAATCGGGAGATTTATATAATCCTTTATTTATTTATGGTGGCTCGGGGCTCGGTAAAACTCATTTATTGCATGCCATAGGGAATGCAATTCAAAATCGTAATAAAAAAGCTCTTGTTTTATATCAAACAGCAGATCGATTTGTTAGTGAATTTATTAATGCAATACGACTTAATAAAATTGATTATTTTCAAAGAAAATATCAAGCGATTGATGTTTTATTAATTGATGATATTCAGTTTTTATCAAATAAAGAGACTACTCAAGAAGCGTTTTTTCATATTTTTAATTTGTTGTATGATGCACGCAAGCAGATTGTATTTTCAAGTGATACTTTTCCACAAAATATTAATGGGATTGCAGAGCGGTTACGATCACGTTTGTCATCTGGTATGATAGCAGATATTCATCAACCTTGTCTTGAGGTAAAAACCGCTATTTTAAAAAGAAAAGCTGAGACGAGCGGTGAAGCATTAAGTGATGAAGTAGCTCATTTTCTTGCCTCTCATGTTAATTCTAATATAAGAGAATTGGAAGGAGCATTAATTCGTGTTCTTGCATTTGCTCATTTAACAAAAGAACCTATTAGTTTAACGTTAGTTCAAAAAGTTTTTTTTAATGAAGAACGTGTAGTTAAAGAGTCTATAGATTTTAAGGGAGTGATTAAAGCGGTAACAAAGTATTTTCCTTATTCGTTAGATGATTTACGATCAGAAAACAGAAATAAAGAGCTGGTGTTGGTGAGGCAGTTAACTATGTATATTATTAAAAAGAACACTAATTATTCTTTGCGTGAGATTGGTGCGTATTTGGGAGATCGTAATCATACAACGGTTAAACATGCTCTTTCTAAAATAGAACAATATATTCTTGAAGATTTAAAAATTCAAAAACAAATCAATGCTATAGAAAAAGAGTTCGGGCGCTAATTTACCATTTTAAGGCACAGGGATTATCAGCATATTGAGCCGCGCGTCTATTATTTTTAGTTTGTAAAAAAGCGTCCTGAAAATATTTCACTCCTAAATAAATAAACCATTCCATATGATTATTGAAAAAAGGTTCTTCTTTTAAGCCTACAATTGACGGAAAGTGTTCAGTGTCTACAATGCTTAAATGGTATTGTTGGGTATCTTTTTGGTATTTAATGACAAAATTATCGGCATGTGGATCAACAAAAAGATGCAAATCCATACAAAGTTGCATTATTAATTCACTTTTTTCTTGGAATGATAAAAGTTGAGCATCTTCTTTGGTATCAATGGTATCTGCAATGATAGCATAAACACTTGGCATAAGGGTGGAGATTTTTTCTTTTCCTCCAATATTGTATCCGTTAATTCTCATCCAACGAGTTTTTCTTGCAAGCCAATACCATTTGCGAGGAGTTTTTACTTTACCAGACCAACGAGGATGATTTTCTATTTGTTGTTTAACGAGCTCAAGATTTTTGATACGTGTTAATCCTGCAATGTGCCTATTCATACCACCAGACATATAAAAAAAGAATTGATTTTCAAATCCTTTACAATAAGGGTCAATGAATGATTTTGGAGTTTCCATAAATAGTTTAAGAACAAAAGGATAGTTTTTAAACTGCAAAACAAGTAATCCACATCGTTGTTTATAATTAAAATTTTTGTCTTGTAATACGGTAAAATGGGTATATTCTTTTTTATGTTTTTTAAGTTCTTTAAGCAATAATTTAATACATAGATTTAAATGGTGGCAATTAATTGTTTTTTGAGGGTCATTGACATCGGCAATATTATCAGAAGGCAGTAGGTGGTCATAAAAAAAATCGTATCCTGCTCCATTAAATACATTAAAAATGGGGTATTCGGTTAAAGCTCGACTTGCTACACAATTTTTCTTATTTGAATGTTTCCAGCTTACTTCTATGGTAGGTATATCTTTGTCTTTTTTTCTAAAAGGGCTACGTGTTATAGTTGTTAAGGGAAAAATACAAAAAGCAAAAATAAAAATAATTTTTTCTTTCATGCTCTATGCTCTTGATTATAATATCAATTTTTATTTATTTAATTTCAGATGAATTCTTTTTTAGTATACCATAATTAAAAAAAAAGGGTGCCAGGTTATTATAATATTTTTATTTCAGATATAGGAATTATATTTTATTATATAAAGAATATTTTTTAAGAGGCTTGCTTTGTATTTCCAAATTGAAAATTATGACATAAGGCAAGAAGGTATTTATTGATTTGAAAAAATGAGACATGATAGAATAAATTGCTGTAATTTGAGAGTAGTTGCAGTTAAGGGTAAGGTGGGGTATGTTGGAAAAGAGAGTAGTAGTAAGATGGTGAGAAGGAGTAGTTATGAAGCTAGAGATGACGTGTCGAAATACACAAATTGCTGATAGTTTGAGGCGATTGCCGAGAAAAATGTTGCAATTGCATGGTCTTGATAATATTACAGATTTTGTTTTACATGAACTTTGCGACAAACATTGTTTTAATATTCCTAAAGCAGCTTATTTTGTAGATAACCCTGCTTTTAATTGTTTAAAAGGGGTTGTGGGAATTGCTGGTATGGAATTGGAAGGTGTTGAAGATATTTGGATCAATCCTGATCAATTTAGGGAAAAAATAGCACAATCATCTTTTAATCAAAATGTGCGATCTTTTAATTACGAAAGTCGTAAAAAGCGTGGTCATTCTTTAGAAGAAATGGCTGAAACCATAGCAAAACAGTTTGATTTTAAGAATTATGGTTTTTATTCGTGGGATATGAAGCATGATAATCATGGTTTTTTAGTGTGTGAAAAAAATTCTGAGAAAGATTATGAGCATCCTCATGATGAAATGATGGTTGACGGGCTTAGTTTATTAAGCTTTTGTCCCATTTATTAATATATCTTATAATTCTTTAAAAGGAGTTAAGCCTGGTAGTACGGCACTACTAAGATATGCGAGTGCTGCGCCTCCACCGGTGGAAAGATGAGTGATTCGGTGGTGGGTTGGTGTGTTTAAAGCAATATCAACAGAATCGCCGCCTGCAATAATAGTTTTTGCTGATGATAATGCCATAGCATTAATAATATCTTTAGTGCTTTCTTGTGTTATTGGTTTATCTGCAAAACCCATTGCACAGTTTAAAAATATTGTTTTTGCGTTATTAATTTCTGTGGTGAGTAGTGTAACCGTTTTAGGACCAATTGATATTCCGATTGCAGTGGGAGGAAATTGAGAGGCGGATATAATAGAAAATGGTTCTTTAACAGTATTATAAGATACTTGATAATCAATAGGAAAGAGACATTTTACCCCCAAAGCTTCGGCTTTGAGAATGATTTTTTTACATACTTGCAGAATTGAATCATCTATAAGAGACTGTCCAATTGGTTCTTTTAATGATTTAAGAAATGAAAAGCAAAGAGCGGGACATATCGCAAGGGTGTCTATTTTATGTAATAAGCTTTCAATAAGAGAAATTTTATCCTTTATTTTTTTTCCTCCAAGAATAGCGATAAATGGTCGGGGCGGATTTTCTTTGAGTATACTAAGTTCATGTAATTCTTTTTCCATAAGAAATCCAATACTGCGTCTGTTTTCGGGAAATTCGTATGGTAAGAGTGTTACGGAACAGTCATTACGATGGATGACGCCAAAAGCATCGTTAATGTAATAATCAGCGGTGCTTGCAAGTTGTTTGGCAAAAAATGGGTCGCCAGCTTTTTCTCCGGGAAAAAATCTTAAATTTTCTATCAAAAGTATATGTTTGGGAATTATTTTTGAATGAGCAATTGTTTTAAAATCCTTGATAAATTCTATAGAGTAACCTTGTTGGCAAAACCATGGAATAAGTATTTTTGTAGATAGTTCAGGTTCATTATTTATTGGTTGCCCCAGATGGGTTGCCAATACAATACTAGCCTGTTGGTTGAGAATAAAATTTATTGTAGGAAGTATACTGGTAAGACGAAAGTCATTAGTTATTTTTCCATTTACCATAGGAACATTGAGATCTGCTCGAATAAAAATTCGTTTATTTTTGACATTCCATTGAGTGAACGTTGGTTGAATCATTTTTATCCTTCAAATCTTAAAACACGAGAAATATTTATAGTACGGATGTATCGTATTGGTAACCAGGTTGCCAATAAACTGAAAAAAAGAACAACGCCAAATACAGTACATACAATTTGAAAATTCATAGCAACGGGTAGTTCGGTAACATAATAAGTATCAGGAAGAGTAATAAAGGGGTAATGTTGTAATAGTGCACTCACGATGCATGCAGTTAAAAGTCCCAGAAGAGAGGCGGTACAGCTTATTGTTATTCCTATAATAAAAAAGATCGCATTAATGGTTTTTTGCGGCATTCCCATCGATTTTAATAACGCTATTTGAGGCCATTTTTGAGTAATTTGCATAAATAAAACTGAAATAATATTCATGCACGCAACCAAAAGAATAATTGCAATAATAAAGAAAGCAACATATTTTTCAAGTTTTAAGGTTGCCACTAGAGATGGATATAAATCTTTCCATGAATAAACATCAAGGCCTAAACGATTTTGCAGTTTTTGTATAAGATGTTTTTCATTTGTATGAGGATGAATGCTGAGGTTGATTTGTTCAATTAAAAAATTGGGGAATAGCTCTTCTAAAAATAAAAGAGAAGAATAAATAACACCGTTATCAAATTCATCGATTCCTGTATCAAAAATACCACTAATAATAGCTGGTTTAGAATCAAAAGTAATTTTTTTACTTTTTATTTGTTCATCACGTATAAAGAGTAATTCTACTGTATCTCCTACAATAAGATTATTGTTGTATGCCATTTGTTTGCCAATAATGATTTGATTATCTTGAAAAAGATCGGAAAATTTTGTTTTCAAAGAAGGATGAGTAATTTTTTTTGATAAAGAACTGGTATGAGTTTCTTTTAAAGGATCAATTCCTTTAATTATTCCTACAATTGGTGTATTTTCTGATTGATTGGGTGTACGTAACAATATATGTTGTGTAGCCATAGGAGAAGAGGCAATAACTTCAGGAAACTCTTGAGAGAGTACGGATGTTAATGCATCTACATTAATATTATTATTATATGTTTGTATAACAAGATTAGCATGAATGCCTTGCATTTTTTCATAAATAACAACTTCAAAACCGTTCATAATTGCAGTAATAAGGGCTAAGGAAAATGAGCCGATGAAAATACCGGAAAAACAGATGATAGTCATGGTGGAAATATTTTTTTGATAGGTGTGACTGAGCATAATACGTTGAGCTAAAAAAAAAGCAACCATGTTCATTCTTGAGAGCCTTTGCTATTGTAAAGAATCATTGTTTTAATTAGGATACTATTAACATTAAAGGTTACAAATGAAAAGGAAAATATGAAAGTATTAATGAAAAATGATTTGATATATAGCGCTCTTATTGGAGCATTAATATTGTTACCTAGCTGTACAAGAATAATGAATTGGGGAATGCAAACATTTGCTCAAGCACCATTATTAAAAGCTCATATTGATAAAGCACAACAATATATACGTTCAGTATCGTTATATGATCAGTTAACAACACGCGCTCGTTTTGATGCATTGTGGTTGTCAGATGATGTACGTATTAATTATGTTAATTTATTTGCCTTAAAGTATGGAAAAAGTGAAGAGCAAAAGAAGGTCTTTTTAAGGCGTCAATTAGAAGAAAATAATCATTTTATAACGTTTTATATATTAAGTTTATATGATTATCCTTTGGGTGAATCCAATAGTGAGTGGACATTGTTTTTACAAATTGATGATAAGTATTACACACCTATTGAAATTAAATCGGTAGAGCTCTCTCGAGAATATATTTATATTTTTGGTAAAAAATATAATCGATTTAAGGTGCCTTATAGTGTAAAATTTGATGCCAAAGATATTAATGATCAGCTTCTTATCACATCGGAGACAAAAAATATAATTCTTCATTGTAGGTCAGTTGTTTCAGAGGTTACATTTGTATGGAACATAACGCAATAAGAGAGAGCGATTATGAAAATTAGTATTGGAGCTGATCATCGTGGTTTTGTGCATAAAGAATTTATTAAACAAAATATCTCATTGGTTGAATGGATAGATGTGGGTACGTATAATCAAGAACGCACAGATTATCCTGTTTTTGTAGATAAAGTGATAAACCTTATCATTATGCATAAAGCAGATGTAGGGATATTAATTTGTGGATCTGGAGGAGGCATGGCAATAGCCGCAAATAGATATAAAAATATATATGCGGTTGTTGCATGGGATATCCAATCTGCTCAACGTTGTAAACAAGATGATAATGCCAATATATTAGTGCTGCCTGCTGATTTTATTTCTTTGGAGGAATCAGTGGAAATAATTCATGAATGGCTTGGGCGAAAATTTAAAGGTGGTCGTTATGCTGAGCGGCTTGCCATGATTGATGAATGAATATAGATTGTTTGTTTATCTTTATTCATGTATTTTTCATGATTATTTTAATCTCGTTCGTGCTGATGCTTCGTCAGGCTCCCTATTACATCAAGGCTTGTTGCTGCGCTAAAAGCTTCGGCGGATAAAATCGTCGGACTCCGCAGCAGTAAACGCGGAATTTATCCTGAGTTTATCGAAGGGCTCAGAACTTCACGTGATTATTTTAATCCCGTTCGTGCTGATGCTTCGTCAGGCTCAGCAGTAAACGCGGAATTTATCCTGAGTTTATCGAAGGACTCAGAACTTCACGTGATTATTTTAATCCCGTTCGTGCTGAGCTTGTCGAAGTATACGAACCCCTTAAAAAATGTTCGTATACTTCGACAAGCATCAGTACGAACGGAGAGAGTATCTGAAGGGAAAAAAACAACTTACAATTGGGTAAGCATAGTGATTTATGCTATAGAGACAATATTTGCAAGTACAGTGAAAGAGTAAATTGTAGATAATGAAGATAATTAAAAAGAGCAGGGAATTTAAAATTCCCTGCTCTTTTTAATTATTGTAATATTTTTATGCTGTTGCCGCTTCTTCAGGTGTTGCTATTGTTTGCGAAGGAATTGTAACTGTTTTTTCTACGGTATCAATAATAGTTTCTATTTCTTTAACAGTTATGATACGTTTTTTCATTAATTCCTCTACTATTGCGTTCAGGCTATCTTTATGTTTAATAAGAATATCTATTGCATCAGCATGGCATTTTTCAAGAATGTCATGAGCTTTTTGCATGAGGTTCTCACGGGTAGCTTTTGGGAGTGATAATGGATTAAGACCACCAAAAACTAGTTTTTTAATTAATTGGAATGCTTTTTCACGATCTTGTGCATGACACGTAAAGCCGCATGATCCAAGTAATAGCTCTTCTGCCGCAAAGCCTGCTATTAATATGGTTGTTTCATTAATTATGGTAGTTTCATTTTTCATATTAATAGAATCATGACTTTGCTTTGTCATAAGAGCACCATATTCAATTTTTATTTGCTGTTCATTTTCATCTTTTTTAGAGATGGTATCCCATGCCAATTCATCTTTTACTTTTGTTTTGCGGGCATGAATCGTTACTTTATCCAGTTGTTCATGACTTTCTAAAAATATTGAAGCAAGAGCTCTGCCTGCAAAATGAGTTGCCACAATACGTGATTCTTTATCAGGTAAATCTTTTCGGTCGAAAGGCATAATGTTGTGTATTTCGGTATCAATACTTTCTTCTAGAAGTTCTTGAGTTAATGGTTTTTTATAAAGCCATGCTCTTGTCATTGCATTACGAATAACGGATTTTAATGCTTCAAATGATACGTCATTTGTTTTATCTGCAAGTATTTCAGGATTAAATTGTCTAATATCAAGAGCCATATTAGTAAGCTCTTTGATAATAAACTCTATGCGGTATTTACGTGCAGGGTATTCAAATCTAATTTCTTTGCCAAAGCGGCCATTTTGACGTAGCGCTTTATCAAGATGTTCTGGATGATTAGTTGCAGCAATTAAAATAACTACTTTTGATGGGTCCGCATTGATAGAACTCTGCATAGAAACAAGAAACTCGCTAAGAAGTTGATTGTTTCCAACTCGGCCCAATCCTAATAAATCGATTTCATCAATAAATATTACTGCTGGTGCATTGCTTTTGATTTCATCAAGAATTGCTTTAATACCAAACTGGTTAACTAGAGCAGCGCTAATATTAAAGAATTTAATCTGATTAGCAAGGCCTTTCTTTTCTAATATTAATTGGATTTCTCCGCATAGGCATTCAACACTGAAAGATTTACCGGTACGAGTAGGTCCTGTTAAGAGCCAGCCTTTTTCCGGAGTTGCTTCTAAACGCATAAGTTGCTCAGGGTTATCAATATATTGAATGATTGATGCAAATTCTCTTTTTACTTCATCAAGTCCAACCATATCTTTAAAGCTTACTGTTGGATTAAATTGAGTTAATACTGGTTGTGTAGTATTACGATATTCTCCTCCACGAAGGAAGTTCCAAGCGCTATCTCTTCTTTGCAATAATTTAGGATATATATCTTCTTGCCAGGTTTTATATAAAGAACTAAGCATATACATAGTAGCCATTGATGCTAGCGGTTGGTTTTGCATCATAAAATCTTTAATAATAAAATCAAGAGTTGCTATCCCGCTTGCGTTATCAGGTATTTTTGTTTGATGAGCATCTGAGGGAGCTAAGGTTGCACTAGAAGTTTTCTCATCGACTAAAATAGGAAATCCTGCTCTATCACGAATAATTGGACCATTGTTGTTGTTTAATAGTGTGTTTTTAATAAAATTTCTGATCATTTCGGGGCATTTTGGATTGTTCATGAACAAGTATCCGTAACTCCATAATGAGTAGAGTCCTACAAGTCCAGCGCCCGCGCTGTATCCCAAAATTGTTGGTAGGTGAAATTTATTAGCAGGGGTAACAATATTTTTATCTATGGATCGCGCTACTTTGTTATACCAGGTAAGGCCGATGTTTTCTACGCTTTTTTGTAAGGATCGAAGTTCTAATTTTGTTTGCTTAAGGCCTTTAATCAAAGATTCTTGGCTGAGATGTTGTAAGTTGCTTCTGGTGCTATTTCGGTTATTCATCTCCGTAAAAAATTGTTTTACATCAAATGGGGTAGCATTTTTAAAATTGTTTTTTAATTGAGTGGTTAAATACGGAATAAATGCATTACAAAATTCCGTAAATAAATAAGAGTATTCTAAGTGCATACCAGGATCTTCAAGAGAAAGAATTGTTTCTTGGCTCTGCAAAAGACTGTTAAGGACCATTTTATTATTGGTAATAACTTCCATTATCACATTAATATTATTTGCTCGAAATGAACCTTTTTTAACTAAAAGAGCAATTTCTGTGAGTTTATTTTCAATTTTTCGGAGGGAATGAAAGGTTTTTTGTATAGCTTTTGCAGAAAACTCTATAAGTTTTATAATTTTTTGTTGTTCGGCAGGAGTTAGGTTAATTTCTTGCGGTTGATTGATTTGTGGGTTTTCGGTTGTTGCCGTCGTTGAAGGCTCTTCGATCTGTGTTACTTCTGCTGGTGTGCTGATTGGAGATTCTTCCATATCTGTTGATTCTGTTGGTGATTGAGAGGATATTTGTTCTCCATGAATAATCATACTGAAAGACACTAAGCATAAGATTATTAGTGGTAGGTTCTTCATTTTGTTCATAATACATTTTCTCCAAACTTGTATCGTACGTTTAATTAAAAGTAACTTTCTATAGAGCTTTTTCTACATAAATACACAATGTTATTGATAATTTTAATGGTAAAATAGTAGAAATTGCTTATTTTCTTCTTTATCTATTACCAAAGAAGAAGGTACTATAATAATATAAATTTAGCAT
>Ga0070665_100004187_pt1 | contig 15173 bp, 13 predicted proteins | sample KBSS13metaG_FD_65862 | JGI IMG/M metagenome (GOLD analysis project Ga0070665, IMG submission 65862) | Switchgrass rhizosphere microbial communities from Kellogg Biological Station, Michigan, USA - KBS S1-3 metaG | ecosystem: Host-associated > Plants > Roots > Rhizosphere > Soil ... | reverse complement strand
GATGCGCCAGGTGCTGGTGGAAACTGCGCGCGCCCGCTCTGCGCAAAAACGTGGTGCCGCGATCGAAGTTGCCGTCGAGAATCTCCCAGATGCAGGGCCGCGAGTCGACGGCTCGCTCCTGGCGCTTGACGATGCGCTGCGGCAATTAGAGAAGTTAGACGCCCGGAAGGCTCATCTGATTGAGATGCGCTATTTCGCCGGTATGACGGCCGAGGAGTGCTGTGCAGTAGTCAACCTGCCCATTCACGCCGTTCGACGTGAGCTGCGTCTGGCGCAGGCGTGGCTTCGCAAAGAAATTGCCGGAGGAGGCGGGGACGACGAACCGGTGCACGTGATGAATGATGTGCTCGATCAACCGGCATAGTGCTGACCGAGCAACCGGCTAGTTAAACCCGTAACCTCGCGTTATGGTTTCTTGTTACCAGGCCCCGGATTCTTCCAATTCGGCCCGCGCGTGCTTCCCTCGGCGTTTGGACCGACTCCCGGGCGCGCGACGGTGATTTTATTTTCCGGGCGGCGTGCGTCCCGCACATTTGCTTCGGCTTCAGCACGGCTCTTGCCTGCATCCATATAGCTTTTGATCACCAGTTCTTCGCCTTCGTTGAAGGGCTCCTCCGCTGGTGCATTTCGCACGGGTTTAGGGTTATGGATCGAAGTGCCGCTACCCTCGCGGGAAACGGATTTCTTGCCGGTTGCGACGGGATCGGGACCGGTTGACCCGGTCTTGGGAGGGGAAGCGGGCTGCCCTGCCTCGGCTCGGCCTTGCGATGCAGGGGCGTCCTTCGATGCTTCCCCACCCACTCCAGAACCGGTCTTACTGGCGATCTCGATCGGAACGTCCCGCCCGACCTCAAACCCTGCGGAGCCATTGTAGGAGCGGATGTTCCCCCTGGCGTTGATGCCGGCTTTGATCGCGACTCCGACATCGCCTATGTCGCCGATTGTGCCAAGGATTTCTTCATATTTGTCAGCACCCTGGTTCCCATCGACCGCATAGCCTACCGCGCGGCCAACTACCCGGGCGCCCAGCCCAAGAGGTCCGCTGTTTTTTATTTTTTCGATGTATGCTCCTTCGTTCCATGCCGCGGATGTAGCCGCCCAACTCGCCTCCATGTACTCCTTGCCCATGTAGCGCTCTTTCACATCTACACGGCACCGCTCCTTCGTTCCCGGCCGGATGTTATCCGTCTCGCAGGCTTCCATTTCCTTCATGCCGCGAGCGAGCCACTCGTCACCATATTCCTTCGAGCTCAGGTACTCTGGATCGACGCTTGCGTCCCGCCGCGTATAGGAAGTACTTTTGCCTTGGTGCAGAAGATTCAAATTGTAGCGTTCCGCGCGTGTCATGGGCGTTCCGGTTTTGATCTCAATCAGAGCGAAATGTTTGAGCGGCACCAGCTTTCCCGTTTTCAAAAATTCCTGCCGGGCGCTGACGAACTCGGCTTTCACCTCTCGATAGGAGCGCAGCCCATTCTCCCCAAGAGCAGCCTTGACTGCACACTCATCCTTCGGCATGTCGGGCATGTGTAGGCGGGCAGTGACAGCGCTCTTCACCAGCGGATCTCCTGGCGACGAGCTTGTCTGGGGAAGTGTACTTAGCGGATCAAAACAGGCAATCTCTGACTGCTCTGCCGGTACTTCACACATTGGAAGGCGAATCTCCTGCCCGCAGCTAAGCGGCCCGCGCGGATCAGCAATTTGAGGGTTCGCTGCGTACAAGGCATTCGGATCTATATTCCGCTGCCGGGCAACATCTGCCAGGCTACTCTCGCCCGCTCTCACCCTCGTTGTGGAGGTGTCATCCCATTCCATAGGACAGCTAGGTTGCGACACGCTGTTAACAGTTTGAATTCCGTTTGACATACAGTTCGGCTCTGCTCTACTTATCTGGTCCCGGGAACCACAGTTGCTTAGAGGACAACCTCGTCAGTTATTCGTCAGAGATGTGCCGTGACGTACAATCCTCGTCATGTTCAAACTTTTCGGGCCGCTTGTCCTATCCTTACTCCCTCTCGCGATGGCAAACGCGCTTGTCGGAGAGGAAGTAGCAACGATCCAGCAGATTCATTCACACCGGAAGGGTCAAGCAGTGTGGTGGACAGGAAATGCCGGCTGGCTCATCAAATCGGGCGATCTCCTGGTGGGGACCGATCTAACCCTAGATAACGATGATAAGGTCCAGAAGCCTCCCGTCACCGCATCGCAGATTGCACCCGATCTCAGCGTGCTCTTTGTCACGCACCATCACGGCGATCATTGCAATACGGAAACCATACGCATCCTGGTCCAGCAATCGAAGTGCATCTTCGTCCTGCCGAGCCCTTGCGTGAAAGAACTGGGCAACCTGAAGATCCCGCCGAGCCGGCTCATTGTTCCCGAGCCCTTGCATCCTTTTGACGTGAAGAGCGTTCACGTGGAACCTATTCACGCGATTCACGGCAACCAGGAGTTCACGGTTCTGACACGCGAACCCGATTTCATCGAAAACATCATGCACAACTGCGGCTACGTACTCGAAATTGACCACCGGCGTTTCTTTCAGCCCGGAGACTCTGTTTTGACAGAAGAGCAGCTCGAATTGAAGAAAATCAGCGTTCTGTTCATATCGCCTACCGTGCATGACATGTACATCGATCGCTCCGTGACGCTGATCGAACACCTCAAACCGGCTTATATTTTTCCTCAGCACTTCGGCACATACAACGAAATCAAAGAGGAGCTTTTTTGGCGGCATGGTTATCCTGACGAGCTAAAGAAGCGCCTTCCGGCCGAGTTTCAAGCGCGATACCACAAGCTGGCCCAAGGACAGATGTTCGAGATCAAGTAGCACCATGGGAGCGGAAGGATTGGGCCGTGTGGTAGAGAGACAGAAGAAGCACTTATGGCCGATAAGAACATTCCAACTCTTTACGAATGGGCTGGGGGCGCGGAAAGCATAGAATCCCTCTTCGAAGCTTTCTACCAGCGGGTCGCTGTCGACGCGGTCCTTGGCCCGGTTTTCGCCCACATGCCCGTGGATCATTTTCGGATTGTTGCTCACTTTGTGAGTGAAGTGCTCGGCGGTCCGAAGCTTTACAGCGGAGACGGCGGCCATAGCCACGCGACCATGGTGGCCAAGCATATGGATAGACACTTGAACAATCTGCAGCGAAAGCGCTGGATAGAACTGTTGCTCGACACGGCCGATGACCTCGGTCTTCCCGATGATCCTGAGTTCCGCTCCGCGTTACTGAGCTACCTGGAGTGGGGCTCAAGGATTGCCGTCATTAACTCGCAGAATACACAGAATCCGGTTGACTCAGCCGCTCCAATGCCGGTCTGGGGCTGGGGCGAAGTCAAAGGCCCTTACGGCATCTAATACCTGAGCTTCCGATGTAAAACAGCCGCTCTCAGCGTTCGGCGATAATCACTTGCCAAGGCATGGAATCCCGGATAAGAGCGCTCCGGATACAACGGAACCCAACCATCTGGAGAGCAAGGGCCACTTCCTCCGGGCCGCGCGCAATGAAGATGTCGGATGGAAAGGCGCGCAGGTCCATCCGGCACTTCGGGAGAAAGGCGACTACGAGACGCCCGTTGGGCGCCAGCACGCGAAGGATCTCCCTGAACCCGGAAACGAGATTCTTCCAGAAATAGATTGTATCGATCGTGCAGATTCTAGTGAAATAGCCGGTTTTAAACGGGACCGCGTCCACCGAAGCCACGTGGAATTCGGCGCGGTCTTCCTCAATAGCGATCGCATGTCGCGAGTTGGCGTACGCGACAATGTCCGCGGATCGGTCTATGCCCGCTACGAACGCGGCTCGCGCAATAAGCGTGGGTAGATTCCCGCCGCCACCAAAGCCAACTTCAAGCACCCGGTCCGATGACGTCACCATCAATTGCCCGATGGCGATGGCATTTATCCTAGAATTCAGGCGATTCATCCGGCGGGCAACAACTTTACCGAGCAGGCCGCGCGGGTGAGCGAGTTGTTTGGCAACGAATCTTGGTGGCATCCGTGTCGTAAGTCACTTCATTAGCGTGTTTGGCACTCCCATTGGCTCAGCCTTCCGCCAAACGGTGACAGAAAAATGAAAGTCGGTAGGCGACCTGAGCTCTTTGCGTAAAGAATTGCGCTATTGATGCAGAGGGCTATGCAAGCTGACGAGTGCAAATGCGGAAAAACACAGGCGAGGAATGTTCGTGTAAAACACGAGATTTATTCTCGGGAGGAAGTTCCCGCCATGTCTTTGAGTAGCCAGACGCGGGCAAAATCCCAATCTCTTTTTACCGTCGCTACAGAGATTTTGAGTGTGTTGCCGATCTCGATATGGTTGAGGCCGCCGAAATAGAGCAACTCCACAACCAGGGCAGCCCGGTGATCGAGTCTTGACAACCGCTTCAGCGCTTCATCCAGATCCAGAATCCGTTCGTCGAGAACGATCGCTTGATCAGGTGCATCGTCGAGAGCCATCTTGTGAACCGCGCCGCCGCGTTTTAGAGCGGCTTGTCCACGGGCGTGATCGACAATCACGTGGCGCAACTGCCGCGCGGCCACCGCGAGGAAATGTCCCCGGCTTTCCCACTCGACTGGTTCAGCGGAAAAAAGCTTTAGATACAGTTCATGAACAAGCGCGGTCGGCTGGAGCGTATGGTCCTTGCGCTCGCTCTGCATGTAATGAGCTGCCAATCGCCGAAGATCCTGATAGACGATCTCGATGAAGCGGCGTCCGGCAGGCTCGTCGCCTGAGCCCCAGGCGGTCAGCAACTGGGTGGGACTTTCTGAGGATGAAGCCATCTACGTCCGGCGGGAACTGGAGGAGAAGTTAAATGCGCATGCAGGATAGCATAAGGTCCTCGCACGCCGATAAGCTGAAAAGGCTATGACGCCTGAGCGGTACCAGCAGATTCGCGCCTCATTTGAATCCATCGTATCTCTGTCGGACAGTGGACTCGCCTTGTCTGCTCTAGAGGCTCTCCGTGTCCAGGATTCTGACCTCGCGAGCGAGGTGGACGAATTACTCGCCGTCCATGACAGCAATCGAAGCTTCGTTGAGATACCAACCGCCGTTTTCAGCGAGAAACCGTTCCTCGAACGATATGGTGAAGCGGCGGGAACCACCATCGGCCCCTATGAACTCATTGAAGTCGTCGGACAAGGGGGCATGGGGCAGGTCTGGCGTGCGCAGCAGACTCGACCCGTCCGGCGCACCGTCGCGCTCAAACTCATCAAAGCGGGCATGGACACGCAGGAGGTTGTACGGCGCTTTGAAACCGAACGGCAAGCTCTTGCTGTGATGGACCATCCGGTAATTGCCAAGGTTTTTGACGCAGGCAGCACACCGGGCGGCAGACCGTATTTCGTAATGGAGTACGTGGAAGGCACGCCCATCCACACGTATTGCGATCAACATCGGCTCACCGTTTGCGAACGCTTACGCTTGTTCATCCGCGTTTGCGAGGGAATTCAGCATGCGCACCAGAAGGCGATCATCCATAGAGATATCAAGCCGTCGAATGTGCTGGTGACGGAAGTCGATGGTCTCCCCAGCCCGCGCATCATCGATTTCGGCGTGGCGCGCGCGATTTCTGCAAAAGGCTCCGGGGATACGACGCTCACCAGAATGGGCGCCGTGCTCGGGACCCCGGCGTACATGAGCCCGGAGCAAGCGAGCACCGATGGCTCGGATCTGGATACGCGCGCCGATGTCTACTCGCTCGGCGTATTGCTCTATGAACTGCTTGTCGGCGTGGTGCCGCACGACAGCACAGGTCTGCCGCTTGCGGAAGTGCTGCGCAAGATACGCGAGGAGCCCGCAGTACGTCCCAGCGTACGGTTTAGAACGAGCGGATTGGATTGGAAGGTGGCGAGCAACCGCCGTACAACGCCGGCGGACCTCGTCGTCGAGCTTCGGGGCGATCTGGATATCGTTCTACTCAAGGCGCTCAAACGAAATCCGGCCAGCCGCTACGCCGCGGCCGCCGATCTGGCAGCAGACATCCAACGCTATCTTGCATTCGAGCCCATTCTGGCCCGCCCCGCGAGCCTCACCTATCTGACACGCCGCTACATTCGCCGCCATTGGCCGAGTGTAATTGCCGCATCCTCCTTGCTGGTGCTGTTAGTCGCCTTCGCAATCTGGCAGAGCATACAAGTGCAGCGTGTCACGCGCGAACGTGATCGGGCCGACCGTGTTGCGCAATTCATGACGGACATGTTCGAGGTGTCAGATCCGAGCGCCAATCGGGGTAGCCAGATGACGCTCCGAGAGATCTTGGACCGATCGTCGCGGGGCATTCAGACCGGTCTGCGGAATGATCCGGAGCTGCAAGCCAAGTTGATGAGCGTGATGGGCCGCGTCTATATGGGCTTGGGCGTTTACGCTCAGGCAGAGTCACTGTTTCGTCATGCGCTCGACATCCGGCAGAGACTCACGGGGAAAGACAGCCTCGCGACCGCGCAGTCGATGTATGACTTGGCAATGGCCGTACGCTCACGCGGCAATCCGGCAGCAGCCCAATCCTTGGACAGAGCAGCATTGGGCATCCGATCCTCGCGTCTGGGCAACGATCATCCCGAAACATTGCGCTCAATGAGCGGCGTATCCGCAGATTTGGAGCGCCAGGGACTATATGCCGAGGCTCGCAAGTTAGAGGAATCCGTATACCAGGCGGAGCGGCGCATCCTGGGGCCGGAGCACGGCGATACGGTGGCAGCCATGGAGAACCTGGGCGGCTTGCTGTACACCGAAGGCCGTTTAGGTGAGGCTGAAATCTATGCTCGTAAGGTCCTGCGGATTCATCGCATCACACTCGGCTCTGACCACCCGGACACGTTGGAGAGCATTCATCTGCTGGGCGATGTGCTGTTCGATGAAGGCCGCTATCCGGGTTCAGAAGAGCTCTTTCGCGAGCTACTGCAGACGCGGACCAGAGTTCTCGGCGCAGAGCATCCCGACACTCTCAGAGCTGCAAAGGCGCTGGCCGTTTGTCTGAACTGGCAAGGGCGGCTTGCGGAGGCCGAGTTGCTGGAGCGCCAAGTCGTACGAGATCAAGAAAGGCTTGTCGGTCCAGCAGATCCCACCTCTCTTGCGGCCGAAAGCGACTTGGCACACATTCTGGCCGATGAAGGCAAATACAACGAAGCGGTTCGCATAGGACGGCAGGTGGTGGAAACCAGTGCCAGAGTTCTAGGGGATGAGAATGCACGGACATTGTTCTGGGCCAGTGGTCTTGCATCCATCCTCTTGCAAAAAGGAGCACTGGATGAAGCCGAAGCGCTTGCCATCCGAACACAGAGATCACAAATGCGCGTGCTCGGGAAGGATCATGTACAAACCGCGCGCACGACTTACACACTGGCGCGCATACAAGCGCGTGAAGGCAAAACCACAGAAGCGATAGCACTCTTGCGCAACGCGGTCGACCATGGTCTTACACCCAGCTATGCGCTTCGTATTGATGGCGAACCAAGTTTTAAGAGCATCCGCTCGCTCGCTAGCTTTCATTCGATCGTCGAAACCGTTCGCCGGCGGACCATGCCAGGAAGCGCAAGAAGCGCGCTTCCGTGACGGCAAACGACGTTGCGGCGGCAAGCGGCTCTAAATGCCGGCTGCGATAAACAAGTCGGGCATGACTTCGACCGGTTCCCGGCCAATCGAGAACAGATGATTGGCCAAGGCCTCCGCCTGGCGCCTTAACTCGGGGACAGCGATCGTTTCAAACAAGTCGCCGAAGCGCGGCGGGCCTAGCGCGAGCAGCCACTCGAGAGGCCGACCGTTTGCTGCGAGCAACTCTCCCTGTTCAGTAGTCCGTAATCCTTTGCCAATCGCGCCTGCCTCCGCAAATCCGCTGTTCTGTAACGAGCGGATGAATGAATTCTCCGTCTGGCGATAATCGGCGTCGGGGCCTGTGCAATTTATCACTCGATCGACTGCTAATGTGAGGATCTGCCCACTGCGTAAGCTTATCTCCGCGTCGAGGCCCGAATTTGTTTCCCGGATTCGTTTGAGACGGCCGGAATGTACCAGGAGGCGCTTACTCGCGACCGCATCGTCTACCTGTACCCCAATCTCAGGAGCCATGCGATGGCGATGAATATCCCACCACGTTTTGGCATGCCGCAAGATGCGCAGCTGGTCTCGAGGTAAGAGCTTTTGCCAAACTTCATTCGTAATCGGCCGGATGGAATCGAGGACTGCTCTCCAGTCCATACCTTGAGCTTGTGCCTTTTGCGCATGCTGGCGAACGGCACGCACCAGCGAGCGCGCCGTGGGCTGCCCGGGAAGTTCGACCGGCACCGGCAACGTACGGTACGACGTGTGAGCGCGAGGAAGCTTACCGCGCCGGGAGACCATATGAACCCGACCGGTATGGCCGCGAGAGAGAAGCGCGATCAATGCATCTACCGCCGTTAAGCCGGCGCCGATGAGCAGAACGTCCTTCTCTGCGGGAACATGGGCAAGAGCATTGGCTGCCCAGGGAGATGAAAAGTAACGAGGCGATTGCTCCGCGACACTGCGGGGTGCTGGATTGCCGGTTGCCAGAATGACACGATCAGCCTGCAGGCGGCGCCCGTTCTCCAACTGAACACTGACTGAGACTCCATCGAAATCCAGCTTTGAGGCATACGTGAAGTGATGCTGGATCCCGCTGCTCGCGCCGGCAGCTTCGGCAGTGGTTTCGAGCGTGTCCTGAATGTACGCGCCATACAACTTGCGAGGCGCAAACATGTGAGGGTCTGCATCAGGTCGGCCGTGCGAACGCAGCCAATCCAGGAAGTGTCCCGGATCGTCTCCAAACGCGCTCATACGAATTGCGGGAACATTTAGTAAATGCTCCTCGTATGCGGTTGAATAGGCCAGACCACGCCCGGGCACCCGGCGATCAACCAATTCGATACGAACCGGCAGATCCTGCCGCAGCAAGTGAACAGCAGCCATGGTTCCAGAAAAGCCGGCGCCAATGATGGTGACGCGGAGCGGCCCTGTCGATTGTGTTCGTTCCAATTTCTGACTCAAGCGGAATCTGTCATCATACCGTCCTTCGACTTGCACCCGATTGGAAGGCGGCTTCAGCCTGAGAGTTCATGCTCTGGCATCAAAGGAACAACTGTTCAAATCGGTCGCCGAAGGGCTCGAACCAGTCGGCCCAGGCAGAATAGCTCGATACATCGCGATCTTCGTACGGAATGCCCAATTCACGCAAGACCTGCGGATCTTCGAAAGCCCCGTGCAGGTATGTGCCTAGGACGCGGTTCGCGCGCATACCCTCCGCGGAACCATCTGCGAAAATGGCGAACGGCTTGCGGCTTGATCCGCGGTACTCCGTCTCACCCAGGTGTATTTCGTAAGCCGGGTAAGCAAATCCTTCCGGACTCCGGACCTGGACAACGCGCGTGGTCTTACGGCTGAGCATGGTGGTAGAGACGGGAAGAAACCCCAGACCTGCTACTTCTAGAGATTCCGATTCCATGCCCAACGGGTCGCGAATGACGGTGCCCAGCATCTGGAAACCGCCGCAGATGCCGATGATCGTAGCCCCGGCTTGATGTTGGAGACAAAGCCACTCCGCGAGACCTTGAGAGCGCAGCCACGCAAGGTCGGCAATGGTGTTCTTCGTCCCCGGAAGAAAGATAAATTCAAACGGCTCAGCGATTGGAGAAGTAACCCAGCGGGCACCGGTCAGCAAGCGGAAATCGGTCGTATTCGAGATGCGCGGAAAGCGTAGAATTGCACAGCGGGCGCTCACCCGGCCGCTGGATGTTTGCGACTCTTGCGGCAGGCTGAGGCTATCTTCGTCATCCAGGCGAAGGTCGGGCGCGTAGGGACAGACGCCCAGGCAGGGATGCCCGCTTCGTTCTTCCAGGATGCGCTGGCCATCCTCAAAGAGCGATCTATCGCCGCGAAACTTGTTCACCGCGAAGGCGCGCAGTAGAGACCGCTCTTCGGCGCGCAGTAAACCAATCGTGCCAAGAATGGATGCAAACACGCCGCCCCGTTCAATGTCCGACACCAGAAGCCACGGGATGTGAAAGCGCGTCACCAGGTCGAGATTCGCAAGATCAAAACCGCGTAGATTCAGTTCCGCAACACTCCCTGCGCCTTCCATCACGACGACATCGAAGCGGCTGGCAAGGTCCTCATAGGCCTCCGCCACCACGCCCCTGAGACTGTCGTGCTCGCGATAATACTCCCGGGCTGAAAGATTCTTCCAGAGCTTGCCTTTGACAATGACCTGACTTCCGCCCTCTGCGTTGGGCTTCAAAAGAATGGGATTCATGGCCGGTTCGGGTTGTAGCCCGCAGGCCCAAGCTTGCGCCACCTGAGCGCGCCCGATTTCGCCGCCCGACGGGCAAGGGTAGGAGTTATTCGACATGTTTTGCGCCTTAAAAGGCGCTACACGTATGCCCTGTCTCTTGAGCCACGCACATATAGCGGTCGTCACCCAACTCTTTCCTGCGTGAGACGAAGTACCGCCGACGAAGATCGCTTTACTCATACCTCAGAATCTTCGCCGGACCAGCCACATCAGGTAAGGCGCGCCGAGTAACGCCATCACAGCCCCAGCGGGTAGTTCAGCGGGTGCGAGAATCGTGCGCCCTATGCCATCGCAAGTGGCGAGCACCACCCCACCCAGCAGAAAGGAGCACGGCATCAGAATTCGATTATCGGGGTTGATGCGGGATCGTAGAAGATGCGGCACAATCAACCCGACAAAACCGATGGGACCTGTGAGGGCAATAGCCCCGGCAGCCAACACGGAACCGCATGCATAGCCGATCAAAGTGAGTTGCCGCAGGTCAACGCCGCGAGTGCTCGCCCATGATTCGCCTACCGCTAATAGATTCCAGTTGCGAGCCTGCCGGATCACAATCACGGACGCAAACAAAGTCACCGCCACAAAGGCCAGCAGCGGCGCATAGTTCACCGAGTCGATACTGCCGAGCAACCATTGGGTGATGGAGAGCGAGCGGCGATCATGAGCCAGGCCGTTGATCAGCAGGATAAAGGCAAAACAGACGCTGTTCATCGCAATGCCCGAGAGTAAGAGCCGGATGCCGGATAGGTTGCCGCGCTTCCACGACGCACCGCCCACCGCGGTGAGCACGAAGACTGCGCCGCCCATCGCGCCCATCCATAAAGCTGGGAACCCGAATATGCGATCCAGGTCGAAAGCTAAGGTCAAGACAGCGCCAAGCGATGCGCCCGCAGAAACTCCGAGTGTATAGGGATCGGCGAGTGACTCGCGGAGCATGGCCTGAAACAGACTTCCGGTCAGGGCCAGGGCTCCGCCAACAAACAGACCCAAAATCGTACGCGAGACACGTAGCTGAACAAAGATCGGATAGTCCGGCGCCGTCTTCGACAGGACATGCTGCAGGCTGATGGTGCCGGGGCCCATCCAAGGTAACAAGAGGGCAGCCAGCAGGAAAATTGCGGCGGATGCCCAGAGCCAGAGAGCCGATCGCGCGGCGCTCATTTATAGAAGACCCGCGGCCTGCCGTCAGTCATTCTGAAGACCGATAGCTCGGAGGGCAGCCAGGACAGCCACTGCGCGTTGGTAGCTGCATCGCAAGTGGCGAAATCCGCCGTAAGATGCCCTTTGTCCAGAACGAGGATCCGACTGCAATGAGCAAGAGCCAGGTTCAAGTCGTGCATCACAGCGATACACAGCACGCCTTCGCGAGCTAAGTCCGCAAGTACGGAGAAGCATTGTATCTGCTGATGTATGTCCAGGTAAGTTGACGGCTCGTCCAGCAGCATCACCTTCGGCCTTTGAGCAAGACAAGAGGCGAGCAGAACGCGCTGTTGTTCACCGCCGCTCAAAGTTGAGAAAGGCCGGTACTGCAAGCTTAGGCACCCCATGCGCTGCATCGCCTGCCGTGCGCTTTCGCGATCCTCTTCCGATTCAAACCATTGGTCGGCGTACGGATAACGGCCCATCAAAACGACTTGCTCTACGGTAAACGGTAGCTGCTGTTTTGTTCCCTGCGGCAAGTGACTGATCACACGCGAGCGCTCGCTGGCGGTCCATGCGCTGAGTTCACGTCCAGCCAAGACAACTCTGCCCGACGCCGGCAGCCTTTGACCCGCGAGCACATTGACTAACGTACTCTTTCCGGCTCCGTTGACTCCCATCAGAACGATGAACTCCCCTGCCTCGGCAGAGAAATTCAAGGACTGGAAAACAAGCTGATCCGCATAAGCAAAGGTAAGCTGCTGTACGCTCAAAAGCGGTGTCATTTCGCTCCGCGCAGAAACAGCTTGTTGCGGATCAGTTCGACGGCGTCGGCCACTCGGGGGCCTGGAGTGACCAGCGCCTCGGAGCTCATGCCAAATACCGTGCCGTTCCGAACAGCGGTGAGTTCTTGATGAGAAAGCCAGGGCTGGCGGAGCCGCTCCTCGTCAACGGGCGTGCTGGATGAATCGCCCATCATGGAAAGATCGAGGATAATCTCAGGATTCCGGCGAACGACACTCTCAAACGAGATGTGAGGATATGGCAGGGCCGAGTCACGCAAGACATTGCGGCCACCGGCAATTTCCAGCAGTTCCCCAAGATAAGGTGATGTTCCCACCCCAATCAGATTTGCCAGTTCTCCCGGATTTCGGCCTACGATGATCAGTACGCTGGGACGGTATCGCCCACGCATCTCGCGGCGCAATGTAATTAAGCGTGCCTGTATCTTACTGTTCAGGCTGCCAGCGCGCTCGGGGACCTGCGCCGCGCGACCGATGTCTCGAATCATGGAGAAGACTTCCGGCAACGAACGAACCGTTACACTGCCGCTCGGAATACCCAACGCCGACAACCGATCAGCAAGCGACACCGCCGATCGCTCGATGATCACCAGATCCGGACGAAGCAGTGCAATCTTCTCCGGATCGGCCTTCATATAGGTTCCGATCTTCGGCAACGCCAGGACTTGGGGTGGGTAGCGACAGTACGTGGAGACACCAACCACACGGTCGCCCAAGCCTAGGGCAAAGAGCGTCTCCGTCGCGCTTGGGAACGTAGACACGATACGTGCAGGCTGCGCCAACAGAGAGCACGCCAGAAGCGCGAAGGCCGCACATGTGTGGAGTAACTTCACTGAATGCCCGGCTGCCTATGAAACGTATAGACCGGCTGCCCCGCCCCAGTGACGAGCCGCTCGGCTACGACGCCGAATATTCTTTCCAAAACGTTCGACTTCAAGACATCGGCAGCCTGCCCCAAATGGGCGATCTTACCGGCTTCCAGCAGCGCCATGCGGCCCGGTTGTCGCGCGACCATGTTCAGATCGTGGGTCGAGACGACGACCGTTTTGCCGGCTTGCACCAAACGGTTGCAGAGGTCCAGAATTTCCAAGCTATGTCTTACATCCAGACTCCCGGTGGGTTCATCGAGCAGGATAATTTCAGGTTCAACAGCCAGGCTGCGGGCGATCGCTACGCGCTGGCGCTCTCCTCCCGATAACGTTGTGACGAAACGGCTACGGAGATGCTCCACATCGCAGTGGACCATTGCGTCATGAATGGCATGGCGATCAGTCGCTGTAGCTCGCTCAAAACGTCCGCGATGAGGATGACGCCCCATCGCAACCACCTCTTCGACCGTAAAGGCAAATTCCAGATGTGTCTCTTGCGGGACAAAGGTAAGTAACCGAGCAAGCTCACGACGGTGAAAAGACGTCAATGGCTTATCCTTTATCCGAACCGCACCCTCGGCTGCGGGCCAGATTCCGGCAAGGGCCTTCAACAGCGAACTCTTACCGCTTCCATTTGGCCCGACAATCGATAAAAACGATCCACTCTCCACGTGCAGGTGTATGCGTTCCAAAATCGTGCGGCCGGCGCGCTTTACGGTGACATCGTCGGCATGTAAATCGCTCACGAAGCGCTGGCTCCCCACGGATGACGTATCAAGAGTGCGATGAACAGCGGCCCTCCGATCAAGGAGGTAACGACACCGAGCCTGATCTCGACGGGCGGGTGAATCGTCCGGGCAGTCAGGTCACAGAGGATCAAGAACGTTGCGCCCGCCAAGGCGCTCGCCGGAATCAGAGAACGGTTGGATGGGCCAAGTAAAATGCGCGCCGCATGCGGCACTACTAATCCGACAAACGCGATCATGCCGGCTACCGCTACGGCGGCGCCAGTCAGTATTGCCGCGGTCAATGCGAGCAAGCGCTTGGAGGATTCGACATCTACGCCGAAAGAAGCCGCTGTATCTTCTCCTTGCTGGATCAGGTCGAGATCGCGCGTCTGAAAGAGAGAGGCAGCAATACCTAGCAGGATAAATGGCCCGCATAACCACACATGGCTCCAGGAGCGGGCATCCAAGCCGCCCATCATCCAAAACACAATTTCTTGCGCGACTTGCCAATTCACAATGTTCAAGGAGAGCAGAAGGCTGGAGATCGCAGTTAGCAGTGACGTTACGGCGATCCCCGCAAGCAACAATGTTGCAACGGGAGTCTCTCCACCGCGAGTGGCCATCACGTAGACAATCACGAGCGCGGCAAAGGCACCGATCATTGCGGCAAGCGGCAACGAGATCACCGAAGACGTGGTCCAACCCATCACGAATGCCACCACCGCGCCCAACACTGCTCCAGCGCCACTCCCCACGAGCCCGGGTTCGGCGAGAGGATTGCGAAATAAGCCTTGCATGAGCGCACCAGCCGACGCCAAAGCCATACCGACAAGGCCGGCCACTACCACCCGAGGTACACGAATTAGCCAGACGACCACCGAATCGCTCTCGCGAACCTGATAGGACGCCCAGCCGTGTGGCAAGAGCTTTACGGCCAGAACCTTGAGAATGATATGCCAGTCGACCGTAGTGCTGCCGATTGCGATTGCCGCGATCACGCTCGCCAGCAGCACCGGAATGAGCACAGCATAGAATGTGCCGATGCGGATCCGCCGCCTATCCATAGATTGCCTGAGCAAGAGCGGAAACCAGAAGGCGCACGAAAGGCGACATGGGCAGGAAGATGTTATTTTCGAAAACCAGTATTTGATGAGAGCGCGCAGCATGCGTCAACGCAATGCCGGGATCGCTCAAGAGCCGTTCGAGGACGTGTTTGGTTTGACCCTTCTCGGCGCCGGCCACAATCCATTCGGGATTCCACTGGACAATTTGCTCGGTACTGATCGGGTCGTAGCCGGTCAGCCCGCCTTCGGCGCCCACGTTGATCCCGC
>Ga0070665_100004186_pt1 | contig 15177 bp, 15 predicted proteins | sample KBSS13metaG_FD_65862 | JGI IMG/M metagenome (GOLD analysis project Ga0070665, IMG submission 65862) | Switchgrass rhizosphere microbial communities from Kellogg Biological Station, Michigan, USA - KBS S1-3 metaG | ecosystem: Host-associated > Plants > Roots > Rhizosphere > Soil ... | reverse complement strand
ACTCATGGGTATTGATCTTCCGCTGATCTGGGCCGTGATCATCATCTTCGGCATCATGATGTACGTGGTCATGGACGGCTTCGACCTGGGGATCGGGATTCTCTTCCCGTTCATCCCCGGTAAAGTCGACCGTGACGTGATGATGAACACCGTCGCCCCGGTCTGGGACGGCAACGAAACCTGGCTGGTACTGGGCGGCGCGGCGTTGTTTGGTGCGTTCCCACTGGCCTATTCGGTGGTGTTGTCAGCGCTGTATCTGCCGCTGATCTTCATGCTGATCGGCCTGATCTTTCGTGGTGTGGCCTTCGAGTTCCGCTTCAAGGCCAAGGATGACAAGCGTCACCTGTGGGACAAGGCATTCATCGGCGGCTCGGTGGCGGCAACGTTCTTTCAGGGCGTGGCGCTGGGCGCGTTCATCGATGGCTTGCCGGTGGTCAATCGGCAGTTCGCCGGTGGATCACTGGACTGGCTGACACCGTTCACAATGTTCTGCGGCGCCGCGCTGGTGGTGGCCTATGCCTTGCTCGGCTGCACCTGGTTGATCATGAAAACCGAAGGCAAGCTCCAGGAACAGATGCATGACCTGGCACGGCCATTGGCTTTCGTACTGCTGGCCGTGATCGGTATTGTCAGTATCTGGACGCCGCTGGCTCATCCGGATATTGCCACCCGCTGGTTCAGCATGCCCAACCTGTTCTGGTTCATGCCGGTGCCGATTCTGGTGCTGGTGACCATGTACGGTCTGATCCGCGCCGTGGCGCGCAACGCCAACTACATGCCGTTCCTGCTGACCCTGGTGCTGATCTTCCTCGGCTACAGCGGTCTGGGCATCAGCCTGTGGCCGAACATCGTGCCGCCGTCGATCTCGATCTGGGACGCCGCCGCACCGCCGCAAAGTCAGGGCTTCATGCTGGTGGGGACGCTGTTCATCATCCCGTTCATCCTGGGTTACACCTTCTGGAGCTACTACGTGTTCCGCGGCAAGGTTACCCATGAAGACGGCTATCACTAAGCAAAACCTGTGGGAGCGAGCCTGCTCGCGATGGCGTCGGCAATGGCGCCATCAATCTTGAAGAGGTTTGAAGAAAATGACTGGAAAACATTCCCTGCACGACATTGAAGAAGCCGAAAAAAAGCCGCTTTGGCAGCGGCTCGGCTGGTTGGCTCTGATCTGGGCCGGTAGCGTCGGTGTGCTGTTTATCGCCGCCAGCCTGATGCGCATGTTCATGAATGCCGCAGGTCTGACCACACACTGAATCTTCCCCGTCCCGGCGCCTTCGGGTACGGCTTTGCAACCCTCCTTGCGGAGGGTTTTTTTTGCCTGGCGGTTTACTTGCGGGCTTTGAGAATCACGAATTTCGGCGTGGCAGCCACTTGCTCAACGCCGCGAAACAGCCGCGCCAGTTTGCTGTGGTAACCCAGGTGACGGTTGCCGACGATGTACAGCGCGCCGCCCACCACCAACGCTTCGCGCGCCTGCTGGAACATACGCCAGGCGAGGAAGTCGCCAACCACCTGCTGCTGATGGAATGGCGGATTGCACAGCACCACGTCCAGCGATTGTGGTTCCTGCCCGGCCAGACCATCGCCGGCCCGCACGATCACCTCGCGATCACCCAACGCTGCGCGCCAGTTCTCGGCAGCCGATTGCACGGCCATGAACGACTCGTCGATCAGCGTGTAATGCGCATCGGGGTTTTGCAGCGCACTCGCGATGGCCAGAACCCCGTTGCCACAGCCCAGATCGGCAACTCGGGCGCTACCAAGGTTTTTCGGCAGATGCGGGAGGAAGGCGCGCGTGCCGATGTCCAGGCCTTCGCGGCAGAACACGTTGGCGTGGTTGAGCAACTCGATCGACGGTTCGTCGAGGCGATACCGCGAAGGGTAGGGCGAGACGGCCGGGGCTTTCGCTTCAGGTGTGGCGATCAACAGCCGCGCTTTCTTCACCGCCAGAGAGGCTTGTACCGGGCCGATGTAGCGCTCAAGCAAGTCACCGGCAGCGCGTGGCAGGTGTTTGACCATGGCTGCAGCGACCACTTCGGCACCGGGTGCGAGCTGCCCTTGCAAGCGGATCAGTTGTTCTTCCAGCAGCGCGAGGGTTTTCGGCACGCGGATCAGCACACGATCGAACGGTCCGACCAATGGCTCGCTGGCAGGTATCCCGCGAATGGCGTCGAACGCCTGGCCATTGCGCAGCAGGTTTTTTTCCAGCCCCTGAAACCCCAGAAACGAGTCGCCGCTGCTGCTGACCTTGACCTTGCCCAGCAAGCTGGCCGCCAGCGCACCGAAGCTGTCGTTGAGCACCAATACCCGCGTGTCAGCCGTCGGTTGCTGCGCGGCCAGATGGTTGAGCAGGTATTCGTCGGCCGCATCGAAGGCTTGCAACGGTTCATTCTGCTGCTCGGGCTGGCGGATCAGGTCGAGTTGGGCGAAGGGAGTTTCAAGCAAAGGCATCGGGCGGGAACTCAGGGTAATCAACGGGGTGTTCCGCAGCCTGACAGTGTGCGGCGGAACCGACTGAGTGTAATGCAACGCAGAATGTTCACGTCATCACTCAAGAGGGTCACAAATGGTACGGTTTTTTTGCTGTTATTACCCGCATGTTTTGTAAAGGAGGCAAGGCTGATCGACTAGATGATGTGCGCTCTGACGGCGGCGATGACAGCGGAAATCTTGTTGCAGACGTTGAGCTTCTCGATCACGTTCTGCACGTGATAGTTCACCGTGCGTTCGCTCAGGCTAAGGATCTTCGATATCTCATAGGCCGTTTTGCCACCTGCGGATAACTGCAAAACCTCCAGTTCCCTTGGGGAAAGGTGTGGATGGCGGGGTTTGAGAGAATGAGGCGGCAGTGTCCGGGCAAACATTTCACTCAAGTGACTGGCGGCATAGAACATGTAACCGAAATGCTCATACAGCTCCAGAGGGCTGATCGAGTAATGTTTTCGGGCAAGGCTGATAATACTGCACAAGCCACTCTGCTCGTGATGGAACGACTGCGACCAGCCATTTTGCAGTCCATGTTGCTGTAATCCCTCCCATATCGGCCGGGCGTCGGCAAATACTGATTCGCACCAGACAAATGGGAGTCATCGAGTGATTGCAGTGTGCTATTAGTGGGTCGACTTTACTGTAACGGTTTTCTTCATATTGTAAGTTCCATTCTTTAGGGTAGTTATTGATTTGCAAGGTCTTAAGAGGCAGGTCCCGATGGAGTGAAACAACCGAAATTTCACAAAAATTGAATCCGAGGTTTTCGGCGAATCGCAGCAGAATCGGATAAGCAGCATCTACTCCCTTGGCAAACGTCAGTTGTTTCAATTGTGATTCCTTCCATGTTTCCATTTCTGAACACTCCATTGACGTTGCGGGGGGGGGCGCGGAATGGATCCAAAGGATCCGGCACGCAACGAAGTGTAGGATGTTTCTTACGGAGTGCTTTAAATTTTTTCGGTATTGAACATTGATGATCTGTCTATAAAGAGTTCTTAGTGCTCAGAAACTTTACATTTGAGTCTTCATGTAAAGTTGTTGCTCTAATTCTGACTTTTTTAACAGTTTAATGCTTTGACGGTGTCCGGAAACGGTTGAATACCATTATCAGTTGTCGGTGTTTCGCAGGCTCGATTTGCGCGACACTGGCCGTCACCGATCAATGGAGTGCCCCATGACCGCCAGTGCCGAGAAATACACCACGCAGACCTTGCTCGATGTTCAAACCTTGACGCCGAGCCTGTTTACCTTGCGCACCAGCCGGGATGCCGGGTTTCGTTTCCGTGCGGGGCAGTTCGCCCGGCTCGGTGTGACCAAGGCCGATGGCAGTACCGTGTGGCGCGCTTATTCGATGGTATCGTCGCCGTTTGACGAGTTTCTCGAGTTCTTTTCCATCGTGGTGCCGGGGGGAGAGTTCACCAGTGAGCTGAGCCGGTTGCAGGTTGGCGACACGTTGCTGGTGGAGCGCCAGGCATTCGGCTATCTGACCCTTGATCGCTTCGTCGACGGGCGTGATCTCTGGCTGCTGTCCACGGGTACAGGGGTGGCGCCATTCCTGTCGATTTTGCAGGACTTCGAAGTCTGGGAAAAATTCGAGCGCATCATTCTGGTGTACAGCGTGCGCGAAGCGCGGGAGCTGGCCTATCGGGAGCTGATTGCCGGACTCAAGCAGCGCGAGTACCTCAGCGAACATGCCCACAAATTGCAGTTCATCGCGACGGTGACGCGTGAAGCGCACCCCGGCGCACTGCACGGCCGTATTACTACGCTGATCGAAAACGGAGAATTGGAGCGCGCAGCGGGCGTGGAGCTGTCGGCGGAGCACTCGCGGGTCATGCTGTGCGGCAATCCGCAGATGATCGATGACACGCGCGCGTTGCTGAAAAAACGCCACATGAGCCTCAGCCTCACCCGCCGGCCAGGCCAAGTGGCCGTGGAAAACTACTGGTAAACAAACGGCGCCTCGAAGGCGCCGTTGTTTCTATCGTGCAAAGGATCAAGGCCGGGTGTTCTGGGCCTTGAGCAAGTCGCGGATCTCGCCCAGCAACTCCTCTTCCTTGGTCGGAACCGGTGGCAGGGTAGGGGCCACGGCTTCTTCGCGTTTCAGACGGTTGATGGCTTTGACCCCCATGAAGATCGCGAAAGCGACGATCACGAAGTCCAGAACGCTCTGGATGAACTTGCCGTAAGCCAGCATGACCGCAGGAGCATTGCCCTCGGCGGCCTTGAGCGTGATGGCCAGATCACTGAAGTCCACCCCACCGATCAGCAGGCCGATTGGCGGCATGATCACGTCACCGACAAACGACGAAACAATCTTGCCGAAGGCGGCACCGATGATGATACCGACGGCCATGTCGACCACATTGCCTTTGACCGCGAAGGCCTTGAACTCACTTAGCACGCCCATAGTTATTTCCTTGTTACAGATGAGTTTGGTGTACGCAGTGTAAATCAGCAAAACGCGTCCTGCGCGAAACACCTTCTTACAATGCCCGTTTTTATCGACACATCAATTGGCGATTAGTTTGCAAAGTGCCATCAATCGCGCGCGAAATATACGGTAACTCGCTGATCGAACAGCCAATTTTCTCAATCATGGCGTTACGTTCTTTCTATTTATGTTCGACGTCTCAGGCCTCTAGCCTTGGCTTGGCGCATCTGGATGCGCCCCAAAACAACCAGAGGATCCTGATATGAACTCCGCACTTGGACTGGGGGCTTTTCCCCGTCGCCGCACCCTCGGTGTACTCACCGCCAGCCTGTTGACCTTTTCGGTTAACGCCGCGCCCCTGACCCGCGATAACGGCGCGGCCGTCGGCGACAATCAGAACTCGCAGACCGCCGGCGCCAGCGGCCCGGTGCTGCTGCAGGATGTACAACTGATTCAGAAACTGCAGCGCTTCGATCGCGAGCGCATTCCTGAGCGAGTGGTTCACGCCCGCGGCACCGGCGCCCATGGCACCTTCACTGTCACCAACGATCTCAGCGACCTGAGCAAGGCCAAGGTATTCGCCGCCGGCCAGAGCACACCGGTGTTTGTGCGCTTCTCTGCGGTGGTGCACGGTAATCACTCGCCGGAAACCCTGCGTGATCCGCGGGGGTTCGCCACCAAGTTCTACACGGCTGACGGCAACTGGGATCTGGTAGGCAACAATTTCCCGACCTTTTTCATTCGTGACGCGATCAAGTTCCCGGACATGGTTCACGCGTTCAAGCCCGATCCGCGTACTAACCTTGACGACGACTCACGCCGTTTCGACTTCTTCTCACATGTACCGGAGGCAACCCGTACATTGACCGAGTTGTATTCGAACTCGGGAACTCCCGCCAGTTATCGAGAGATGGACGGTAATGGCGTACATGCTTACAAGTTGATCAACGCCAAGGGTGAAGTTCATTACGTCAAGTTTCACTGGAAGAGCTTGCAGGGTCTTAATAATCTGACGCCGAAACAAGTCGCCAACGTTCAAGGTCAAGACTACAGTCATATGACCAATGATCTGGTGAGCAATATCAATAAAGGTAACTTCCCGAAATGGGACTTGTACATTCAGGTGCTGAAACCACAAGATTTGTCCAAGTTTGATTTTGATCCATTGGATGCCACCAAGATCTGGCCAGGTATTCCTGAGCGAAAAGTTGGACAAATGGTGTTGAACCGTAATCCGGCAAATGTGTTCCAGGAAACCGAACAAGTGGCCATGGCGCCAGCGAATATTGTTCCGGGTATCGAGCCTTCCGAAGACCGTTTGTTGCAAGGTCGAGTGTTCTCTTATGCCGATACGCAAATGTATCGGCTGGGTGCCAATGCTCTGCAATTGCCAATCAACGCGGCAAAAGTTGCGGTGAACAATGGCAATCAGGATGGCGCGATGAACTTCGGCGCGAGCAACTCGGGTGTGAACTATCAGCCGAGCCGACTGCAACCCCGTGACGAGACGCCAAGTGCGCGTTATAGCCAGTCGACGCTGTCGGGCAGCACCCAGCAGGCGAAGATCCAGCGTGAGCAGAACTTCAAGCAGGCCGGTGATCTGTATCGCTCGTTCAGCCAGCAAGAGCGTCAGGACCTGATCGACAGCTTCGGCGGCTCGCTGGCGACCACCGATGACGACAGCAAGCACATCATCCTGTCCTTCCTTTATAAGGCTGACCCGGAATACGGGACCGGTGTGACCAAAGTGGCCAAGGGCGACCTGAGCCGGGTCAAGGCGTTGGCGGCCAAACTGGCCGACTGATACAGATGTAGCGCACGCGGGGCCTGAGTCAGGCCCCGTTCTGTTCAAGGAGACTATTGATGCGAATCTGTCTTTTACTGTTGGCCGGTTGCCTGTCGTTCGCGGCGTGGGCGGCACCGACCGGGCAGAGTCCCGAGGCGATCAAAGCCCAACTTCAGGACTACTACTTCGACGCGGCCCGGCGCGGTGATGTGCCGATGCTCGACACGTTCATCGAGTCGGGTTATTCCCTCGATACCCGCGACACCAAGGGCTACACCGCGCTGATTCTGGCGGCCTATCACGGTCAGGCACCCGCGGTGGAACGGTTGCTCGCTGCCGGCGCCGATGCCTGCGCTCAGGACCTGCGCGGTAACACGGCGCTGATGGGCGCAATTTTCAAAGGTGAATTACAGATTGCCCGCCGCCTGATGACCACCGATTGCAGCCCCGATCAGCGTAACGGCGCCGGGCAGACGGCGGCCATGTACGCCGGTTTGTTCAAGCGTCTGGAATTGCTCGATGCGCTGAAGGCCAAGGGTGCTGACTTGAATGCCGAGGATCCGTTGGGCAATAGCGCCGCGCGTCTGGCCAGCGGCGAAATCCGCAATGCTGCGCCGCGCTGATCGGCGGCCCGTGCGTTATCATCGCGGTTTTTGTCGGGGGTTCTGATGGCCAAGGCCAAGCGCATGTACGGCTGCACCGAGTGCGGCGCAACCTTTCCCAAGTGGGCCGGTCAGTGCGGTGAGTGTGGTGCCTGGAACACCCTGACCGAGACCATGATCGAAAGCGGCGGCGCCACGGCACCGACCGGCCGCACCGGTTGGGCCGGACAGCAGGCACAGATCAAAACCCTGGCTGAAGTCAGCATCGAAGAGATTCCGCGCTTCTCCACCGCGTCTGGTGAACTCGATCGCGTGCTCGGTGGCGGTCTGGTCGATGGCTCGGTGGTGCTGATCGGCGGCGATCCGGGCATCGGCAAATCGACGATTCTGTTACAGACCCTGTGCAACCTCGCCAAGAGCATGCCGGCCCTGTACGTCACTGGCGAAGAATCCCAGCAGCAAGTGGCCATGCGCGCCCGCCGTCTCGGCTTGCCGCAGGATCAACTGCGGGTGATGACCGAAACCTGCATCGAAACCATCATCGCCACCGCTCGTCAGGAAAAGCCCAAGGTGATGGTGATCGACTCGATCCAGACGATCTTCACCGAACAACTGCAATCGGCACCTGGCGGTGTTTCCCAGGTGCGTGAGAGTGCGGCGTTGCTGGTGCGTTATGCCAAGCAGAGCGGCACGGCGATTTTCCTCGTCGGCCACGTGACCAAGGAAGGCGCGCTGGCGGGGCCTCGAGTTCTCGAGCACATGGTCGACACCGTGCTGTATTTCGAAGGCGAGTCCGATGGGCGCCTGCGTTTGCTGCGCGCGGTGAAAAACCGTTTCGGTGCGGTCAACGAATTGGGCGTGTTCGGCATGACTGACAAGGGCTTGAAAGAAGTCTCCAACCCGTCGGCGATTTTTCTTACTCGTGCGCAGGAAGAAGTCCCGGGCAGTGTGGTCATGGCAACGTGGGAAGGCACGCGACCGATGCTGGTGGAAGTGCAGGCGCTGGTCGATGACAGTCATCTGGCCAATCCGCGTCGGGTGACGCTGGGACTGGATCAGAACCGTTTGGCGATGTTGCTCGCGGTTTTGCATCGCCATGGCGGGATTCCGACGCACGACCAGGATGTGTTCCTCAACGTGGTGGGCGGGGTGAAGGTGCTGGAAACGGCGTCTGACCTGGCGTTGATGGCGGCGGTGATGTCGAGTTTGCGCAACCGACCGTTGCCGCATGATCTGCTGGTGTTCGGTGAGGTCGGCCTGTCCGGCGAAGTGCGCCCAGTGCCGAGCGGTCAAGAGCGGTTGAAGGAAGCGGCGAAGCATGGCTTCAAACGGGCGATCGTGCCGAAGGGCAATGCGCCGAAGGAATCCCCACCAGGCTTGCAGATCATTGCCGTGACCCGCCTCGAACAGGCCCTCGACGCATTGTTTGAGTGAACTCCTGACCTGTGGGAGCGAGCCTGCTCGCGAAGGGGCCGTGTCAGTCGGCATCATTGCTCAATGACACACCGTCTTCGCGAGCAGGCTCGCTCCCACAGGGAATTGTATTAGATGGCTAGATTTCGATCAGGGCGCCCAATTCACGTTCCAGTTCGGCCTCGTCAGCCAGGTTCAGCTCGATCAGCCGCCGCAAACGCTGGATCGATTCCAGGCTGATGTGCCGGCAGACAAAACCCAGCTGCCCTTTTTCTTCATGGGCCAACTGCACATCCATCTCGATATCGACGTCATCGCTCAAATGAATGTCGACGAGAAAGTCCTGCGACTTGTCCCCCAGCCAAGGCTCCGGCCGCTCGATCAGCAGTCCCTTGAGCGACAGGTCGATCAGCTTGACCGGCCAGATGTACTCGCCCTGACTCAGCTCGGTTCTGGCATCGAACGCAATACGTTGGAAACGACGTCGATTGGCGGGGTGCTCGCTCATGGCGCAATCCTCATGAAGGTTCGCTGACTATAGACCGCGAATGCGGGCGCCGGCCAATCGCTAAAGCGTCTAGACCAACGTCGGGGTATGGCCTTTGGCGCCGTAAGCGCTAAACTCGGGGTGGCTGTCTTTCTTGTCCACCCTGGCTGGAATAATAAAATGAAAAATAATAATAGCCTGCTACGCCACTTACCCTGGCTAGTGCTGGCAATCGTAGGAGCGTGCGCCCTGGGCGTAGTGGCATTACGCCGCGGCGAGGCGATCAATGCCTTGTGGATTGTGGTCGCCGCTGTGGCCATTTATCTGGTTGCGTACCGTTACTACAGTCTGTTCATCGCAAACAATGTGATGCAACTTGACCCGCGTCGGGCCACCCCCGCCGTGCTCAACAACGACGGTCTGGACTATGTGCCGACCAACAAACACATTCTTTTCGGTCACCACTTCGCTGCCATCGCTGGCGCGGGGCCTCTGGTCGGCCCGGTATTGGCGGCGCAGATGGGCTACTTGCCCGGCACGCTCTGGCTGATTGCCGGTGTGGTGCTGGCGGGCGCGGTGCAGGACTTCATGGTTCTGTTCATGTCGACCCGGCGCAACGGCCGTTCCCTGGGCGACATGGTGCGTGAAGAAATGGGCCGCGTGCCCGGCACCATCGCCTTGTTCGGCTGCTTCCTGATCATGATCATCATCCTCGCGGTGCTGGCGCTGATTGTGGTTAAAGCGCTGGCCGAGAGCCCATGGGGCATCTTCACCGTGATGGCGACCATCCCGATCGCGATGTTCATGGGCATTTATATGCGCTACATCCGCCCGGGTCGCATCGGCGAAATCTCCGTGGTCGGTGTGTTGCTGCTGCTCGGTTCGATCTGGCTCGGTGGGCAGATTGCCGCCGATCCGGTGTGGGCCAAGGCGTTCACCTTCACCGGCGTGCAGATTACCTGGATGCTGGTCGGTTACGGTTTCGTCGCGGCATCGTTGCCGGTGTGGCTGATTCTGGCACCGCGTGACTATCTGTCGACGTTCCTCAAGATCGGCACCATCGTCGCCCTGGCGATCGGTATTCTGATCACCATGCCTGAGCTGAAAATGCCGGCGCTGACCCAGTTTGTCGATGGCACTGGCCCGGTGTGGAAGGGCGGTCTGTTCCCGTTCCTGTTCATCACCATCGCCTGCGGTGCGGTTTCCGGTTTCCACGCGCTGATTTCTTCGGGCACCACACCGAAGCTGCTGGATAACGAAACCAACGCCCGTTACATCGGTTACGGCGGCATGCTGATGGAGTCGTTCGTCGCCATCATGGCCATGGTTGCTGCTTCGGTGATCGAGCCTGGCGTGTACTTCGCCATGAACAGCCCGGCCGCAGTGGTCGGCAGTGATGTCGCATCGGTAGCGCAAGTGGTCAGCAGTTGGGGCTTCGCGATCACGCCGGAAGCGCTGCAGGCCGTGGCGCATGACATCGGTGAAACCACCATCCTGGCCCGTGCCGGTGGTGCGCCGACCCTGGCGGTCGGTATCGCGCAGATCCTGCACAGTGTCCTGCCGGGTGAAAACACCATGGCGTTCTGGTACCACTTCGCGATCCTGTTCGAAGCGCTGTTCATCCTCACTGCTGTCGACGCCGGTACCCGGGCCGGGCGTTTCATGCTGCAGGATCTGCTCGGCTCCTTCGTTCCGGCGCTGAAACGCACCGAATCGTGGACCGCCAACCTGATCGCCACCGCTGGCTGTGTAGCGATGTGGGGCTGGTTGCTGTACCAAGGCGTGATCGATCCGCTGGGCGGCATCAATACCTTGTGGCCATTGTTCGGTATCTCCAACCAGATGCTGGCCGGTATCGCGCTGATGCTCGGCACCGTGGTCCTGATCAAAATGAAGCGCCAGCGCTACATTTGGGTCACCCTGCTGCCGGCTACTTGGCTGCTGATTTGCACAACGACTGCAGGCTTCATCAAACTGTTCGATGCCAACCCGGCGATCGGCTTCCTGTCGCTGGCCAAGAAATACAGCGATGCGCTGGCCAATGGTCAGGTGCTGGCACCGGCAAAAAGCGTCGAGCAGATGCAGCACGTGATCTTCAACGCTTACACCAACGCAACGCTCACCGCGCTGTTCCTGTTCGTGGTCTTCAGCATCCTGTTCTATGCGCTCAAGGTCGGCATCGCCGCCTGGGGCAAAAAAGAGCGCACGGATAAAGAATCGCCATTCCAGGCTCTGCCGGATGCGTAACCAGAGGATTGCACCATGTTCAATGACCTGAGTCGCCTCGGTAAATACCTCGGTCAGGCCGCGCGCCTGATGGTCGGCATGCCCGACTACGACACGTACGTCGAGCATATGCAAACCAAGCACCCGGACAAACCGGTGATGAGCTACGAGATGTTCTTCCGCGAACGTCAGGAAGCGCGTTACGGTGGCAAGGGTGGGCCGAAGTGCTGTTGAGATGACAGCCTGCGGTTGAGGTAATCCCCCTGTGGGAGCGAGCCTGCTCGCGAATACGGAGTGTCAGTTGATGAATGATTTGACTGACACACCGTATTCGCGAGCAGGCTCGCTCCCACAGTTGTTTTTGTGTTGTTCATTCATTTTGTGAAGGGGATCAGTTTTGTCTTCTCCCATACCTGTAACGGTACTCAGCGGTTTCCTCGGCGCCGGCAAGACCACTTTGCTGCGCCATATTCTGAAAGCCGAGCACGGCCTGAAAATCGCCGTGATCGAAAACGAATTCAGCGACGCCGGTATCGACACTCAGCTGCTGGGTGACGAGCCGGTGCAAGTCATGACCCTGGCCAACGGCTGCGTCTGCTGCACCATTCACACCGATCTGACCAAGGCGCTGTACTTGCTGCTTGAGCGTCTGGACAGTGGCGAGATCGCCTTTGATCGTCTGGTCATCGAGTGTACCGGTCTGGCCGACCCTGCTCCGGTGGCACAGACGTTTTTCATCGACGAAGAACTGCGCGAGCGTTATCTGCTCGACGGCATCATCACCCTGGTCGATGCCGCGCACGCGGATGTACACCTGACCCAGACCATCGCCCAGGCGCAGATCGGTTTTGCCGATCGCTTGCTGGTGAGCAAGACCGATCTGGTCGACGAAGCCACGTTCAGCGCACTGAGCGAACGGCTGACGCGGATCAACCGTCGCGCGCCGATCCGTGTGGTCGAGCACGGCAGCATTGATCTGGCTGAACTGCTGGATGTGCGCGGCTTCAACCTCAATGCTGATCTCGGCGGTGGATTGAGCCTGCGTCCGGTGAGCAAGGCGCCATCGATTGATCGCATTTCCAGTCTGGTGCTGCGCACCGATCAGCCGCTGGATATCGATCAGCTCAGTGAGTTCATGAATGAGCTGCTGGAAGAACACGGCAAGCAATTGCTGCGGTACAAGGGCGTGCTGAACATTGCCGGTGAGGATCGGCGCTTGGTGTTTCAGGGCGTGTTAAAACTTTACGGTTTCGACTGGGACACCGAATGGGCCGAGGGTGAGGCGCGGGAGAGTGTGATTGTGTTTATTGCTGATGATTTGCCGGAAGAGAAGATTCGGGCGGGGTTTGCCAGAGTGGCTTCTGCCTGATGGATCTTGGTTGTCAGTGATGGCCTCTTCGCGAGCAGGCTCGCTCCCACAGTGAATTGCATTCTTCCTGACACAACGCGGTCCACTGTGGGAGCGAGCCTGCTCGCGAAGGCGGTCCTAACCGACAGCACAATGCTCAAGGTCTGAACCCAGCAATGTCTGCTCAAGATGATCCAGATGCCGATTCATCAGCATGCCAGCCTTGGAAGCGTCGCCACGCTCCACCGCCTCAACCAGCGCCAAATGCTCCTGCCATGCGCAACAACTGTGCGTAGTACCCTCACACCGCGCAATTGCCAACGACGTCAGCGGCACCAGGCTGCCAAGAAAATGCGCCAACGGTGCATTCCCCGCCATCTGCGCCAAGTGCAGATGAAACTCCCCGGACAAGCGAATCGCCGCACCCCGCCGATCCTGCTCAACGGCCTGACGTTCGCGTTCGATCAGCCCGCGCAAGCGTTTCAACCCTTCCGCTTGCGGACGCTGGCAGGCCAGACGCACCAGCGTGCTTTCGGCCAGACGCCGCGCATGCAGGGCCTGCCGCGTTTGTTCCCGATCAGGTGCGGCAATCCGTGGTCGATGATTGGCCCGCAGCACAATGACTTGCTCAAGAGACAACTGCGTCAGCACCCGCCGCACATCCGCACGACTGGCGCAGAACATCTCTTTCAAACTGTCTTCGGTGAAACGGCTGGCCGGATCGATGCGCTGCTCGAGAATCGCGTCGAACAGTCGCGGGTACAGATCCTCCGCTGGCACTCTTACGCGGGAGAAGGGCAGGGGCGCTGTGGTTGGGTGGGTTTGCGACGGTGAAGCGAAACTGTTCATGGCCTGTCTCCAATAGAAATCAGCGACTCAGGTTGTCTTCCGGAATATTCAACTCAATCCCCATCCGCTGACCTTCACGCAAAATGTGCCGACGCATTTCGGCGCTGGCCTGTGCACTGTTCTTGCTGCGTATCGCGCGCACCACGGCTTCGTTTTCTTCCAGGCGCTCCGCCAGGTGTTCTGGCGAGTTACGCAACACCTCGGCGCTTTGCTTGAGGGCGTTGCTGGTTTGCTGCACCACGCTCTGGAAGATCGGATTCGAGGTGAGCGTGAACAACTCTTCGTGGAAGGCGATGTAGGCGCTGACCCCGGCGTCACTGTCGCCGGCCTCGAGGGCTTCGCGCATGTCCATCAGGGTCAGGCGCAACTGGCCGACTTCCTTGCTGCTGATCGACTGCGCGACCAGGCCGACGATGAACGGCTCAAGGGTGTAGCGCAGTTGCAGCACGTCTTCGAGGCTGGCGCCGGCGACTGCGCTGTCGTGGCTCTGGCTGTCGCTGAGATGCGCATCAAGTACGACCACGCCTTTGCCCGGCATCGAACGCACCAGACCCAGGGTTTCCAGGACGATCACCGCTTCGCGCAGGCTCGGGCGGCTGATGCCCAGTTGTTCGGCCAGTTCGCGCTGGCCCGGCAGCATGTCGCCGGAGCGCCACTGGCCACGGGCGAGCGCCGCACGGAGTTTTTCTACGACTGAGTTGACGACGGTTGATGTAGTAATCACTTGTCTTGCTCCATGTGCCCAAAGGGGCGCCGCAAACCGAAATCAAGAGATCGCCATTTGCGGCAGCGCCGATAGGGTTGAAATCAGAACTCCTGCTGGTGCGCCGGAGTTGCTGGTTTACGCGGCTGAAAGGTGTAGCCCTGCTGGCCGCTGAGTACTTTGTTGGCGCGTTGCACGTCGATGTCTTTTTCCCAACGGGCAATGGCGACAGTGGCGACGCAGTTGCCGATCAGGTTGGTCAGCGCCCGGCCGATGCCCATGAACCAGTCCACTGCCAGTACGAGCACTAGGCCGACCACCGGGATCGCCGGAATCGCCGTCAGCGTGGCCGCCAGAATCACCAGCGCCGAACCTGGAATGCCGTGTGCCCCTTTGGAGGTGATCAGCGACACCAGCAGAATCGTCAGCAAATCAGTCATCGCCAGCGGAGTGCCGGTGGCGTTGGCGATGAAGACGATGGCCAGGGTCAGGTAGATCGAAAAACCGTCGAGGTTGAACGAGTACCCGGTCGGAATCACCAGGCCCACGGTCGAGCTGCCAATGCCGAGGTGTTCGAGTTTGCGCATGATCTGTGGCAACACGGCGTCGGACGAGGCGGTGCCCATGACGATCAGCAGTTCTTCGCGCAGGTACTTGAGCAGCGGCCACATGCGCAGGCCGGAAGCACGCATCACCAGACCGAGAATCACGCTGACGAAAGCGATGCAGGTCAGGTAGAACAAACCGACCAGACTGCCCAGGTGCTGCAGCGAATCCAGGCCATATTTGCTGGTGGTGAAAGCGATGGCGCCGAACACACCGATTGGCGCCAGACG
>Ga0070665_100004184_pt1 | contig 15180 bp, 12 predicted proteins | sample KBSS13metaG_FD_65862 | JGI IMG/M metagenome (GOLD analysis project Ga0070665, IMG submission 65862) | Switchgrass rhizosphere microbial communities from Kellogg Biological Station, Michigan, USA - KBS S1-3 metaG | ecosystem: Host-associated > Plants > Roots > Rhizosphere > Soil ... | reverse complement strand
CTTCGAGTTTTTCTTGTACTCGATGTATTCCTTCCAGAGCTTTTCCTTGAGCTCCGGATCCGTTTCGGCCTCGGCCGCCTTGCGCAGGCGCCGCGCCACCACGTCATCGTCGCTGCCATCGGGGATCGGATTGCCGGCGCTGCCCGGCGTGCTCTGATCCTTGCCGCCTGCGTTGCCCGCGCCGCCATCGCCGCTGCCATTACCGTTGCTGTTGCCGCGTTCCTTGTCCGATTTCAGATCGCCGGGGCGGGTCTTGCGATCGCCTTTGCCGGGGCCTTCGGTGCCCGCGGTGCCGGCGACGTCGCCATCCGCCTTCGAGTCCGAGCTTTCGGTTTGCGCGCTGCCAGAGCCGGCATTCGCGGCGTTCCGGGAATCGCGCTCCTGCGCATTCTTCTCCTGCTCCTTGCGGATCTCTTTGTCGAACGTGCCGAGTGTTTCATCGAGCCGCCGATCGATTGCACCGCGACGCTCATCGGGCGTCTGGGCGCGACCCATCGGGCCACCGCCCACTGCGCCGCCATCCGCGCTGCCCGAGGATCCGCCGCCGGTGCCGGAAGCGCCACCGGATTGCGCGGTCGTGCCGGCGCTGCCGCCGCCATTCGTGCCGGAGGCGTTGCCCGCGGAACCTGACCCGCCACTCTTGCCCGACGCGCTCGAACCGCCCGGGCCACCCGCACCGCCTGCCGCACCGGAATCCGAAGCGTTCGGATTGACCGACGTGCCATTACCGCCCGTCGCGGTGCCGCCCATCCGGCCACCCGAGCTCGAACCCGGCGAGGGAAAACTTGTTGAACCGCCCGCACCCGATGAAGAGCCGGAGGGTGACGAGGAGCCGCCCGAGGGCAGGCCGCCTCCACCCGAGGAGCCGCCCGAAGGCATCCCCGCGCCGGAGCCGGACGAACCGCCGCTCGGCAGACCGGCGCCAGACGATGACGAGCCGCCGCTCGACGTCGAGCTACCCGACGAACCGCCACTCGAGCCCGGCGTGCCGGCGGTGCTGCCCGTCGAGCCGGACGACCCGCTCGATCCTGACGAACCCGACGATCCGCTCGAGCCCGACGATCCGGAGGAACCACTCGGCGAACCCGGGGAGCCCGCGCTGCCCTGATCCTTGCCGCAACCTGCAACGGCGAGCGTTGCCGCGACGATCATCGCGACCAGTGTCGGTCGGAGTCCGCGCGTCGAAAGGTTGAATGTAGTCATCTCTTCTTACCTGACTTCGAAGTCGAGGCCGTCGTCGCAGCCGGCGCCTCACCTTCTTCAGTGAAGAAACTGCGGAGCTGATCGGCCATGCGATCGCACGCCGCGCTCTGCACACGCGCGATGAACGGCAGCGGCACCACGGCTCCGATGATCGCGGACGTGCCGGTCACATTCGTGCCGACGCTGCCCGCGGACTTGGCTGACTTCAGATCCCACACGGTCGCTTCGTAGGCGGATTCTTTTTCCCACCAGCCGAAGCCGATGCAACCTGCGGCGCCAGGAGCCGCACCACAGGCGATGCTGCCACCGCCATCTGTCTTCTGCGTACTGCCATCCAGCCAGACGACATAACGCACTCCAGTGGCAGCGACCTGCTCACTAACGCCAGGGCGCGTGAGCAACGCCGAGATCGCTTCCGGTTTGGCAGGTGCCGTACCAGGCTCGAACCACGGAAACATGTTGTCGACGAACTCATTGTTGCTGCGAACGGCGATGTTCGATTTGCCACCGCGCAGCTCATCGCTCACGCAATCCATGAACCCGTCTTCGGCGCCGGTGCCTTCGACCTGCGGCTTCGCGAGGATGACGACCGCTTCGCCCTTGTTGATGTGAGTCGGCATTTCGCGCGACTCCTCGACACGCGACTGCATGCAGCCGGTAAGGCTTGCACCTAGAACGAGCACCACGGGGACAGCCGAAACGAGAGTGAGGGAGCGGCGAGACCCGACGTCGTGGGCGTTCATGGTTGTGTCCCTGGGCGGTGACGCCAGTGAGCATGTTTCACGAGGCACTGCCCCGAGTATGCCACCGGCGCGGCGAATGTATGACCGTCGGTTGCAGATCGTTGTTCCCGCCCGTCTGCGGGATGCGACCGGCAGCGCGAGGGCGACGGCATATGCCGCCGCTGCGGCCCGATCAAAGCTCGAGCTGAAGTTGCGAGCCCGCGGGCCCGGGCGGGCGAAAAAGCGTGCGGGTCAGTGCGACATTGCGAGGCGAATCCAGGCCGAGGCGTCGCGTGGCCACTTTGAACCGGGTGCGCAGCAGCTCCGCATACGGGCCGGTGCCGCGCATGCGTGTACCAAAGTTGGGATCGTTGTCGCGGCCACCCCGCGCGTCGCGCACGAGTGACATCACGTGAGCCGCACGCTGCGGATAATGCTCCGCAAGCCACTCGCGGAACAGATCCTTCACCTCGTACGGCAAGCGCAACAGCACGTAGCCGGCGCCGCTTGCACCAGCCTCCTTGGCGGCCTCCAGTATGCTCTCCATTTCGTGATCTGTGATCGCCGGAACCACCGGTGCAACGAGCACGCCCGTGGGCACACCAGCCTCCACGAGTTGCCGGATCACCCGCAGTCGCGCCTGCGGAGACGCGGCGCGCGGCTCCAGCGTGCGTTTCACTTCCGCGTCGAGCGTGGTGAGGCTCATGACGACGCTCGCGAGGTTCTGTTTCGCCAGCTCCGCCAGGAGATCGAGGTCCCGCGCGATCAAGACACCTTTCGTCACGATTGACACGGGATGCCTGCATTTCGCGAGCACCGTGAGAATGGATCGCGTGACCTGCAGCTTGCGTTCCAGCGGCTGGTAAGGGTCCGTGTTCGAGCCGAGCATGATGGGCTTGCATACATAGCGCGGCCGGGCGAGCTCTTGCTCCAGCACCTTTGCCGCGTCGTGCTTGTAGAAGAGCTTGGTCTCGAAATCGAGACCTGGCGAGAGCCCCATGTACGAGTGGCTCGGCCGCGCGTAGCAATAGATGCATCCGTGTTCGCATCCCCGGTACGGGTTGATCGACTGCTCGAAGCCGATATCCGGCGAATCGTTGGTGGTGATCACGCCCTTGGCGCGATCCGGCTGCACGCTCGTCGCCACGCTCTCCGGCGCGTCCTCGCGCTCCCACCCGTCGTCCACGGCTTCCACACCGGTACGGTCGAACCGGCCCGCCGGATTCGACAGCGAGCCGCGCCCTTTCAGCGGCGTTTTTCCGAGGATCGTGCGTGTCACGCGGAAACTGTACGCGCATACAGTATATCGGCGTCAAGGGCTGATGAAAGGCAGTGCTGGGTAGCCTTCCGTAAGTTCCGAAAGCCGGCGTGCGGGGTTACGGGTGGTGGCGCGGAAACTCGCGCATCGTCCGAAGCTCGGGAAACACTTTCATGTAAACCGCCACGACCACGAGCGTGGCAAGCCCGCCAAGCACGACCGACGGTATGAGCCCGAACGCGCGCGCCGCAAGGCCCGACTCGAACTCCCCGAGCTCGTTCGACGCGCCGATGAACATCGACGACACGGCGCTCACGCGGCCGCGAATCGAATCCGGCGTTTCGAGCTGCACGAGGAGCTGCCGCACGAAGACGCTGACCATATCCCCAGCGCCGAGGAGGAACAGCGCCGCGAGCGACAGCAGGAAGAGCTTCGAGAGCGCGAACACGATCGTCGCGCAGCCAAACACCCCAACACCCGAGAACATCCAACGCCCGACATTGCGCTGGATCGGCGAGAACGCCAGCATCGCGGCGACCAGTGCCGCGCCGACGCCCGGCGCGGCGCGCAACATGCCGTAGCCCACCGGCCCGACATGCAGAACGTCGCTCGCGTAGATCGGCATCATCGCCGTGGCGCCACCGAACAGCACTGCGAACAGATCGAGCGAGATCGCACCCAGCACGGTGCGCCGGCGGAAGACGAATCGCAGCCCTTCCAGCAGATTGCCAAAACGGAACGGCTGCTGCGTCGAGCTCGAGCGCACCGGCTTGATGGTGAGCATCAGGCAGATCATCACGAGGAGCAGCGCGACCACGGTGCCGTACGCCACCTGCGGCCCGCGAAGGAGCAGCACGCCACTCAGCGCGGGGCCGACGATCACCCCGGTGGTGAATAGCGTCGAGTTCACGGCGACCGCGCCCGGAAAGGCTTCGCGCGGCACCAGGTTCGGCGTCATCGCCTGGCCGGTTGGCATCCAGAAAGCGCGACCCGCGCCGAACACCGTCATCGCCACGAACACGGGCCACGACGCCTTCATGCCGGAGAGCGTGAACCACAGCAGCGCGGCCGCGCACGCTGCTTCGACTGTGTAGGCACACACCAGGACCATGCGACGGTCGAAGCGATCCGCAACCTGCCCAGCGGGCAACACGCACAACACGAAGGGCAGAAACTGCGTGAGGCCCACGAGAGCGAGAGCCAAGGGATCACGCGTGATCTGGTAAACCTGATACCCGACGGTTGCGCCGAGGATCTGCCACGCGAGCGTCGCGCAGAAACGCGCGCACGCGAAGACCGCAAAGTCACGATGCTGAAGCGCGGCGAACGCCGATACGCGCGGCGGAGACACGGCTGCGGGCGCTTGGCTCATGCAGGCCGCGCGGGGAGATGATCGCTCATGGATGCGGCGAGCTTACCAGCCCGCCGCACCCGATGGTCACCCGACGTCGGATTGGACCACGCGGAGGAAATCCTGCAGGACGTTCGGCTCCACGGGCTTGACCATGTGTTCGTCAAAACCCGCTGCGTGGGCGCGGCGTCGGTCGGCCGGCTGCCCGTAACCGGTGACTGCCACCAATCGCATGCGGTGCTTGCCGTTCTGCGCACGCAGGCGTCGCGCGACCTCGTAGCCATCCATCTCGGGCAGGCCAATGTCGAGCAGCACGACTTCCGGTTTGAAATCCGGAACGGCGAGCAGTGCCGCGCGCGCGGTGTGAACGGCGCGAGTGTCGTGGCCTTCCATGCTCAGGAGCATCGCGATGCTATCCGCCGCATCGATGTTGTCATCGACGATGAGGATTCGCAGGCTGCGCGCGTCTGCCGGCGCCGCAACCGGCGCGCGATTGGGGGCTTTCTCCAAAGGATGCTCGCCTGCACTCGCGAGAGCCGGGAGGCGCACGATGAACTCCGCGCCGCTGCCGAGCCCTTCGCTGACGGCTTCCACGGTGCCGCCGTGCAGCTCGACGATTCGCTTCACGAGCGTGAGCCCAATGCCGAGCCCGCCTTCGGAGCGATCCGGCGTACGTTCCGCCTGCGTGAAGAGATCGAAGATGTGCGGGAGTAGCTGCGGATCGATGCCCAAGCCCGTATCGCGCACCCGAATGGTCACCACACCATTGCTCGACTCGGCATCCAGCCGGATTCGCCCGCCTTCATCCGTGTACTTCGCGGCGTTGTTGAGCAAATTGGAAATGACTTGCGAGAGCCGCGTGAGATCGGCCTCGAGCAGCGCCGGCTGCTCCGGCAACTGCACGTCCAGATGATGCCGGCGCAACCGGATCAGCGGCCGGCTCGTCTCCACCGCGTCGCGCACGATTTCCGCCAGCTCCACGGGCTTCCGTTTCAGCGTGATCTGGCCGCTGACCATGCGCGACACGTCGAGCAAGCCGTCGACGAGACGCGCCAGATGCGTCGTCTGGCGCTCGATCACCGCGCGCGCCCACTCGATCTCCGGCCGGCCGGAAGAATGCGCGTTCAGCAACTGCGCGGCGTTGCGGATCGGCGCGAGCGGATTGCGCAGCTCGTGCGCGAGCATCGCGAGGAACTCGTCCTTGCGACGATTCACGTCGCGGATCGCTTCTTCCGCACGACGGCGCTCGGTCACGTCGAGGCAAATCCCTACGATATGCCGGTGCCCTGCGTGCTCGACGAGGCCCGCCTTGCTGTAGATCCAGCGCTCGCCGGTTTCCGGATGCTGGTATCGATATTCGCGCTCGCACGCGCGGCAGGTCGCGCACTCTTCGAACATCGCATAGACCTGGCTCAGGTCCTGGGCGGGAATGTTGCCCTTCCACTCTTCCTGAAGCGCGGCTTCTGTTTCAGCGCGCAGCCCGAGGAGGGCGCGACTTTCGTCGGAGAACCAGACGATGCGGGTCTCCGGGTCCCACTCCCACGTGCCGATCTGCGCAACACCCTGCGCGAGCCGCAGCCGTTCCTCATTCATCGTAACGCGCCGGTCGGCGCGGGCCATCTCGAGCGCGGGCCACACGATTTCAGCGACGCGCTTCACTAGCTCGCGCTCGGAGCTCGTCCATTCACGCGGAGTGGTGCTCACAACGGAAAGTATCGCCACGCGCTTGCCTCCCTTCACTAGTGGGATGCTGATGCTGTGGTCATCCCGGTTTTCCAGCTCGGAGGTCAGGAAAGACTCGAGCGGGACGCTCGAGATGTCGATGCGCTCGCCCACGCCATCGGACTCGCGCAGCAGGAGAGCTTCGCCTCGAGCCTCATCGAGCTCGGCCACCGATACGCGAGCAGCCCCGAGGCGCTCACGCAGACGCGCCATGGCGGTGCAAACCACCTCCTGCGGGCTGCGGATGCGCGCGAGCTCCCCTGCGACCGCCAGCAGGAACGACATGCGCTCGTTCGCTTCGACGATCTGCTGAAGCTCTTCCGAATTTCCAGGCCAGGTAACGATAGTCAGCTCCCCGATATGTTCAAGGTCCCCCTGCCGGTTCAACGTGCCAAGCTGTTCCGGGTTTCAGGCATCCCCACCGATGCAGTGCTTCCCAACGCGTGTGAAATTGTTTCATCATCGCGTCACTCCGACGGATCCGGCGCGATGAAAATTACAAAAGCCATTCCTTCCTACCTGCCGCGCGCAGCCTGTCTCTGTTTGGCAGCACTTTTCGCGAGCTGCGCGCCGCAGGCACAGCGTATGCCTGCGCCCACGGGGCCCAGCGCCGCGGACATCGCGTTCCAGACTCTTTCGCAACGTTACTTCGACGAAGTGCTCGCGCTCGAGCCTGTCGAAGCGACCACGCTCGGCGATCACCGCTATGACGACAAGCTCGACGATGTAAGTGCCGCCGGCCGCGAGCGCAGGCTGACGGTCGGGCGCGAGTTGCTCGCGGCGGTCCACGCACTGGACGCATCGCAACTGTCGCGCGCACATCAGGTCGATGCGCGATTACTGGCGAGCCGCCTCGAGTTTGACACATGGGCAGTGACCGACCTACAGGACTGGGCCTGGAATCCGACTCTTTACACGGACATTGCAGGCGGCAGCATCTACTCACTGATGTCGCGCGACTTCGCGCCCCTGCCGGATCGGCTGCGCAAGGTGCGCGCCCGGCTCGACGAGTTGCCGCGTTTCCTGGCGCAGGTGCGCGAGTCGCTCGATGCGGCGCGGGTGCCGAAGATTCACGCCGAGACCGCGGCGAAGCAGAACGGCGGCGTCACCTCGCTCATCGATGAGCTGGTCGTCCCCCAGCTTGGCGCCCTGCCCGAGGACGAACAGGCACAGCTCAAAGCCACCCTGACCAAGGCCCGCTCGGCGATCGCGCAACATCAGATCTGGCTCGACCGGAAGCTCGTGCCCGAGGCGAAGGGAGATTTTCGGCTCGGTGCCACACTGTACGACCGCAAGCTCGCCTTCGCGCTGGACTCGACGCTTTCGCGTCAGGAGATCAAGGCCCGGGCGGAAAGCCAGCTCACGGCGACGCGCGCGCAGATGTATGAAATCGCGCGCACTGTGCTCGCGGGCCGCGAAGGAGCGCCGCTCACACCGGATGCGCCCGACAGCGACACACAGCAGAGAGCCATCGCGGCAGCACTCGAGCTCGCCTACGCAGAGCGACCCTCGCGCGCGGAAGTGTTCGATGTCACGCGTAAGACCTACGACGCCGCGCTCGCCTTCGTGCGCGCGAAGGGTTTCGTGACGGTGTACGACGATCCGCTCGACATCATTCCGATGCCGGAGTTTCAGCGCGGCGTGGCGCTCGCGTATTGCGATCCGCCCGGCCCGCTCGACAAAGGACAGAAAACGTTCTTCGCGATCTCGCCAATCCCGAATGACTGGAACGCGCAGCAGGTCGAGTCTTACCTGCGCGAATACAACACGCGCTCCATCAACAACCTCACCATCCACGAGGCAATGCCGGGGCACTATCTGCAGCTCATGCATTCGAACCGCTACGACTCGCCGCTGCGCGCAGCGCTGCAGTCCGGCAGTTTCATCGAAGGCTGGGCGGTGTACGGCGAGCGGCTGATGGTGGAGCAGGGCTATCTCGACGCGGACCCGCTGATGCATCTGGTACAGCTCAAGTGGTACCTGCGCACGATCGCGAACGCGATCCTCGATCAGGGTGTGCACGTCGATGGCATGACGCGCGAGGAAGCGATGCGCCTCATGACGCGCGACACGTTCCAGGAAGAGCGCGAAGCTTCAGGCAAGTGGGTGCGCGCGCAGCTCACCTCCGCGCAGCTGCCGACCTACTTCGTCGGCGTGCAGGAACATCTGTCGCTGAGAGAAGAGGCGAAGCAGCGGTGGGGCAGTCACTTCACGCTGAAGCAGTATCACGACAAGGTGTTGTCATACGGCTCGCCGCCCGCGCGTTACGTGCGCGACCTGCTCTTCGACCTGCCGATCGGCCAGTAAATCGTCGGATGAGCTAGCGCGGCGGCGGAGGCGGGGTCTTGCGACCGCGCAGGAAACCTGTCCCTTTTTCCTTCGCTTCGGCGAGCAGCTTCTTGGCCCACGCGAACTCGATCGCCAGGATCGCGAGCCCTGCCGGAATGACGATGAAGGCCGGCCCCGGCAGGATGATCATCGCAATACCGATGAGCAGCACGGTGAAACCGGCCACCGCGATGGCAATGCGCTTGATCAACTTGTACGTCGCGAACAAGGGATGCTGGTCGCTGATCATGGGGACAGGCTACGTTCGAGGCGCAAGCGCGGCGTTAAGTTCCACATGCGGACCTGCAGCAACCCGCGTGCCGGGCGCGGCCCCTCAACGCGTGGCCGCGAACTCCACAATGTGACGCGCCAAAAGTTCCGGCGCTTCGAGATGCATCATGTGTCCCACCTCCGGTACATGAACGATGCGAAGGTCGCGATACAGCGAATGGAAATACTCGTCACTGCCATCGGGGCTGATGCGCGGCAGGATCTCGGACCGTTCGCCGAGGAACAGCAGCACCGGCGCTTCGATGCGGCGCCAGCAGGCTTCGGCCTCTTCGCGCCGGAAGAGCATCGCGCCGACCCGGCGATGGCGCGGATCGAAGCCCATCGTGACCCCGTCGCCCGACGGGCGCGTCCAGGCGCGGGCGAGGAACGTGGCCCGCTCGCGCGTCATCGCGGGGTTGCGTGACAGGATGAAATTGATGACCGAGTCGATCGAGCCGTAGCGCCGTGCCTGCACGGGCTCGCGCAACGCATCGAGCCATTCGGCGTAGCGGTCCGGCGCGGCGTCCGGCGACGTGCGCTTGAGGCCGACACCCTCCACGTTCACGACCCACCGGGCCCGCTTCGGGCGGATGCCGGCATACATGCTGGCCACATTGCCGCCCATGCTGTGCGCGATGAGTCGCGCGGGCTCGTTGGGGCTCAACAGGTCCAGCAGGGCTTCCAGGTCGGCGAAATAGTCCGCGAACCAGTAGCCCTCGGCCGGCCATTCGGTCCCGCCGAAGCCACGCCAATCGGGGGCGACGCAGCTCCAGCCCTCCGGCAGGTGATCGACGAGGAATTGCCAGGTCTCGCCGGTATCCATCCAGCCGTGCAGCAGGATGACGGGCGTCGCGGAGCGCTCGCCCCACCAGGTCAGGCGGTGGCGCAGGCCGCGCACCGTCACTGTTTCGTGCCACGGAACCTTCCGGAGGTCAGAGGTCGTCATGCGATTGCGCCAATCCGCCCGACCGAGCGATGATGCAGGCGTCTGGCCGTCTGCCAGCGCGGGGAAAACGGCATGAACACCACAAATCCGCCGTCCAGCTCACTGTCCCAGGAAGATCGTAACTGGGGAATGATTGCGCACCTCTCGTCGCTGTCGGGATTGCTGATCCCGTTCGGCTCGGTCCTCGGTCCACTCATCGTGTACCTCGTGAAGCGGGACCAATCCCCGTTCGCGACGGACTGCGCGCGGGAAGCGCTCAACTTCAACATCACGGTCGCGATCGGGTTCCTCATCTGCCTGTGCCTGTCGCTCGTGTTCATCGGCATTCCGCTGATGATCGCGCTCGGCATCGCGTGGCTGGTGCTCACCATCGTGGCGGCCGTACGCGCAAGCGAAGGTACGCAGTACCGCTACCCGGCGACGATCCGCTTCGTGAAGTAATCATCCCCGGCGCTCACGCGCCGAGGAAGATCTTGTACGCGGGATTCGCGGTCTCGTCCGAATAGGCGTAGTGCAGTTCCTGGATGTGCAGGACGAAGTCCTGCTTTTCCGCCGGCGGCACCTGGATGCCGGCGAGCACGCGCCCGTGATCCGAGCCGTGATTGCGGTAATGGAATAGGCTGATGTTCCAGCGCGAGCCCACCGCCTGCAGGAATCGCAACAGCGCGCCCGGCCGCTCCGGAAACTCGAAGCGGTAGAGCACTTCGTCTTTGATGCCGCGCGCATGCCCGCCCACCATGTAACGCACGTGCAGCTTCGCCATCTCGTTATCAGTCATGTCGTTGACGCGATAGCCCGCAGCGCGAAGCTGCGACACCACTGAGTCGCGCTCTGCACGGCCCTGGTTGATACCGAAGCCGACGAAGATCTGCGCCGCGCGCCCTGCCTCGAGTCGATAGTTGAACTCGGTGACGCTACGCTGGCCGAGCGCTTCGCAGAACTTGAGGAAGCTGCCCGGCTCCTCCGGAATCTCCACGGACAGCAGCGCTTCACGCGCGCCGCCGAGATCCGCCCGTTCGGCCACGTGGCGCAGGCGATCGAAGTTCATGTTGGCGCCGCTGTTGATGCACACGACGCGCTTGCCGTGGCATTTCTCACGCGCGACCCATTTCTTCAGGCCCGCAACGGCCAGCGCGCCGGCGGGCTCCACGATCGAACGCGTGTCCTCGAATACGTCCTGGATCGCCGCGCAGATCTCATCGGTATCGACGAGCAGGATCTCATCGACGTACTCACGGCAAAGATTGAAGGTCTCTTCACCCACGCGCTTCACGGCGACGCCGTCCGCGAAGATGCCGACGCGATCGAGCGTCACCCGTTTGCCGGCACGACGCGACTCGTGCATCGCCGCCGCGTCCTCCGGCTCGACGCCGATGATCTTGGTGTGCGGATAGAGCGACTTCACGTACACCGCGATGCCGGCGATGAGGCCGCCGCCGCCGACCGGCACGAAGATCGCATCCGGCGCGGTGCCCGACTGACGCAGGATCTCCATGCCGATGGTGCCTTGGCCGGCGATCACATCCGGATCGTCGAAGGCGTGCACGTAGATGAGGTGCCGCTCGCGCGTGAGCTCCATCGCGTGCTCGTACGCGGCGTCGTACTCGTCACCGTGGAGCACGGCCTCGCCGCCGAGATCGATCACCGACTGCACTTTGATGTGCGGCGTGGTCCGAGGCATCACGATGGTTGCGGGAATGCCGCGCTTACGCGCGGCGAGCGCCACGCCCTGCGCGTGATTGCCGGCGGACGCGCAGATCACGCCGCGCTTGGCCGCCGACTCCGCGAGATGCGCAATCTTGTTGTACGCGCCGCGCAGCTTGAAAGAGAAGACTTCCTGCAGATCCTCGCGCTTCAGCAACACCGTGTTGCCCAGCCGGCGCGTCAGACGCTTGGCTTCCTCGAGTGGCGACTCGATCGCCACGTCGTACACACGCGCCTTCAGGATCCGCTCGATATAGGGACTAGCCACACCCGCTCCACATCGCCTCGTCAGGGGAGCGCGGAGCTTAGCTATTCTCGAGCGCTCGTGCAGGCTCGGGCACGCGCTGTGAGATCTCCGTCGGAGGAATGCCGGCCAGGGGCAGCTCGACCACGCGAAACGGCGGCTTGTCCGGAAACGCGCGCATCAGGAGCGGCATGGCGACGTTGAACACCGGAATGCCCAGCGCCGTGCGTCCTTCGAGCGAGCCGTGATGGGCGTGGCCGTGGAACACGACGTTGACCGGGTAGCGGTTCAGCGGCCCTTCGAGGCGGCTGGTACCCAGGTAGGGATAAATCTCCGGCGGCTCGCCTTCGACGGTATCCCGGATCGGCGAGTAATGGAGCACGGCCACGCGCTGAGGCGTACGCAGCCGGGCCAGCGCCGACTCGAGCTTCATCGCCTCGTCGACCGCTTCTTTCACGAACGCCTTGACGCCGGGCTCACCCCAGGCGCCGAGCGTTCCGCGCCCGAAGCCGCCCGGGAAACCCTTCACGCCCGCGAAGCCGATACCGGCAATCTCGGTGGCTTCGCCGTCGAGCACCTTCACGTCGGCCGCGGTGAGTATCCTGCAGACTTCCTGTTGCTGGCCTGACTCGTAATCGTGATTGCCGAGCACCGCGACGATCGGGATGCGCACGGCAGGTCGTAGCTCGTTGACCAGGATCTGCGCTTCCTCCGGCAAACCGTAGTCCGTGAGGTCGCCGCAGAGAAGCAGCACGTCCGCGCGCTTGTTCACCGGCGCGAGCAGCGACGCCAGCTGACCCTTCGAAGTCTTCTTCACATGCAGGTCGCCTACTGCAGCTAGGCGCACCGCTTGCTTACCTGTTGATTCAGCCATTGGCTGCATTGGAGCAACATCCATGCCCACTACGCCCACATCAGATCACGATTCGGACGATCTGTCTCAGGCGTTCTATGTCCGCGTGATGACGCGGCTGAAGGAAGCGGAAATTCCCTTCCTCGTCGGCGGCGCCTTCGCGCTCGCCCGTTTCACCGGCCTCGAGCGCAACACGAAGGACTTCGACATCTTCGTGCGACGCGAAGACATCGACCGCACGCTCGCCGCCCTTGCCGACGACACCTGCCGCACGGAGATGAGTTTTCCGCACTGGCTGGCCAAGGCGACGTGCGGCGACGACTTCGTGGATATCATCTTCAGCTCCGGCAACGCCGTCGCGCATGTCGACGACGAATGGTTCCAGCACGCGCCTGAGGAAATGGTGCTGGGGCTGCCGGCGAAGCTTTCGCCACCGGAAGAGATGATCTGGTCCAAGGCGTTCATCATGGAGCGCGAGCGCTACGACGGCGCGGACGTGATGCACGTGATCCTTCGCTGCGGGGACAAGCTCGACTGGGCGCGACTGCTGCGGCGGTTCGGCGAGCACTGGCGGGTGCTGTTCGCGCATCTCATCCTGTTCAACTTCATCTACCCCGGCGAGCACACGAAGATTCCGGTGTGGGTGATGGAGCATCTCACCGCGCGGCTGCAGCGGGAGACGCGCGAGCCGCTGCCGAATCAGCACATCTGCCGCGGGCCGCTCGTGTCGCGCGCGCAGTATCTGATCGACATCCAGCTATGGGGCTTCAAGGACGCGCGGCGCGGGCCGAACGGCTTCATGACCGATGACGAAGTGAAGCTGTGGACGCAAGCCATTCACGAGCCGAAAGCCGATCCGCACTTCCCGGATCCGCTGGGTTGATTGGAAAAAAGTCGCCTGCGGCGCTTTTTTCGAGACCTTGCTCCGTCGGCCGGCGGCAAAAAGCGTGGTTCTTGCCGCCTACCCCAACGCGTAGCTACGCCCTTACGCCCGCGGTTCCTTCACAGGGCGCACGGCGAAACGGAACGTGGTTTTGCCGATGGCCACGTTGTCGCCATCGCGCAGCGTGTGCCGCGTGATGCGTTTGCCGTTCACGGCGATGCCGTTCGTGCTGTTGAGGTCTTCGATGATCGTGTGATTTGGGCCCGCGAGGATCACCGCGTGATTGCGGCTGATGAACTTCGCGTCGATCTGCAGATCGTTGTCGGGTGTGCGGCCCACCGTCGTCTTTCGGCCGAGCACGTGCACCACTTCAGTATCGCCATCCACGCGGATCAGCAAGCGCACCGCGCCTTCCGGCGCGATCTCGTGACTGCCGCTCTGGGACGTGTCGAACTTCTTGATGCTCTGCTGGATGTTCCCGAGCAGCGTGGCGCTGTTCGCCGCCTCCGCCTCGAGGCGATTGATGAGCGAATCGCGCTCGGCCAGTGAGTGGCGCGCGTTGTCGATCGTGCTGCGCCACTCTTCATGGGTGCGCGTGAGCTCGTCGAGCTTCGTGGTCTTGTTACGCAGCTCGGTTTCGAGGCGGTTGATGGCCTCTTCGGCGGCGTGCAGGTCGGCTTCGAGCTCGGTGCCGCGCGTGAGCGAGGTGCGCAGCTCGTCCTGCAGCTGCTGGATGACTTCGGCGTTGTCGTCGATGCGGCGTTCGAGGTCCACGGCGCGCGCTTCGGCAGCGGCGAAGCGGTTGATCTGCTCGTCGCGCTCGCTTTCGAGGCGCACCATGCTGGCGGCGCGCTGGCTGCTTTCGCCGCGCAGAATCGCGAGGTCGCGTTCGAGCTCTTCGATGCGCGACTGGCTGGAGGCGAGATTGGACTGATGGGTCGAGTGCGCCTGCGCCGCCGCCGCGGCAGCCGTATCGCGCGCGGCGATGTCGGACTTGGCGGCCGCCAGTGCAGATTCGAGACCCGCGACCTTCGCGTTGAGCGTGTCGCGCTCGCGCGTGAGTGTTTCGACTTGCTTGTCGCGTTCCTGCTTGAGGACTTCGACCTGCTTCTCGCGCTCGCGCGTCAGCGTATCAACCTGTTTATCGCGCTCCTGCTTCAACGCTTCGATCTGTTTATCGCGTTCGCGGGTGAGCGTCTCGACTTGCTTGTCACGCTCGCGCGTGAGCGTTTCGATCTTCTTGTTGCGTTCGGCGAGCGTTTCGTTCTGAGCGGCAGCGGCGGCTTCGAGCGCTTTGATCCGCTCGACGCGCGCGGCCAGCGTTTCGGTCAGCGACTGCACCGACTCCTGCAGCTTGTTGGTGGCGCGGCCGGATTGCTCCGCCTCGACGTTGCGCTGGCCGAGCGACCCCGCCAGGTTGTTCACCTCGCGTTCGAGATGCTCCACGCGCTTCGTGCGCGCGGCGAGCTCGTTCGCCAGCTCCTGTGCGCGACTGTTCTGCGCGGCCAGTTGCTGCTGCAGATCCGTGATCTGCGTATCGCGCGAGCCGAGGTCGCTGTCGAGACCCAGAAGTAGTCCGTCGAAAATGTTGCGCTGGCCTTCGAGCGTCTGGAGCGACTCGAAGTACTGCGTGGCGCGTGTCTCCAGCGCGAAGAACTCGCTGCGCGACGTAGCCAGCTCGCGATCGCGCGTGGCG
>Ga0070665_100004182_pt1 | contig 15182 bp, 7 predicted proteins | sample KBSS13metaG_FD_65862 | JGI IMG/M metagenome (GOLD analysis project Ga0070665, IMG submission 65862) | Switchgrass rhizosphere microbial communities from Kellogg Biological Station, Michigan, USA - KBS S1-3 metaG | ecosystem: Host-associated > Plants > Roots > Rhizosphere > Soil ... | reverse complement strand
GGGAAATTTTTTCTTCATCTCCTGTGCCACAAGAACGGTGTCGGCATAACTTTTTTCGTAGTCGACTTTCCATTTGCAGTCATCGTTTTGACAATATTCGTGTTTCCCGTTATACGTCCGCGCGCACTTGCCAAATCCACGCATGTCGGAGCTGACAAAATAATAGCCACCCGAGGCGAAAGATTTGCCTGTCAGGTCATAGCTTGTGCCGTGCAGGGTTAAGCCATGTATGGCCAGAACCATGGCCACCGGTGGTGAGTCGCTCGGTGACCATTCATATACGGGTAGATGCAATTTTTGGGCGATGGTGCCTTCTTGTACGAATAAAACTGGATGCATTGGTGGCATTTGTTGCACAGGTTGTGCCTGTGACTCTGATGTCTGCGCCGACGATGCCTGCGCCGACGCGTCTGCGCACAGTGCAAGCTGTCCGACGATGGCAAAAAACACAGCCGCGAGTTTAGTAAGTTTCAAGAAAACTCCAATGATTGACGAGCGCACCTCGCCTGATTATACCGCCCATTAGTGTCGCCAATTCCGTATTATGGTAGGGTAGTCTTATTTAAGAGTGAGATGGCTTTGGTATTGTCAAAATGAAGCCCAAATCGGCAACCAGCGATAAAGAGTGCGCCGCAGCTATAGTACTGCTAACGCTTTCCATGTGCATAAACAGTCAGTCAAGTATTGCTGCCCCTGTCGTAAGCAGGCCGAGCTCCGTGCATAGGATAAATACCGCGGCCTATTTGCCACCCAATCGCCTTGTCTCTTTTCCGGACCCTCGATATCTAAAACTGTCCCCGGAGTACCTGGAGCAGTACAAGCGCGAGCCAAACAATGAACTTGCTTTCTGGAAGGCCGGCAATTATCTTTTGAGTGCGGCCAAGGTCGATGAACTCCGTAACCTGTGCAAACAAGCCAGTATCAGTCATCCACAGTGGGCAACACCATATTTTATGTTGGCAAAACTTGCCGATAGCGCGCTCGATGATCTCGAGTCCGCAGCCAACTTCAAGCGTGCATTTGAGCTCAGTCCGAACTGGCCTGCCGCAGCACTTGCCGCGGTGCAAAAATTGATCCTTTGCGACAAACCAAGAGAAGCGATACCCATTGCCGACGCCGGACTGAAAATCTGTTATGAGAACGTTTATTATAGTTCAGAGTTTTTAGGACAATTGTCCCGCTCCAAGGCAGAGGCGCTTTATAATCTAAAAGAGTATGCGGCCGCTGCTCAGGTACTTGAAAAAATTCAAAAACATAACCGATTGGAGCCAATGGAAAAACAATTGGCTACTTGTTACAAGGCCAGCAAGCAATGGGCCAAATGTCTTGCCCTCGCCGACAATTATTTGAAAGAACATCCGACGAATGAAGACTTCAGACTTCTTCGCGCGCAGGCATACAGCGCCACAGGTCAGTGGCAAAAAGCCGTGGACGATCTTACGATCAATCTTAATTTGCATCGTGCAATGAAACACCGGATATTTTCCGCCACCGAGATTTTTAGAAAACAGGAAGTCTTGTTGCTGAGAGCCCAAATGTACGAAAAGCTCGGTCGCAAGGACCTGGCTAAGAAGGACCGCAATGAGCTAAACAGGCAAAGGTCTGACTCGTATCAGGATGCCCCGTTCATAAACCGGCACTAAAACAGATCGTTCAAGCCGCCGTTTGAGACTTTTCCAGCTGATAATCGATTGCCTCGCACAATTCCAAAGCGGGATCGTCTGATTGTTCCAATTCAAGGTAATCAGCGATGTCATAAAGTTTCTGTACGGCCATAACGGAGTGCTTCAGTGTTTTCGCAAATTGCGAAGGAAGTACTCTTATAAGTATGACTGGTTTGCAGTAGTGTTTTTGGCAACTACGTATCTGGCGAACAAGATCGAGGGCGTTTGAGTCATCGAAATGGATGCCTATCACAAACACATCGATGTCGTCGTCCAAGATTGCGCGCTGGGCTTGGGCAAGAGTTGACATTGCTATTACGTCATAGCAGCTAAGCGCTTCAGCAGAGTCGGCAATAACGCTAAACTCTTGCGCTAATAAAATTTTGGACCTATTCATACGACACTTCCAGAGAGAACTATATATTGATATTTAGGCTTCTTTTTGTTCCTCTGTATAAATGTCGACGACATTATCGCCGGACAATGTTGCGTGTATGTCGGAAATGCTTGAAAGTATTTCACGCGATTTTTCGATGTGGCCGTGTAGTTTGTAGTAGTATGCCAACCATTGCAGCTCCCGTACATGAACGGGCAAATCATCTTCGAACATCATTAAATACCCTGTCGTTTTTCTGATGGGTATTTCGACTGACGGTTCGGGCATTTGTTCCTGTAGTCAATAGTGACCAGCCTTCTACATCCTGTCTTTATCTTCTTTTTGCTTCATTTTGGCCACTTTTTCATTCAGCTTCTCGATGGTGTCGGTCAACTTCTCGCGGTCTTTCGGCGTCAAATCGGTAGCCAGACCCAGATAGTATTGATATTGCTGGGCAGATTCACTCAAAGTTGGTACGGAATCTTTTGGTCCTTTATCCAGGGACTCGGCCAGGCCGTAGCGGGCATCGGCAAACATCGGATTTGCTTTCAAAGCTTCGCGATATTTAGCCATGGCACCATCCCACTGTTTTTTCTTCGCCAGTTCATTAGCGACTGCGGTGGCTTCTTTTGCTTGCTGCTTGAGCTGGGCTACCTGCTTGAGACCACGTTGGCCGCGGTCGGGAGATCCGCCCTGAGAGAGTCCCTTATTGTAGGCAGCTTGAGCAACATCAAGCGCTCGCACCATAACGGCAATATCAGCCACGGCATAGGTCTGCTTGGCGTCAGTTTGATTTTGCACTACCAGATTGAGTTGTTCGACCGACTTCTGGAAGTTGCCGGCGCCCATTGCCGCTTCGGCATAGGCGACACGATCGCCGTCATTAGTCGGCGTCGGCATGTTTGTAAAATCAACAGTCGCACCGGACAGTGAGGCCAGCTTTTCTTTGGCCAGGCGCAATTCCATATCGTTGGAGTTGAGTTTGATTGCTTCATCCAGTGCCTTATTGGCTGCGTCGTAGTCATTAGATTGCAACATCGCACCGACGGTCGCTTTCTGTGCTTTCAGATATAACGCCTGGCTCAATCCTTTGACCGCGGCATTGTCGTTGCTGCTCATTTCGAGAATAGTTCTATAGCCTTTAATGGCTTCGTCCGCGCGTTCAAGTTGCAGATTTATATCAGCGATGCGCTGACGCAAATTTATGTCATAGGGTGACTGCGACAGGCCCGAACGCAGATCGGCGATGGCCAATTCGAGATCGCCGCGTTGCTGGTGAATGTCCGCCATAGACAGATAAGGGTCGGCGTTTTCCGGTTTGATCAAAGTTGAGAGTTGATACTGCTGCAGTGCTGCCACCACATTGCCCTGCTTGGCATAAGCATCACCCAGAGCCATTCGTGTCGGCCAGCTGTTTGGGAATTGATAAAGAGAGGTATTGAGTTCTTTGATGGCATCGTCGACCTGCCCCTGCTTCAATAGCGTGGCGCCCAGGCCATAGTGAGCGGTGGAGTTGGCCGAATTTAAATTGACTGCCTGGGTGAAAGAGGCTGCCGCTTCGGCGAGACTATTCTGCTGAAGCTTGACGCTGCCCACAGTGGAAAAGGCGTAAGAAAGTTGGGGATCGAAACGCGTTGCTGTGTTGAGCTCGTTAACTGCGTCGTCGAGTTTGCCTTCTTCTTTCAAAGCCTGTCCCAGAGCCAGGTGCGCTTCAGCGTTGGCGGGTCCAAGCTGCACGGCGCGCTGAGCATAGTCTTCGGCTTGTTTCAGGATGGAGTCTCTATTGGCGATCACTGTTCCCGATGACGACTGCAGGCGATTTAACGTCACCACTGATTTGCCGGCGTAGGCGCCGGGATTATTCGGATCAATTTTGATCACGCGGTCAAACAATGCATCAGCTGCATCAAGCTTAAATTGATTAGCCAGAGCCAGGCCCAGACCGAGAGTTGCCTGACTGTCGGTGGGATTGTTGACGAGTGCATCGCGGAAGAGACCTTCAGCTTCGCCCCACTTACCCTGCGACAACAGTCTTTCGGCGGTGGCCATGTCTGATTTGACGCGGCCGCTCAGCACCGTCGTACTGCTGCTCGTTGTCGTTGAAGTCTGCGCCGGCTGCGTACTGGGCACGCCCGGCACCTGTGCCGAACACTGGCTGCCCGCCATAAGACTTGCCAGAAGCATGTAGCCAAACATCGATTTTGCCAGTCTGATTGACTGGTTGGCTCTGGCTGATTTTTGCTCGATCATAAAGGAAGGCGCTCCTGGTGGTGGGTCACTCGACAATGCGCCATAGCATACACTGCCTGCTAGTTGGCAGATGACAACAAGCTGGCCGGTTTGCTGCAAGGCCCGGGAAGGCCCAGCCCGAGCCAAAGTGGAGCCGACCCTTCCCTATACATTCGTTAACTTAGAGTCTGGCCACCTTCGGTGCTAGCCTGCATTTTGGCTTTTCAAGGGGTGCTTGGCCTTATCCCGGATTACCGTTTGTGCCCGCCTTGGTATTGTTCATCACGCCTGCGGGTACGGGTGAGGTTGTGATAGAACCACCTTTACCTCCGATACCGCCTGCGCCACCAGTATTTCCAACTGCTCCCTTGGCGCCGCCGTTGCCTGCCGGTGTGCCGCCATTGGCGTTTATTACGTTCATTGTGACGGATATTGAGCCTGTCTTGCTGGTCGTTAACTTGATTTTGCCACCAGCGCCGGTATTTCCTCCGGCTGCGCCATTTGTGCTGAGGCCGGTGCTTCCCGAGCCAGTTCCCGGTGAGCCGGTGCCGCCGTTGCCGCCAGTAGATCCGCCGTTTTTGGTATCGCCACCGTTGGCATCAAATTGAGGCGCCGTAATTATTCCGGTTAGTCCACTTCCGCTTGTGGTGACGGTTATCGAGCCGCCATTACCGGTCGAGCCGCCTTTACCCGCTGAACCACCTGCACCGCCATTGCCACCGCCGCCGCCTGCGCCGGCATTGCCTCCGGCGCCACCGCTGCCGCCCTTGCCGGTGTTATCGTTGGTGCCGCCATTTGCTCGTGTGCCGTTTAAAGTTATATTGGCATTAGAGGTGGTGACGGTAATACTTCCGGCTTTACCCGTATTTCCTGCTGCTCCCCCAGCGCCGCCGATACCGCCATTGGTCTGGATGGACGCCGAGCTGCCGCCGGCACCCCCAGCCCGTCCGGCTCCGCCATTACCAGAGCGGTCGCCACCGTTGACTATGAGATTGTTGGCGGTGATGTCGTGGGTAGCAGTGTTTTTAAGAGTGATAGTGCCACCATCTCCGGAGTTGCCTCCGGTCCCGCCAGCACCACCGGCACCACCGGTAAGAGCTAAGTTGCCGCCCTTGCCTCCGGTACCTCCGTCACCACCTGCGCCTCCCTGGGCACTGATGTCTGCAGTGATGTTCAATGTCCCGTTGGCGCTAATCGAAATGGTGCCACCTTTACCTCCGGCCATACCGGTCATACCTTTGCCGCCGACGCCGCCTTTGGTAGTCAGGGTTCCATTTCCACCGTCGCCACCAACTGCCGGCGCCGCGTTGTTCGCTCCGCCATGTATTTGAATGTCGTTAGCTTTGGCGTTCTGGGCCGAGCTTATAGTTATCTTTCCGGCGTTACCGGCAACTACCGCCGCTCCGGCTGCACCGCCTGCGCCACCACCGACGCCGGACCCACCGTTGCCGCCGGCGCCACCAGCTCCGCTGGCATCAGAACCATAGACCAAAATGTGGTCTACTGAAATTGAACCGGTTGTTTTGTTATTGCTTGTGACGTTAATCGTGCCGCCCGAGCCGGCCTTACCAGCCGCACCGCCGGCGCCACCGGCAGCTCCCACTCCAGTAGTGGAGGTTGAAATTACTTTGCCGCCATCTCCGCCCGCGCCATTTCTAAATCCGGCTTGCACTTGCAGACCTTGAACGTCAATTATTCCGACCTTGTTTGTTATTGTTATGCTTCCGCCGCTGCCTGAGGAAGCTCCGGTACCTCCCTTGCCTCCGGCGCCGAATTGACCGTCGCCACCAAAAGGTACAGTTACAGTGTCCGCCAGGCCGCTACCCAGGGCTTGAATTTCATTTAGAGTGATTCCGGTTTTGCTGGCAGTCGTGGTGGCCGAGATAGCGATACTACCGCCTTTAGCTCCGGCCGCGCCCAGACCGCCGTTGCCACCGACGCCCCCGGTTGCTCCGTTGCCGGCGTTTCCGCCATGGCCTGCTATTCCAGCACTACCTGTGGCATTAGTGGATGTGATGTTGCCGCCGGCACCAGATATCAGATCCATCGTTGACGTAAGTGTAATTTTGCCGCCCGCTCCAGCCGCTCCGGCGTTGCCGCCATTGCCGCCATTGCCGGCGGTGCCGGCGAGAGCGCCGCCGATTCCGCCAATACCGCCATTGCCACCATAACCGCTTGCGTTCGATCCGTCGGCCTTTAAGACTCCGACCGTATAAGATAGCGCTTTCAAAGTAACCGAACCACCGGCTGCACCGGCGCCTCCGTTGCCGCCGTTACCACCCTTGCCGCCGTTAAAGTTGCCTGCCGATACCTTGTTGCTGGCGTTACCGCCGTTGCCGCCGCTAGTGCCGTCGCCACCCTGGGCAAGCACAGTAGAGAAGCTCAGGCTGGCCGGAGTAGTGATGGTTATGACACCACCTGCGACGCCTTTCAATCCTGCGCCGCCGTTACCGCCATTGCCGCTGATGCCTTTGTCGCCGGATGTATGATCGCCACCGGTTCCGCCGTCGCCGCCGGTCATTGCAGTTAGAGTCGCCGCCGCCGCATTAGCTTGCACCGTTTGCAATAATATCGAGCCGCCGGCAGCGTTTATAGAAATGTTTCCGGCTTTGCCGAGAGCGCCGGCTGCTGCGCCTGCACCACCGCTGCCGCCGGATGCGTTTGCTCCGGCCGCACCGCCCTGTCCACCGTCACCTCCCGCGCCAGGAACCCCGGCTCCTACGAGGAGCGTTGCTCCTGCCGTTGATGTGATGTTGCTCAGCGCAGTTTTAGAAGTGGCAGATATTACAATCTTACCGGCAGCTCCGCTGGCGCCGCCGATGGCACCGGCACCGCCCACGCCGCCGTCGCCTGTAGTACCGCTGCCGCCTGTAATTCCACTGCCGCCTATACCACCGTCGCCGCCCAGCGCTTTCACTTCATGTGTTGTGAAATCTATGGCCGTTATGCCGCTTGCCGCTGATGTAATCGTGATTGTATTTGCTGCACCACCGGTGCCACCAGCTCCGCCGGCTGCGGCTGCGCCGCCTTTGGTCTGGCCTCCCGCACCTGTAGCTCCTTTGCCTCCGTTAGTTGCTAGACCGCCGAGAGAATGCACGGATCCCTTCAAAGTGACGGTACCCGTTGCCGAAGCCGCATTAATGGTTATTGCACCGGCTGCGCCGCCGCTACCGCCTTTGCCGCCGGCACCACCTGCGCCTCCGGTCGCGGTTTTACTTAATGCGGCCGCTCCGCCATCACGAGCGACGCCGCCCGTCCCACCGACTGACTCAACATTTGCCAGAGAAATGGTGCCTTTGGTTGCGGTGATGGAGATATTACCGCCTTTGCCGCCGCTGCCACCGGCACCGCCCGCGCCGCCGCTACCGCCTGTGGTGCCGAAGGCCGCACCAGCCGTGCCGCCTTTTCCACCGGCGCCGCCGACACTATCGATATCCGCCTGCATATCGATCTTGCCATTGGAAATAATTGTGATGGTGCCGCCTGCGCCACCAAGGCCGCCTGTGCCACCGGCACCGCCTTTACCCGGAGCGGGAGGTGTGCCGCCGTCACCGCCTGCACCCCCGGCACCGCCGGTAGCACTTATAGATGCGGTTTGAGTGACGCTGTTTGCGCCGTTGAGTGTGATGTTGCCGCCGACGCCGCCAACTCCGCCTGCTTTGCCTGCGGCTCCGCCAGTACCGATTATGCCGGTTGCGCCGATGGCACCTGTGGCCGTTATTGTCGAGCTAATAATTATGTCGTTAGCAGTTACCGATACGTTGCCGGCCCGTGCTCCCGGCACAAGGGTCGGTGCGCTCGTGTCAATATTTCCAAACTGCGCCTTGCCACCAGCGACAGCGATAAGATCGCCGCCATATATGTCGAGAGAAAGGCCAAGGTTGGTCTTTATGTCACCGCCGGAATTAATCGTTATCGGCCCGCAGACTGACTTGCTGCCGTCACTGCCGACGATGTCGGAGATAAATACCATGCCCTGACCCAGGGTGGTCTTGCCGGCTTTAAATGATCCGCTGGCATTGCCGAGACTGTCGAATGTCACCTTGCCGGTGGCGGTAGAGGTGGAAACTGTGACAGAGGGTTTGTTGACGTTATTTCCGGAGGACAGGGTTAAAGTTTCCAGGCGTATGGAACTTGAACCCAGACCGTCGCCGATAACCAGAATGTTACCGCTGCTTGAGCCTACGCCTCCTCCCTGGGTGCCGATGCCTGTGGGAATATCAACTATGCCGCCGTTGCCGGCCGTGTTTTTGTAGGCAATAAGTGTGACGTTGCCGCCGTTGCCCGTGGCTGAGGCTGTCGATATGTCCTCACCGCCGGGGGATATCTGTATATCAAAGCTGCCGCCGGTAGACGACGCACCGTTGACGGTGGCGGTCGTGCCGACCTTGATCGCGTTACCTGGAATATTCGGGCCCGGCTTAAGATTGCTGTCTGTGGTGGTTATATTGCCGCCCGCCACCATAGTCAATGCCCCGCCACCAGTTGTGATGGTGAAGGATCCTCCGGTACATGTAATGTCTTTGGAGGCGAGAATGGCAACTGCTTCGCCCTTGGAGTCGATGGTACCGGATAAGTCGATATCTCCGGCGGTGTTTACATAAGTAGGATCACCTTCAAAGGAGCAGTCACCAATTTTCATGACGTCGGAAGCCGTGATGATGTGGGCTCCATAAGCTTGACTGGCGATAACCCCGGTGACATTGCCGACGTTGGCATAAACCTGGCCGTCTCCGCTGTATAGACCAAGTTGTTTTGAGAGATAGTCGCCACCGGAGGCGTAAATATCTGCGTTATTGGTGGCCAGCTGAATGTAACCATTGTCGGCGCGCATGGTGCCACCGGCACCGTTGACGCTCAGGGGCCCGCTGGCGGCCAGCACATTTATATTGCCGAGACCAGCAGTTATCAGACCGCTATTGGTTAAGTATGCGGTGTTCAATATAACGTCTTGCGCCGCACTCATACTCGGCGCTACAGCATTATGCACAACCTGTGCCTGAGAGAGAGCATTGTTTATAATTGGTGCATTAATCGTGAGATTGCCTGCACTGCTTATCGAGCCGCTGTTGGTTAGAGATGCGGCGGCCGTCAATATTGGATCTGCCGCAAAGAGAGAGGGCAAGCTGTTTCCGACATAAGAACCAATAGCGCCGCCGTAGGCGTTGTAAATTGAGTGCGCGGCAATAGTGTCGGCACTGCCGGCGGTGTCGGCAGCGGTGAAGATTGTGCCGAAGTTGACGAGTCTTCCGCCGAGCGAGAGATTGCTCATGCTGTCGACCACCTGCAAGCCGCGAGCGATAGTGAGCGAGCCGATGTCTTTGCCGCCGGCAGCAAGATCAAGGGCCTTGTACATGTTGTCGTTTAAGAGTATCGAACCGCCGGAGGCGGCGCCGTGCGCGTTCAGTGTGATGCTTTGATGACCGGTGGAGAGCACTTGCTGTGCCGCGACCACTTCTGCTGCTGTGAGCATCGTATTGAGAGCGACAACTTCCTGCTTGCCTCCAACTTCAATAGTGAGATTGGAAAAATTACCGAGGTTTCCGGCAAGAAAAACTGCTTTGGCTGAGTTGAGGTTGAAATCAGCGTAGTTGTTGTTTGTGCTTGTTGCGTTGCTGAATTGACTGTGAACGTGACGGTTATGAAAAATCTGGTTGATTGCTCCGCCGGCATTGTCATGGCTTGGCTGAGCAAATGTTGCTACTGCGGAATTGACTAGCGATCCCTGCCCGGCGAAGGCAGCCGCCGCATGATGGGCAAATCCGTTTGCAGTCGGCGCAAAGTGTGGCCGCGCCGCATCACCGGCATGCCCCCAATTGCCCGGGACGTGCACCGGCATTTGTGGCGAGTCGGCCAGCGCAACTATCGATGTGAGCGGTAACGTAAAAGAAAGACCCAGTGCGATGCTCAGCGCCTTACGAGAGATAATTGACGCGATACCGAGTTTTCTACCGTCTATCATTTAAAACCGCCGTTATTGAGAAAGAGTGACTGTATGTCTACGTACTGGCCCGCGACAGCCGATTCCCGCGGATCACGCAGGACCACAGGATTCAGCAAGGCCTATATGATAGCGTTTTGCGGCTCAGATGCACCTTCGTTGCAACATCGTTGTATACGTTAGCCCACGCCGAACCTTCAGCCGGACCGGGCGAGCGACAGCTCAGCCGACTTACTAATAAATATCTTATGACAACAGGCAGTTTGGCCGGTGAGCGGGGTCTTGCCGTGCTCAACTCCCATACTATACGTCGGACCCAAGATTTGGTTAAACTAGGAGCCTTCAACTACTGGTCAGGCTCACTCTTGGACGAAATTCAGGTCAACTATACCGATCACACTGTCACTTTCTCTACAACGAGAAAATCGGGGACGACTGAGCTGCCTGGCGCGCAGTTGAAGCCTGTACGCACGCTTGCTCCCGGCGACATCATCGGCGACAACTACCGTCTTATGGATCTGCTTGGCCAGGGCGGCATGGGTGTGGTCTACCGCTGCCAGCACGTGGTTTTTGGTCGTGAATACGCGCTCAAGATACTGGCGCCGGACCAGGTGAGCGAAGTTAGTTGGAAACGATTCCAGTTGGAAGGTCAAGCCATCGCCAAACTGGACCACGTGTCGATAGTGAAGATCTACAACATGGGCATAGACGGACAAGATTGTCCATATTATGTGATGGAGTTACTCGAAGGCCATTCCCTCGACGATAGTATTAATGAAAGTGGTCCGCTGACGGTAGAAGAAGCTTTGCCGATTTTTTACCAGATAGCCGAATCATTGGCTTACGCCCATACAAAAGGCGTCATACATCGGGACATCAAGCCATCAAACATTGTCCTCTACGAAGGCCGTGACGGCTCAATCAAAATCAAAGTCGTAGATTTTGGTCTGGCTAAAGTCGTAAAAAAAGATAGTTTTGAAAAGCAAAGTATGACTAACGCCGGAGAAATTTTTGGCACCCCTAATTACATGAGTCCGGAACAGAGTCTGGGCGAAGATGTTGACGGACGTGCCGATATTTATTCACTGGGCTGCACGCTATTTAAAGCGCTCACCGGCAAAGCACCTCTACGCGGCGCCAACTCTTTCGAAACGATGCTTTTGCATCAGACTCAGCCGGCGCCGTTTCTCTGTCAGGCTTCTCGCGAACAGTCGTTTCCCGAGGCACTGGAAGAGATGGTGCATAAAATGCTGGAAAAAAATCCAGACAAGCGCTATCAGTCTATGCAACAGGTCTGTCACGACATCAGCCGCCTGATGGAAGGTAAGAGCCTGGGCAAAGAAGCGCTGGGAATTAAAGAAGTAGCTGTTCCTATACCGGGTCAATTAGGCAGAGCCAGCAAAAGAGGTTTGCTCCTGGTTACCGTGCTGTCACTGGCCTCGGTCGGCGTCGGCTATTTTATCGTCAACGCTATCAACAAAAAACAAACTTACCATCCGGGAGACGCAGCCGCCAGAAGAGCAATTGATACTCCTGTCCAAACTCCATTGACCACGGGATTACCGGGCGGGCGTGAAATGTATGTTGCCGAAAAACGCGAGCACGACGAAAACATGGACGCCGCCATCGTCGCTTTTAAAAAATTTGAGCCGAAAAAAACACGCCACTTTATCGACAACGGTAAACCATTTCGCACACTGTATTTCCCAACAGTGCCGGTGGCCGAGGTAGAAATCCCCAATCAACCTTACAAAAGTCCTGGCTGTGATGCGGTTACAGTCCCCGACAATTGTCCAATATTATTTTTGATGCATGCCGCCACTAATAGATTTACCTGGGCTAATCCCTGGATTTTGCAAAAACTGGACCCAGACGGAATTTCCAATATAATTCTGGCGCAGGCAAACTTCAGAATTCTGGGAGATGAAGATGGCGGGCTGGATGATTTAAACGAAAAGCGAATCATCGGCCTTTTAAAGGCTATGCACGACTGGCATAGCATAAGCTGTTTGACTCTACGCGAATTTATTATTACGCCTGCAATTTTTGATGAACTGGAGTCTTTGCCCCACTTCGACTATCTGGCGATAGAAAATTCGGAAACCTCCGGTGATGTTTTTGCCGGTCGCAAAATATTGGGACGATTAAAAGGCATTTCTTTACGCGGCCAGATTGACGTTGACGGCGCGATGAAAAACTTGCCTCCATCGGATTGTTTGGAACGAATCAGTCTTGATCGAACAGTTCCATCACCGGCATCGCTGCGCCATCTGAAAGCTTTCCCTAATCTCAATAATGTTTCGCTTGAATGGACAAGTATCAGCGACGAGCAGATAGATGCCCTGGCAGAATTAAAAGGTCTGCGCGAATTGCATGTGGAGCACTGCATTTTGTCAAGGAAACAAGTTGAAAGATTTTTGCAATTTACATACCTGAAGCTGCTCATTATCAGCAATCCGGGATGGAGTCACGAATATTGCCAGAAGATCAAAACAATTCATCCATATGCCTGTATTTTTGACCACCAGGTCAAAAATACGGATCTCGAACCACCCCAGGAGAAACCCTGACACGTCAGTCATGCGGGTTGGCTTTTAAAGATGCGAATCCTGATCTGTGGCACTGACCAGGTCTACCGCCGAGCCATCAGTAGCTTCTGATTGGGAAACCGTTTGTGGCATTTGCGTCAGAGCTTGCGATCTCTGTAGATCGGCTGCTCGCGCGATGCCTGATCCAGCGACATTTTGCCAGCTGGCTGTAGTCATATCCCCGGCAGAATCCCTGTCATCAACCATCGCTGCGCCGCCATCAAAATCATCGGCGTTGATGAGCTTATTAGCAGGCTGGGCAAATGCCACCTGGTAAGGAGGTCGGTGCAGTCGATAGAAAGAGTTCATGAAATCGTGCCAGATATGGGCCATGATATCGCCGCCCGTCACATGAGCGCCTTTTACCGCAAGATTTTTGTCGCTGCCTCCCCAGACTGCGGTCACCGTATCGGGAGTAAATCCAACAAACCAGATGTCCTTGCCATTATCGGCGGTGCCTGTTTTGCCGGCCACGGCAATCCCGCTCAAGGCGGCACGTGTACCGGTGCCGCAGCGCACCACATCTTGAAGGGCGTCGACAAGTTGGCTTACCTCTTCAACTGGAAAGACAGTGCATGGCGTTGCTTGAAATGTCCGGTCCTGTTTCGCATCGTTGGATTGAATCCGTCGCAGAAGCTGTGGCTCCATGTAGACCCCGCCCCGCGCCAGAGTGGCATAGGCCGTAGTCACCTCAAGCGGAGACAGGGCACAACTGCCCAGGGCAAGAGAGGGATAGGGTTCCAGTTGCGACTTAATCCCGGCGGCGTGCGCCACTTCGATGACGTTCGCCATGCCCACTTCCTGGGCAATGCGAGCTGAGCAAACGTTGCGCGACAGTGCCAGAGCCAAACGAGCGGGTATCCAGCCCATAAATTTGCCGTCGAAGTTTCTTGGAATATACTTTTCAGTACCTTCCGTTTCAATAACAAGTGGAGCGTCGTCAATAACGGTGTCGGGCACAATGATGCCTTTGGTCAAACCGGCCAGGTAGACAAAAGGCTTGAAGGAGGAGCCGGCTGTGTGGGGATATAGCGCACGGTTCCAGTGATCGCCGTCGGCCTTGCCCACTCCGCCTACGATTGCAAGAACCGCTCCGTCTTTGACGGACATTGTCACCAGTGCGCCCTGATCAATGCCACGCGGTGCCGATTTAATGCCTTTTAGCATTGTGGCCTCGGCCAGCTGCTGTGACTTCACATCAAGATGGGTGTAGACGTTCCAGTTGTATTTCCATAAATCGTCGCCGAGCTTACGTTGCAGTACCTGCATGACGTAGGCTACATAATATGGATAAGGCATTGCGTACCGACCGGCCTTAAATACAAGCGGTGTGGATTGGGCCTGACTGGCTTCCAATTTGGAAATAAACCCGTACTCGGCCATCTTCTGTATAACTGTTTGTTCTCTCTCCAGGGCTAGCTTGCGATTTTCCGGAGCGCCAAGAATAGATGGTGACTTGATGATTCCGGCAAGAAACGCCGACTCAGGAATGGTCAGATGATCGGCCCGCTTATTGAAATAGTGCTCAGCTGCCCGCTCTATTCCATAGACGCCACCGCCGAAGTACACCTCATTGAGGTAAGTCTCAAGAATCTTTGCCTTGGAATATTGATGATCGACATCCCATGCTAGAAATGCCTCTTTCATTTTGCGCTTGAATGATCTATCTGTTTTGTCCAGATAGAGACCGCGGACTAGCTGTTGAGTAATCGTTGAACCACCGGCAACTACACGACCCTCGTGAAAATTGCTCCATAGCGCCCTGACTATGCCGCTGGGATCAATGCCCGGGTGGTAGTAAAAATGACGATCTTCAGCAGCCAGTAAGGCGTTTTTCATATTAACTGAGATGCTGGAAAGCGGGACCGGTTGTCTATCGCGATCAGCGTGAAGCGTGCACAATACATGATCGTATCTGTCGAACAGAGTAACACCTCTACCCGTGTCGCGCAGAGTGGGAAGTTTTACACTCTGAACGCCCAGTGCCTGGCGCAGGCAAAGCAAAACAAGCAGAGCCCCGATGATCAGTACAAGGACGATTGAGACAGAAGCCGATGCCAAAGAAAACCGAGAAGTGAGCGGCGACCATTTGTGCATTAATAACGATTTGATCTGATGGCTCTTCATTTAATTTTCTCGGGGCTTATCTGAAGTGACTTTACGGCGCGCTATTAGTTCCTCTATGACCGCTCGCACCACCTCGGCGATCGGCATCTGGGGCCGATAGGCAACAACAATTGCAAAACATTTTTTTACGTTAGGTTTAAACGCACCTGCCTTTTGCACATATAGCTGATAACACTTTCCTGGCTCTCGAGACCGCAGTCTCTTTGCCTCATACCGGTTACAAGCCGGTAGTCATCTGGCGACTTTTTGTCGCAGAT
>Ga0070665_100004178_pt1 | contig 15183 bp, 14 predicted proteins | sample KBSS13metaG_FD_65862 | JGI IMG/M metagenome (GOLD analysis project Ga0070665, IMG submission 65862) | Switchgrass rhizosphere microbial communities from Kellogg Biological Station, Michigan, USA - KBS S1-3 metaG | ecosystem: Host-associated > Plants > Roots > Rhizosphere > Soil ... | reverse complement strand
GCCAGTTCACCGTCCTGGGCAGATCGTGGCCGGTCTTGTCCTTGAACAGTTTGGTGCAGACCTGGCAATAACAGAGCTGATAATTGAGACCACCGCCGCCATTCACGGCAAAGCCCGCCGGCTTGTAGCGGGCGACAATCTCCTTCATCTGCGCCGGAACCCATTCATAGAGATAGCCGCCATTCATGCAGGCGCGGTTGGTGCGCTTGCCTGCCGCGTCCTGGCACATCCATTCCGGATGGCTGGCGATGGTTTCCTCGGTCGGCGCATTGGTCATGCGCGCGACATAGACGATGCCGTCCTCGCGGCAGGCCTTGACCAGTTCACCCAGCAGGTCGCGATTGCCCAGGGTGAGACCCTTGTGCGACCCCGGAATCTTGGAATCGTAATAATTCACCACCCCGCCGGAATTGATGATCGTGCCCTGGGTGTTGGTGTCCTTCATGTACCGGCGCCAGAAGCCGACATCCATATTGCCGTCGTCTTCGGTGATGTTGACCTGGCCCCAGCGCCTGACCCGGCGATACCAGGGATCCGCGGCGGTTGCGGCTTGCGACGGAGCGACTGCTGATGTGGCGACAGCGGCGGCGCTCAAAGCCACAAATTCGCGCCTGGTCGTTTTCATGAATCCCCTGTGTCTGCCTTGTGTTTTTTATCAGCCTGGCTGCAAGCGAGGCGGCCGGCCGCGCCAATTTTTATTGTGTCGCGGCCGCCGGTCCTACTCCCCGCATAATTCCTCTATTGCCAAGTGTAACGCACGCCGATGCCGAACACACGGCCCAGATCGTATTCCGGATAGAGAGACGAGCTGTCCGCGAGCGCCTTCAAGGTGGAGTTGTTGGCGATCATCGGCGGATCGGTGTTCAACAGGTTGTTGATCTTGCCGTAAACTTGAAACTCGTCCGTCAGCTGATACTGGACGGAAAGATCGAACACCGACCTGCCGTCGAAATGGTACGGGAAGATGTCCGCCGGCGTTTTGAGGGTGGGTGAATAGCGGCCTGCCCCGGTGTAAGCCCATACCAGACGCATGGTGAGCGGCCCCTGGTTGTAAACCATGGAGGTCACGGTGCGCCAGTTCGGCAGAGAATTGCCGCCGGTCAGGAAGCCCGCATTTTCCTGGGTGATATTGTTGGCCGTGGTGGTGATGTGCTCGGCATAGGAGGCAAGGCCGCCGATTGCGAGCGATCCCTCCAGCTCATCCCAGACGTCGTGCAGCGAGAAGACATAGCTGGCCTCGAAATCAACGCCGCTGACCTTCAACGTCTGGGCATTGAACTGCGAGGACTGCACCACCGTGATGACATTGGCGGCATTGCGGGTAATGCCGCTGCAGAACAGCGTGCTGCCCGCGGCGCAATTGTCCACCACATTCTGGGCGCTGAAGGTGGTGAGCGCATTGCCCATATCGATGTTGTAATAGTCGATCGAGGTGGTGAAGCCGGGGATAAAGCGCGGCGACAGGACCACGCCCGCCGTGAAGGTCTTGGCGGTTTCCGGTTTCAGCTTGGGATTGCCGCCCGACAGGGTCTGGATGGTGGGGCTACCCTGAAAGTTCGGATTGGTGGCGCCATTGATCGTCGGCACGCTGTCGCGAATCACCGTGCCGTTGGAGATCAGCGGCGTGCTGTAGAGATCGTTGACGCTCGGCGCACGGAAGTCGCGCGAATAGGTTGCGCGAACGCGAAGGTCGTCGATCAGGGTCCAGTTCACACCCGCCTTCCACACAAAGGCCGCGCCGCTACTGTCGTAGTCGGCGATGCGTCCCGCCGTGTCGATTTCCAGCTTCTGCATCAGGGGCGCGTTCGGGATGGTCAGCGGAACCACGAATTCCACATAGCCTTCGCGCACTTCGTTCGCGCCATAGAAGGGCTGCGCGCTGGCCTGGCGCCAGCCAAGGACGTGGGACACCGCATCGGAGGTCTGGTTGATGGAATCCCGGCGGTATTCTCCCCCGATGGCCGCGGAAATCGGGCCCGCCCAGGTGCTGAACAGGTCGCCGCGCAAATTGCCGCCGAAATTGAGCTGGTTGTCGCCGTCCCTCACATAGGACGTGCCTCTGTAATAGTTCAACCCGGCCTGACTGATCGTGCCGGGACCGAACACATTGATCGGAACGCAGCCATTGGCCGCAGCGGTCAGGGTCGAACGGCAAACCGGCTGCCCGACCGGCACGCCGGCGACACCACCCGTGGCGGGGTTCGCCACCGCATCGACCGCATTGAAGAAATTGGCCTGGATGCGATTGTTGGCGGACTGGTTGTAATAAAGGGATTGCGTGTAGGTCACGTGCATATCCCAGCTCCAGCCACTGAGCCAGGACAGCGTACCCTGCGCGCCGGCATTGTAGCGCATATAGGTGGTAAGCGCGTTGTTGACCGTCGAATTGTCCTCGAAATTCTCGCGGCCAAGGTTGAAGCTGGCAGGAAGCGTGCCGCCATTGCCGGTCGTGAGAATATTTCTGATATTCAAGGCGGTGGCAGAGGCAGGATTCCAGTTCGGAGAATTGATCAGATAGTAATTGTCCGTGGCGATCTTGAGGTCGCCGTTATTGTAATTGGGAACATTGGTGCCGATTTCGGTATCCGAGGAAAACAGCACCGAACCGAAAAGCTGGATCGAAGGGGTCAAGTCGTAGCTGACATGCGTATAAAGATTGTAGCGCTCGGCCTTCGGCAGCAGCACGCCTCCCGGCGCCTGGGTCGGCTGCGTGGAGGTCTGAACACCGTCGCCATTCTGGCAATAGTTGGTGGCGCCGCAGAGCGCACCCTGATTGAACGGCGCCAGGACGCCGCCTGACAAGAACTGATAATATTGGGTAGCCGACCCGTTTTTCTGCGGGACTTGCATCACACCGCCATTGGTGACCACGGCCAGCGTGCCGCCCGGTCCGATGGTGTAGGTCGGAGCACCAGCCGCGACCGCCGCCTTGGTGTTGGTGAATTGAGTCCAGCCCTGCCGCCCCCAGGGACGCCTGGCTTCGTAGATGATGTGGGGCTGGTTGTAATAAGCAGCCGCAAACACGACTTGCCCCTTACCGCCGTCGAAGCCATGGCCGTATGTGAAGCTGCCCGACAGTGCGTGGTCGTCGCCGTAATTTGAACCGGTTGCCTGAAGGTCGAGCTTGCCGCCGGTCATTTGGGGCGTCAGCGACACGTTGACGACGCCGGTTATGCCATCCGAGCCATAGGCCGCCGACGCGCCGCCGGTAACGATGTCGATATGGTTGATCAGCTGGGCGGGGATCACGTTGACGTTGAAACCGCCGGTGGGGCTGGTGTCCTGGACCCGCATGCCGTCGATCAGCACAAGGGTGCGGGTTGAACCGATGCTGCGAAGGTTGAAGGTGCTGAGGCCGATATTCTGGGAATTGTTGTTGTTCTGGTTCGGCGCAAGGGAGGGGATTTCCGCGATGATGTCGGTGACGGTCACCGCCGCCTTTTGTTCCAGTTCGGCGCTGCTGATGGCGGTTGTCGGCGTGGGCGCCTCGAAACCCTGGCGGGCAACGCGGCTGCCGGTGACGGTTACGGTCTCCGTTCCCTGATCCGGACCCTGCGCCCATGCCGGCATGGCCAGAATGGCAGCGCTTGCGCTCATCAGCAGAATGGCAGTTTTCGATTTCAACATTGTTTCCCCTCGCTCAAATTATTATCGGCTCGAGGCAAGCACCGCGTTTTCGAGAACGCGTCTTTCGCTCGCCTTCGCTGACGTCTTGGTTCAGCGACCCCACCGTTTGCGGTAGGGACCGTAGTGCCGACGCAATTCCGGAAAGAATGCAGAAATGCACGAATGGGATGTGCAAAAATACAGATAGTGGTATGGACACATCCAAACGGACGCTTGAAGACTGAATACAGTTTGCAGCGCACCATGAACTGGATGCAGCTGTATACAGAAGCCGAATTTCCCGATCATCAAGTGTTGGAGCGTAGCTTGGAGAACTGGGACGATATCCGCATTTTTCTATCCGTGGCGCGGCAAGGCGGGCTGGCGCCCGCTGCCCACCATTTGGGCATAAATCACACGACCGTGGCGCGCAGGCTCACCGGACTCGAAACGGAGCTCCGCACCAGATTGGTCAATCGCACCCCCACGGGTGTCACGCTCACGCCCGCCGGCCGGGATTTTCTGCACCATGCCGAGCGCATAGAAAATGAAGCCCTGGCCGCAGAACAACGTGTTTACTCGGCCGATGGAACGGTGTCCGGCAAAGTCCGACTCGCGACACGCGAGGGGGTGGGCGCCTGGCTGATCTGCCCGAAAGTGGCTCAGCTGCGGCGCAGGCATCCCGAACTGAACCTCGAACTGGTATCCGAAGCGCGAACCATCAGCCTGTTGAAGCGGGACGCGGACATAACGATATCGCTGCAGTATCCGCCGCAAGACCGCGTGATCGTGCAGAAACTGACCGACTATCGCCTGGGCCTGTTCGCCTCGCCGGAATATCTGCGGGAATACGGCCCCATCGAAAGCATTGAAGAGCTGAACAACCGGGATGTCATCTGGTATCTCGACGACTTCGTAGACATTGAAGAGCAGCGCTATATGCAGCGTATCGTGGCGAATTCGCGAGCAGGGTTTCGCGCGACGAATATTCTCGCGCAATACGCGGCCTTGGTGGCCGGAATGGGTGTCGGCATCATTCCTGTCTATCAAGCCGGCCAGGATCCGGCCCTTGTGCGCGTGTTGCCCGATCAAGTCGAGGAGATGCGAACCTATTGGCTTTCCGTCCACCCCGACACGCAAGGCCTGCCCAATGTCCGCGTCGTCATGGATTTTATCCTCGACATCATCCGGGAAAAGAAAAACCTTTTTTGACGCTTGAAACAGCGGGTTATTGCCGCGGCCGGACCTGCATCAGCTGCGCGATGGTTGTTGCTACCTGCTCTTGTGTATAGGGTTTTTGAAGGATGGGAACGCCTTTAAATCCAACAACCGCCGACGCGCTATATCCCGTGACAAAGGCGAACGGCACGGATTGATCGATCAGTTTCCGGGCAAACGCAAAAGATTGTTCGCCGCCCAGATTGACGTCTATCAAGGCGCAATCGAAATTCCGATGCTCCAAGGCCCGTTGCGCGGCGGGCAAATTCCCAACCGTCTGCACCGCCTCGTGACCCAGATCCGACAGCATGTCCTCCAGCACTATTCCCAGGGCCGGTTCATCTTCCAGGATGAAGATTTTGAACGCGTTACGATCCGACATCACGATCCTTTTCCGGAGCGAATTTCGACAGCGATATCGTGCAAGTCAGTCCGCCGGGCGCGTAGTCGATCGATACCGAAGCATTGGGATCGTAGCCAAAGCTTCGCTGAATCAATTTCGTCCCAAAACCTATTCGAGACGGCTTGACCGGCGCCGGCCCTCCCAATTCCTGCCATTTGATATCCAGCTGCGGTGGATTGCCGGAAAGGTTCCATTCGACCAGAACCCGGCCGTCCTCCACGGACAGCGAGCCGTATTTGGCGGCGTTGGTGGACAGTTCATGGAAGACCATGGCGATCGCCAAGGCGGCGGACGGCGTCAATTCGACATCCGGCCCGGCGATGCTGCAGCGGGAAAGATCCGACCCGCAAAATGGGGACAGGCTGGCTTGTGCAATATCCCGCAGCCGCGCACCGGACCAACTGTGGCGGGTCAGTATGTCATGGGCTGCCGACATGGATTGCAGACGCCCCTCGAAGCTTGCCATTTTCGCCGCGTCCACGCCTTTGAAAGACTGCAGAGCGACCGAGTGAAGAACGGCCAATGTGTTCTTCACGCGATGGTTCAGCTCGTTGATCATCAATTGCTGCTTTTCCTCCGCCTCCCTTCTCTCCGAGATATCCTTGGAAATGCCCAGCAATCCGACGATCGCACCCGCCTTGTCGCGGATGGCCACTTTGGTTGTCAGGTAATACCGCCTGAGTTTGCTGCCCGCCGGGATGAGGCTTTCTTCATAGGTGATCGCGGCAGGCGCATGAAAGGCCTGCGCGTCATTGTTGGAAATCGCCTTCGCTACGGCTTCGGGATAGAGGTCGCTGTCCCGCAAGCCGATGGCGGACGTCCGGTTCATAACGGAAAGCGTGGCCTTGTTGGCGTGGCTATAGCGGCCTTCCCTGTCTTTCACGAAGATCAGGTCGGGTGAGTATTCCAAGACTTCCTGCAAGAGCAGGGACTTTCCTTCAGCGTCTTTCCGGACCGCTTCGACCGTCTGAAGGCTTTGGAGCAGCGCCGCGATAAGCAGGCCTGACGTCACCAAAATGAGAAAAACCGCAACGGCATAGAACGCGGTTTGCCACACGCCCAGATGCCGCAATTCGGTTGCCTGGTCATTCCTTTCGGCAATGATCAATTCCGTGGTTGAAATGCGCAGAAGATCCATCGTCCGCCTGCCCGTGCCATCCAGCGTGGCATTGGCGGCGGCATCGAAGCCCTTTTCGCGGGCAATTCTCAGCGCAACGCCCAGGCCCCGGATTTTCCGCTCGGAAAGCGAAATCATATAGTCGACTTTTCCGAGCCGTTCGGGCTCCGAAACAAACAACGCCCTGGTATTGCGATATTGACCGGGAAGCCTCTTCAGCGCGGAATTGTAAGGTTCAAGATATTCCGGCTTTCTCGTAACCAGGTATCCGCGCTCTCCGGTTTCGGCATCTTTCACGCTGGAGAGCAGCTGAGCGACAGCCGCGATCTTGTCCATCCTGGCGGTGATGGACAACTGCGTGTCATGCCCGATTTTGGCAAGCAGAATGACCACGCCAACGGAAGCAATTGCCAACAGGCTGAGAAAGACCAGCCATGTATGCCGCGGGCCCAATGTCGTGAATTCCGGAAATTTTTTGGCCAAGGGGACGATCCAAGGGAAACAAAGCCTGCCTATGAGGCCGTGTCCTTTGAATGTTTACAACGACTTTCACCGGGACCAACGGCTCTCCCGGTCCGTCAATCTAAGTTATTGTTTTTGCTCAATTGGCGGGCCTTCGGCGCCGCCGGCGCATCCGCTGGAGATGTTTGGCCAAGCGCCGCTGTCCGCTAGGATGTGCAGGTCCGTTCACCTCCTCACCAGCCGGAAACCATGCCTTGGCAGAACAAGACGACGCGATGGTACTGACCTTCCGCTGCCCGGCGGAACTGGAAGGCCTGATACCGCCCCCGGTGCCCGCGACGCTGGGCCTGCCCGATTGGCTGAAGGCCATGCCGGCGCAAGCCTTCAACGCGCTGGGGCAGGAGGAAACCCCCACGGTCAAGCGTTGCCCGCCCTTCATAGATGCGATGACGTCGGGCTTTCTGTTGCCGCTGATCTGCGACCTGAAGGTGGAGAATGGCGAATTCATCTGGGAAAACGACCTGCCACCCGGCGGCGCGGTCGGGTTCGTGCGCTCGCCCATCGGCTTTCATGACTCCAGCCAGGTGAGCGGCACGCCGCTGTTCGACGGCGACCGCTTCCTGATCAAGTTTCACAATCTCTGGACCATCGAGGCGCCGGAAGGCTTCGCCCTGTTTTTCACCCATCCGGTCAATCGCTTCGACCTGCCCTTCACCACCTTGTCCGGGCTGGTCGATTGCGATCGCTATCACGACAACTGGATCCATTTTCCGGCGCACTGGCACGACATGAATTTCAGCGGCGTGCTGCCGCGCGGCACGCCGGTCGCGCAATGCATCCCGGTGAAGCGCGAGAAATGGACCGCACGGTTGGCCGCCTTCACCGGCGAAGACGCAAGGCGCACCCACGAACTCGTAACCGAAACGACCCGCGAGCAAGGCGTGTACCGGCGGCGCTTCCGGGCCTGATCAGGCTTTGCCGTCTCGCAGGAAATCCGTGGCCGCGCTGAGACGCAGAAAAAACCGGCCATGCGAGGCCAAGGCCAGCGCGGCAATGACATGGCCGGCCAGCTGGGGCGCGGCGCGCGCCGCCGCGCACAGGTCCGCCTCCCCGGCGTCGCGCTCTCCCATTTCCAGGCGGCAGGAGCCGAGATTTTTTTGCGCCGCGGCGTCGGCGGGATTTGCCGCCAATATCCGCCGATAAACATCGGCGGCAGCGGCATAGTCGCCGTCGAGATACAACAACTGTCCCCATGTCATGAGCAGGAACGGATGCTGCGGCGCGATCGCCAGCGCCCGGGACAGCAGCATGCGCGCCGCGGCCCGGTCGTTGATCTTGATGTATTGCTGCGCAAGTTCGTTCTGCAGCTCCCAGGCGCCGGGAAGAAGGACAAGTCCCTGTTCCAGCGCCGCGATGGCGTCGGCATAACGGCCGGCCTCGGCGCCATAACGGGCATACATCACAAAGGATGGCAGGAAGGCGGGCCGCCGCGCCATGGTCCGGCGCAATTGCGCCAGCGCCTCGTCCCTGCGCCCGGTCGCGGCCAGCGCGTCGGCAAACTGGGCTTCCACCGCCGGATTGTCGCCCTGCCGCGCCGCCTGCTCGAGGACGGGAACCGCCTCGGCGGCGCGGTTCTGCAGCATCATCGCGCGACCCAGAATGCCGGCGGCGACGGCATGGCCGGGATGGGCCTTGAGCAGGCCCGCCGCGATCCGCTCGGCTTCGGCGGGACGTTGCTCCCGCAAAGCGAGGATCGCGGCATGCAAGGCCTGGTCGGCGGCGCCGGGCGAAGCATTGAAGGGGGGCGCTGGTCTTCCGGTCATCTCGGGTCCTGACTGCCATCAGCTAGCGCACCCCCGGCAGCGGCGCAATGCCTGGCTTGCGCGGGCGCTCGCCCCGGACGGACACCGCGCTATTTCGCCGGCAAGCGCCTGCGCCCTTGATGGCGCAGCGTATGCGCGCCGTCGCGCATCATGGAGTCCAGGGATCGCGCGACTTCGCCGACATCCGTCCGCAATGCGTCCAGTGGGATTGTCCGATCCTGCTGTGACGGCTGCACGGAAAAGGTGGTATCCGGATTGTCCGGATCGGAATAGGTAACAACCACGTCCCACGGCGATTTCAGCCTGCCGGACAGTTTGAGCTGACTGAGACCATCCCTTAACAGCCTGAGATATATCGTGGTCTGTGCCTTCTCATTGACCGAGATGACGCAGCTTGTGCACGGTTCGCAGGAGCAGCAAAGGCAACTGGAATCATTCTTGCGAGCCAATGTCGCGGCCAGTTATGGACGGCTGGCCGATATCGGCAGGCGCAGCGCTTTGGGCAGGGTTGCGCATTTGCTGCTGGAACTGGAGGGCCGCTTGAAAAGCAAACGCCTGAGCGATAATGGGCGGTTTCTCTTTCCGGCCCGCCAGGAGCATCTGGCCGACTCTGTTGGCATCACGACGGTTTATGTGAACCGGACGCTGGACCGCCTGCGGCGGCTGGAGCTGATCGAGTATGATCGCGATCATATGACGATCCTGAATCCGGAGCGGCTCAGGATTATTGCGGAAGAAGAATGACGCGCCGCTGATCGCGTTATTGCTCCGCGCCTCCAAGCCGCAACGCCCATAGGGTCTTTGTCCTGGGTGGGGCGGCCTCCCGGGACTACCCTGCGGTTTTTTCCTGAAAAAGCCGGTCTGGCGGAGTTCCCCGCTCCCGCTTACAATCGGCGCGTACTGGCAATCGACAGTGGGTGATTGCGGCTCGCGCCGCCGTCCTTAAAAAAGGGCCCCCTTGAGGGCCCTTTTTTAATGGCTATGACCCAGAATGGCATCATGATCGCGTTCGAGCCCGAGCTTATGAATCCCGCCCCGCGCATCACGGCGTCGGTGATGTGATGACGAAACTCAAGTTGAGACTCGACCACAATAAGGGCCAGAATTCATGGGCCGAGCCGGCATGGGCCGAATTCGCGCGCTTCCTTCGCTTTGGGCTTGCGGGCGTGGCCAACACGCTGGTGGGTCTTGGCGTTATCGCCGCGCTGGACCTTGGCTTGCATGTGCGGCCGGCGATCGCCAACGCCGCAGGTTACGCCGCGGGCATTGCCTTGAGCTTTGTGCTGAGCCGCCGCTTCGTCTTTCGCAGTCGAGGTTCGGCGAGAACGGCCGCTCCGCGGTTTCTGATATCGGCCGCCATCGCCTTTGCCGCGAACCAGGTGGTTCTCGCGGCGGCAGGCCAGCTGCTTGGCGGCGATCCGGCATCGCGGCTCGCAGCCCAGGTCTGCGGCATGAGTGTCTACACGCTTACTTTGTTCGTGCTCGGCCGCTTCTGGATTTTCAAAGAATAAGACCCAGGGAACCGCATCGGCCTGGCGCGGGGCCCGGATGCGGCCGGCCTAATGCACTTCCCAGGATGCCGCCAGAGCCGTGCGCACGACATTCGATAGATTGCGCGCATTCAATTTTTCCATGATGCTGGCACGATGAATTTCCACCGTTCGCGGTGAAATTCCCAGCTGATGCGCAACCACCTTGTTGGCATGACCTTTCACCAGCTGATCCAGTATCTCGCGTTCGCGAGGCGTCAACTGGCCGAGACGATCGCGTGCTTGCTGCGCCTCCGCCGCGCGCGATTGCGCGCGCTGGCCAATCTCCAAAGCGTCGGCGACGCTTTGCAGAATCCTTTCCTCATCAAATGGCTTCTCGACAAAGTCGATCGCCCCTGCCCTCATCGCGCGCACCGCCAGGGGTACATCGCCATGGCCGGTCACCACGATCACCGGAATGCCGGCCTTGCGCCTGACCAATTCTTCCTGGAGCTCCAACCCGCCCATGTCGGGCATGCGAACGTCCACGATCAGGCAGCCGCTCTGTAAATCCGCATCCGCGAGGAAGGATTGCGCCGATGCGAAATCGAGCACCCTGTAACCGGCCATCTCCAGCATCATGCGCAACGAATCGCGAATAGCCGCATCGTCATCGACAATAAAGACAGTTTGTTCCATTCCAAGTTGGTCCAGACGTCTGATACGCAACAACAGAACAGGGCAATATCATTGCCGGATTGGAATTGATACTAGGCTGCGGCAGGTGCCAGGACAACCACTGTTACCGCTTGACATCTTCTCATATCCGACCCGCCGTGAACCCTGTCAACACCTAGGGTCCGGCGATGGCATCCCGGCGCAAGAGGGCGTCCAGCATCGCGCTCGAGATTTGGAACGCCTCGCTGAGTCGTCCGATCAGATCAAGCGTCGCGGTACCGGAAAGACAGGCATCCTCGAGCTGCCACGCCAAGCCTGCGGCTTGAAGAAAGCCCAGCGAGGCCGCCATCCGGCCGAGCGCGTTCGCTTCCCGCGCGGCCGTCGCGCCATCCCTTCGCGCGCGCGCGCCCGCAATGCGCAACAGGCGGATATCGCCTTCCACCAGGCAAAGCTGCACCGCGTCGTCGAGATCCTTGCCGGACAGTGATTTGCGAAAACCGGCAAAGGTCTTTTCGCACAGAAGAATTTTATATCCGGGCGGCGCTTGTACGCCCGTATCCGCTGTCGGTGCGTCGCGTTGCGCGTTGCTTGGCTTGCTACGCATGCTGCCTCCCGGCCAAGGCCCGAAAAGGCGTTCCGATTACCGCAGGACCGGCGATCAAAAGGATCAGCCGCGCAAGCGCACTCCGCACGGCTAAAATTGGGAAATGGGACACTAGTGCGATCCGCATGCGTGCGCGACCCATGCCAGCATTTCGGATGCGGCCGACGGCTTGTGCAATAGCGCCAGCGCGCCTGCGCGGGCGCAGCGGGCATCCAGATCGTCACCAGTCGCGGTGATGATGATCGCGGGGGTTTGAACGCCGTCCGACCTCAAATATTCCAGAAGATCCAGACCCGTCATGTCCCCCATATACAGATCAAATACCAGGCATGCCGCGTCGCGGCCGTCGGTGGCCCGCAGAAAGGCTTCCGCATTCGCAAAGTCCATCACGCGATACCCGGTGGCTTCCAGAAGAAGCCTGACGGAGGCGCGGACATCGACATCGTCTTCGACGACGCAGATCGGGCGGGATTGCTCATCACGCATGCCACATTCCAGGCGCTCCATATGGCGGCAAAGCTAGGAGTGCGCGCGCATTGCCGCCATACGGGCAAATACTTATCGATGCTGGCTTGCTGAATTTTGTCTTAAGAACCGCCGCGAATGGCGGCCGTCCCGGGGCAGGACGCTAGGTATAATCCCGATCTATTGAAGTCCCCGGAATAAGGCGATGATGGGCAATCGACAAATTGTCGGAGCCTCAAATGCCTGAAGCAGCACGTACCCTGGACTTGGCCAAGCGCTTCCGCGATGCCGCGGCTGCGGATACCGCCATGCCCCATTATGCCGAATTGATGCTGCGCGCCGCTGCCGATCTGGAAGCCTTCACGCGCGATAAAGCCGCCAACCGGACCCTGCTGGCCCTGCCCTCGGCGGCCTGAGCCACCCCCCAAAAATCTTCGATCCTCCGCCAACCCCCTCAAGCCCGCTTGTCGGCGGTCCCTTTTGCCGGGATAGTGCGGCCCACAAAATTGGGAGGGATCATGAAAACCGCACTTCTGGCCATCGCATCCGCGGCTGTCCTGGCGATGGGCAGCGCCCAGGCCGCCACCGTAACGAAGACGGACTTCGGCACTCTCTCCGATGGCACCAAAGTGGAAGCGGTGACCCTGACCAATGGCGCGGGCATGTCGGCCCGGATCATGACCCTGGGCGCCACGCTGCAATCGCTGATCGTGCCGGACCGGGTGGGCCGCAAGGACGACGTGGTGCTGGGCTATGACACGGCGCAAGAATATCTGACCCGACCGAATTTTTTCGGCGCCTCGGTGGGGCGCTACGCCAACCGGATCGCCAAGGGCAAGTTCAGCCTGGACGGCAAGACCTACACGCTGGCGACCAATGACGGCCCCAATTCACTGCATGGCGGCCTGCGTGGTTTCGACAAGCGTATGTGGAAGATCGACTCGGTCGCCGGCGGCGCGGACGCCAAGGTGGTGATGAGCTATGTCAGCGCAGATGGCGAGGAAGGCTTTCCCGGCGAACTGAAGGTGACGGCCACCTATTCGCTGAATGAACAGAATGAACTCAAGCTGGAATATCGCGCCACCACCTCTAAGCCCACGGTCCTGAACTTGACCAACCATTCCTATTTCAACCTGTCGGGCAATGATGTGCGCGATGTGATGGGCAATCTGGTGACCTTGCATGCGGAACGTTTCACCCCGGTGGACGCCACCTTGATTCCCACCGGCGAGCGCCGCCCGGTGGCGGGTACGCCCTTCGACTTCCGCACGGCCCACCGGGTCGGCGACCGCATCCGCGATGCCCGGGACCAGCAGATCCGCTTCGGCCGCGGCTATGACCATAACTTCATCGTCGATGGCGCAGCGGGCAGCTTGCGTCCGGCCGCGGTGATTTCGGAACCGGCATCGGGCCGCGTGATGGAGATGCGCGTCACCGCGCCCGGCATCCAGTTCTATACCGGCAATTTCATGGACGGCACCTTCTTCGGCAAGAGCAGTCGCTCCTATCGCCAAGGCGACGCCATCTGCCTAGAGCCAGGCGTGTTTCCGGATGCCCCCAATCATGCGGACTTTCCCACCGCGCGGCTGAATCCCGGCCAGAGCTACGTCAACACCATCGTCTATAAATTCAGCGCGAAGTAGCTAGTCGACCTTCACGACTGCGACGGACTTGGCAGGCATATCGAACGACATTTTCCCATCCTGCATGCTGTTGCCGAACGGGATCGGCCGCACCATGTCGGGCTTGTCGAAACTGTTGTGCGCGTCCATGGCAAAGGCCGACAGGATGCGGCCATGGGCGCTGCCGGTCAGGTTGGTGACCACCTGCACGGCATGGCCGGGGTCGGTGTTGACGATTGCCAAGACCAGCTTGCCGTCCTTGCCGCGCGCCGCGAAGACATCGGCCATCGGCAGGCGGTTGTCGCCCTGGCGGTAGTCCGGCGTCGATACCGTCACCGGATAGGGCGCCGCCCCCATGAAAGCCTGATACATGTCGAAGACATGATAGGTGGGCGTCAGAACCATCTTGTCCTTGTCGGTGAGGATCATGGCCTGCAGCACATTGATCATCTGGGCGATATTGGCGCCCTTCACCCGGTCGCTATGGCGCTGGAAAATGTTGAGGCTGAGCGCGGCAACCTGGGCATCGCGCAGCGTATTTTGCTGGTAAAGAAAACCGGGATGGCTGCCGGGCTCCTGGTCGTACCAAGTGCCCCATTCATCGACATACAGGCCGATCTTCTTGCCGGGATCATACTTGTCCATGATGGCGGCGGTTTTGGTCACGATCTCGTCGATGTGCAGGGCGTGGCTGAGGGTCGAGGCCCATTCGCTTTCCGGAAAACCGGTGGCCGGCCCCTTGTCGCGGAAAATGCGCGGCACCGTATAATAGTGGACGCTGAGGCCGTCGAAGCGGCCCCCGTCCCGCATCATGGTCTCGGCGAATTCGTAATTGTCGTCATGGCTGCCGCTGGCGATCTTGAGCGAGCCCATTTCGCGCGGCGTGTTGGCGAAGGTGGCGTAACGGCGGTTGATGTCGGCGGCATAGCCGGGACGCATATTGCCGCCGCAGCCCCAGGTCTCGTTGCCGATGCCGATGAACGGGACATTCCAGGGTTTGGCGCGGCCGTTCTTGCGCCGCTCCTTGGCCAGCGACGACTGGCCGTCGGAGGTCATATATTCCAGCCACTGCGCATTGTCGTAAGGCGTCAGCGAGCCGACATTGAGCGAGACATAAGCGTCCGCGCCGATCAGTTCGGCGAAGTCCATGAATTCGTGGGTGCCGAAGCTGTTGTCCTCGGTGACGCCGCCCCAATGGACATTCACCCGCACCGGACGCTTGGCGCGCGGACCGATGCCATCGCGCCAATCATAGAGATCGCCGAAACATCCCCCCGGCCAGCGCACAACCGGTACATGGATTTTCTTGAGCGCCTCCACCACATCCTTGCGATAACCGCGGATGTTGGGGATCGGGCTGGCCTCGCCCACCCAGATGCCTTCGTAGATTCCATGCCCCAGATGCTCGGCGAACTGGCCATAAATGTGGCGGTCGATCTCCACCCCCGGCTTGGACGTGTCGATCGTGACATTGGCGACCGCCGTCTGGGCCTGCGCCGGTACGGCCAGGGCCAGTAGAAGGACGCCACTCAAAATCTTCCCGCGCATGCCTGCCTCCCGCGTTTTCTGGGACAGTTGAGGAAAGCGGCTTCGTCTGCAAGCCCCCGATGCGCCAGGAGGCGGCCGTCAAGGCGCGCTGATGGCCTTCAACCCTTCCGGATCGGACAGAAGCAACGACCAGTCGTCACGGCTGAAGGCGGCCGTGTCGCCGCGCGC
>Ga0070665_100004175_pt1 | contig 15195 bp, 15 predicted proteins | sample KBSS13metaG_FD_65862 | JGI IMG/M metagenome (GOLD analysis project Ga0070665, IMG submission 65862) | Switchgrass rhizosphere microbial communities from Kellogg Biological Station, Michigan, USA - KBS S1-3 metaG | ecosystem: Host-associated > Plants > Roots > Rhizosphere > Soil ... | reverse complement strand
TCCTTGTGCGGCGTGTCGTGAAGGAAGATGTCGTCGGCGTTTTCGAAGCTGAACTTCATCGCACCCATCATGTTGTTCACGCCAGGCTTCTGCCGGATGAAGACATGGTCGGTGCCCGCGGCGACCGCCTTCCAGTCGATTGTAGCCGGGTCGACCGGCTGCGGGTCGGTCCAGCTTGCAACCGTGTCGTATTTGGCCGCCTTCAGGTAGGACACACCCCGCTTGATCACGATTGGAGCGACTTTCCGGCGCGCGACGTCGTCGAGGATGTGCCAGTAGGGGTTGAAGGTCACATAATGGATCGTGCCCGCCAGCAGCGGGGTTGGCGATGTGGTCTTGCCGACCACCACCTTCATGCTGTCGACCGGCTGGCCGTTCTCCAGCATCCAGAGTTCGGCGCTCGCCACATCGACCAGGATCGCGCGGCCGGTGGCCGGAAGAAGCCGCAGACGATCGAGGCTTGCGCGGACCCGCGGGTCCGCGGCCTGTCCGGCGGTGACGGCCTGGTCGCGGAGCGCCGCGTAGAGCGGGTTCACTGCCGAGACCTGATCGACCTTGGCCAGGAGCGACGGCGACGCGACTAGTTCCGACAGCGCTTCTTTGGCCATCGGCACTGTCGGCTTGAGCGCGGAATCGCCATAATCGACGCCCGCAATCGGAGCTTTCAAGGCGCGCACATATTTCAGCCAGGCGACCGATATTGCGGCGTCATCGTCAAGAGTTCCGCGAGTGATCGCGCTTCGGACGGTCGCAGCCAGGACGGGCCCCTCGGCCAGGCCATCGATAGGAGCACGGTCGAGGACCTCGGCGAGCTTCGCCGCGGCCTGTCGCCCGGCATCGTCGCGAAGCCAAATGGGCGCACCCGCGCGGTCGTAGAAATAGAAAGCGTCGACACCCGCGTCGCCGGATCTCACCTGCGGAATGACTGGAGCCGGGGGAGGCGGTGGTGGCGGCTTTTTGCGCGCGTCGGCCGGCGCGGCAACGAGCAGGGCCAGACCCATCGCAACTCCGCCACTTAGTCCACGAACTCGCATAGCTTTGCCTTGCCCCCGATTCAACGCGCTGAATCTGCGGGGAAATAACCTAAGATTGAATGGAGCGGGAGATGGCATTTCACGGTTCGCCGCTTTTCTTCGACCGCGGCACATGCAAGATCGCCCCGAATGACGGCTTCCACGACCATCCGATCGGCAACGCTCGCGGACGAAAGCGTCCTTGGAAGCCTCGGCGCGATGCTGGTTCAGGAGCATTACGAGTTCGACCCGCGGCGCTTCCTCGCACCGCTGCCGGACATGCAACAGGCGTACGGCCATTTCCTCGTCTCCCACATTGATGCGGACCATCGAATGGTCCTCGTCGCCGAGGAAGGCGGGACCGTGGTCGGTTATGTCTTCTTCGGGCTTGAGGGGTTTGACTACATGGTGTTGCGAGGACCGGCAGGCGCGGTCTACGACCTCGTCGTCGATCCGGAGCACCGTGGCCGAGGGGTAGGGAAGAAACTGCTCGATGCGGCGCTTGCCGAACTGGCCAAGCGTGGAGCCCCGCGCGCTGTGCTGTCGACGGCGGAGAAGAACCATGGCGCGCACCAGCTGTTCGAGCGCGAGGGATTCCGACGGACGATGATTGAAATGACGAAGGAGCTCTAGCGCTTCGCCTTGCGCTCTTTTCGTTCGGCTTCCTTGGCCATGGGCGCAAGGAAGGTCACCAGATCCCATTCGGCGTGGATGCTCACCAGAAGCAGGGCCATCAGTGCGGCCCCAATCGCGCTCTCGCTCCATTCGGCGCCGGTCAACAGCGCGATCGAGGCTCCACCCAGCCCTACGTATGCCACGGTCGGCATCACTCCGTACCACCAGGTATCGAAGATACTGTCCTTGGGCCCGGTCAATTGCGCGCGGGCAATGCCCACCGTGCTCCGGATTCCCATGGCGACACCAAGCAGTGCAAGTCCGCCGCTTAGCATCCCGAATAGCTGTGGTGTCATCGGCGGCGCTACCGCTGCGGCGCTCATCGCCATGACGACGGCGAGGTGCCAGACGATCGGCGACGTGTAGAGATGCTTCCCGGCTTCCATCGCCTCGCGGTCGCGGCCCTGGGTCAGCGTGACCACGACGAACATCAGGCCGATCAGCGCGCCCGCCGACGGTCCGACGATCAGGTAGAAGTTTTCCCAGTCAGCGAACATGCACCCCGCTTAGCCGGTCAAGGCTTGCGGCGCACCGCCCAAATGAACGCGGACAGGCTGCTGATCACCGCAGCGACGGCAATCAGGAGTGGCGGATCGAGAACAAGCATTACAACCGACTCCGAGCTGAACAGAAGCATGTTCCCTATTTGTTCCTATGATGCAATAGGAAAATTCCTACCGGCGGCCGTTCTTGCTCTTCGGAGGCGCCTCCGCTAAGGCGCGCCCGTCCGACCGATGCTCATTTAGCGTCTGCGGCAGCCCGTCCTTCGGCGAGCGCGTACGGTAGACCGGTTCAGACCGGGGCCGGGACGCGCTTTTTTCCGTGGACGGGGAGCCGATCGGATGCCGTGGCCGGATGAGCTGACCACGGCAGTGAATTTGACCAGGTCCGCATGTGAAGGCCCGCCATGGTGGCGGCCACGCGGCAGGCCCGATTGATACGAGAGACACAAGAGACTTATGGCTACCACGACCTTCCCGACCCGCGACGATTTCGCGGCCCTCCTCAATGAAAGCCTTGGCGGCGAGAATGAAGCCTTCGAAGGCAAGGTGGTGAAGGGCAAAGTCACCGCAATCGAAAACGACATGGCGGTGATCGACGTCGGCTTGAAGTCGGAAGGGCGCGTTGCGCTGCGCGAGTTTGCCGCGCCGGGCCAGAAGGCCGAGCTCAACGTCGGTGACGAGGTCGAAGTCTACGTCGACCGCGTCGAGAACAGCCAGGGTGAAGCGATGCTGTCGCGAGACCGCGCGCGCCGCGAAGCCGCCTGGGACAAGCTCGAAAAGGAATTCGAAGCCGGCAACCGCGTCGAGGGCGTGATCTTCGGCCGCGTGAAGGGTGGCTTCACCGTCGATCTCGGCGGCGCCGTGGCCTTCCTGCCCGGCAGCCAGGTCGACATTCGCCCGGTTCGCGACGTCGGTCCGCTGATGGACCTCCCGCAGCCGTTCCAGATCCTCAAGATGGACCGTCGCCGCGGCAACATCGTCGTGTCGCGCCGCGCGATCCTGGAAGAGACCCGCGCCGAGCAGCGCAGCGGCCTCATCCAGAGCCTCGCCGAGGGCCAGGTCATCGAGGGCGTGGTCAAGAACATCACCGATTATGGCGCGTTCGTCGACCTGGGCGGCATCGACGGCCTGCTCCACGTCACGGACATTTCGTACAAGCGCGTCAATCACCCGTCAGAGGTGCTCAACATCGGCGACACGGTGAAGGTGCAGATCATCCGCATCAACCGCGACACGCAGCGCATCAGCCTTGGCATGAAGCAGCTCGAGAGCGATCCGTGGGAAGGCGCGGCCGCCAAATATGCGATCGGCGGCACCTTCAGCGGCCGAGTGACAAACATCACCGAATATGGCGCGTTCGTCGAGCTTGAGCCGGGCATCGAAGGCTTGGTCCACGTTTCCGAAATGAGCTGGACCAAGAAGAACGTCCACCCGGGCAAGATCGTCAGCACTTCGCAAGAGGTCGACGTGAAGGTGCTCGAGGTCGACGAGGAAAAGCGCCGCATTTCGCTCGGTCTCAAGCAGGCCCAGTCGAACCCGTGGGAAGCTTTCGCATCGGCTCATCCGGTCGGCTCGACCGTCGAGGGCGAAGTCAAGAATGCGACCGAATTCGGCCTGTTCATCGGGCTCGAGGGCGACGTCGACGGCATGGTGCACATGTCGGACATCGCTTGGGGTGTTTCGGGCGAGGAAGCGCTTCAGCTCCACCACAAGGGTGAGATGGTGAAGGCGCAGGTTCTCGACGTCGACGTCGAGAAGGAGCGCATCAGCCTCGGCATGAAGCAGCTCGAAGGCGGCGGCAAGGGTGTCGGCGCAGGCGCAGGCGCGGGCGCATCGGCAGCCGGCGGTGTCCGCAAGGGCGAGGTCGTCACAGTCACGGTTCGCGCGGTCCAGGACGCAGGCCTCGACGTGCAGGTCGGCGACGATGGCGCGACCGGCTTCCTCAAGCGTGGCGACCTTGGCCGCGACCGCGACGAGCAGCGCGCAGAGCGCTTCCAGGTCGGCCAGAAGTTCGACGCGATGGTCGTCGGGTTTGACCGTTCGAAGAAGCCGAATTTCTCGATCAAGGCGATGCAGATCGCCGAAGAGAAGCAGGCCGTGGCCCAGTACGGCAGCTCGGACTCGGGGGCGTCGCTTGGCGACATCCTCGGCGCCGCGCTGAAGGAAAAGGCCGAAGCGTCCGCCAAGGAGAGCAAGTCCGCAGCAAAGCCCGCCAAGGCTGAGAAGGCTGAGAAGGCTGAGAAGGCTGCTCCAGCCAAGGCTGCGAAGGCGGACAAGGCCGAGACGGCTGAGGCTGCCGCCGAGGGCGAACCGTCCGAGGAAAAGAAGGCCACCAAGAAGAAAAAGTAACGGGAAAAAGCGGCGTTTCCTCGTGAGACGCCGCTTAAATCCTTCTTGCGTCGGGCAAATTTTCCTGACAGCCTGCGCAAATCGGTCCCTCGTATCCGGGGGAGTAAAGGGACCGGACCAACTCCTTTCGCGGGGAAGCCGATGATCCGTTCTGAGCTGGTGCAGAAGCTGTGCACCGATTTTCCCGACCTCACGCAACGTGAAGTCGAGGGTGTGGTCAGCGCCATTTTCGACTCGATCACTGAGCAACTCGCTCATGGCGGACGCGTCGAGCTGCGCGGCTTCGGAGCGTTCTCAACGCGTCAGCGCGATGCGCGGCTGGGGCGCAACCCGCGCACCGGCGAATCCGTGTCGGTCGATGCCAAGCGAGTGCCCTATTTCAAGCCGGGCAAGGAAATGCGCGAGCGCTTAAACCTGCAGGAAGTGACCGCGGAATAAGCCGGCTCGTGCACTACCGTCGCCGGAGCTTAGCGGACGTGGCGGAACGGTAGACGCTGGGGACTTAAAATCCTCTTCCCAATAGGGAGTGTGGGTTCGATTCCCACCGTCCGCACCAACTCGTGTTACAGGCCTTTCGAAGCGCCGACGCGGGCCTATTATCCAAAGATAAGGTCAAAATCGGCCATTCAAGAGGAATTTGTTAAGCGTTCGCGGGTTAACGGCTAAAGTCGTGACCAGTTCGGATGTATCTTCGGTGACCGACACACCCAGCTCGCGTCTTGAGAGCGCTCAGCGCGACGTCGTCGTGCTTGTCGTCCTGATCACTGCGGTGATGCTGCTCATCTGGAATGGCAGCGCCTTCTTCCGTCACCTGCGCATCGCCGGCGAGTTCGGTCCCGAAGTCCGGATCGCAAGCACGGCTCTAACGCTTAATGTGGCGCTCATCTTGTTCGGGTGGCGCCGTTACGTCGACCTTCAACACGAAGCGGAGATGCGCGCCGAACACGAGAAACGGGCGGCGGTATTAGCCAGCACCGACCCCGTGACCGGCCTCTATAACCGCAAGGGTTTCGCGGATCGGGCGGCAGAATTGGCCGCGGACGCTGCGGTGTCGAGCAGAAGTCTCGGCATCGTCTCCTTCCAGATCAACCGGTTCAAGACGGTGAACGATCAGCATGGCTACGAGACCGGCGATCGCTTGCTCAAGGGCATCGCCGCCGCTCTCGCCGATGAGCTGGGTTCCGACGCCGTGGTCGCTCGTTTGAGCGGTGACGAATTCGCCGTTGCGCAAGTGCTGGAGCCGGGCAATCTCGCGCCCGCGGAGGAAACCGCCGAGGCGGTGCTTCGGGCTGCGACGCGGCCGTTCATGTTCGACGAGCGGATCATCCAGGTTGGTGCGTTTGCCGGTATTGCAACCGCGCCGGGCGCTGGTGCCAGCATTCCCGATATCCTTCGCCGTGCCGACATCGCCATGGATCATGCCCGCAGCGGACGGGTCGCACGGCCGGTGTGGTTCGATGCCGGCATGGAGCGCGCGCTCGTCGCACAGGGCGAGATCGAGCAGGGCATCCGCTACGGTCTCGATCACGGACAGTTCGTCCCTTACTTCGAACCGCAGGTTAGTTTTGAGACCGGCGAAATCGTCGGCTTCGAAGTTCTGGCGCGGTGGACTCATCCATTGTCGGGAATCATCGGCCCCGATGTCTTCATCCCCGTCGCGGAAGAAATCGGGCTCATCGGGCGCCTGTCCGAACAGGTGATCGGCGAAGCCCTTCGCGAAGCCGCCAGCTGGGACCCAGCAATCAAGATTTCGGTCAACATCTCCCCGACGCAGCTCACTGATGGGTGGCTTGCCCAGCGGATCGTCCGGATCCTCGCCGAGACCGGCTTCCCAGCCGAACGGCTGGTGGTCGAAGTTACCGAGAGCTCGCTGTTCGCCGACATCGATTTTGCGCGCTCGATCGTCACGAGCCTGAAGAACCAGGGTGTCCGCCTCGCGCTGGACGATTTCGGCACCGGCTTTTCGTCGCTGTCGCACCTGCGCTCGCTGCCGTTCGACATCATCAAGATCGATCGGAGCTTCGTCAGCAACATCCACGTTAAGAAGGAAAGCCTGGCGATTATCCGCGCGGTCACCACCCTTGCGGGCGCTCTGTCCGTTCCGGTGTGCGTCGAGGGGATCGAGACCGAAGCCGCGTTCGACACTGTCGTTCGGCTTGGCTGCGCGATCGGCCAAGGCTGGTATTTCGGCAAGCCGATGCCGGCTCACCAGGCTCGTGACCTGCTTGCCGCCCGCGAGCGCACGGGCGAACAACAGCCTCCCCAGGCCGCCCAGGCTTAAGCCTCACCACTGATCGGAATTGACCGTCTGTCCCGCTGCGGGACGGATGGCTCCGTCACGCATTTTGCGAGTTTTGAACATGGTAAAAACCGCGTTAAGGATTTGCCATGCAGCTTGCTCGACCAGCCTTTGCGCCGCATCCGCGAGCGTTCGGCCGGGGTCCTGTTCGGCACTGGGCGCCGGCAGTGGCTGCCGCGCCGCTCCTGAGCGATGATTTGAAGCTGTTCCTGTCGACTTTCGCGGTCGGCTTCCTGTTCGTCTCGGTCCTGATCGCTTAGTCGCGGGCCCTAGTCACAAGCCAGGTGGAGCTTCCACCCGAGCCAGGCCGAGACGAGGCACATCGCCGCCACCAAAAGAAGCTGCCCGGTGGGCCCGACGCCCATGCTGCTCAGCGCGAACGCCATCAGCGACCCAATCACCATCGCCCCTGAATTGACGATGTTGTTCGCAGCGACCGTTCGCGCCGTTTCGGTCTTGGGCACGGTCGTCGTCAGGAAGGCGTAGAGTGGGACCACGAACATCCCGCCGGTGATTGCGACGCCGAGCAGGCACACGATCATCAGCCCGGCCATCGGATGGAACACGAAATTGCCGAGCGTCGTCAGTTCGGGCCCATGCTTGCCCCAGGCGAGTGCGGTGAAGTGGAGCATGAGCACGAATAGGCCCATGGCGACGACCGACGCTGGTGCAAACCTCGCCGAGACCTCGCTCTTGAGCAGGCGGTTGATGAGGATGGACCCAATAGCGATGCCGATCGAGAAGATGGCGATGAATAGGCTCGCGACCTGCTCGTTCGCGCCGAGCACATTCTTCACGAGCGGCGGGAAGATGATGATCAGCACCGCACCGATCGTCCAAAAGAAACTGATCGAGCAGATCGCCAGGAACAGGCGGCGGATGTGCATGGTCGCGCTGACAAGCGCGATCGAGGCGCGGATGATGTGCCAATTGAACGGGATGCGCTCCGCGGCCGGCGGGGCAGGGGGGACCTGTCGCCCTGCGAGGAAGCCGATGATTGCGATGCCCACCGTCGCGGCAGCCGCGATCGATGGCGCAGCGGCCAGCACGCCGGCGAGGATCGTCCCGCCGAGGATGGCGATATAGGTTCCAGCTTCGACGAGGCCGGTGCCTCCCAGCACTTCGTCCTTGCGCAGGTGCTGCGGCAGGATCGCGTACTTGATTGGCCCGAAGAATGTCGAATGAACGCCCATGAGCCCGACCGCGATCAGCATCAGCGGGATGTTGGCGAGCATCAGTCCCGCTCCGCCGAGGATCATGATCCCGATTTCCGCGAGCTTGATGATGCGGATCAGCCGCGCCTTGTCATGGTCGTCGGCAAGCTGCCCCGACAGCGCCGAAAAGAGGAAGAACGGGAGGATGAACAGGCCCTGCGCTATCGCGCTGAACTGAAACTCTTTCGCCGGGTTTGAATAGAGCTGGTAGGTGACAAACAGTACCACGGCCTGCTTGAACAGGCTGTCGTTGAACGCGCCGAGGAATTGGGTCGCGAACAGCGGAACGAACCGCCGCGCGCGGAGGAGATGGGCGACGTTCTGGATCAAAGCTGGGGCGCTGGGGGTGCCATGGACGTTGGGGCGAAGGCATAGCCAGCTTTGCGCATGCCGCCAAACCTTATAACGGCACGGTTTGAAACGATGTTGTCGCTACCGAACCTCCTGACCCTGTCCCGCATCTTCGCGGTGCCGATCCTGGTGTTCCTGCTGTGGCGCCCGGCGCCGCTCGATTATGCGATCACGTTCGTCCTCTACTGCGTAGTCGGGATCACCGATTATTTCGACGGCTACCTGGCGCGCGCGCAGGGCAGGATTTCGCGCCTCGGGCAATTCCTCGATCCGATCGCCGACAAGATCATGGTCGGTGCGGTGCTCATCATGCTTATCTCAAGCCGGAAGGCAAACCCGGTGCCCGAGATCGCCGGTCTCAATATCATCCCGGCGTTGGTCATCCTGCTGCGCGAAATCATCGTCTCAGGCCTCCGCGAGTTTCTGGCCGAGCTCAAGGTTTCGGTGCCCGTCAGCGCGCTCGCGAAATGGAAAACGACCTTCCAGATGGTCGCGCTCGGCGCCTTGATCCTTGGTGGCTCGGCACCGGAGATGCCGTGGGTCCATCTGGTCGGCTTGGCGTGCCTCTGGCTCGCTGCGGCGCTGACCTTGGTGACGGGCTACGATTATTTGCGCATCGGCATCCGGCACATGGATTGACCGACTAATCGATTTTCTATGTCTCTCTAACAAAATTTAGTCGTTTCAATCGATGACAGCCCGCGCCTAGGGCTCGCACACGACATTTTAATTTTTGGAGAGGGATCATGGACGCAAAGACCGGCGATATCGGCGGCGGTTGCCCGATGAAAGGCACCCAGGTGCGCTCGCTGCTTGGCCGCACCAACAAGGATTGGTGGCCCGAAGCGCTTCCGGTCGACATGCTCCACCAACACGGCGTGTCGCCCGACCCGATGGGCGAGGACTTCAATTACGCCGAAGCCTTCAAGAAGCTCGACTATCAGGCGTTGAAGGCGGACCTCACGGCGCTGATGACAGACAGCAAGCCGTGGTGGCCGGCCGACTATGGCCACTACGGCCCCTTCATGATCCGCATGGCGTGGCACGCGGCCGGCACTTATCGCATCACCGATGGCCGGGGTGGGGCTTCGAGCGGCCAACAGCGGTTCGAGCCGCTCAACAGCTGGCCGGACAACGGCAATCTGGACAAGGCGCGGCGCCTGCTGTGGCCGATCAAGCAGAAGTATGGCCAGTCGATCAGCTGGGCCGACCTGTTCATCCTCGCTGGCAACGTCGCGATTGAATCGATGGGCGGGCCCGTGTTCGGCTTCGGTGGAGGCCGCAAGGACGTCTACCAGTCCGAGGGCGACACGTTCTGGGGCGCGGAGGAGATCTGGGTCAACCAGGGCGCCAAGACGCGCATTATGCCTGAGGAAGAACTGGAGCTCGAAGGGCCGCTTGCAGCGATCCAGATGGGCCTCATCTACGTCAATCCGGAAGGCCCGGGCGGAAATCCCGATCCGCTCCTCTCGGCGCGCGACATGAAGGCGACCTTCCTGCGCATGGCGATGAATTCGGAAGAAACGGTCGCACTGACCGCCGGCGGCCATGCTTTCGGCAAGGCGCACGGCGCCAAGCCCGCCGAGAGTTTCGGGAGCGACCCGGCGTCCGAAGCTATTCATCTCCAGGGGCTCGGGTGGCTCACTGACGACGAGCAGATCCAGACGGGCAACATCACCACCTCCGGCATCGAAGGTGCGTGGTCGAACAACCCGACCAAGTGGGGCGGCGACTATTTCCGCCTGCTGTTCAAGTACGACTATGAACTGGTGACGAGCCCGGCCGGCGCAAAGCAATGGACACCGATCAATCCGGATCCGGAAGACCTGGCGCCGGACGCGCGTGACCCATCGAAGCGTGTGCCGACCATGATGACGACGGCCGACATGGCGCTGAAGATGGACCCCGAGTTCCGCGCCATTTCCGAACGTTTCCGCGACGATCAGGCGGCGCTTGACGACGCCTTTGCCCGCGCCTGGTTCAAGCTGACCCATCGCGACATGGGTCCGAAGTCCCGTTATCTCGGTCCGGAAGTGCCAGCGGAAGACCTGATCTGGCAGGACCCGGTGCCGCAGGGAACGGCTCCGTCGAGCGCAGATATCGCCGCGTTCAAATCGGCGGTGCTGAGCAGCGGGCTGACGGTTGCGCAGCTGGTCAAGACCGCATGGGCGTCCGCCTCGACCTTCCGCAAGTCGGATCATCGCGGCGGCGCGAACGGCGCGCGCATTGCGCTCGAGCCCCAGAAGAACTGGACGGTCAACGAGCCCCAAGAGCTCGCCAAGGTGCTAGCCAAGCTCAATGAGCTGCGGGGATCGATGTCGCTGGCCGACGCAATTGTCCTCGCGGGCTCGGCCGCGGTTGAAAAGGCGGCCAAGGATGGCGGCGTTTCGATCGAGGTGCCCTTCACGGGCGGGCGTGGCGACGCGACGCAAGAGTGGACCGACGTCGAAAGCTTTGTCTGGATGGAGCCGCAGGCCGACGGCTTCCGCAACTTCCTGAAAACCCGGCAGAGCGTGAAGACCGAAGAGTTGCTGCTCGACAAGGCGTCATTGCTGGGTCTGTCGGGGCCTGAGATGACTGTGCTCCTCGGCGGCCTGCGCGTACTTGGCGCCAACCATGGAGACAGCGCCAACGGCGTCTTCACCGACCGCAAGGGCCACCTGACAAACGACTTCTTCGTCAACCTGCTCGACAACGACACCTTCTGGGAAGTTGTGGACGAGAGCGGTGACGAGGAATTCGTCGGGCGCGATCGCGGCGGCCGGCATGAAAGGTGGCGCGCAACCCGTACTGACCTCATCTTCGGATCGAACAGCCAGCTTCGCGCGACCGCCGAAGTTTATGCCGAGCGTGGCAATGAGGAGAAATTCGTCCGCGATTTCGTGAAGGCGTGGACGAAGGTGATGAACGCGGACCTCGTTTGATCTCGTTTCTAGGCGGCCGCGGCGCTCGCGTCGTGGCCGCCCACAATCCGTCGCAGGGATTTCGCCAGGAGCTGGAACTCGCGCTCGCGCGGGCTCGACCGGCGCCAGATCAGCGCGATTCGACGATAGTTATAGTCTGAACTCAACGAGCGTGCTTCGACATCCGTCCCGGTGAGGATTCCGGCATCGATCGCCATCCCGGGGACGAAGGTCAGGCCGAGCCCGTTGTCGACCATCTGCACGAGCGTGTGCAGCGATGTCCCCATCATCGCAGCATTGGCGCGTAGCTCCGGCCGGTTGCAGGCCGAGAGCGCATGATCCTTCAGGCAGTGGCCATCCTCGAGAAGCAGCAGCCGGTTTTCGTCGATGGTCTGCGCGTCGACGGCCGGGGCCTTCGGCGCTTCGGCAGCGGGGAAGGCGACGAACAATGGATCATCGAACAACGGCGCGCTGTCGACCTCGCCGCAGCCAAACGGGAGCGCGAGAAGCACGCAGTCCAGCTGGCCGCGGTGAAGGGCCTCGCACGCGGCGGCGCTCGCCTCTTCGCGCAGGTACAGTTTGAGGCTTGGCCATTGCTGCCGAAGGCGCGGAAGCATCGCCGGAAGCAGGAAAGGCGCGATCGTCGGGATGACGCCCATGCGGAGCTCGCCATGGAGCGGCTCGCCTTCGGCCCGTGCCATCTCTGCCAGCTCCTCAGCTTCGCGCAGTACGCGAAGTGCCTTGTCAGCAATCCGCTGGCCCAGCGCTGTGAAACGAACGACGCGCCGGGTGCGTTCGACCAGAGTGATCCCCATCAGGCTCTCGAGTTCGCGTAAGCCCGCGGAAAGGGTGGATTGAGTGACGAAGCAGGCTTCTGCCGCGCGCCCGAAATGGCCGTGCTGGCGGAGCGCAACGAGATATTGCAATTGCTTGATGGTTGGGAGGTGAAGACTCATCGACTGTCCCGATTATGGCGTATCGCATAATCGATTTCCTCGATGGTCCGCAATTGATGAAGGGCGAAAGTGACACGATGCTGACGATTGATGACAAACTTCCGTCGATAACGGTGGCCGTGCAGCGCGGCGGGGACTTAAGCGGCGAGACGCTCGATCTCGGCGCGTCAAACGGCCGCTGGAAGATCCTGTTCTTCTGGCCCAAGAATTTTACGGCCGTCTGCCCGACCGACATCGTCGGCTATGGTCAGTTGCAGAAGTCGTTCGATGAGCGCGGCGCCGACCTGATCGGCGCGTCTACCGACACCGCACCCATGCACCTCGCGTGGAGGAAGTCTGACCGCAATCTCGCGGCCTGCGACTTCCCCTGGATCGCCGACGACAAATGCGAACTCGCAAAGGCGATGGGCATTCACGATCCGGTCGAAGGGCTGGCGCGGCGCGCAACGTTCATCGTTGATCCCGACAACGCGATCCAACACGTCACCGTCAATGCCAAGATCGTGGGCCGCAATCCCGAAGAGACCTTGCGCGTGCTCGATGCTTTGCTGACCGGCGAAGAGTGTCCTTGCAATTGGGTGCCGGGCGACGAATTCGTGACGCCGGTCTGACAATCAGGCGAGCAACCGGCCCCCAACAACGAGCAAGGTCACCGCGAGGATTGGGCGCAAGAATGCGTCCGACGACCGGCTGCCCAGCAGGCTGCCAACGATGATCCCCGGGACCGACCCGATCAGTAGCGCGCCCATTAGGGAAAAATCGACCGAGCCCATCATCCAGTGTCCGATGCCGGCAATGAGCGTCAGCGGCACCGCGTGGGCAATGTCGCTACCGGCAATGCGCGCGACCGGGAGCTTTGGATAAAGGATCAATAGCGCAGTCGTGCCTAAGGCCCCCGCCCCTACGGACGTTATTGAGACGAGCACGCCGAGAGTCGCGCCGAGGACGACTGTCCAGGCGGTTACCCGCCTGCTGGTCATGCCGTGGATATGGTCGCCGGCAAAACGCAGAATGAGTGGTCGGAACATCACGGCGATGCCGGTCACGATCAGCGCGAAGCCGAGGAGCAGGTTCAACGCTCCGGAACTGTGCGTCGCGTTCACGCCGGACCGGCTCATGACGTAAAGGGTCAGGACGGCGGCGGGGACGCTTCCCGACGCGAGGCCAAGCACGATGCGCCAGTCGACCGTCTGACCCTTGTGGTGGACAACGGTGCCCACGCTTTTGGTGACCGACGCGTAGAGAAGGTCGGTTCCGACCGCCGTCGCAGGGTGAAAGCCGAACAGCAGAACCAGCAGCGGCGTCATGAGAGATCCGCCGCCGACCCCGGTCAGGCCGACGAGCATGCCGACAAGGAAGCCTGCCAGCGAATAGAGCGGATTGTAGGCGGAGAAGATCGCTGTCCCCTTAGCTCACACGATCAAATTGCTGTGAAATCTTTGGTTTTCTGTACCGGCAAGGGTGAGCTTTGCCCAAAGCCGATGTTTCCGCAATAGGACGTGCCGAGAGGCCCAGGCCATGTCTGGCAATTCTCAAAGCGGTCTCTTAAATTATAGGGACAACGGCAAAAGGTATCACGCGTCTTGCAGTCCGGCCTGATCGCTTATCTCGATTCCGTCAAATCCCGCGATCCTGCGGCGCGCTCGCGCTGGGACGTGGCCTTTTACCCCGGCGTATGGGCGCTTGGCCTTTACCGGCTGTCGCATTGGCTTTGGGAGGGGCATCTCTATTTCCTCGCCCGCCTGGTCAATCATTTCAGCCGATTCCTGACCGGCATCGACATCCATCCCGGCGCCAAGATCGGTCAGCGATTCTTCCTCGATCACGGCTTCAGCGTGATCGGCGAAAGCGCCGAGATCCATGACGACGTCACTATCTATCAGCATGTCACTCTCGGCGGCACCAACCCGACGACAGGCGTCGGCGGCAAGCGCCACCCAACACTTTGCTCCGGCGTCGTGGTCGGGTCTGGCGCGCAGGTGCTCGGGCCGATCGAGATCGGCGAGGGTGCAAAGATCGGTGCCAACTCCGTCGTCACCAAGGATGTCGCGCCTGGTCAGACCGTGGTCGGCATCCCTGCCAAGCCGGTACCGGTCGACGCGGTCCATTACAGCCCGGGGTTTATGCCCTACGGCACGCCGTGCGGCGAAGACGTGGATCCGGTCCGGGCGCGCTTGTGCGAGCTTGAGGATGAGATCGCCGAGCTGCGCAAGGAACTGAAGGCGCTGAAGCTGACCCGCCAGCCGCAGCCGAAGGCAAAGAGCGCTTGAGCGTCATCGCGCCGTTCCCGAGCCAATGGGACCGGCGCCGGATTGCCACCTTCGACCGTAAGGAACTGATGCGGATCCTCGACCTGTACGGCCGGATGGTCGCCGCCGGGCATTGGCGCGATTATGCGCTTCGGATCGATCCCGACGTGGCGATTTTCGCCGCATATCGCCGTCACTCGGAACGCCCCGAAGTGCGCATTGAAAAACGCCCCGCGCTTCGATTGAAGCAGGGGGCGTTTGCGCTGGTCGGAGAGCATGGCGCGGTGCTCAAGCGAGGCCAGGAACTCGCAGGAGTCCTGGCCCCGCTCGAGCGCCGGCTTATGCGGCTTGTGGGGTAGCGGCCACCGTCCGGTCGAGAATCGGCAGGCGCTCCCGCAGGGTTTCCGGCAACGGCCGGACGATCACGCCGCGGGCCTGGTGCCAGAAGGCCGACAGCATCAGCAGGGCCGACCCGATCACCAGCGCCGTCAGCGCGACGTTGAGCTCGACCGCGCCGAACTCGCGGAACAGCTGCTGCATCGCGAACAGGACGTAAGCCAGTGCCGAGACGAGCAGCGCGCGGCGGTCGATCGCGAGCGCGGTGATGCCGAGTGCCACGTAGAGAAGGATGACTACGATACCCTCGCCGACGGTCGCATGACCGTCGTTGAGGCCGAGCAGCG
>Ga0070665_100004174_pt1 | contig 15198 bp, 11 predicted proteins | sample KBSS13metaG_FD_65862 | JGI IMG/M metagenome (GOLD analysis project Ga0070665, IMG submission 65862) | Switchgrass rhizosphere microbial communities from Kellogg Biological Station, Michigan, USA - KBS S1-3 metaG | ecosystem: Host-associated > Plants > Roots > Rhizosphere > Soil ... | reverse complement strand
CGTCCTGATCGGAGCCTTCACGCTGGCGGTGATCGCCGCCGCGTTCGGCTTCGTGCTGTGGTTTCAGAGCCTGCACACCACAAAATTGCGCAGCCCGATCCGCATCGTGTTCGAAGGCCCGGCCTCCGGCCTGCGCAACGGCGGCAGTGTCAATTTCAATGGTATCCGGATAGGGGAGGTCGTCTCCGTCAAGCTCGACAACCCGCGCCGCGTGGTCGCGCTGGCGATGGTCGAGAACAACGCCCCGATCCGCAAGGATACGCTCGTCGGCCTCGAGTTCCAGGGCCTGACCGGCGTCGCGGCGATCTCGCTGAAGGGCGGCGAGGAGAACGCCGCCGCCGTGCCGCTCGACGAGGACGGGGTGCCGATGCTGACCGCCGACCCGAGCGCGCTGCAGGACGTCACCGAGTCGATCCGCGCGACGCTTCAGAACGTCAACCGACTCGTCGCCGACAACCAGGAATCGGTGAAGAACTCGCTGCGGAATCTCGAAACCTTCACCGCCGCGCTCGCACGCAATTCCGAGAAGATCGACAACGTCATGTTGCGGGTTGACGGCGTGATGGGCAAGGCCGACAGCCTGATGCTCGGCCTCAACACCATCGCGGGCGGCGCCGCCGGCGGCGAACTGAATCTCATGGTGAAGTCGATCCGCGAACTCGCCGAGGATTTCGACAAGCGCTCCGGCGCGCTGATGGCCGACGGCCGCCGTACCCTCGGCGATATCAGTCGCGCCGTGAACAATTTCGACCGCAACCCAAGCCGCGTGATTTTCGGCGGCGGCAACAGCGCCGCACCGCCGCCGGAGGCAACGGCGACGACGTCGCCAAGAGGCGCGAACGCCTCGGCGCCGAGGGCGCCGAGCGGGCAGAAGCGGCAGTAGGCGGACGCAACGGGTTTCGCTATCGTCTTCCGCCAGCGCGAAGCGGATTGATGAACTCCAAGCCCGCAAAGTCTTTTTCGTTGTCGGTCACGACCACGCAATCATGCGCTTGAGCCACCGCCGCCACGATCATGTCGAGCGCGCTTCGTGACTTTCCTTTGGCTGAGCCATCGGCCATCAGTTTCGCCCAGATCAGGCCTGCCTTCTCGTCGAAGGGGAGCACGCGGCCGGCAAACAAGGCTTGTGGACCTTCCGGTCCCGAGAACCAAGCTTCCAGCAGCGCGCGTTTTTTTCCGTGAGGTTTTTCCAGCAACCCGCGCTGGATTTCTGCGATTGTCAGCGCAGAGATCAACAAGTCGGTGTCTACCTGTTCCCCCATCCACGCCAAAAGGGACTCAGATGGACTGGGCTTTATGACATTGCTGATGATGTTTGTGTCGAGGAGATAGCGCGTCACAGCTCGACCTTACGGCCGGCTACACGCGATCGAGTGAGATTGATATCCGCTCCGACCATAGGCGAGCGGCGCAACGCGGCGACGATCCCGCCCTTGCTCGGCGATTCACCCACGATGGTCCGGCTAACCGCCTTCCGGAGGCGCACGGCTTCGGCGTCGTCTTCCGCAAGCCGCTTTGCCAGCGCTCGGATCAGATCGCGGTCGCTATCGAGGCCGAGAACCTCAAAACGAGCCATGCCGCGCTTGGCCAACCGGGTCCGGTAGTTTTGGAGCGCGCGCTTCTGTGCGGTATCGGCCATCGGAGAGCCCTCCACATTTGAATATATCCGGAAATATATCCAGATATAAGTTATTTTGCAAGATGCGGCCGGGCAGGGAAGGGTCGGCGTAGAGGAAGGCGCCCCAAAAACAAGAACGGAGGCCGCGAGGCCTCCGTTTTCCATTCGCTACTCGCTATTCGCCAAATCTTACCCCAGCCGTCCCGCCGCGTGCGCCAGCAGGGTGTAGACCAGCCCGGTCTCCGAGGTGAGGTGGCCGCGCAGCGCCTGCGATCCGCGGTCGTCGCGCGCGACTTCGTCGAGCAGCCGTTCGAACTCGGCGATGTAGCGGTCGACCGTCTGCTTGAAGGCGCGGTCGGCGCGGTACTTGCGCGAGACTTCGTCGAACGCCTTCTGGCCGGCCGGCGTGTAGAGCCGCTTGGTGAACGCCTTGCTCTCGCCGCGCTGGTAGCGGTCCCACATTTCGCCGGCGAGGTTGCGGTCCATCAGCCGGCCGATGTCGAGCGACAGCGACTCCAGCGGATTGGCTGACGGCTGCGGTGCGCGGTTGCGGGGCGGTTGTCCGGCGCCGGCGTCGGTGCGGTGGAGCAGGTCGGAGAGCCATCCGTCCTGGCCGCCCGACGGCGACATCGGCGGAGCTTCGGCGCGGCGGCCGCCCGGCGACCCGCCGAGGTCCGGCGGCGGCAGCGTCGAGGCGCTCGGGATGTCGCGCATGCGAACCTCGCTCTCGCGCATCCGCGGTTCGTTGCTTTCGCGCATGCGCGGCTCGTTGTTCTCGCGCATCCGGGACTCGTTGTTTCGATTGGTGACCGTGGCCAGCAAGGATTCCTCCTGGCGCGGCGGCGGGCTGCTGCGGCCGGCGGTCACGACGTCGAGGCCGCGGCCATGATGGGCGACGATCCGGTTCAGCTCGGCCAGCGCCTCGATCTGGTCGACGATCACCTTGCGCATCTGCGCGGTGTTGTCGGCGGCCTCCTGCGGCATCTCCAGCACGCCGCGGCGCAGCTCGTTGCGGGTCTGCTCGAGCTCGTCGTGCATTTCGGCGGCCATCTGCTTCATCGCCTGCACCATCGACGCGAACTTCTCGGTCGACTGCTTGAACATCGCATCCGTCTCGACGTTGCTCTGCTGGTACATGTCGTTCATCGCTTCGATGGTCTGCCGGCGCTCGTTTTCGGCAGCCTCGCGCACCGCCTCGAACTGGCGGTTGAGCGCGGCCGAGCCGGCGCCGGCGGTTTCCGCCACCACGCGCGCGATGTCGCGGGCGCGCTCCTCGGCCGCGGCGAGCGACTCGTCGAGCAGGGTGGTGAAGCGCGACAGCCGCTGGTCGAGATCGGTGGTGCGCAGGTCGATGGTGGTGACCAGCGAGTCGAGCTGCGACTTGCGGTCGGCGACCGAATTCGTGGTCGTGCGGTTGGCCTGTTCGACCGCGCCGGCGGCTTCCACCAGCTCCTTGCCGTGCCGTTCGAACTCGCTCGACAGCAGGCCGAGATCCTCCAACGCCTTCGAGGTCTTGTTGTTGAAGACGGAGAGTTGGTCTTCCAGGGTCTGCGTGGCGACGCCGTTGCGGGCGGTAACGTCGTTCATGGCGGACACGAAGTCGGCCACGCGGGTCACCAGCGCGCGTTCCAGCGAGTTGAGATTGTCGTGGGCGCCGGTCAGCACTTCCTGCAGCAGGATGTTGCCCTCGCGCAGCCGCTCGAACAGCGCCACCGTGTCGGTGCGCAGGATCTTGCTGGTCTCCTGCATTTCGGTGACGGCGGCGATCGAGACCTGGCGGGACTGATCGATCGCCGAACGCGACGCCTGTTCGAGGTCCTTGAGCGACTTGGCCACCGAGCCGGTGGCGACGTCGCCGGCGGTCGTGATGGTGCGCGCCACTTCCGAACCGTGGTTCGCCATCGTTTGCGAGAACGCCTGGCCGCGGGTCTCGATCGACTTCAGCGCGTCTGATGTGACGCGGTCGATGTCGCTGGTCAGCTGCGTGGCCCTGGCGCCGAGCGCCTCGACCAGCGAGCCGCGGCGGGCGTCGACGATCTGCGCCAGGCGGTCGGTCTGCTGCTGGACGTAGGTGACGATCTCGTCGGTCTTGCCAGTCATCGTCGAGCCGAAGCTGCTGCTGGCGGCGAGGATCGAACGCTCGATGTCGGCCGAGGTCGTCTTGACCTTGGTGGTGACTTCGTTGGTGGCGGCGATCAGCGCGCTCTGGGCGTTCTGCGCGGTGGTCTGGATGGTGTCGGTGGTGCCGGTCGTGACGACGCCGAGCGAGCGTTCCATGTCAGCAGCGATCGCCTTGATCTGGTTGGCGGCGTCAGAGGAGGTCGCGGACAGCGAGGCCTGCGCGTCGCGCGCGGTGCCGAGGATGGAAGCGGCGGCGTTGGTGCCGACGCTGGTCAGCGTGCGTTCGACGTCCATCGCCAGCGATTTGACGTGGTTGGCGGCTTCGGTCGACGCCGTGATCAGCGTGTTCTGCGCCTCGCGCGCGCCTGATGTGATCGACTCGGCGGTGGCGTTGCCGGCCATCGACAGCGAACGCTCGACGTCCGCCGTGAGCGACTTGACCTGCGTTGCCGCGTCGGTGGACGCGCTGAGCAGGGTGGTCTGCGCCTCGCGTGCGCCGGCGGTGATCGCCTCGGCGGTCGAGGCGCCCGAGATCGACAGCGAGCGCTGCACGTCGGCGGCGAGCGACTTGACCTGCTCGGCGGCCTCGGTGGAGGCGGCGACCAGCGTGCTCTGCGCCTCGCGGGCGCCCGCGGTGACGGCTTCGGCGGTCGTGGTGCCGGCGAGCGACAGCGCGCGCTCGACATCGACGGCCAGCGACTTGACGTGGTTGGCGGCATCCGCGGATGCGGTGACCAGCGTGTTCTGCGCTTCGCGCGCCCCGGCCAGGACCGACGCCGCGGTGGCGTCGCCGGACGCCGACAAAGTGCGCTCGACGTCGGCGGCCAGCGATTTGATCTGCGAGGCCGCTTCGGAGGAGGCCGCCGTCAGCGTGGTCTGGGCCTCCTGGGCGCTGGTGACGATCGACACGGCCGCGCCGGTGCCGATCGCGGCGAGCGTCGCCTCGACCTCGGCTGCGGTGAGTTTCAGCCTCTCGCCGACGTCGGAGGACACGTTGAGCAGCGCCTGCTGCGCGCTGCGCGCGCCGGTCTGGATCGTCTCGGCGGTGTTGACGACGAGGTTGGTCAGCGACCGCTCGGCATCCTCGACATGCGACTTGATGCCGGAGGACAGCAGCTCGGCGCGCGCCGTCAGGTCTTCGCTGGCCTGGCGACCGCTGCTTTCGATCCGGCCGGCCACCGCCTCGATGCGCGTGCCGAGCAGATCCTCGAACTGCGCCACCCGGGTATCGATGGTGCCGGCAATGCCGCCGACCCGGCTCTCGATGCCGCTGGCGATGTCGACGACGCGGGTCTCGAGGCCACTGGCGAGGTCGCCGACTCGAGTCTCGATGCTGCTGGCAAGGTCGCCAACGCGGGTCTCGATCCCGCTGACGATGTTGCCGACGCGGCCCTCGAGGCCCTCATGGATTTCCTGGAAGCGCGCCTGGATGGAGTCGGTGAGGTGGAGGCTGCGGCCATCGATGGTTTCGGTGACGTTGGCGATGCGGTGATCGACCGCCGCAATCGCCTGCGCGGTGCCCTCGGTCAGCGAGGAGGTGAGGAGGGTGAGGCGCTGGTCGATCGACTGGATGGCCTGCGCCGCGCCGTCGGTCAGCGAGCCCGTCAGCGAGCCGAGGCGGTTCTCGATGGTCTCCGTGACGGATTTGGCGCGGCTGTCGAAGGTCGTCTCCAGCGACTTCAGCCGGCCGTCGATGGTCTCGTCGAACGACTTCATCTTGGTGTCGAGCGAGGCGTCGAGGCTGGTGACGCGGGTGCCGAGCGTGGTCTCGAACTGCAGCAGGCGCTGATCCAGCACCGCGGTGATCTCGCCGCTGTTGGCGACCAGGCGGGTGTCGAAGGTGTCGACGTAGTTCTTCAGATTGTCGCTGATTTCCTGGGTGCGCTGGCCCATGCGCTCGACGATATCGCCGCCGAAGGTTTTGACGGTGCGGTCGAACTCGGAAATGTGCCGCGTGATCAGGGCGCCGAGCGTGCCGCTGTCGCGCGCGAATTTTTCCGCCAGCTCCGAGCCCTGGTTCTTCACCAGCTCCTCGTAGGCGTTCATCTGCAGCGCGAGGTTGTCGTGCGCGTTCTCGGTCTGGCCGATCACCTTGGCGACCAGCGTGTTGACAGTGACGTCGAGCGCGTCGCTGGCCTTGTCGCCGGAGGTGAGGATGCGGCTGGCGAGCCGGTTGCCGGCCTCGTCGATCTTGTTGACGAGGTCGCCCGAGCGCAGCTCGAGCTCGAGCAGCAGCGAGTCGGAGGAGTTCTTCAGGGAGTCGTGGACCTGTTCGGTGCGGTCGGAGATGCCGTCGACGATGGTCGAGGAGCGCTGCTCGAACTCGCCGGTGATGCGGTCGATGCGTTCGTTGAGCATTTCGTGGACGCGGTCGGCGAGGTCGACGAACTCGTCGTGGACGTGGCCGGTCTTGAAGTTGAGGCTGGTGGTCAGCCGCTCGGAAGCGTCGAGCACCGCGCGCGTGGTCTCGGCGCTGGCTTCCTCGAGGCGGTCGAGCAGGTCGCCGCCGCGCTCGCCGAGCGCCAGGATCATGTTGTCGCCGGCATGGCTGAGCGCGCTCGTGATGTGCTGGCCGCGCTCTTCCAGCGCGCCGGTGATGCTCTTGGCCACCTCGTCGACGCGCGAGGCGATCGCGTCAGAGATCAGCGCGATGTCGTGGCGCAGGTCGATCTGCACGCCGGAAATGGCGCTGCGTACCTGCTCGGCCTGGCCGACCAGATTGTCGCGCTGGTGGGCGATGTCCTGCAGCAGGGCGCGGATCCGCACCTCGTTGTCGGAATAGGCGCGCTCCAGGGCGGCGACTTCGTTGGCGACCAGCGTTTCCAGTTCGCCGGCGCGCGCGATCGCGCGCTCGACGCCGTCGCCCATCGCTGCAACTTCCCGGCGAATAGCCTGGCCGACGGTCACCATCGAATCGGCGGCGGCGCCCTCGGGCTCGGAGAAGCGGATCGCGACCTGCGCCATCGACTGCGCGATCATCCGCATTTCCTGGCCGCGCCAGGCGAGGCTCGCCAGGAAATAGAACAGCAGCACCGGTGCAAAGAACAGCGCGGCCAGGCCGGCGAGCACCAGCACGCCGCCGCTCTGTCCGATCGCCGCCTGCAGCGCGGGCAGGAAGCTGACGGTCAGCAAGCCGCAACCGACCACCCAGACGCCGCCGAACACGGACGCAAGCGTATAGACGCTGCGCGCCGGCTGGTTCTTCTGGATCGCCTGCAAAAGCTGTCCGATCGTCTCGCGATCATCATTGGCGGCGCGGCGCGGGCTGCGCGGCTCCTCGATCGAATCGAACGGCGGACGGTCGCTGCCGCGCTTGTCGAACGACGATTCGGGAAACGCCGGTCCGGACGGCAGGTTGGGCGGCGAAAGGTCGCTGCCCATCGAATTCCGGTTGGCGTCGGCGCTGTTATCGCTGATGTTCAGCGCTTCCTGAATGGCCGAAAGCGCGACTTCAGTGGGGTCTTTGACCTTCTTGGGATTGTTCGCCATGTTCAGTCCGACCCCTCTACGTCTACGCACCCGGCCGTTCTTGCAAAAAACGCAAGCTCGAAGCCGGATTCATAACCCCCCGCGGACCGCAAACGTGCCTGCCGGCACGCCGATCCACATGCATCCACCGCACATCCTATTGGTTGAGCGATGCGAAAGAAATGGCCGCGATTAAGACATCCTTAATCATCGTTAACAGCGCTGTCCGCTAAGACCTTCAAAGTGCACAAAATTCTTGAACCGTCGGGGAATTCGCGGCGGATTCACGCCCAAAATGGGGCAAATCTACGGCAGGTTCAGGGAACGTTCCGTTAACCGGTGGTGTGCTTGGCTGTGGAAAATAGCCTCCCGAATCACGTTCGGCGGGGCAATCCGGACCCCTGATCATGTCGCTTCACTTCGAACGGATTGAATGGATGCCATCGCCCCCGCTGGCCCCTGGCGGCGGGCCGATTGATTTCGACCATCTCCGGCGCATGACGCTCGGCGATCCTGCCATCGAGCAGGAGGTGCTGGCGATGTTTTCGGTCCAAACCGCAAACCTGCTGGAGCAGCTCGCGGCCTTGCCCGCGGATTCCAGCGTGCTGGCGCATACGCTCAAGGGCTCGGCCCGGGCGATCGGCGCATTTGCGGTTGCCGATGCGGCCGCGCGGCTCGAGACCGCCATTGCACGGGGTTTCGACGTGACGGCCGTGCTCGCCGATCTCGGCGAGGCGATCGGAGAGGCGCGGGCGGAGATCGAGGCGGTTTCGCGCGATTCATGAGCCGAGCGCGGTCCGCTGCGGGCCAAAATCCCGGCAAATTCGCCTTTCAGGTTTTCGTGTCCAACGCTGGCGCTGTGCGGATCGACCCGTTATAGGACTGCGGGACTTATCCTTACGCATTCCGGCAGCACGAGCGATCATGGCCAAAATCCACTTTGTCGACCACACCGGCGAGAAACGTACCATCGACGTCGAGAACGGCGCGACCGTGATGGAAGGCGCGATCCGCAACGCCATTCCCGGCATCGAAGCCGAATGCGGCGGCGCTTGCGCCTGCGCGACCTGCCACGTTTATGTCGACGAAGCCTGGCGTGAGAAGGTCGGTGCGCCGACCCCGATGGAAGAGGACATGCTGGATTTCGGTTTCGACGTGCGCCCGAACTCGCGCCTGTCGTGCCAGATCAAGGTGAGCGACGACCTCGACGGCCTGGTTGTGTCCACGCCGGAACGGCAAGCCTGAGATTTCGAGCCTGAAGCTTTAGGGGCGTTCAGCGCGCGCCGGCGGGCGCGGCGAGCTGGTCGTCGACCGCATAGACCGCGCAATCGGGTCCGTATTCCGCGCAGGCGGTCAACGCAGCTTCCTCCGCTTCACGCGCCGTGCGGCGACCGCTGCGATAGGCAAAAGCCCCCTTGGGCGAAACGGCAAAAGCCCGGTGCGGGCTTGCAGAAAGATAATCGGCAAATCCCGCGCGTCCCTTGTCGCGCAGTTGTGGTGGTGGCGATAGCGCTGATGGCGCCGGCGCCGCCGCAATCTCGCGCGATCCGAGATGGTGGTCGCGCAAAAAGCCGTCCACCATCGGCGTCCACAGCGCGATGCCACGCGAATACAGCGAATGCCCGTCCTCGCCTAACGGCGGCATGTCGATGAACCTGGCCTGTCCGCCGGCCTCGGTGAAAGCAGCGTGCATCCGGCGCGCGAGGCCGGGCCCGAAATATTTGTCGTTCTGCGCATAGATCCACAACGTCGGCAGGCGCGAGGTCCGCCCGATCGTGGCGAAGGCGCGCACCAGCGCATCCTCGTCGCAGACGTCGTTGTCGGCGCGCGAGCCGCGGCCGCCGGCGAAGTTGATGGCGGCGGCGAGCCCCTTCGGCGCGTTGGCCGATAGCGCCAGCGCCGCAAAGCCGCCGGCGGAGACGCCGACCGCGATCATGCCGTCGGTCGACACGTCGCTACGGGAATTCATGGCGTCGATCGCCGCGCGCAAATCGCTCGCCGATTGCCATGCCGACCGCAAATAATCGCGCCGGTCGCACGGGCCGTTACTTTCTGCATAAGGCCCGCCGGACTCGCCGTAGCCCCGGCGCATCACGACGAGCGCCGCAAAGCCGCGCCGCGCGAATTCGAGCGCCTGCCGATACGATCCATAGGGTGACATCTTCGCGCGCGCGGCGGCATCGCGCGGCGCGCCGTGGCTGAGCAGGGCGAGCGGATAGCGTTGCGCGCCCGAGGGCCGCAGCAGCATCGCTTCAAGCCCGCGCGGGCCGGCCGCTTCCATCGGAATGCGCAGATCCTCGCGATGATACGGTTCAGCCGCGGCGGGCTGCATGGCGATGCCAGCGATCAGCGCCGCCAGCATCGCCGCGCGTATCATGCCGGGTTGACCCCGCGGCGGATCCACGGCTGGAATTTTTCGATGATCTCAGCCGTCAGCGGTATCGGCTTGCGCGTGGCCTCGTCGAGCAGCACCGACACCGATCGCGCCGAGGCCACGCAGATGCCCTCGGAGAACACCACCTGGTCGAACGTGACGGAGGTGCGGCCGAACTTGACGAGGCCGAGCCCGAGTTCGATCGTGCCGGGCCAGCGCAGTTCGGCGCGAAAATGGATGTCGAGCCGCACCATGATCCAGGCGACGCCGTCAGGCATCAGCCCGTAGCTCCTGTCTTTCATCAGCGTGACGCGCCCGGTCTCGAAATAGCTGGCGTAGACCGCGTTGTTGACATGGTTGTTGGGATCGAGGTCGGCAAATCTCACATTGTCCGACAGGCGATAGGGGAAATCCTCCAGACGCGGCGTAGCGTCCGGACGCAAGGGGGCGTTCACGGGGCTGGTCTCCGAATTCTCGTTTCCTTACAGCCCAGTTGTCGAGTGGCGGCAAGGGGTTGTGGCATTCCCGAACGTTATATTTCGGCTTCCCCGATCACGTCTTGTTGGCTACACAGATGCGGCTTTCCCGACAGGTTCAACCGAAAAGAAGCTGACATGAGCGAAGCGATCAAAACCGATGTGCTGATTATTGGCGCGGGTCCGTGCGGCCTGTTTGCGGTGTTCGAACTGGGTCTTCTGGACATGAAGACGCATCTGGTCGACATCCTCGACAAGCTCGGCGGCCAGTGTGCGGAGCTCTATCCGGAAAAGCCGATCTACGACATTCCCGGCATTCCGATGGTCACCGGCCAGGGCCTCACCGACGCGCTGATGGAACAGATCAAGCCGTTCGGCCCGACCTTCCATCTCAACGAGATGGTGGAGACGATCGAGAAGATCGGCGATCCGCTTTTCCGCGTGACCACCGATGCTGGCCAGGTGTTCGAATGCAAGGTGGTGGTGATCTCGGCGGGCGGCGGTTCGTTCCAGCCGAAGCGGCCGCCGGTGCCGGGCATCGAGGCCTATGAGGGCACCTCGGTGTTCTATGCCGTGCGCAAGATGGAGCAGTTCCGCGACAAGAACATCCTGATCGTCGGCGGCGGCGATTCCGCGCTCGACTGGACGCTCAATCTGCAGCCGATCGCCAAACGCGTGACGCTGCTGCACCGTCGCGACGATTTCCGCGCCGCCCCGCACAGCGTCGACCAGATGCGCGCGCTGGTGGCATCAGGCAAGATGGATCTCAGGATCGGTCAGGTGACGTCGCTCGAAGGCGAGGGCGGCAAGCTCTCCGGCGCCGTGATGAAGGGCAACGACAACGCGGTGACCAAGATCGACTGCGATACGATGCTGCCGTTCTTCGGGCTCACCATGAAACTCGGCCCGGTGGCGAACTGGGGCGTCGCGCTGGAGAACAATCTGGTGCCGGTCGACACCGCGGCGTTCGAGACCAACATTCCCGGCATCTTCGCGATCGGTGACATCAACACCTATCCCGGCAAGCTCAAGTTGATCCTGTCCGGATTCCACGAGGGCGCGCTGATGGCACAGAAGGCGCACCGCTACGTCTATCCGGACAAGCGGCTGGTGTTCCAGTACACGACCTCGTCGTCGAGCCTGCAGAAGAAGCTCGGGGTCAACTGAAGTTCCGAAATGAGACAGCCCGGCCCGTGCCGCCATGCCGGCTGCGCGGGCGATCCTCACTGGCACCGTCCGCGAAATGGCCGTAGTCTGCGGCCATTGGTATTATGGAATTGATCAGGTGATGACGATGCGCAAGCTCGCTGTATTTCAACTGGTACTAGCCATCGTGATGGGGATCGCGTTTTCAGGCGAACTCGCCGCCCAGCCGGCGGAACCTTCCGCGGCGGGCCTGTGGGAGAAGATCGAGAAGGGCAAGCCGGTCGGCTGGTTCCTGGTCGTCGATCGCGCCGGCGTCTTCGAAGGCGTGTTTGCAAAGCTGTTTCTTGACGCGACCGATCCGCCGAACCCGACCTGCGCCAAATGCACCGACGATCGCAAGGACGTGCCATGGCTCGGCATGTCGTTTATCCGCGACATGAAGCGCGACGGCCTGAAATACGAGAACGGCAACGTGCTCGATCCGCGCGACGGCAAGATCTACAAGGCCAAGATGACGCTGAGCCCGGATGGCCAGACGCTGACGATGCGCGGCTATCTCGGCATCTCGCTGCTCGGCCGCGACGAAGTCTGGACCCGCCTGCCGGATACGAACCTGGCGCAGGTCGATCCGGCGATCATCGTGAAGTACCTGCCGGCGCAGGCGGCCGCGATGAAGCTGCCGATGGCGCCCGGTGCGGCAAAGGCCGCGCCTGCGGCGCCGAAGAAGGCGACGGCCCCGCCGCTCGTTGCGCCTGCGCGGTAGGATGCGGAAGCATCGACGCGCGACCATAAGCCGACTTGGTGTATCCCGATGAGGGGGCCACGACGGTCCGAACAAAAGTCCGACCTTCCAGGTCCTTGATCCAGACGAACGCGCTGTCAGCGCTACTCTCATGGACGAACGCGCAACCTTTCAAGCCCGCATCCGTGCCGCTTGGATTGACTTGCTCCGACGGAACAGAGGCGCCGAAGGACGCCCCGACCAATATTATGCCCTGACCGTCGATAACATCCGAGACCACGGAGAGGCGTTCGAGTTGTGCGTCACGCTTCGCGCCGGTCGAGCCTATTGCTGCTGCGAAACCATGTGCCATACCGGCGCCTTCACCGAAAAGCGGTGGCGGCAACTGCGGGCAGCCCTTACTGCCCATGGCGTCGAGCCTCGGGCGCCGCTCGTGGTGCGGATTTGCACCCGACTGGAAGCTGGCACGCGGCTGCAACACGGAAAGAGCGGCGAGCCCGAGCCAGAGATGCACGATCAAGGTCCCTGGACGTTGACGGTTCGAGAGCAATATCCTGTCGTGCCAATTCAGCGCGAATGATCTTCGACCCCGTCGAGGCTGGCACCGAGGAAGGGCCGCGGAACGCAGGCGGTTCATGCACGTCGATCCATGATTCGAATTTGTCGACGGCTTCGATGGTCCAGTTGCACGAGACCGGCAATGCTCCCATCTAACGGCTGGCAACCTTCGATGGGGTCCGACATGCCCGCAAGAATGAACTCCGACGGTGTCTATTGCTCTTTCTGTGGCAAGGGAAAAGACGATGTCGCTGGCATCGTGGCCGGGCCGAATGTGTTCATCTGCGATGAATGCATCGGACTTTGCGTCGTCTGCCTCCCGATCCGCTCGCGGTTGAATGCATTGGCCGCGATGTTGATGCCCCGGAAATGGCGCTTTCGACTGGCGGGCGAATAACGGTTCAGCGCGCGATGGGCGGGAAGGCCCCAAGCAGGCGTGCAGGCATGTCCGATATCTCCTGAAACTCTGCACAAACGAGCCAGCGGAATTGCGTTATGCCATTGCATGATGAGGCGACGCACACGGGTTTTGTTTTGGGTTCTGGGAGTGGTTTTGATCGTGCCCCTCGGTCTGTCAGCACAGGAGATCGTGCTTTACGCCACGAGGACCGAGAGCCGCGCCCTGATCCAGGCGGAACGTGCGTTTCGCGATGAATGTGCAAGGCTCGGCCTCGATCCGGATGAGTTCTCGACGGCGCGGCGTATCAAATCGCCGGGCGAGACTTTCGGGTTTCTCTGGCAGAGGAAATCAGGTGGCGAACAGATCGTCGTGATGACGAGATTCTTTCCCCATGGAGCCGAGGCGTGGAGCGTTCGCGGGAACGAAGGTGGAAAGTTTGAGCCGTACTGATCGGAAAGCTACTCGGGACAGCCGTTGACCAGGCGGATGTTGTGGTCGCGGACAGCTCGCTCGCCCGGCACGGGAATGACTTTGGTCACCTGGAGAAGCGCGGCGTCGCGAAGGCTGAACAGGAATCTGATGCCTGGACGTCCCGGAAGTTCCGTTGCGGGCGGTGGATCGAGGAATTGAATTTGGATGTAATGCGGCACGATTGACTCGTCGTGATACCAGGACCCCGTGAGAAAGAGCCGGCGCGACGAGTCCTGCGAGATCAGCTTCAGTAAACAATTTGCCACGCGGGTCTCCCGCCCGGAGGACAGAAAGTCCAACCGCTGCAAGGTGCCCTGATCCCCGTCGGAGAACGAAATATGCAGGCGCGTTGAGTGATATTCCGGAGGAAGCTGTGGAATCGCGCCGTCCGGACCGACCGAAAGGATAAGATCTTGGTGAGCCAAAGCGGCATCTGCGAGCCAGAAAACGGCGACAATGGCGGTGAGGAATTTCACTGATCTACGATGTCGCATCGGCCACCGAATTCATAGCGCTTTAGTTCAACCCCGTCCGGCCCGGTGGCCGCGGCGGTGCGTCCGGCGCGACCTGTACCGGCGCCATCGGCTGCGAGCTGACTTCCGGCACCCCGGCATCGAGCTGCAGCACCGCGGCCGCCGCCGGCACCGCGGCGTCCGCCATCGCGGCGTGGCCTTCGGCGGTCGGGTGCACGGCGCCGCCATAGACCGCCGACAGCACGCCCCAGGTGGCGTCGTGGATGTCGGACGGCTGCTGCGAGGTCGGCAGGCCCTGCGGGTAGGTCATCGCGGCAAAGTAACTGTCATTGGCGTCGCGGATCCAGCGCGCGCGGGGCAGATAGGCGCGGTATTCGCCGGCGCTGCGGCCGCACAGCATCGGCTGGCTCGCGGCGGTGACGATGTCCGGATCGAAGCTTTCGCCGTTGGCGGCAAAGCATTGCCGGTCGAAGTCAGGGTCGGTTTCGGCGCGCGCGCAAAAACCGTGGTTGGCAAAGCTCGCCTGATGGCCGTCGACGAAGGTCATGCGGTCGGCGCGCGGGTTGCGGCACAGGACGCCGCCCTCGCACAGCGCCAGCGCCTGCAGCTGCGGCAGGAATTCGCGCTCGACGAAGTTCGACACTGCGGCGAGCCGCTGCGGCTGCGCGTTGAAGGAAGGATGGATGTCGAAGCCGGCGCGTCCGCCGGGGCAGGGCGCGCCGCCATTGGTCAGCGTCGGGTTGGCGTAGGACGTGTAGACCACGCGCGAGAGGTCGCCGACCAAGGGCTTCAGCGCCTCGCGCAGCTTTGCAAATCCCTGCGGCAGGTCGCGCGCCAGCGCGTTGCGGGCGTCGTCCACCGTGGCCATTACCGCGCTACGGCGAAACAACGCACGTTCGGTCGCATTGTCGACGATCACATCGGCGACGAGGCCGGAGAAATAGATGTCGTTGGCGCCGATCGACAGCAGCACGAGGTCGAGCTTGCGATCCGGCTGGCGGCGCTTGGCGGCGTTCAGCGCCTCGCGCAGTTCGGCGAGTTGGCCGTTGACGGTGCCCTGGCAGGCGCCGCTGCCGGATTTCGACGGCAGGCAGTCGCGCGCGCGTTGCGAGCCGAACAGCCCGTCGGCGATGGTGGCGCCGGTGCAGGCCAGCGGCAGATACGTCACCGCGATGTGCGGATAGCGGATCGCGAGCGCGATCGCGGTACGGGTCTGATAGCTGTAGAGCGAACGGTGGCAGGCCGGGTTGAACCACAGCGCGCTCTGGCGCTGCCACACCGCCAGCGAATCCGGCGCCTCGCAGGCGCGGCCGCCTTTGTAGCCGGCGCGGCTCGGCCGGTAATATTGCGC